>ERZ808040.1740-NODE-1740-length-13869-cov-10.462152_pt1 | contig 13869 bp, 8 predicted proteins | sample MGYA00380191_ERZ808040 | MGnify/ENA primary metagenome ERZ808040 (study PRJEB31490, sample SAMN06133395) | mouse gut metagenome | isolation source: J6 | host: mice | place: China: Chengdu | collected 2015-05 ... | reverse complement strand
GAACTAAGAATGGACTCAAGCAGCCTGTTTTGATTTTCGATATTTCCATCCCATGTTTCAAGGGAGACCGTTTCCCCGGCCCGGCACTTTGCGTTGTTCGTCCGCAGATACATGCGAACTTGGTTCTGGGCACAGGTGAAGACGTAGCTGGCCAACTTAGTACCTCTGCTGGAATTGTACGTCAGGAGAGCCTTGAATACACCAAGGCATGCCTCTTGAAACAAGTCGTCATATTCATCCAGTCCGCGGTATGGATTTAAAACCTTGTGTATGAGCCCTATGTTCTCCTGTAAAAACCTTTCATAGGTTTCCGGTGTTGCATAATCCCCAGAACCTTGTTCTGCAGAACTTCTGGGATTTTCTGCATAGTCCCGCATAAACATTTTCTCCTTCATATTGGTTTTGGTAGCGTTTTGTAGGTATATCACTTTTTTCATGGCATAATCTGACTATTTTATCATATATAGTTACCATGAATACAATGCTATTATTGTACGAAAAGTGAAAATATCAGTTGCTTTTCCTAAAAAAACGTTATAATGAAGGACGCAGCAGCCTGAGTGTGTTGCTACATGATCCCCTGGATGCCCCCATCCAGTATCGGGGTTACGTCCCCACCACAGCGAGTTGTCTGTTGCAACCAGACAGCTCGCTTCTTTTTATAGCGGGAGCTTGGAGCAGCATATATCTAAAACCTCCTTTCTTTGATGAGTAAGCCACTTGGTTCATTACACCCCCTTCTCTGTTTAGTGTGGCTATGTATGGCAGCTGCCTCTAATTGGAGTATGAGTTTCAAGTCTGTATTTTTTTACACATCCCTGATACCACAAAACCGACCATCCAGCTTGCGGTTCTCATGTAATAGAATGCGGTCTCTATCATCAGGCGGGGAATGGTGGCTCCCACGCCAGTGGCAGGGAAGTGGTTGGGGAATGGCCAGAGCCCAGGACAAGGTAGTGTGACCGTCCAGGATATCACAAACGGTGTCGGCGATAGGTCCGTTGGTGTCGTTGCCCTCTACTAATAAAGGTGTAAGCGTTGATAACAGAATTTCTTTCTAAATTTCCACTGCGCTCCAGTAGTATAAACACTTCAGTATACATAGAACATGGGCTATGGGGCTGTCATGGGTTTCCCTATTGTCTGGCCGATTTTCCGCTGAGTTGTGGTGATCTAAACATTGTTGCAGGCATCATGCTCCACGTCTGTTTTGGAATCTGGGATGTCCAGGGGCCTTGATCCTTTTCAGGCGAATCTGAGATGAATGTATCGATAGTGATAATGGTGGCAGAGCGCTTTTTGGTGTAGTTCTTTCGTATGCTCAAGTGCTGGGTGAAACTCAGCAGATCGAGAGGATAATATAAGAATAACCCACTAATAAGGGCCTGTCTATAACAATTTCTTTCTGTTTTATTTGCTTTTTCATGTTTTTTGATGTATGCTTTATATCAATCTCCATGCTATTTTGACCTTACAACACGCAGATATCAGGTACCCACGACAAGAAAAAGGTAAGAATATAGAAAGAAAAAATTAAGTAAAAAGACAGAAATAGTGGAGGGGTTATTGACAGGCGAATTGCTGATGATATACAATTTCCTCGGCAATAAGATGTTTTACCGCTGTTTGTTAGGAGGGGTTATTGATGGATTTGCTCCCGTTGAACTTTCCTGTTTTTTACCAATGCGTGGTGAAAGGAAATACCAATCTGTTACAGTATGATGCAGTCAGCGTTTTATTGTTGGGAAAACTACGAAAGGACTGCGAAACCATCTACATCAGGGATGCCGAGGCGACAGGTTACATCAGTGGGAAAAAGAGCATAAAAAAAGAGATAATGAGCCAAGCAATGCGGATTTCGGAAGAAGATGCCAGAAAGCGGATAGAAGAGCTTGGGTTTCAAAATCTTGCCGGGATAGCGAATGCCATGCGAGAGCTACTGGGTATTGTTAATATCCATCCTGTTATGCTGAAGAAAATCAGAGAAGAACAAGATGATCTTTCTATGATTACGGAAACTTTTATGATGGCACTTAGAAGCCCACCGAAAGACGTTTTCCCACTGGGGATGGAGGAAAAAGCACGAATTGCTCTTTGCTATTCAAAGGAAAATACTGTTGCATTTATGGATAGTATAAATGAGAAGAAGCAGTTTTTGGTAGCGAGAACGAATGCGCAAAAATTGAACGCTGAGAAATCACGTGAGTTAACTGCAGAAGAAATTGATGCATTTCTTGCTGGGGCTCAGGGGGTGGAGCAGAAAAAAACAGTTGCGACAAAGAAGTCGCAGGTTTCTGCACTTTCTGAAGAAATGGATTTTGTTCCATTTCTTTACTATGGTCAGGACAACAGTCGAGAGATAAACCTTTTCTTCGAATTAACGAATGTTGCGTTATCAATGGGAATAACAGCCCTTGCAGATGAATTTAGTAATGTCTTGACTGTATTTCAGCCCGGCTTGGAGATTTATGATAAACTATTTTTCTTTTTTGATCAATTCCGAAATGAAAACAACGTACGGGTATTTTATAAATTCACGGTTGGAAGTGTGGATAATTATCATGTCCCTAATGAGGTGGATATTTCCGGGGTTATTATGATTGATTTAGACTCTGACTTTGTACAGGATTTTTGCAAAAAGCAAATAGAGCTGTACTCTCTAAGGTTTATTTCTTTTGCGCAAAAGTTGGAATTTCAGGTGTCACTACATAATGAGCTTGGTAGTATCTTTTCTGGGAATGCTGCAGCTGCAATATCAAATTTCACAGATTGCCCTGTCATTCTTGAAAAATTAAAGGAATCTGAGATAGAGGATGTTTTGGGAGTCAACCAGTCTGCGCTTATAGGAATTCAACCCTTTGTAGAGCATAAGGGGAAGGTCTTCTATTCTAGGCTGATTGTTCCTTTTGATGTTCCAGATAAGCTTTGGAAACTTTATATGGAATAACTTCTGCGAAACAATCAAAGGGCGGGTAACCTTTGGGGATACAGAACTTTGAAGGGCTGAGGCGGGACACCCATTTAGCGGGGCCAGTTGCACATTATCCATCATCACGTTGCATCTTGGTAGACTAGACAGGAAAACTCTGATAGGATTGTGTGAATCTTGGATGTATTGTTGTCTAGTGAAATAAGCGAAGAGAGAACAAGGAAAGGGCTATTGGCTATTAAGGGTCGAATTTTTGATATTATACAAAGTCTTCGGTGATACAACATTTTGCCGGTGTTTTAGAAGGAGCTGGTGAAAATATGAAAGAAATATGGCTTAATTTCCCAGCATTTTTTAATTGTGCAGTAAAAAAATATACACCTTTATTTAATTATAATGCTGTAAGCATTCTTCTTATTGGGCGTGCAAGGTCGGCAGGTGAAGGAGATCCTTTATTCATTTCAGATACTGCTGTTTCTCACTATATTGCAGGATCGATTCAAATTAAGGATGAAATCCTAGGCCCGTTACAGGATATTTCACAATCTGAAGCAGTTAGACGAATCAAGAAAATGGGATTCCAGAATTATGAGTTGGTGGCAAAAAAGTGTATTGGTCTTATAATGTATGTAAAAGGACTGATGCCAGCAACCTATGATGGTTTGTTTAATTTAATAAATGATAAATCTAAAAATATAGAAGATCGCTACTGTGAATTTATTGCGGCTGTGTTTCTGCTGGCTATACATTGTCGAAAAGAAAATGTGCGCCCCTTGACCAAAGCCGAGAAAAAACATCTTGATGAGTTAGAAATTACGGATGACATCATTAACACAGTGCCGCGGTTATCCTGGTCTAAAAACGATTTATTATTAGGTTTAATTCCCTCGAATAAATCTAACGTGGACCCTATACTAAAATTGAAGGATGAACTCCTGTGGATAAAGTTAAACGAAAAACTCATGGGCCTTGCAAACGACGATATTTATGTGGATCAGTATCTAGCGGGAATTGAAGACGTAATCCGATACTCTCTTGATTTTACAAGCTCTATTCAGGAGAATTATCCGATGTGTGCTCAGCATGGGGAAGAACATATACTCAATGTACTTCATCTAATGACTAACCTGTTGGGGGACCGTATAGAAGACCTGTCCCGCAATGAGATAGCTGCCTTGATTTTATCTGCATACTGCCACGATATTGGCCTGGGTTTTCAAGATAAGGAAGAGATTCTAAAGGATAGAGATAGATTGGATCAATATTTAAATACTCATAGGGGGGAATACGTCAAAGCCTATCGCAATGGGACTGACGCAGTTCCCTTCATGTCAAGTGAAATGGTTCAAAAGTATTTACGTAATATTCAGCATGATAAGGTTGCGGAGTTGTTATATCAATTTGAATGGCCCCCAATATTAGAGGTATGTGGGTTAAAGGAGAGTGTTATATGCATATGTCAAAGTCATAGAGAATTAACTCCTGTATTTAATAGCTTAGTTGTTAGTGGAGATATTGATTTGCGGTTATGTGCTGTTCTTCTTCGTATTGCGGACATTATGGATTTTGACACAAGTCGAGCACCTCAACCTGTCTATGATCAATGTGAGTTTGATAAAGGGCCGGAATCGGCTAATAGGATTACCAAGGAGCAGTGGTTGGAATATCGGGCGTCCCATAGTTTCGATTTTCATAATATTACAGATAGAAGCTATCCTTATGATTTAAAATACCATAGCCGAAGCAAATCTATGCAAATTGAGCAAGCTGTGAATTTATATATTGACTGGTTAGACCAGGAATTACTGATATGTTCCAATTTCTTGACACAGCTTGTTGGGAAGTGGCAGGATTTTATATTGCCAGCAAAAATTAAAAGAATGATTGTTTCAGACGGATATATTTCCGGACAATATCGTTTCACCTTGGATCAGGACCGGATACTTAGTCTTCTAATCGGTGAAGAGTTATACAGAGATCCATCTGTCTTTGTTCGAGAACTGCTTCAAAATTCAATTGATGCTGTACGCACAAGGCAGCAGCTAGATAAATGTTTGCCTGCAGGGTGGGTCCCTCAAATAAAAATTAGAACGTGGGCTGATAATGAAGGCTATCATTGGTTTCGTATCCAGGACAATGGGATTGGGATGACGGAAGAAATTATTAAGGATTTCTTTTTGAAGGTTGGTAGCTCATACTACAGCTCTGATGAGTTCCAACAAGAAAAACTTCGCTGTAAGGCAAGTCCAGATTTTATGCCCATCAGCCGGTTTGGAATAGGAGTCCTTTCTTGCTTCATGGGGAATTCCCAGGTTAGCCAGGTTGAAGTCAGCACAAAGAGATTTTCAGAAAATGGTGTTTATCCCTCGGCCTTGCGTTTAAGCATACAGGGGATGAATGGTTACTATTATATGGGAAGTAAGTCTTTGCATCATTTACCAGGGCCGATGAAGGGAGTAACCCTAGATGAGCAAATGCCTTATTTAGAACAAGCTGGAACAGTAATTGCTGTAAGAACGAATCTTTATCAAAGCGGGCTTTATACTGGATTTAAAGAAATATTGGACAAATATATTATTTACCCACCTATACCTATCCACTATGATGGTGATGAGGGAAGCTTTGACTATGTGACGGAAGAGGAATTTATGGACACAGTTTATAGTATTACTCCTTCGATAAAATTTGAAATGCCTCAAAAATATATTGAAAAAATTGACCAAATATTAGGCTGTAATACCTTTGCTAGTCCTCCTGTGTTTGAAATTAAATGCCTTCCATTAAATAAATACACAAAATCACCATATTTGACAGGTGCAGTGTTCTGTGTTTTTTTCAGAGAAACACACCATGAGTTAGAAGTTCGGTTTGGTAAGTACCAGACTACTTGTGAGATGACCACCGGATTTAAAACAGATGGTCGCTCTGGCGGAATTTACGCATGGGTCAATATAAAGTTCCCTGCCGAATTTGAAAAACAAGTAGGAGGCAAACTTCTTCAATATCAGGAATATGCCGGGAAAAACAAAAAAGATATTCTTTACAATCATATAAAGGAAGTTTTTGCTGACGAAGAACTAAAATTAACCATTGCTCAACTTCTAATATTCGTCGAATTTCAGTACGATGGATGGGAAAATGCCGTTATCGAAAAATACAAAATTTCTCAAGATGAGTTTGATCAAGCCCGTACCAAAGTGAGTTGTCAAATCAGCGCATTTCCTGAATATCCGTTTTCGAGTGAAGAAGAAGCAGACGCTATTTCCAAATGTCTAAAAGCTTTCCGTGGATGGGAATTTAAAATCGGGAAGTTTGAGGATATAGATTGGTATAACAACTATTTTTTAAGTATATCTCAGATAACAGGTCATACCAATATAGTTTCACATAATGGAATACTGTGTGGTGATGCAGACTTCTTTTGTAAATCAGATAAGGCTTATAATGTGCTAGGAATAGTCATGTTGCTCAAAGATAAATATCGCCCTGATCTATATGTGGCAAGGGATGGGATACAAGATATTCCATTAGAACTAGCATGTGATTTAGCATTGATTCATTCATTTTTACAAAAGGATAAGGTTGACCTTAATGCAGCTAGCAGGCCATTTGGCAAAACTAATTTTTCTTATATTCCTATGAAACTGTACTGGGATATATTGAATAGCCGTCCAGATATCTGTAACCATTTGCAGATATATAGCAATGCTGTTCCCTGTCTCATAAATGCAATTCCATATCTGCTTGAGGAAAGGGAAGCCATCGTTTTAGATGATACAGAACTGCTTTATGGGTTAAAAACTATGGACTCACTTTATAAGAACCTATGTATAGCATATTTAAGAAAAACCCTCTCTTTGCGCGTTGCTTTTGTATCAAATGATTTATATTTTACAGAAAGAATATACATTGTAAATAAGACAGAAAAGCTCGATCCCGTATATTTAGAAGTTTTTCCTGCTCAATTTTTCCTTTTGCCTTTGGATGAGTCCAGTCCATACCTTACCAACTCACATGCTCATACCCGTCGTACCTGCAATGCGAAACATCGACTTTCTCAGTTTATGATAAACAATGTTTCACTGCTTCAAAAATATGTACCTGGTATTTTAACAGGATTGATACATACTTTAGCTGAATGCAGTGGTGATCTCCTTATCAATAATGTAAACTGCTTCATAAAACAACTACGGAAAATAAAATCAGTCCAGGCAGAAGTCCCTGTAGATCTTGAACTAACGAATGAAGATCTATATTAGGATGAATATCCGAATTGACCCATCTCCACATCTTGGTGTCTGCGGACGACTAGATAAGTGGCTACCACAGGTGGCTCATGGAAGACTGAAAAGGTAGAGACGTTATTTTTCAGTGCCCATTTTGGATTCTAAAAAATTTCTCTGGGGTGGATATTTCTTGGGTCGTGTGCTATAATTGAAATTATAAAAGTTTGTGCGTCTATGCCATTGGATTCTTGGAGGGGTTAATCCATGATTCTTAATCAAATAAAAGTCCTGAATTATAAAGGCATCAAGGATATGCAGATTAGGTTCGCCCCGGGAATTAACCTACTGATTGGAGATAACGGAGTAGGGAAGACATCCGTTCTGGATGCGCTCTCTGTTGCGTTAGGCGGATTTTTTACTGGCATTAAGGGAGTTCATGCACCAGGAATCTGGCAGACTGATATTCGCTTTGAAACACATCGTCTAGCTGGAGCCTCGACTACTATCGAATATATGAACCCGACAGCAGTTGACTGCGAAGCAAATGTTGATGGTGAAATAATGAAATGGGTTCGAGCCCGAGATGAAGGCCCACTCAATCCCAGAACGAAGATATCAAATAGGGAGATAGCGAAGTATGCAGCTCAAATATCTAATGATGCAAACCATCTACTTCCCCTGATTAGATACGTGGGAACATCACGGGTGATTAATATCAAACGAAATCGCCCTAGTGCTGGGCAGAAACAACTTAAGGATCGTAGATGTGGTTATATCGGTTGTCTTGACAGTGGCTTTGATACGGAAGGGATCAAGGATTGGTGCCTAAAGATGGAAATGGCGGCGTTTCATCAAGAGAATACGATCCCAGAATATGAAGCGTTTAAGTCCACTGTTTCCAGCATCATGAAGAAAATGAGTGATTTGGAGACAGCCCCCAAAATCTCATATTCACGAGTTTTTGAGGATATTGTTTATTCTGAGCAAGATAAAGAAGAAATTCCTATTCAGTACCTGAGCGCTGGCTATCAGTCTCTCCTTTGGATGAGTGTGGACCTTGCCTACCGGCTGGCGTTGTTGAACCCAGGGCAATTGGACTTCTCTCTGGCCACCGGAGTAGTACTCATCGATGAGTTAGATATGCATTTGCATCCTAAGTGGCAATGGAATGTGCTTGGGGCATTGGAAGAGACATTCCCCAATATCCAGTTCATTATTGCAACCCACTCCCCAATCATTATCTCGTCCTGTAAAAATGGGCAGTTAATTATGTTGGATTCGGAGCAGAACATTTCGTATGTTGGAAACGCCTATGCCTACTCTATTATGGACGTTCTGGAATTGAAGCAGGGAGCACTTGGTGTTCCGAAGGAGTTGAGGGACCTGTCCCAAAAATTTGATAAAGCGCTCAATTCCGAGGATTACGAGGGAGCCAAAGCGGTACTCCAGGAAATGAAAGATCTGTATGGCGCGGGAAATAGTGAGGTAAAATCAGCTATGCTGGAGCTGGAACTGGGAGATACTGATTAGAGGTAGAGTGATGCTGCATATAAAGAAAAAGAGACCGCCCCATCAATATATAAGAGCGGTAGCAAGAATCAGAAGTTCACCAGCTTGGAAGGCAATTGCAGGTGGCGACACCAAGGCTATTCGGAGCCAATTTGATTTACTGCCAAAGGAGGACATTAGAGAAAGCCTTCTTGTCGAGCAGCATTTTCTGTGTGCCTATTGTATGAAGCGTATCAGAAATGATGCGCTACATATGACAATCGAACACTGGACTCCTCTGAGTTATGATAAGGAGCGGGCTTTAGATTATCAGAATTTTTTAGGTGTATGCAAAGGCGGAACTGACTTAGGTGTTAGCGAGTCGGGTAAACGGGTCTTGTGTTGTGATGCCAGCAAGGGGAATGATGTCTCTCTCACGGTTGATCCTCTTAATTTACAAATGATGCAGCTGATAACTTTTGATCGAACAGGATTGATTAGCTGCAAGGCACATCCCAGAATTAATACAGATGCAATTAACCATGACCTCAACGAAGTGTTGAAGTTAAATGGAGCATTACTATCTGATGGGAGCAGACTTGATACAACTACGGAATTGATAAAGGGGAGAAGAGATGCAGTTCAGGCAGCACAGAAAATATATATTGCACTGGACCGAAAAGGAAAACTTACGTCAGCCCAATTAGGAAGAATAATCAACCAAATGATAGGGCAGATCGAATTCCCGGAATTTATGGGAGTGATTTTGTTTTTCTTGGAGCGAAAGAAAAGGTCATTGGAAAAACAGGGGAAGTAGACCGTGTGAGCCATATCTAAATGCTGTAATTAGCTGCAGCGGAAAACCTCTTATTTGAAAGCGATGCTTTTGGTGGATACGAAGAAATGTGGCGGAAGGTTTTGGGAGCTACTGGCTCATACGGTCTGGAGAGCCTCACCGATCGATGTTTTCACATTAGGGCTGCTGATGGCAGTCTAACGCAGGAGAAATGATAAAAATTGAAATAGGCTAATGCAGATTTGCGTTAGAACTGCGTTGAAATTGGTGTTGGGCCGGTGAGGTTAACCTGCGCTGCTCCCATCAAGTACCAACTAATCCCTTGTAAGACAAGGGGTTGCAAAACTTGATTGGCAGTTGCAGCTATATTGAATCTTGAATTTCTATCCTATATTTTCACTTCGTCCCCTTGTGCAACGGAAGAAAGTTGGATATAATAGCAAGTAGGGAAGAGGGTGTTATTTTATGATTCGTTCCATCAAAATTGAGAATTTTAAGGCTCTTGGTGGCCTAACAATGACCTTCACGCCGTTTACGGTCCTTATTGGTGATAATTCCGTTGGCAAAACCTCAGTTTTACAGGCAATCGCATTCCTCAAGAGTTGCTGCACCTCTACCTTCGACAAGTTTCTGGATGAGCGCAATCTGAGTACTGACGACTTGCTCTCGAAATTGAACGGAGTCAGAACGCAGAAATTCAGCTTTTCTACAATTCTATTCCTTGACGGCAAGGAAATTCAATGGGATATTACCGTATATCGCGAGAAGGGGTCTTTTAAGTTGAAGGCTGAGGAGGTTTCCCTCGATGGCCGTACTGTCCTTTTTTATACCAATGGCAAGAAAGATTCCTATCGCTTTAATGCGGAAACCAATGACAGAGAGCCGATCATGGCCGGAACATATGGTAACTCCATCATTCAAATCACTGATACAGTCAAGCAAAGCGCATCCTACCCGGAACTGTCAGCAATAAAGACATTCTTCAGCAATATGGAGACCCTAGACATGCTTTCCCCTAAGAACATGCGAAGTGGAAGCAGAGGAGAATCCTCCGTTTTGGGGTTGAGCGGCGAGCGGATTGGGGCGTTTATCAAACGGCTCCCGGCCTCATCACAGCAGCTTTTAAACAAGGATATTCAGAAGTTCAATCCAGCCTTCTCCTCTGTTGCTCCTAAAGTGAAGGAGAAGGATTTGGTCCTCTTGGATACGAGAGAGACCTACGATGGGAAGATTGTCAATGTTTCTTCGGCTAATATCAGTGATGGGCTTTTGAGGATCATCGCTTTCTGCTCGCTCCGTTTTCTGGAGAATTCCGGGGGAGCTATCCTCTTAGACGAAATAGAGGATGGTATCAATAACGAGCATCTCGCTTTGCTGGTTCAGATACTGCGTCAAATCCAAATGGAACGCAATGTTCAAATTATTGCAACTACCCACAATACCCTTTTGCTCGATTATTGGGTAGATAAGTGTAAGGTGGACCTGGATACTGATCAATCTAAAGCTCAGTCCCTGGAATCGATCCTCCTTCTTTATCGCAGCAAGGCTGGGACCGCTGTTGCTAAAAACATTTTTGATTCGCCCTCCATCCGTGACAAACTCAGTTATATGTATCCCGGAGAAATCGTACAAAATATGACGAATTATGAACTCCAGGAAGCGTTGGAGGGTTAATACTATGAGGATGTTTCTGACTGGCGAAGGCCCAACCGATTGCGGGAGGGAGCAGTTTGACAGAAGGACAGGTCAAAACATATGGGAAGATGGACCTGTTCAAATCTATATTCGAAAAATTGATCCGACCATCCAAATCGATACCTACGAGAAGCACAAGCTGAGGGATGCATCTTCGACTCGAAAAACAAGACGGAACCAACGCAGCATACGTGGGTTGGAGGGTCACGGTGAAAAAGCATTTTTCGTTGCTCAGCTTGCTACAGAGATGGGCTATGACATAGCCGCGATGTATGTCGATGCCGACAAAAGCAGTGGTTCCACACAAAAGGATTCAGCTTCCTGTCAAAAGCGATATGATCTTGTGAAGGGGCAGGTCTTGACTGGTTTGCAGCGAGGAGGGGCCGCCAGACCGGTGGCTATTGTTCCAATGAAAATGATTGAATGTTGGATTCTGGGGGACCGGAGTGCTTTTGTTGAAGTCTTTGCTAGGGCTCCAGACCATAGGCTGTTCAGAAACCCGGAATTATTGTGGGGAGATGAACATGATCCGAACAGCGACTATCCCAAGAATTATCTGTCTCGAATATTGGAGATGTGTGGCGTTCATAGCTCTCAAGCAAATTTTGTATCCATTGCAGATGCTTCGGCAATAGAAACGCTGTGTAAAACTTGCCCTATCAGCTTTGCTGACTTTGTTGCACAGTTAGGTACATATACTTAGGAGATTATGGCAAGGGTCTGAGTAGTCAAGTTCTTGCCTTTTTCAAACGAAATGCATACAAGCATCCAACACATTGACAACTTCTGCCTCTGGTTTTATAATAAAAGCAGCTATAAAGTCTCCATTGGAATATCCTCCCCCTCCACCGCATAATATAGGGGTGAACAAAGAAGTCCCATCCAAGATACCTCCACTCCAGAATAGCTTTTCCATTCTTTGCATATAGTACCCCCAGTTCTCAATTTCTCGGGATTGAAGAAAGGTTTTATTCTGGAAGCTTTCAGAATTCCATATACAACCTGGACCTGTGGCCAAGACATCTCATGAGCGGCCAAGGCCCTTCATAGATGTCTGTGCAGTAAGGTGATCGCAACCCGCAACCCCGTTCCTATGGCTCAGGCATCGCGGCCATGGGAGGTATTTACGGATTTTGGAACTAAAGTAAACGTAAAGGCGATGTCATAATATTAAGGAGGAATCTAACTCATGAAGAAAATTTTCAATAGCAAAGTAGTATCGGCCGTTGTGGCTCTGGCCATGGTGTGCGGCGTGGTCATGTCCGCTTTCGCGGCAGGTGACTACGTCAATCCCACCTTCACTGACGTGCCCAAGTCCCACTGGGCCTACACCTTTGTGGAGAAGGCTGTGGAGAAGGGCTGGGTCTCCGGCATGGGGGATGGGACGTTTGCTCCCAACGCAAACGTGACCTATTCCCAGTTCTGCGTTATGCTGGTCAGGGCGTTCTACAACGACGACTATGAGTCCTATGATGGTCCCAAGGACTCGTGGTATGCACCCTTTACCACCATTGCGTCCCAGAAGGGCCTGCTGGATGGGACCAATGTTGTTGGCCACGAGACGGACGGGGACTATGTGGGCCAGTTCATGAACCGGTATGAGATGGCTCTGATGGCAGCCAATACCCTGAAGAAGATTAATGCCAAGCTGCCCAGTGCGAGTGAGCAGGCTGACCAGATGGATAAGACCCCTGACTACTGGGATATTCCCAAGCAGTATCGGAATGCTGTGCTGCTGGCCAAGGCCTGCGGCGTCCTGTCTGGCATGGATTCTGCTGGCACCTTTGGCGGTACCGGTGCTCTGAATCGTGCGCAGGCTTGCGTCGTCCTGATCAAGCTGGATGAGATGAAGGGTACCGGGGATGGCCCTGGTGATGGCCCTGGTGATAATACTGGCGATAACACTGGTGATACTCCCACCGAGATCACCCGTAGCCCCTTTGCGTTCCAGGACGGTGAGAACGTGCAGCAGATGATGAATCGGCTGAATGCTGAGGCTCCCAAGTACTATGAGGGCTACCTGACCAATGGCAAGCCTATCACCAAGGAGAATATCAAGGCGATGCTGGCGGAGGCGGAGAAGGGGATGCCGGATAAAACGGCGTGGGATGCCTCGATTTATTATGACTATCTAACCCGATTGTTTGGGAATTATGCTTCCTATGGTGGGTGTCATTCTTTTGCAGCGGCACTGTCTGACTATATCTTTGGTAAAGATGCGCCAGTCAAAAAGCATCAGGATTTCAACAGCCTTAAGGTTGGCGATGTAATTTGGGGGAAAGATAGCACGACTGACGAATCTCATGTTGTGTTCGTAACAAGTGTAGATGGTAGTAGCTATACTTTCTGTAATGGGAATTCAAGCAAAAAGGTATGGTGGGAAGAACCAGATGATAAGAGCAATTGGAGTTCTACTAAAAAAACAGAGTCCTATATTTACTCCCGCTACTAATCGTACGCCCAACATCCAAGGCCCCTGGGGTTTCCCAGGGGCCTTCCCTTTTGCCTTCCTATGTTGTATAATCTAACAAGTCCCTATCCAATCCCTGGGATTAAGGAGGAGTCTAACTCATGAATAAAATTTTCAAGAGCAAAGTAGTATCGGCCATTGTGGCTCTGGCCCTGGTCTGTGGTGTGGTCATGTCCGCTTTCGCGGCGGGTGACTACGTCAATCCCACCTTCACTGACGTGCCCAAGTCCCACTGGGCCTACACCTTTGTGGAGAAGGCTGTGGA
>ERZ808040.1739-NODE-1739-length-13870-cov-7.599362_pt1 | contig 13870 bp, 14 predicted proteins | sample MGYA00380191_ERZ808040 | MGnify/ENA primary metagenome ERZ808040 (study PRJEB31490, sample SAMN06133395) | mouse gut metagenome | isolation source: J6 | host: mice | place: China: Chengdu | collected 2015-05 ... | reverse complement strand
GTCTCCCGGTTGTACCGCTTGCCCTTGCACCCCTCGCAGGGCACGTAGATGTCGGGGAGGAAGTGCATCTCAATCTTCAAAAGCCCGTCGCCGGAACAGGCCTCGCACCGCCCGCCCCGGACGTTGAAGGAGAACCGCCCCGGGCCGTAGCCCCTTGTCTTGGCGTCCTGGGTGGAGGCGAACAGCTCCCGGATGTCGTTGAACAGCCCCGTGTAGGTGGCGGGGTTTGACCGTGGAGTCCGCCCGATGGGGGACTGGTCGATGGCGATGACCTTGTCCAGGTACTCGATGCCCTCCATGGCGTCGTGTTTGCCGGGGCGGGCCTTGGTGCGGTTGAGCTCCGCCCCCAGCCGCTTGTACAAGATCTCGTTGACCAGGGAGGACTTGCCCGAGCCGGACACGCCGGTGACGGCGATGAACGTGCCCAGGGGGAAGGACACGTCGATGTGCCGCAAATTGTTCTCCGCCGCCCCCCGCACGGTGAGGACGTGGCCGTTCCCCGCCCGGCGCTCGGCGGGGACGGGCACCTTCTTCCGCCCCGCCAGGTAGTCGCCGGTGATGGAGCCGGGGGTGTCCATCACCTCCTGGGCGGTGCCGCAGGCCACCACCTGCCCCCCGTGGACCCCGGCCCCGGGGCCGATGTCCACGATATAGTCGGCGGCTCGCATGGTGTCCTCGTCGTGCTCCACCACGATCAGGGTATTGCCCAGATCCCGCAGGTGCTTCAAGGTGCCCAGCAGCAGATCGTTGTCCCGCTGGTGCAGGCCGATGGAGGGCTCGTCCAGGATATAGAGCACCCCCATCAGGGAGGAGCCGATCTGGGTAGCCAGCCGGATGCGCTGGCTCTCGCCGCCGGACAGGGTGCCCGCCTGCCGGGTCAGGGTCAGGTATTGCAGCCCCACCGACTTCAAAAAGCCCAGCCGGGAGCGGATCTCCTTCAAAATCTGGTCGGCGATCATGGCCTGGGTGTCGGTGAGGGTGATGGTGTCCAGAAACGCCAGCGCCTCGTCCACCGGCTTCTCACAGAACTGGTGGATGGAGCTGCCCCCCACGGTGACCGCCAGGGCCTCCCGCTTGAGCCGCTTGCCCTGGCATTCGGGGCAGGGGCACTCGCTCATGCACTCCTCGATCTCCCGCTTCATGGCGTCGGACTGGGTCTCCCGGTAGCGGCGCTCCAGGTTGTTCACAATGCCCTCGAAGGGCTGGTACAGGGTGCCCTTGCCCCTGGGCTGGTCGTAGTTCAGGGTGAGCTTCTCCCCCTTGGTGCCGTAGAGGATGATGTCCACCACCTCTTTGGACAGCTTCTCCACCGGGTCGGTGAGCTTGAACTTGTACTTTTTGGCCAGGGCGTCGAAGTACATCCGGGAGATGCCGTCCGACTTGATGTGGTTCCAGCCGGAGGCGGTGATGGCTCCCTCCAGAATGGACAGGGAGCGGTTGGGGATGATGCGGTCGGGGTCGATCTTCATCTGGCTGCCCAGGCCGGTGCAGGCGGGGCAGGCGCCGTAGGGGTTGTTGAAGGAGAACATCCGGGGGGACAGCTCCTCGATGGACACGCCGCAGTCCTCGCAGGCGTAGTTCTGGGAGAAGGTGATGTCCCGCTCCCCGTCCCCCAGCACGTTGATGATGACGATGCCGCCCGACAGGTTGGAGGCGGTCTCCACGCTGTCGGTGAGCCGCCGGGCCACGTCCTCCCGGATCACCAGCCGGTCCACCACGATCTCAATGGAGTGCTTTTTGTTTTTGTCCAGCTTGATTTCCTCGGTGAGGTCGTACAGGGAGCCGTCCGCCCGGACCCGGACATAGCCCGACTTCCGGGCGTCCTCGAAGATTTTGGCGTGCTCGCCCTTCTTGCCCCGGATGACGGGGGCCAGCACCTGGATGCGGGTGGCCTGGGGGAGGGTGAGCACCTGGTCGATGATCTGGTCGATGGTCTGCTGCTTGATCTCCTTGCCGCACACGGGGCAGTGGGGGGTGCCCACCCGGGCCCACAGCAGGCGCAGGTAGTCGTAGATCTCGGTGACGGTGCCCACGGTGGACCGGGGGTTTTTGGAGGTGGTCTTCTGGTCGATGGAGATGGCGGGGGACAGGCCCTCGATGTAGTCCACGTCGGGCTTCTCCATCTGGCCCAGGAACATCCGGGCGTAGGAGGACAGGGACTCCACATACCGCCGCTGTCCCTCGGCGTACAGCGTCTCAAAGGCCAGGGAGGACTTGCCCGACCCGGACAGCCCGGTGAGCACCACCAGCTTGTCCCGGGGGATGGTGACGTCGATGTTTTTCAGGTTGTTCTCTCTCGCGCCTTTGATGACGATCTTATCCTGCATGGGTATTTCTCCTTAGTTTCTGTAAGTTTTGGGCCCAAACATAGAATAGTGAAACATATTTTTAATGTCAAGCCCCGATTTGAAGAAAAATACTTTGAAAATCCTACTAATCAGGCGGGATCTCTCCAGGCAGGGGCGGGCGGACGTATTTCACGAGATCCGGCCGAACCGCGCCGCAGCTCAGGAAATTCTCCCGGCCCTGACGCAGGGTCATGCCGCCGTTCTCGTCGCTGGGGTCGTCCTCGCCGGGGTCGAACACGTCGTTCTCCCAGAAGCACACCGGGCAGATATAGGCGATGGCGGCCTCAATGGGGACGGGAAAGGTGAGATACCCGCAGCAGGGGCAGGGGGAGATCCCGGCGGGCTCTTCGGCCTCCGGCTCAGGTGCCGGTGCGGGCGCGGAAACCGGCCCCTCCGGCGGGGTCCGCGCCGCTTGGCCGGAACCGTCGAAGGTGATCACGAAGTGGTCGTTGTGAGCCTCGGGAAGATACAGAAACTTTTCCCGCTTTTTTCTCTGGTCATCCATCGCCCCTCAGCTCCCTCTGGACGTACTTGGGCAGCTTGGACGCCACCAGCTCATAGGACATGTCGCACAGGTCCCTCAATACGAGGTCGGGCAGGTCCCCGTCCAGCAGGGCGGCGATCCACAGCCGTTTGTCGCAATAGAAGCCGGGCAGAATTTCCGGATATTGCTCCCGGAACGCCTCGGCCAGCCGGGGGTCGCACTTCAGGTTCACCAGGTCGTGGCCATTGTACCGCTCGTCCTTCATCCCCCTGGGGGAGCACACGGCGGCGAACAGCTTGCCGCGGACCATATAGCGGTGCCAGCCCCACTCCAGCTTGAAATCCTTCTCGGCGCCGGGCTTGCCCAGCAGATATTCGTCCAGCCATTCATAGCTCATTGCGTGTTCCCCCTCAGTCCAGGGCGGCGATGTACCGCAGCGCGCCGTTTTTCAACAGCTCGATGTTGGCCTCGTCCAGCACGGTGTCTTTGCCGGTGTGGATGCGGTCCATGTAATAGCCCACCACGGGCCTGTGCTTCAGCGCGCACACCCCCGCGCCCCTCTTGAAATTGGCGTTGTCGGAGGGATAGAACCCGAAGCTCCGCACCACCTGCACCTCCTTGCCCTCCGCCGGAAGAAAAGCGGCTTCCACGCGCTCCAGGGCGGCGCGGTCCTTCTTCAGCCTCTTCTGGGGAAAGAACTGGATGGAGTCCCCGTCGCCCACGCAGTCGAAGTTGAGCACCACGGCGTTTTTCCTCGCCGCCTTGTGTTTTCCGGCGAAGGCGGCGGAGCCCAGCGTCCCCTTTTCCTCGTTGTCAAAAAATACGAAGCACACCCGCTCACGGTGCTCGGGGGGGAGGGCCAGGGCGGTTTCCAGCAGGGTGAGCACGCCGCTGGTGTTGTCGTTGGCGGTGTGGCGGTTGGCCTTTCCGTCCAGCACCCACCAGATGAAGAACACGCAGATGCCGATGCAGGCCAGCGGGGCCAGCCACCGCGCCGCCGGGCCGGGGGCGAAGGCAAAGATCAGGCTCTCCACCAGGAACACCGTCAAAAACAGCGGGAGGACAATCAGCACCTGGTAGAGCAGATAGAGCAGGAAGTTCCGGGGCGTGATGAAATTTGGGATGGGCAGGACGGCCTGGGTGTCGTAGTGGGCGGTGAGCAGCACCTGGGCCTTGTCCGGGTCCCCCGCCACCACGTTCCGGGCGATGAAGTGCTCCTCCACCCGGGGGGCGTACCCCGCCGCCTCCAGCTCCCCGCACAGCCAGGCGCGGAAGTCCGCCTTCTGCGTCCGGGACTTGCGCACCTGCATCTCATCCAGGATTTTTCTCGACTGTTCGGTCATAGATTATCCCTCCGCAATCAGGTCGGCGGCGGACGCGCCCGTCAGGGCCATCAGGTCCGCCGGATTCAACTCCACCTGGAAGCCCACCTTCCCGGCGGACACGCAGATGGTCTGCTGGTCCAGGCAGCTCTGGTGGAACACGGTGGGGAACCGCTTTTTCATCCCCACCGGGGAGCAGCCGCCGTGGACGTAGCCCGTCAGGGGCAGCAGCTCCTTGGCCGGGAGCATGGCCACCGACTTCTCCCCCACGGCCCTGGCGGCTTTTTTCAGGTCCAGAGTGGCCTCCACCGGGATATCGAACACGTAGTACCCGCCGGAGGCCCCCCTGGCCACCAGCGTCTTGAACACCGCCGCCGGGTCCTGGCCCAGCAGCCGGGCCACCGTCACCCCGTCGGGGGCGGCGTCCCCCACCGGGTAGGTATGGGGGGTGTAAGGCGTCTTTTTCTGGTCCAGCACCCGCATGACGTTGGTTTTTTCCTCTTTTTGTTTGGACATTATATTACGCCGTCCTTATAATAGCAGTCCTCCCGCCATTTTGCGGGGTTGTTGTCGATGTATTCCCAAATGCGCTGGTAATCGGCATCATTGCGGATAATGTGGTCGTGATATCCTCTTTGCCATACGGAAAAACCACAGGCCATCGTAACATTACGTTTCAAAAAGCGTACCACCATTGGGATGGATTTCGTAGGGGCCGATGTCCCCATCGGCCCGTCTCCCTGTGGTGGGATCCGAAATATAATATGAATGTGATTTGGCATGATCACATATTTGTCTGCCGTTGGAATGATTGCGATGGTATCTTCAACAATTTTTCCGATTGGTGATAATTCGATGCGCGGGGCGATGAGGACATCGCCCCCTACGATCATACCGAAAAAGTGTTCCCGATTTTCTGTGCAAATGGTCACAAAATAATACCCCGCCCGGCCATAATCGTACCCTTCCAGCCGGTTTTTCTTCCGCTGCCGCAATTCCATGACAGAATCACTTCCCCCGCAGCTTGATAATTTGATCCCGCAGTGCCGCCGCCACCTCGAACTCCAGCATCTTGGCCGCCTCCTTCATCTGCTTCTCCAGAGAGGCGATGGCCTCCATCCGCTGGAGCTTGGTCATCTGGGACAGCTCCTTGTCGTTGTAGTCCGGCTTGTCCTCGGCGGACAGAGCCATCAGCTCCCGCACCGCCTTCTTCACCGTCTTGGGCACGATGCCGTGGGCCTTGTTAAACGCGTCCTGCTTTTCCCGGCGGCGCTCCGTCTCGTCCATGGCCCGGCGCATGGAGGGGGTGACGGTGTCGGCGTACAAAATCACCACGCCGTCGGCGTTCCGGGCCGCCCGGCCGATGGTCTGGATCAACGATGTCTCCGACCGCAGGAAGCCCTCCTTATCTGCGTCCAGAATGGCCACCAGCGACACCTCCGGCAGGTCCAGACCCTCCCGCAGCAGGTTGATGCCCACCAGCACGTCGAACTCGCCCAGCCGCAGGTCCCGGATGATCTCCATGCGCTCGATGGTGTCGATGTCGTGGTGCATGTACCGCACCCGGATGCCCGCCGTCTTGAGGTAGTCCGTCAGGCTCTCCGCCATCTTCTTGGTGAGGGTGGTGACCAGGACGCGCTCGTCCCGGGCGGTGCGGGCGGTGATCTCCCCGATGAGGTCGTCGATCTGCCCGTCCACCGGGCGCACCTCCACCCGGGGGTCCAGCAGGCCGGTGGGCCGGATCACCTGCTCCACGATCTGGCCCGAGCGGGTCCGCTCGTACTCGCCGGGGGTGGCGGAGACGTACACCACCTGGTTCAGCCGCTTCTCGAACTCCTCGAATTTCAGGGGCCGGTTGTCAAAGGCGCAGGGCAGGCGGAAGCCGTACTCCACCAGGGTGGTTTTCCGGGCCCGGTCGCCGTTGAACATGGCCCGCACCTGGGGCAGGGTGGCGTGGCTCTCGTCGATGAACAGTACGAAGTCTTTCGGGAAGTAGTCCAGCAGGGTGTGGGGGGGCGAGCCCACCGGCCGCCCCTCGATGACCCGGGAATAGTTCTCAATGCCGGAGCAGTAGCCCAGCTCCTGCATCATCTCAATGTCGTACATGGTGCGCTGCTTGATGCGCTGGGCCTCGATGAGCTTGTTTTCCTTCTCAAAGAAGGCCACCCGCTCCTCCATCTCCTTATAAATGTCCTGGATGGCGGCGTCCATCTTCTCCTTGGGGGTGACGTAGTGGGTGGCGGGCCAGACGGGGATGTTGTTCAGCCGCCGGATGGGGGCGCCCGTCACCACGTTGATCTCGCTGAGGCGGTCGATCTCGTCCCCGAAGAACTCCACCCGGATGGCGGTGTCCTTCCAGTAGGCGGGCCAGACCTCCACCGTGTCCCCCCTCACCCGGAACATATTGCGCTCGAAGGCGATGTCGTTGCGCTCGTAGCGGATGGCCACCAGCTTTTTCAGCAGGTCCTCGATTTTGATGACCGCCCCCACCCGCAGGGCCACCATCATTTTGGCGAAGTCCTCCGGCTCGCCCAGGCCGTAGATGCAGGACACGGAGGACACCACGATCACGTCCCGCCGCTCCAGCAGGGAGGCGGTGGCGGACAGCCGCAGCCGGTCGATCTCCTCGTTGACGGAGGAGTCCTTTTCAATAAAGGTGTCGGTGTGGGGGATATATGCCTCCGGCTGGTAGTAGTCGTAGTAGGAGACGAAATATTCCACCGCGTTGTTGGGGAAGAACTCCCTGAACTCGGCGCACAGCTGGGCGGCCAGGGTCTTGTTGTGGGCCAGCACTAGGGTGGGCCGCTGGACCGCCTCGATGACCTTGGCCATGGTGTAGGTTTTGCCCGAACCGGTGACCCCCAGCAGGGTCTGCTCGTCCAGGCCGTGTTCAATGCCGGCGGCCAGGGCGGCGATGGCCTCCGGCTGGTCGCCGCTGGGGGTGTATTCGGACACCACTTCAAACCTGGGCATGGGCGGGCCTCCCTCCACAGAAAAATAAATAATACGTTCCTATCATAGAACATAAGTTTTAACCTGTCAACCCTTTTCTGGAACGAATATCCGTCGGGCGGGCTGCGATTTTGAGCATACTATTATATCATGAAGCGGGGCGGGCGGCAAGGTGTTTTCCGGTGAGAAATCTTATGATTCCATGAAGGAAGGCGGGCCCGCCGGAAGGGGACCCTCCAAAATTGGGGAGAGGCCGGGCTGGATTTTCGTTAATTATTTGACTTGCGCGTTCCGGCCCGGGGTGCTATGATTTGTAGCGCTCAAAAGATATGCGGGCCTGTTGGAAGAACATGGGCCCGCTTCGTTATGAAAAAATGAGGTGTCATTATGGAAATCCTGATCCAGCTCTCCGTCTGCCTGGTGGGCGGGCTGATGATGTCCCGTCTGGCCAAGCTGCTCAACCTGCCCGCCGTCACCGCCTACCTGGTGGCGGGGCTGCTGCTGGGCCCCTACGTGCTGGGCATGCTGGACGTGACCGGCATCGGCTTCCACAACCCGGAGGCGGTGGCCCGGCTGGACATCATCTCCCAGGTGGCCCTGGGCTTCATCGCCTTCACCATCGGCAACGAGTTCCGCCTGGAGCAGCTCAAACACATGGGAAAACAGGCCATCACCGTGGGCGTTTTGCAGGCGGTGGTCACCACCGCTCTGGTGGACGCGGCCCTGGTGGTTCTCCATTTCATCAACCCGGAGCTGATCTCCATCTCCTCCGCCATCACCCTGGGCGCCATCGCCGCCGCCACGGCCCCCGCCGCCACCCTGATGGTGGTGCGGCAGTATAAGGCGGACGGTCCCCTGACCCGGCTGCTGCTGCTGGTGGTGGCCATCGACGACGCGGTGGGCCTGGTGCTGTTCTCCGCCTCCTTCGGGGTGGCCGCCGCGCTGGAGAGCGGAGCCATCAGCCTGGTCACCGTGCTGGTGGAGCCGGTGATTGAAATCCTGATGTCCCTGGCCCTGGGCGGCTTCGCGGGGCTGGTGCTGTTCTGGGTGGAGAAGTTCTTCCACTCCCGGAGCAAGCGCCTGTCCATCTCCATCGGCTTTGTGCTGCTCACCGTGGGGCTGTCCATGGTGGAGTTCGAGCTGGGCGGCATCCACTTCGGCTTCAGCCTGCTGCTGGTGTGCATGATGACCGGCACCATTTTCTGCAACATCTGCGACTTCTCTGAGGAGCTGATGGGCCGCGTGGACGGCTGGACCGCCCCGCTGTTTGTGCTGTTTTTTGTGCTCAGCGGCGCGGAGCTGAATTTGAAGATCCTGTCCAACCCCATGGTGCTGCTGGTGGGCGCGGTGTATATTGTGGCCCGTTCCGCGGGCAAATATCTGGGCGCTTACGGCAGCTGCGCCCTGACCGGGTGCAGCGACAGCATCAAAAAGCACCTGGGCATCACCCTGCTGCCCCAGGCGGGGGTGGCGCTGGGCATGGCCCTCACCGCCCAGCAGCTCAGCGACGGCGCGATGGTGCGCAGCGTGGTGCTGTTCTCCGTGCTGGTGTACGAGCTGGTGGGCCCGGCGCTGACCAAGCGCTCCCTGCTGGCCGCCGGCGAGATCCAGGAGGAGGGCAGGACCAGCGCCCGGAAGAAAAACGCCGCTCCGGCTCCGGTGCGGCTGGACAAGTAAGCGGCGAAGGTTTTTTTGCCAACGGTCCCCAGTGGTTTTCCCGGCGTGTTCCGGGCATACTAGGGGCGAGGTGATACCAATGCTCAGCGAAAACCAGCTGCTCAACCACATCTACCAGACCGCCGAGATGGGCCGGGAGGGCATCCAGTCGGTGCTGAAGTACACGGACGAGCCCGGGCTGGCCAGCGCCCTGTCCGGCCAGCTCACCGAGTACGAGAAGCTGCAGAACGCCGCCGGCTCCCTGCTCCAGGCCCGGGGGGAGGCCCCCAAGGGGCTGGGCCCCATGGCCAAGGCGTCCTCCGAGGTGATGAGCACCGTGAAGGCCATGGCGGACCGCTCCCCCGCCAACATCGCGGAGATGATGATTCAGGGCTCCACCATGGGGGTGACCAAGAGCCTGCGGACCATCCGGGACTGCGACGTGAAGGACGTGACGGTGCGCCGTCTGGCGGACCAGCTGCTCAAGACGGAGCAGGCCAACATTGAGGAAATGAAGCGGTTCCTGTAAGGCAGACGAAAGGGCCTCTGCGGACGCAGAGGCCCTTCGAACCTGTATTCACAGCCTCAATCCGTTGTCTGGGCGGATCTATTTCCGCCATACTTCGTTAAATTTTCTTGCCATACGCACAAGTATGCCCGCGAAAATTTGCCCCGTCCGGCGAAAAAATTCCCCGCCCATCCATCGGTTTCGGCTGTGAATACAGGTTCTTCGCTTCGGCCTCCCGTTCAGTCCAGCGAGCTGGGCCCGAAGCCGTGGGGCAGCAGCTCCTTCAGGGTGACGCCGCAGTAGCCGCCGTCCCCCCGGCCCACCAGCACCTTCAGCTCCGGGGCGAACTCGTAGAGCATCTGGCGGCAGGCGCCGCAGGGCCAGCAGTAATCCGCGCCGTTCCCCACCACGGCCAGGGCGGTGAAGGCTCTGTGTCCCTCGCTGACGGCCTTGACCAGGGCGGTGCGCTCGGCGCAGATGGTGGAGCCGTAGGCGGCGTTTTCCACGTTGCAGCCGGTGAACACCGTCCCGTCGGCGCACAGCAGGGCGGCCCCCACGGGGAAATGGGAATAGGGCACATAGGAGCGGTCCAGCATGGAGAAGGCCAGGTCCACCAGAGCTTGATCGGTCATATTCAACAGTCCTTTCCAGATGGTCCCTTTTGGTCGGGAGCGTCCGGGGACCCTTCCTGTTCCCCAGTATATCAGGTTTTTGCCCCGGGGGAAAGGGGAAAACCTGTGGGAACCGTCGATTTTTGTAGTTGCAATACAGGGAAGTTTCTGTTATACTATTAGCTGTTCAACGCCGGAGCGGAGGGCCCCGGACCGTTGAGCCGGACAAAAACAGGCCGCTCAGAGGCGGGCCAACGACGATAAAGGACTGATTCAATGATGTTTGAGAAGGGAAAACGTGAGCGCCGCACCAGCGAAGAGGACCGCGTCTTTAACCGGATGCTCCTGTGGCTGGCGGGCGCCGTGGTGGTGGAACTGCTGTTTCTGCTGCTGCAGCAGGCCTATGTGGTCATGCGGTGGGGCGGAATGGTGTCAAAAGCGTTGCTCACGTTCTTTGAGATATTCTCCATTGCCGGGGCGGTCATTGCCGTGGGCTGCGCCGTATGGGGCGTGCTGAGTGCCCGGAATGGAAAGCGCGTTCTGCTGCCCGTGGTGATCGGGGCGGTGTCCGCCGGGCTGTGGGTGGTGTCCCTGCTGTGCAGGCTGTTCTTTGACGACGGCGTGCGCCTGCTCATGATGCTGCCGGCCGCCGCCGCGGTGCTGATTCTGATTTTCTTCCTCTATCAGCGGCCTTTCTTCTACAACGCCATTTTTACCGGCGGCGGTCTGCTGGCCATCTGGCTTGAGGGGCGGTACTATCTGGAGCACCCCACCCTGGTCACCGCCTGCTTCGTGGCCGGGTTTGTGGCGCTGGCGGCGGTTGCGGCGCTGGCCCTCCAGCTGAGGAAGACCGACGGCAGGCTGGGCGCCCTGCGGGTCCTGCCCGCCGGCTCCAGCTATATGATGACCTGGCTCACCTGTGCCGTCACCGCGGCGGCTATGGCGGCGGCCCTGGCGGTGGGCGCTTCTCTGTGCCACTACCTGCTGTATGTGCTGGTGGGCTGGCTGTTTGCCCAGGCGGTGTTCTTTACCGTAAAGATGATGTAAAAAAACCGGCGTCCGCGGGACGCCGGTTTTTTATCAATGGTGCCCGTGGCTGAAGATCAGCAGCACGCCCAGGGCAAAGCCCAGCACGGTGGCCAGGATGGGCCAGCGGGATTTCCACTGGAGGGCGGACTCGGGCAGCAGCTCGAAAAAGACCACGTACAGCATGGCGCCTGCGGCCAGGGCCAGGGCGGCTGCCAGGGCGGCTGCGGCCTCGCTGCCCACGAAGTAGCCGGCCAGCGCCCCCAGGACGGTGGGCACGCCGGACAGCGCCGCCACGCCGATGGCGCTCCAGGTTTTGGACCCGTCGTGGAGCAGGGGGATGGCGATGCTCATCCCCTCGGGCAGGTTGTGCAGGCCGATGGTGGCCGCCGTCAGCACGCTGGCCAGGCAGATGCCCTCCACGGCTACGGACGCCCCCACCGCCATCCCCACCGGCACGTTGTGCAGGGCCACCGCCGCGGCCAGCACAATGCCCGCCGTATGCAGGTCATGATGGCCGCAGGCGCAGTGGTGGGGGTTGTTTTTGTCCTCGTGGTGGGCGCTCTTGTCAATCCAGCAGTTGAGCAGGTAGGTCACGGCGAAGCCCGCCACCAGGACCAGCGGCGTCATGGGCAGCCATGGGGAGGCCTCCATGGCCTCGGGCACCATGTCCAGGGCCACGATGGCCAGCATCAGTCCGGCGGTGAAGCTGAGCAGCAGGCTGGTCCCCCGGGGGGATTCCCGCTTGAGAACGGCGGCCAGCACGCCGCCCAGGGCCAGACCGCCCACGCCGGTGGCGGCCGTCAAGAGGATGACAAACAGGATGGGATTCATGTGTATGCGCTCCTAACCGTGATTTGCCGGGCCGGCCCAGAAGGCCAGCCCGGCAGACAGAATATTATCACAGCCGGGCGGGAAAGGCAAGTAAAATTATCCTGTTCGGAACAATTCCCGCAGGCCGATCAGGAGAAGGAAGCCCCCGAAGCATTTTTTCAGAAGGCCCACATCCAGGGCGGTGGCCGCCCAGGCGGTGAGGGCGGAGCACGCCAGCCCGGCGGCGATGGCGGGGAGGAGCGCCTTTTTCTCCACAAAGCCGTTTTTGAAGTGGGCGGGGAGGGCGGTGGCGGCGGTGGGCAGGAAGTAGAGCAGGTTCACCCCCTGGGCCAGGGTCTGGGGCACCCCGGCAAAGCTGGTCATGTAGATGAGCAGCAGGGAACCGCCCCCCACCCCGAAGCCGGACAGCACCCCGGTGACCGCCCCGGCCAGGGCGGCGATGAGCCAATCCCTCATAGCAGCGCCTTCACCCCGCCATACAGAATGAGGAGGGCAAACCCCCGGCGCAGCCAGGTCATGGACAGCTTTTGGAACACCTTACCGCCCACAAAGCCGCCCGCGAGCCCTCCGGCCAGATAGGGCAGGGCCAGCGCCAGGTCCAGCTGCCCCCGGAACCAATAGACGCAGGCGGACAGCGCGCACAGCGGCGCGATCACCGCCACCGAGGTGGCGAAGGCCCTCCGCTGTTCCAGGCCGCACTTGCCCGCCAGCATGGGCACCAGCACCTGCCCGCCCCCTCCGCCGAAAAAGCCGTTGACAATTCCGGCGGCGACCCCCGCCAGAGCGTACCACAGGGCCTTTGATTTTTTCTCCGACACCGAATATCACCCCGTGTCAGTGTGCCGCGGACAGGGAAAATTATTCTTTGACAAAATCGCTTCAGTGTAAAAATCTGTTCCTTGCTTCTCCCGACAAAACCCGGTATAATGTTTCAAAATTCTCGGAAAGGAAACATGATATGCCAAAATCTACCAAAAATCAAATCATGAATGCCCTGGCGGAGCTGCTTCGGGTCAAACGGCTGGACGACATCACCGTCACGGAGCTGGTGGAGAAGTGCGGCATCTCCCGGCAGGCGTTTTACTATCACTTTTCCGACCTGTACGGGGTGGTGGACTACGGCATCCAGCAGCTGCTGGACGAGCTGGGGGCGGCGCGGCCGGAGGAGTGGCACACAGCCATGGAGCGGACGCTGACCCTCCTGCGGGAGCACCGGGTTTTGGTGCTCAACGTGTACCGGGCCTATGAGCGCAGCTATGTGGAGAGCCATGTCCGCCGTTGGGCCATGCCGCTGGTGGAGGCCCGCACCCGTCTGGCCGCCCGGAGCTACGGCGTGACGGAAGATCAGATCAGCTTTATGACCGAGCTGCTCACCCAGGGGCTGGCCAGCATCGTATTGAGCTGGGTGGAGCAGGGAATGCCCTCCAGCGTCATTGAGCGGATGGATGATTTCGACATTCTGGTGGGGGGCTGCTTAGATTACACCCTGGAGCGGCTGGCACAGAAAAACAAGAGGTAACGCCGCAAAAAAGTCCCAGTTTTCGACAATATTTTACAGAGTGAAGGGCCTTGTCAAAACTTTGACAAGGCCCTTCGCTCTGTCTATGGAACAGGGGGCGGAGAAGGCGTATCATGGCCATTGAGCAGGGAAGCGGCTGAATTTTTACGTTACCCAAACAAAATCGCGGCAAAATCAAAACATTCGGACCATATGATTTCCAGGAGACAGCGCCGCGGGAGCGGCAAAGAAAGGAATGTGTACAACATGACCATGATGAACAGCGTGAAACGGGCGGGCTTCCGCGCCCTGTACGGCTATCTGGACAAGGACCCGGACGCCAATATCCCCCGGCTGATGGACTGGGTGGACCGCTTCGCCGGGGACGGCCCCAACAGCTTCCCCACCCAGCGGGCGGCCTTCCGCAAGGTGATCGAGAACCCGGACAACAACTGGTACCGGCTCATCCGGTCCATGTGGACGGACATCGACGGCGAGGTGCGCAAGACCTTCTTTGAGAACTTCATCCTCAACGGCAACCTCATCGGCTGGACCATCCAGGAGGAGGCCCGGGAGCGCTACGGCTGCAACATCCCCTGGGCCATCCTGCTGGACCCCACCTCCGCCTGCA
>ERZ808040.1738-NODE-1738-length-13873-cov-5.288924_pt1 | contig 13873 bp, 10 predicted proteins | sample MGYA00380191_ERZ808040 | MGnify/ENA primary metagenome ERZ808040 (study PRJEB31490, sample SAMN06133395) | mouse gut metagenome | isolation source: J6 | host: mice | place: China: Chengdu | collected 2015-05 ... | reverse complement strand
AAATCGCTGTTTTGCGATTTCTGTGCATAGGTTGCTGTGAACGAAGTGAACAGTAACTAATCTTCCTCTATCACCTGGATTTCCAGATAATCAAAGTCGATGCTTTCTATAAAATTGTCCTGGGTGAAACGTGCCTTACTGTGGCGCTTGAAGTCGGATACGGTTTTGTCAAGCCAGATCGGCTTCCCCAGGTCAAATTCGTAACATATTTCCTCCAGGGCACGAAATACCTTATGGGTGCGGGTGTCCGTACTGCCATCCTCAATACAGGTGTCCTTCAGCATGTGGTTGTCTTGGAAAATCCTTGCCCATAAACGAAACATTTTTTCTTCATAGATTGAAAATTTTTATTTTCAATCCTTGCTCCTTCCGTGTGTTTTAAAGGTGATTCTAAACAGATATACTGATTCTACCTTTTCGGGACATGAAATGCAATGCATATTTTTTCAGCTCTGTCATATATATAGAAAGATGTGGATAAAAAAAGGAGTAAAAAGATTAAATATTTGTGAACAATATACATTTCCAATACAATTTATGTTATACTGAATGTGAAATATTAGAAAGCGATTCTGACAAAGGAGTAGTTATGGATTTAAAAGTGGACAATGGGGACGGAATCGACAGTTGGAAAGAGGTCACATTGGTTTACAATGCGGCATTGCGCCAGATTCAGACCAGAATGGAAATCCTGAACGATGAATTTCAACATGTACATCAGTATAATCCTATCGAACATATCAAGGCTCGCATTAAGACGCCGGAAAGCATCGTGAAAAAACTGAAGCGGCACGGCTATGCGTCTACGATCGATAATATGGTGCGGTATGTGAACGACATAGCGGGAATCCGTATTATATGTTCCTTTACGTCGGATATTTACCGTATTGCGGACATGATCCGGGAGCAGAGGGACATTAAAGTCATTGCGGTGAAGGACTATATTACGTTTCCCAAAGCCAGCGGGTACAAAAGTTACCATATGATCGTCACGCTGCCGGTCTATCTTTCCGACCGCAATGTGGATACAAAGGTGGAGATCCAGATTCGCACGGTAGCCATGGATTTCTGGGCCAGCCTGGAGCATAAGATCCATTACAAATTTGAGGGGGACGCGCCGGAGCATATCCGAAGTGAGCTGGTGGAGTGTGCCAAGATGGTGACGGATCTGGATGCCAGGATGCTTTCGCTGAACGAAGAGATTTTGTCGTTGGTACAGCAGGCAGAACTGGAAGGAAAGAAACAAACGAAAAAAGTAATCTGAACGGATAAAGGAAATTAGCAGGATGAAATTGCATTTGAAAAAATGGATTCAGTTACCGGAATGCTGGCTGGCGGTTATTCTGCTGGCCGGCAGCCTTGTCAGATTGCTGTGCTTGGGATACTACCCTATGGGGCTGCATCAGGACGAAGCGTATTCCGCGTATAATTCATGGGCGGTGATGAATTACGGAATCGATTCCCACGGATATGTAAGGCCTGTCTATTACCCGGCATGGGGCAGCGGCATGAATGTGCTCTATTCCTATTTTACCATGCCGCTTTTTGCACTGTTTGGTGTTTCAGTGGAGACGATCCGCCTGCCCCAGGCAATTCTGGGTTGTATTTCCATTGTTGTAGTATACGGGTTGGGAAAGGAAATGTTCCGGTCAAAATGGATGGGAACATTTTTTGCGTTTCTTCTTGCCATCAATCCGTGGCATATTCAACAGTCCCGTTTTGGGTTGGAGTCGAATCTGGCGGTACCTTTGCTTCTGGCCGCCATGTATTTTTTCTGCCGGTATTTAAACGGACACAGAAGAAGCCTTTGGGGGGGCGTTGTTTTTCTGGGGATGACGTTGTATAGCTATGCCCTTACCTGGCTGGTGATTCCTGTGATTCTCTTGGCAAGTCTGCTCTTTTTCCGTAAAAAAATGGTGTTTGACAAAAAGTTGTTTGCGGGCCTGCTGCTGTTGTTTATCCTTGCGCTGCCGCTGCTGCTGTTTTTAGCGGTGAATTTCGGAATTCTGCCGGAAATCCGCACGAAAGTGTTTTCCGTACCCAAGCTTCCGGCGCTGAGGACGGGGGAATTGGTTTTTCATACCTGGGTGGTCAAACAGAGGATAATCTCCCTGGCAATGATGCTTTTCCGGCAGCATGACGACAGGTGGTGGATAAGCAATGCAACCGTGGGGTCATATTATTATGTGTCCATGCCTTTCATTCTGATTGGGTTTGCATACCATATAAAGGTGTTCTTTCAGTGGGCGTTCCGGAAAAGGGAGCTGCCGCTGCATTTTCTGCTGGCCATATGGTTCTGCGCCGGTCTTATGATTGGCTGTAGCATAGACTATGTATATTTCCATAAGGTGAACTATATTCATATCCCTGTCATCCTGTACGGGGGGATCGGCATATGGCGGCTGGGCAAGGCCCTCCGGAGGAAAGCGCTGGTTTATGCCGGGGCAGTGAGCCTTTATTTGGTATGCTTTGGCTATTACATTTATGCCCAGGCAACCTATCCTGTGGATTACAGTACTTACGGGAATCCCTGGGTTTCGCATATGAACTGGTGCCGTTATGAGGAGGCGCTGGCTTATGCCCAGTCCCTTACGGACGGGGATATTTCCGTGTTTGCGTTGAACTATGCCAATATTATGCTGTATGACCAGATTTCCCCTTACGAATTCCTGAGTACTGTAGAATATGAGGGAGATCCGCAGTTTATGGATGTGGTACATTTCGGCAGGTATTATTTGAATATGGATACACCGGGGGATATGGCGGAAATGGAGAAGGACGAGGTGGTCTATGTATACCCCTATGGCATGGAAGAGGGTTTCAGGGAGCGGGGATATGTGACGGTGCATGCGGACGCCTGTTACGGTGTGGCATACAGGGAGGAAGTGTACGGCGAAAATCAATGAAACAGTCCCCCCTGAAGCAGGATGCGGAAATAATCGGCGCCGCATACCAGATGCAGGGCGTATACGGCCCATTGGATCCTCAGCTGCCAGCCAGGCTGCCTGCGCTGCAGGGTGTTTCTGGCCAAGGCCATAAGGCTGACGGTATAAGAAAAGAACAGTCCGTACATATAACCCCAGGAAAAATTCATATGGCTTAACCGATACCCTTTTTCGTACAGGAAGGCCAGAGTCAGCAGCGAGGCCGCAAAGAACTGCCAGGAGAAATTCAGCAGGGCGGAACGCTGCTTCCCAAGCAGGCAAAATAAAAGTACCGTTAAAGGAAATGCCGCTCCCAGCAGGATCGAAAGAGGGATATTGTCCGACGTCAGTGACCAGGCTGTCAGGAAACCGAAGCCTATGCCGCTGTCGGCATCGCTGCCGGGGTGGAAGACATTTTTGAACTGATACAACAAAACAAGAAAAGTGGGAAGGAACCAGATCCCCATTTGAAAGAATGCTTTCCATTTCTGAAAATGGCCGGATACAAGCCGGAACAGCATAATAATGCCGGCAGTGCAGACCAACACCAGTGTAAAACTGGGTTTTGCCAATGTGGCCAGGAGCAGGGAAAGAGAAAAGCAAAGATATTTAGGGTGGTACCAACGGTCCTCGTCCTCATAAAAGGTTAACACATCCGCAAACAGGAAAAAGGCGGGGACGGAAAACGGACGGGCAGCAAGATAGGTAGCATTATGGTATGGGTTGGGCGTAAAAGTCCCCAGATAACGGTAGAGGAACCCTTCTTCAAAATCATGGTAACGTCCCAGGTAGGTCAGCGGATACAGCATGGAAGCAAACAGGATTGAAAAGCTTAACAGGGTAGAAAGAATCCCCCTTTTGGAGGTATGGGAATCCCCAACCCGGAGAAAACGGTCAAAAAAGTATTTCAGTGCGAAGGGAGTCAGGCCGTTCCAGAAAGCAACTGCCAGCGCCATGGCATGAGCCGGGGCGGTAAAGCTGAGGAAAAGCCTTCCTGTCAGGAACAATATAGGGTAGGGAAAGTCGTAACCGGTGTCCTCTCCCTGCATTTCCGCAATATAAGGGCCGATATCGGAGGCGTAGGCTCCGCCATAACTGACGCTCTGGCGATGGAACAGGAACAATGTCGCAGCCAGGTATATAAAAAGCAGAAGCGCAAAGGTTACAAGCTCCTGCCGGGTGATTTTTTTCTGAAAAGCCATGCACAAACCCTCCTCATATTTTCCTTATTATAACAAAGGCGTGGAGCACTGCCAAGTGTAAAATGAGGAGTGCCCAGACACCTTTCGGCATCTGGGCTATTATGAAAAAATTATCTAATGGTCTGTCTTTGAATGTAAATAAAGTATAACAATTAAATATGAATAAAGTATGAACGACGTGTAAAAACTTGGTTAATGTTATAAAAAACGCATGGTAAAAACTGCCAAATTGTACAATATATACAAAAATGGCAAATAATAGGTTGTATATAGAAAATTATGATATACTTATGAAATGATTTGTCCGCCAAGGATTTTGCTTCTCTTGGGGGCCGGCCGGAAAACTTCGAGTAGGGGGATATGGAATGAGAAATGCATCGAATATGAAAGAACGGGCCGTACTGGCCCTGCTGTCTTTTTTGGGAACTTACGGCGTGTGTTATCTTCTGGAACTGACCGGGAGCAGATACCCGGATTACAGTGTGCTGACAGTGTTCCTAGCAGGGGGCATCTATATTCTGTTAAAACGGATTCCCAGGGACCGGGGGCGGAGACGTTTCCTGTATGGGGCGGCGGCCAGCTATATCCTGTCGCTTTTTCTGATATTGGGTTACCAGCTGGACCGGTATGGCATGACTGACTGCGGGGTGAAGGGGAAGGGCCTGATCCTGCTGCGTGCGCTCTGTCTGTCCATGGCCCTGCTTCCCTTTGGGGACATGCTCTTTGGCTTGATTGAAAGGATTCCCGTGGGCGTGGAAAAGGCGGTAAAACCCTGGAAACCGGGGAAGGTATTCGGCGTTACTTTCGGTATGGTCTTTTTGCTGTGGATCCCGGTGTGGATGGCCTATTATCCTATAGTGATGTCTTATGATTTCCACAGACAGGTGAATGAGGCATATAAAGGCTGGATATGGTTCAATTCTTATCAGCCGCTGATACATACCTGGCTGATATGGCTTTTCCTGCAGATCGGTGGGGCATTGGGCTCCAACGAAGTGGGGATGGGTTTGTTTTCCCTGTTCCAAATGCTGGTGGTATCCGCTTCCATGGGGTATGCATGCGCCGCCATATATAAGATGACGCAAAGAAAATGGGCGGTGGCCCTGACGGTGTCGTTTTACGGCATATTTCCCTTTTGCTCCGTATCCGCTATGGTTGGTACGAAGGATGCGATCTTCAGCGCCCTGTTCCTGACGTTTACGATTTTGCTGGCGGAGCGTAATCTGTACCATGAGGAGAGGAAATGGGTTATGGAGATCCCCATGGTGGCCACTGCGGTAATGATGATGCTGTTCCGCTACAATGCGCTGTATGCCGTAGCTGCTTTTGGCGTGCTTTCCCTGATCTTTGCAAAGGGGAAAGAGAAACTGCGCATTTTCCTGCTGTGCGCCCTTATGGCGGTGGGGGGAAAGGCGGCGCAGGAAGGGATACAGCATGGGTTGGGGACGGAGATCCGCGGTAGCTCCGTGGAGAAATACAGCATTCTGATCCAACAGTTTGCCAGGGTGGGGTATTTTCATGAGGAGGATATGGAGCCGGAAATTTATGGCCTGGTGGATAAATATGTGTCGGCGGAGTCCTGGCCGGACCATATGCCGGCCCTTGCCGACGCGTCCCGGGCCGGGGTAAGTTTTGCGTCGGTGTGGGAGCCGGATATGGGGCAGGTGGTGAAGGATTGGTTTCAGGTGGGGTTAAAGTACCCTAACGAGTATATAGACGCTTTTCTGTGTGTGACGGGAGGCTACTGGTTCCCGGATGACAGGACATACTGCGAAATGCAGGGATGGGGCGGGGAAGAAAGGAAAGGGGCAATTTTTACCAATAACTCATCTTCCTCCGATACCTATGAAGGAATCCGGCATATTTCCAAATTCCCCTGGCTGGAAGAAAGGCTGGAAGACATTGTAAGCAATAATGCCTTCTATCAGTGGCCGGTGATTTCCCTACTGTTTAAACCTGCAGCCTATACGCTGTCGCTGGTTTTGGCCACGGTGGCCCTGCTCTACCGGAAACAGAAAAAACAGGCCTATATCTGCCTGTTTCCTCTGGTTTATTTCGGGACTATGCTGTTGGGGCCAACCGTCCAGTTCCGCTATGTGGTACCTATCATGGTTACAGTCCCTGTGCTGGCGGCTCTGGCCTGTGTTTCCGAAAGAGACGGCTCTTCTGATGCAGGAGCAGGCAGCCGAGGCCGCAAAAAGCCAGCAGGGACAGAAGCTCCGACAGCCGCCAGTGGAGCGGCTCCTGAAACCTGACGGAAATGCTGCCGCTGTAACCTGGGGGGAAGGCTACCCGGAGCATATTGTTGCAGCCGGGGGAAACTTCCAGAAGCTCTCCTGTGGAGGTGTCCGTGCAAGTGTAATATTTATAGTAATTTAAGGGAAAATCAATGTATCCCCCTGTATTCTCTGCGGTAACGCCGCAGAGAATTTTTGTGCCCTGCTTTTGGTATGCGTCAAAGGATGCAATGCCTTCCCGGATCACCAGGTTATCTTCAATCCCTTCCGGGTCGGTGCCTTCCGGCAGGTAATCATAGGAATACATGGTCATGGAATCCAGTTCATAGGAGGTATAAACACGGTAAGGCTCGGCGGAAAAGGTGAAATCATACAGGAACCATCCGCAATTGACGGCCAGCAGCGTAAGCATGGCGGCAAGTACGGCAGGCGCCGTTGTCTTTTTATAAATATCGTAAAATGTCCATACGGAAAAACAACAGGAAAACGCCAGGAGAGCTGTGGCAGGGGCCAATAGCCTCCAGGGAAATTCCAGGCTGTAGACCAGGTTTTTCACAGGGTCTCCCAGGGCGGCAAGGGCATCCCAGGGGAAATAGCAGGTGCCCATATACACAAGCAGGCATCCCAGGGCGGTGCAGAGCAGCGCCGGAATAAAATTCCGGTAAGTCCGGCATTCCTTTCCGTGGCACAAAAGCAGATACAGGAAAAGGAGTATCCCCAGTAAAAAGGCAATGCCCATGGAAATAGTGGCTTCCTGTGCGGCGCCTGCCTGAACCTGCCAGGCGCTTCCCACGGCATGTCCGAACAACGTGAAGAGCTGGGCGGGGAAAAGGCCGTTTTCCTGGAAGAACCCGATGGTGCTTCCGGCCCACTGATCGGAGGTGATGTAGAGGCCGGCGTTGTAATAATCCAGAAACGGCACCAGGAATCCCAGGTTTAAAAGCACCGTCAGCAGGGCGGCGGAGGCCAGCGCCGCAAAGGTGTAACGACGGAAGACGCGCCGGATCAGGATCAGGCACAGGGGCAGGATCACCAGGGCAGCCATTTCGCAGCTTAATACATGGGACTGGATCAGGCCGGTGATCCCCAGCGCGGTCAAAACGGCAAACCTGTGCCAGTTTTCCTTTGAGGACTCCGTGAAGATGAGGTAAAAACCGCACAGCACCACGGGAAAGAACATCATGGCCGTATACTCGCCCACTGCGGCTCTTGTATAGAGGTCAATGAGGCGGTAGACGGACAGGGAATAGACCAGGCAGCCAAGGAGGCCGGCCTTCCGGCTCCGGAACATTCTTTTGAAAGTGAAGTAGCTTATGACCACCGTGCCCAGGTTCACAGCCGCGGCGTAAAGCTTGTAGGCGGATTGTACGGAATAGCCGAAACGCCGCAGCAGCGCCGGGAAATACAGGAAAGCGTTGCCGTACATAACGCCAACCGCATAACCATAGTCTTTGGCCCACACAGGATGGATCTTGACGGGAAACACATGGTCGGAAAGTCCTTTTGCTATTCCTTCGATGCGCAGCAGATGAAAGGGAATATCATGGCCGGCGGGAAGGTAATCCAGATAGTAGGGATAGCAGGTTATGCCGAAAATGGCAGCCAGCGCCAGGATGACCCTGCGGGAAGAAGCGTCGCTTTTCCGAAACAGGTAGAGGAGGTTCAAAAGAAGGCATAACCCAAATGCGCGCACGATATTTCTTTTGCATTGGTCCGTGGTTTGGGTAATGCTTATGCCGGTTATGCTCAAATAACCTTTTCCGGAGAAGGAAGCGCCCACTGCAAAATCCGTCACGTCACGGGACAGGTCAGCAGTCAGCACAGCCGTATGGTATGCGGGGTTCAGCTTCATCTCCGGGCATTGGGATTCCAGAGAACTCAGCTGGGAACTCCCTGCGTATACAATGCTGTCACCGGCATTGGCGTTATAGCTGACACATATGGAATAGGTTCCTTTGTCCAGGGGAAGCTCCGGGGTGCTTATAAAGGCGCCCCCCCCATTCATGGTTTCGTCCGTAGTGACGTCCTGGACTACCACAGTGTTTTCCGACACAATGTATTCATCTAAGGAAAAGCTTTTGTGGAAAAGGTTTCCCCGTTGGATGAGCCAACCCATAAAGGCGGCAGCCATGATCAATAACTGAAGGGCGATAAAGGCGTAGGCTTGTTTCGATAGTTTAGGGCATTTGATTTTACTGATGCGCATTTGGTTTCCTCCGGTTCGTTATGCCGGGAACCCGTGGCGCTGACCACGCCGGTTCCGGACAGTTCCGTTAAATTATAATCAGTAACAGGGAAAAAAGCAAGATTAGGGGAGAGTGAATCTTGTAATGGAAAGAAAAAAATGATAAAATGTTTCTGAATAATGAATACACATTCTAATATTGAAAGGTCAAGTTTGGGAAACTTTATGCAGTAAGATCCGGGAACAGGGTTTTATTGTCAAGGATATTGAGATGTTTGCACACTTTTTTGAAGCGCGCAGGGAGGGTAATTAAATGGATATTTTTATGGACAAGCTGGCCCAGAGGCTGACTGCACAAGATATCATCCAGGCAAATACGGCTGCCGATATGGAGGAGATGAATAAGCTGAAGGCGCAGGTCTCGGAGTATTACCGCTGTCTGGAACAGCTCCAGAAGCTGTTGGACGAGGAGACCGCCAAGCTGAAAAATTCCCAGATAAGCGGGGAAAATGTCAACCGACTGGTGGACGAGGGCATAGCGAAGATCAGAGCGGTCCAGGCGGATTTCAGGGCGGCGGAGGAGCTGCAGATGAAGCTGTCGCGGCAGCTGGATGCCCTGGACCGGCAGGTGGGTGACAGGCTGGACGACCTGCAGAGGCAGATAAGTGCCAAGCTGGAAGTGCTGGAGCGGGCAGGCGGCCGGATAGATGCCCTGGAACAGGTAGGGGGCAAATTGGATGCCATAGAGCAGCAGGTAGGCGGCAGGCTGGGCACCCTGGAGCAGCAGGTAGGCGGCAGGCTGGACACCATAGGGCAGCAGGTGGGCGGCAGGCTGGAGACCCTGGAGCAGCAGACCGGTGACAGGCTGGGGACCATGGAACAGCAGCTGGGGAGCAGGCTGGAGGTTCTGGAGAAAGAGGTAGGGAGCAGGCTGGAGGCCCTGGAACAGCAGCTGGAGGGCAGGCTGGGCACTCTGGAGCAGCAGCTGGGCGATCAGTTGGAAACCTTGAACAGCCAGGTAGACGAAAAACTCAGCGGATTGGACCGCCAGGTGGGAGCCACCCTGGGCAAGCTGGAGCGTCAGGCGGAAGCGCCAAAGGATTCCGACGACAACAAGCTGACTGAGAAATTTGCCGTCCTGGAGGAAAACGTACACAAAGAATGCGTAAAAGTATACCGGAATGTGCAGGCTGTCGTTGTGGAGGAGAACAGCAAGCAGAGTGATGCCATGGCGGAGACACTGTCTGCCGTGGGGAAAATGAAAGGCAAGACGGGAGCGATCCTGAGCATTTCGGTTGTGGCATTGCTGGCGTCGCTGGGAAGCGTCTTGCTGCAGCTTCTGCAGATCATGGGGATTTTGTAAATGGCAAAGGAATTATGGAAAGCAGGAAATATGCTTTATCCCCTGCCGGTGGTCATGGTGAGCATGGCAGGCAGGGACGGAAAGTTTAATATCATAACGATTGCATGGGCGGGGACGGTTTGCACCAATCCGCCCATGGTCAGTATTTCGGTCCGCCCGGAGAGGTATTCCTATCCCATTTTGAAGGAAACGGGGGAGTTTGTCATTAACCTGACAACCAGGGAACTGGCTTTTGCCACAGATTTCTGCGGCGTAAAAAGCGGCAGGGAAATTGACAAATTCCAGGCCCTGCAATTGACTCCACTGGAGGCAGACAGGGTAAGGGCGCCACTGATCGCAGAAAGTCCGGTGAATATTGAATGCCGTGTGCGCCAGGTCATGCCCCTGGGATCCCATCACATGTTCCTGGCGGATGTGGTGGCTGTGCACGCGGACGAGAAGTATATGGATGAGAAGCGCAAATTTCATCTGGAACAGGCGGAACCCATTGTCTATTCCCACGGGGCGTATCTGTGCTGCGGGGAGCAGCTGGGCACATTCGGTTACAGTGTGAAGAAAAGCGACAATGGAAACGGCAGCACAAAGAGGGGAAAGAAACTCTGAACCCGGCAGGGATCCCCGCCGCGGAATAGCGCGGGTTTGGGAAAAGGAAAGCAAAAAAAGGAAATACGGGAAGAAAAACACAAAAATAGAAGTACAGGAAGAAAAGTAAAAAAAGAAAAGTACGGGAAGAAAAACACAAAAATAGAAGTACAGGAAGAAAAGTAAAAAATAGAAGTACAGGAAGAAAAACATAAAAAGGAAAGTTAAGAAAGATTAGTAAAGAAGGCTTTAGAAAGAAAGTACAAAAAAGAAAGTTCGAGAAGGAAAGTGGGGAGAGGAAAGGGATAATGGAGCGTAGGAAAACGAACCGCGGAAATATTATAGACCATATTTTTTTCGGCATCCTGATAACGCTGTACTCCCTGATGATGCTGTTGTTTTTTTACAGGCAATCCATAGAATACAGGGGGATATATTACTCGGATATGAAGGCGTATATCCTGGAGGCGCAGGGGTTGGACAGCGGCTTTGATTTTCCTTACCGTTTATTCTTCTGGCTTTCACGGATCTGGATGGTCTTCGTTTCTCCCGAGGCGGCGGTAGCTTTTTCCACCATGCTCTTAAATTCCCTGTGCGTGGTTTTAGTGAAGTACTATTTTGACCTGTATTTAGGGGAATATGCGAAAAGAGAGGGACTGCGCTGGAATGCCCTGTGGCGGATATTGGCAACCATAGCCGTGTTCTCCCTGTTCTTTATGTCCATGATCTTCGGGGAACGGGAGGAGAAGTTCTGGAGCTATGACTATATCTACCGGTGCAGCGGTATCTATACGGCGAACCCTTATTGGAATGCCACTTACCTGGCGGTGCGCCCTTTCACGGTGCTCTGCTTTTTTCTGTCTGCCAGGGTGCTGTCGGAATATGAAGAGCATTTTTGCCTGAAAGACGGGATCCTTTTGGGGGTATCCGTATTTCTTGCAACTTTCACCAAACCCAGTTTTACCTTTGTCCTGGCGCCGGTGCTGGCAGCTACGGTATTTTGGAGACTGTTCGTGAAAAAATTTGCCCATTGGAAAAACACAGTGAAGCTTTGCTGTTGTTTTCTGCCTACCGCGCTCTTGCTGGTCTATCAATTTTGGGACGTGTTCATGGGCACGAACTCCCGGGGGGAGGAAACCGGGATCGGGTTGGAGATGGGAAAGGCATGGCAGGTGTTTACGGGCAATATACCCCTGAGCGTCATGATGGCTCTGCTGTTTCCTTTTTCCGTCCTGGCGTTGAACTTCAGGGAGCTGAAAAGAAACGGAATTTTCCGCCTGGCCTGGCAGGTCATGGCGGTGGGTTTCCTGAGTTTCCTTCTGCTGTATGAAAAGGGGTTTCGCTTTGAGCATATGAACTTTTCCTGGGGATATATGCACGGGTTGTTTTTTGTTTTTATGGTTTCCATCCTGCAGATATTTAAAAATGCATTGAAGCGGGAAAACCTGATGTATAAATTGTTCCTGGCGCCGGAGATGGTGACATATGCGTATCATTTGGTGTGCGGTATCGTCTTTTTCTGCTATATGTATCAGGGAAACAATGCGGGAGGGTTTTGATGAGGAAAGACAGGGATATGCATGGATATAAAGCGGTCACAAGTATGGGCCGGGAAATGTGCGGAGTATCCGGCAGTAAGATAAGTGACCGGCAGAGGAGGATGGCTTTCTGGGCCATCCTGCTGTTTGCTGTTTTGGTCAGGTGTATCGCTTTCGGCTCCGTGCCCGGCGGCGTCAACCAGGACGAAGCCATGGCTGCGGTGGACGGGCGGGCGCTGGCGCAGTACGGCACTGACCGGTTCGGCATGCGCCTGCCGGTTCACTTTGCCGCCTGGCAGGTGGGCCAGATGAGCGTATTGCTGTCCTATTGTATGGTCCCTTTTATTAAGCTGTTTGGGTTCCAGATCCTTTCGGTAAGGCTGCCGGCGCTGCTGGCCGGCTGCGGCAGCGTGGCGGTTGCCTACCTGGCGGGCAGGAAGCTTTTGGGTGAGCGGTTTGGACTGGGTGTTATGGCGCTTACGGCAATCAACCCGTGGCACTTTATGCAGAGCAGGTGGGCGCTGGACTGTAATCTGTTTCCCCATGTGTTTCTGCTGGCATTTTATCTGTTGCTCCTGGGACTGGAAAAGCGCCGGTACCTGTATCTGTCCATGTTATTTTTCGGGTTGACTTTTTATTGTTACGGTATTGCGGTTTATTCCGTGACCCCTTTTCTGGCGGTATACGGGATATGGTGTCTCTGGAAACGGCAGCTGAGGGCAGGGGAGGTTTTGCTGTGCGCATTGATATTCGGTGCGGTGGCACTGCCTGAGATTCTGGTCATGGCGATCAACCTGTTTCAGTGGGAAACAATTGAGACCCCTTTGTTCACCATGGGTTATTTTCCTGAGAGCATTCGGGGCAACGACATTCTGTTCCTGAAATTTTCTTTTGCGCAGCTTGGCAGGAATATCTGGGCGATGCTAAAGGCCTGCTTTTTGCAGTTCCCGGACCACCTGTTTAACACACTGCCTGGTTTCGGGCCTCTGTACCATATTTCCATTCCTTTTATGGCTGTGGGGATCGTGGGGTTCACCCGGGGCCTGTTCCGGGAGAAGGATATAGGGAGGCAGACCAGGATGCTGGCGCTGTGGGGGTTTTTGCTGACAGGCGTCTGGGTGGGGATGATCACATATGAAGTCAATGTAAACCGCATCAATATCATTTTCTATCCGTTGATCTTCCTTGGCGGTTACGGGTTGCAGGCCACAGGCCGCTTTTTGGCGGAACGTTTCCAGGGCAGGGGTTTCCCGGGGCGGCAAGGGTTCTTTTTCGCGGCGGCGGTTGCCTACGGTATCTGTTTCTCCCTGTTTTTAGGGACTTATTTTACTTCCTTCAGGGAAGAGGTGAAGGCATATTTTAATGTGGATTTTCTGGAGGCGGTGAAAGCGGCGGATGCCATGGAAGGGTATGAAAGGCTGTATATTACGGGGAACATGGACTGGCAGTACAATCTTTCCATGGCCGAGATACTGACCCAATATGCCTGCGGTATCGATGCCCTGTATTTCCAGGGGGTTACGGATGTGACTGGAGGAAGGGAATTGCTTCCTTACTCGGAGAGATACCATTTTGTGGATGTGAATTATATGAAAGAAGGGGACAGGGAGGGGTTATACCTGCTCCATGTATCCGAGCTTGATAAGCTTCCCTTTGACGTGGAGACAGTGATGGAGACGGAGAGGTATGTGCTGGCAGAGATCCGTCCCTGAGGCGCGTAAATGTTTTACTAGTACATCGTTGCATTAATTCTTGAGTAATCAGCACTCGCTGTTCACGCCATCGCTGCGTTGTCGTCAGTCAACGATGCCACCGCATCGCCTCCTTCCTCCGCCTTACGCT
>ERZ808040.1737-NODE-1737-length-13882-cov-3.712930_pt1 | contig 13882 bp, 8 predicted proteins | sample MGYA00380191_ERZ808040 | MGnify/ENA primary metagenome ERZ808040 (study PRJEB31490, sample SAMN06133395) | mouse gut metagenome | isolation source: J6 | host: mice | place: China: Chengdu | collected 2015-05 ... | reverse complement strand
TGAGCCTGGCGGAGAAAAAAGGAGGAGGCAATGCTTTTATTCAATGGGGTGCCCTTTATATGCCCTATATGGATCAGCCAAAGGAGTTTTACCGTCTTTTTACTGCTATGTTTTTACATTTTGACATGACGCATTTAAGCAGTAATATGATTATATTATTTGCTTTGGGGGATAATCTGGAACGGGCATTGGGGAAAGTTAGATATGTGTTGTTATATATTGGAAGCGGGGTAGGTGCAAGTATTTTATCTTGCATTTACAATCGGTTATTAGATAGGGCAGTTGTGGCAGCGGGGGCTTCTGGGGCTATTTTCGGAGTAATAGGGGCTTTATTTTATTTAACAATAAAGAATAAGGGCAGATTAGAAGAATTAACTATGCCAAGAATGGGGTTAATGATTTTATATATTCTTTATAGTGGTTTTTCAACACCAGGGATTGATAATGCAGCACATATAGGAGGGCTGCTAACAGGATTTTTTATGGCTTTTCTTATAGGAAGCTTACAAAAGTACCAGTGAAAATAATAGATAATTAATAAAGTAGAATGAGAGGAAATTATGAAGATTAATATTTATTATGCAGGCAGGGGGCTAATTGATGATCCTACAATTTATGTGCTGAATAAACTAGAAGAGGTATTTGAAGAATTACATGTAAGATCAGAACGTTATAACCTCCATGAGTTAAAAAATAATGTAACATCTTTACCAAGTACTCTAAAGGAAGCAGATGGCGTGATTCTTGCGAGTACAGTGGAGTGGCTGGCTTTAAATGGATGGATGCAGGTATTTTTAGATGCTTGCTGGTTTTATGGAGATAAAAGTAAAATTAGTAGCATCTATATGGTTCCAGTAGTGATGTCAACCACATATGGGGAAAGAGAAGCCCAACTTTCTTTAATTAATGCTTGGGAAATGTTAGGCGGCAAGACTTGCAGGGGATTGTGCGCATATGTGGAGGATCCAGTTGCCTTTGAAATGAATGAGGATTATAAACTAATTATTGAAAAGCAGGCGGAAGATTTATATCGAAGTATTTCACAAAAGATGAAGATATTGCCAAGTAGCACAATTGCCATTAAGCAAAATATCTTAAAAGAAACAATGGATTTTACGCCACAAGAAAGTGAACAGCTCTCGAAATATGCAGCAGATGATATTTATGTAAAAAAACAAAAGGAAGATATAGAAGAACTTGCTGGATTATATAAAAATATTTTAGAAAGTAAAAAGTCAGACAGCGGCGTACCATATGTGGATGATTTTAAAAGGGCTTTTCAATCTATAAAAAAAGTAAGAGCAACTTACGCTTTTGTGATAGAAGATAAAAAGCGCACTTTGCTCTTAGAGTGTAATAATGGAAAATTAGATTGTTATTATGGGGATGGCAGTCAGTCTACTGAGGTAACAGCCCGTTTAACTAGCCATGTATTGGAAGAAATTATAAGTGGAAAAACGAGTTTCCAAGGAAGTTTTATGAGGGGTGACATGGCCGCTAAAGGAGAATTTGCATTAATTCGTTTGTTGGACGAGCTGTTTACATTTTCTGGAGGAAGATAGTGGCAACCATATTTCAAGGATACTTTCTCCAGAAGAAGTATGGGCAAGCCGGATAGAACCACTATGGGCAAGGATAATACGGTTAGCTGTGCAAAGTTCTAGCCCGGTGTGTTTTTTTCCGTCTACACAAAAGGGATTCCATAATCGTTGTTCCATTTTATCAGCAAAATTGTTACTTTTATCTGAAATAGAAATTTTACAAAAGGAATGATAATGGGATAAGTTAATAATAATTGTATTATGTTCTTCTGAAATTGCTTCAAAGGAGTTTTCTAAAAGTAGTTCTATAGCATGGTAAAGTTTTATGGGATCTCCACAGATTTCTGGGCAAGAATTTTTTATTTGAAGAATGACAGAAGTAGGAACAGAATGGGGCTCATATTGTATGGAGCATACTAATTTAGAAAGTAACCTATCAAGGTTAAATAAAACATAGGTTAGTTTAGAACCATTATTATAATCTGAAAATTGCTCTAAAAAATCGCAAATATAGGTAACACTATTAATACAGTGGGTCCAATATTTGAAAGTACGGATTAGTGGATGTTTTTTTTCCATAAGTTGTAAAGAGCTTGATAAAAGTGTTAGATCATTTCGTATATTATGCGAAAAATGTAATAGGATGCATCGATGCTCTTGCTCTATTTTGTGGAATAAGTGCCAGAGCCTTGGGTTGTCGGTTTTGAGTTGTTCGATTTGGTTCAATTCTTCTCTGGTAAGCATATGCGTCTCCCTCACTTTATAACAGATTAATTGGTTACGTTTGGTAGTGTAGCACATTTTATGACAGTTAGCAACGAATAATATAGGACAAATTCCGACATAAATTGATTGTAAAGTACAAGGAAAAAGGAAAAGAGACAAGAAAAATGCAGGAAATACTTGTTTTTTCAATAAAATATAATTGACAAAATTTGACAAAAAGAAAGGAGAAAAAATAATATGGAGGAAAATTGTATTTTTTGTAAAATTGCAGATGGAGAAATTCCATCAAAAACATTATATGAGGATGACATGTTTCGGGTAATTCTAGATATTAACCCTGCTTCAAAAGGCCATGCACTGATTCTTACAAAGAAACATTTTAAGAATATTTATGAAATGGATAATGTAACAGCATCAGAAGTATTTGTATTGGCAAAACGTATGGCCAAGGCAATGACAGAGGCATTAGGTTGTGATGGTTTTAATATTGTACAAAATAATGGGGAAGTTGCTGGGCAGACAGTATTTCATTTTCATTTGCATCTTATTCCACGCTATACAAATGATGGTATTCAATTCAATATGGAAGGAAAAGAAGCAAAGGATTATAGTTTAGATGATATACAAGCAATAATTCTTCAGAAAATGAGATAATAGAAAAAGCTGGGATGCCACAAAATATAATTCTTTTACAATATATTATAAATATTTTATATATTTATAATATTGTAAGAATTTACTATTTTGCAACAGCCCAGCTTTTTAGGTAAGGCTATTATTTGCCTACGTTTGGAGTAGTTTCTACAATTAAATCTGTAATAATCTGAACCCCATTTGTCTGGGGGCTTTGCCCCATAGCATAAATATAACTTTTCCGGTTTGCATAAACCTCATGTACAGCAGAAAGAAGGGTTTTATCTGTTAATTTTTCTTCCTGTAGCACTTTGCTAAATCCTTGTTTTTCATATGATGCAGCATTTAAAAGCTGATCTCCCCTGCTGGCTGCTGTAGATAATGGGATAAGGATATTAGGCTTTCTAAGGGCAAGAATTTCACAGATAGCATTTGCCCCGGCCCGTGATATAATAAGGTCAGAAGCAGCAAATACATCTTTTAATTCATTTTTTACATATTCAAATTGGGCATAACCAGGCGTGTTCATTAAGGAATTATCTATGTTTCCTTTTCCACATAAATGTATAATTTGGTAGGTAGTAAGAAGCTTTGGAAGAATGGAACGCACAGCTTGGTTAATAGCTTTAGAACCTTGGCTACCTCCCATAATACAAATAACAGGTTTTTTATCTGATAACCCAGCAAAAGAAAGTCCCGACAACCGGATACCTTTCATAAGTTCAGCACGTATTGGGGAGCCAGATAAAACAGCCTTTCCTTCAGGTAATTGCTGCACGGTTTCTGGGAAATTACAACATACCTTTGTGGCTAATGGGATAGCTAATTTATTGGCTAATCCTGGTGTCATATCAGATTCATGTATAATAACTGGTATATGGCAATGTTTTGCAGCAAAGACTACTGGGACAGATACAAAACCACCTTTTGAAAATATAATATCTGGCTTTAAACGTTTTAGTAGTTTCTTTGCTTCATAATAACCTTTTAGAACACGGAAAGGGTCCGTAAAATTTTTGATATCTAAGTAACGGCGAAGTTTACCAGAAGATATACCATAATAGGGAATTCCCTGTTCTTCTATAAGTTTTCTTTCAATGCCCTGATAGGAACCAATATAAAAGATTTTATAGTTAGCTTTTTTTAAGCTAGGCAATAAGGCGATGTTTGGTGTAACATGGCCTGCCGTGCCTCCTCCGGTTAAAACAATTCGTTTCATAGAATAACCCTTTCTACTGCTGATTTAGATAAGCTTTTAAAGCATGGGCAAGCTGATCTGGGCAGGAGGTTCCCTTCATGCCACATGGAATTCCTTCTAAACGGTGGATGACATCATGGATTTCCATGCCTTCTACTAAGGAAGCAACCCCTTTTGTATTTCCTGCACAGCCTCCAACAAATTCAACAGACTTTAAAATATTGTTTTCTACCTCAAAATTGATTTCGCGGGAACAAGTTCCCTTTGTCTTATAATTCATTATATTCACTCCTTTAAAAAAAATAGCTTAAATTAAAAAAATATTAATTATATTACACTTGTATGTTATAGAATAACAAAAAGTGATAAAAAATGCAATTATAGAAAAGTCTATAATTTGTAAAAGTAATGGTTAGAAAATTTATAAATTAAGGTTTTAAGGATTGGTTAGTAAATCATTACAGATATTCAATTTTATTTTGTTAAAAAATTGAATATTTCGACTTTAAATTCTGATTGTTTTAAATAATAGACAAAAACACACTTTTTTTGAGGGATAATGATCCAGCATGCCTTAATTTTAGTGTTTGTATAAAGGTTTCGTTTCCGTATATATAATTATGGCTAGAATTACTTCGAGATATAATTTTAATAGTCCAATCACAGATTTTTGTGTATCAGTTTATTCTAATAAATATGAATATTTTAGCTTATAATAATTATAAAATACCTAATTTTTAGTTTTGGTATGTTTACCTACCATATATTGTATATAATTACAAAAAAATGTTTGAAAGGCCTGTTTTTATATTTTAAATTTGAAATAGAAGGGGGATCATTTCTTAGGATTACTTTTTGGATGGTTATAAAAAAGAATAAAAAAAGGGCGTAAACATTGATTTTGATTATACAAAAGGTACATTTTTATATGTAAAGAAATGTATCTTTACTTTTAGAAAATAAGAATGATAAAATATTAACATAGTGGCAATATGTTCCAAAATAAAAATGTTAGGAGGAGAGGGTATGGTAAAACGAACTACCATAAAGAAATTTAAAAAAGTGCTAGCAGGCATGTTGTCAGCACTTATGGTAATTTCTTGTGCGGATTCTATGTATGTGTCCGCGGATATGACAGGCTCAAAAAACCAACCAGGGGGAGTAACAACAGACAGTGTAAAGTTACAAGAAATTACACTGGAGCTTGACATGACAGATGGCCTTGTAACCGGAGAGACTTATTTAGACGATATGGTTAGTGTAGACATGAATATGCCTTACACAGAGGAAGAAGCTATAATGTCAAATTCAGAGCTGACAGTTCCTGGATATATACAGGGAGAGGAGCCTTTGGAGGAAGATGAGGCAGGGGCATTGCTCCGTTTTGTGCCAGACTATGATGGGACAATCCAGGTAGCCGGACAGTTGGAAGAAGGACAACATTTCCAAATTTCACAGGTAATGGAGGTCTCTGCAGTTACTGGAAGTGCAGCAAAAGTAGTGTTCGATTATGAGAACATTGATAAAAAATCAGATATCCTATTTGATGAATTTGAAGTAAAGGCAGATGAAACGTATTATATTGGCGCAGATAAAGGTAATATGAGGTTTTATCAGTTCAATTATACATATAAAGGATATGTGGATGCAGGGATTAATTTAATAGCAGAGGAAAGTAGGCTTGGCACTACAATCGATCTGATAGATAAATTAAGAGAAGAATCAGGATTAACAGCAAAGGGTGATGTACCTCCTGAAACTTATGTTGACGGGATGGTTGTGTTAGAATCTAAAATGCAATGGGAGCCAAAAACTGTTAAGAATCATTATTCTGTAACAACAGGAGAAGCAGTTGCAAATAAAACAACTTACAATCAGGTAAAAAGTGGTAAAAATAAAAAGGGAGCTTTACAGTTTGTACCTAAGTATGATGGGACAATACAAGTATTAGCACAAGCTGATGCAAGTAAAGCACCAAATAAACGTATTTTAAAGATATATTCATGTGATGCCGATGGCACAAATGAGACAGTAGTAGTAGATTATACAAATACAGATAGTACAAAGAAGGATTTTGTATTTGAACCAATTAAGGTAGAAGCAGGAAAAACCTATTATATGGTAGGGTATGATGTTGCTGCTGATGGTACAGAAACAGCTGTAACAACGCTTATTAACCAAATTTTATATACTTATGAAAAAGAGATTACAGACACACAAGAACCAGTAATTCCTGCTTTCCCAGGTGCAGTAGGTGGTGGGAAGTATGTTTCTGGTGGACGTGGAAAGCCAGTTTATACAGTAACAAATCTTACAGATGATGTTAATAGTCCACAGGAAGGATCTTTCCGTTGGGCGATTAATCAAACAATGAACCAGTCTGATCCAGAAGATAAAAATTCTGTAGGTGGTACAATTGTATTTAATGTTTCAGGTAATATTGAATTAGCTGGTACATTGACTTTAAAAAATCTTAAAAACATAACAATTGCAGGGCAGACAGCGCCAGGAGATGGCATTACGTTTTCTGGTTATGATTTTAATATTAGTAATTCACAGAATATTATTATCCGCTATGTCCGTTTCCGTCCAGGTGCAATTAATGTACATTCCGGCGGGGATTCCCTAGATGCATTATGGGGACGTGATAATAAGGGATTTATGATTGATCATTGTTCTTTTAGCTGGAATACAGATGAATGTCTTTCCGTATACCGTGGTGAAGATGGGACAGTACAGTGGTGCTTGGTATATGAGAGCCTTACCTTATCTGGACATTCCAAAGGAAGGCATGGGTATGGTGCAATTGCAGGTGGGGACAATGTAACATTCCACCATAACCTATATGCAGACCATACATCTAGAAACCCTCGTTTTGGTGGAGGGTATGCAGGTACAGCAGATAACTCCCGTGCAGCAGTGGTACAGTTTAGTAATAATGTTATCTATAACTGGGGCTTTAATACTGCTTACGGCGGTGGGCAGACACTTACAAACTTTGTAGAAAATTATAATCTTGCAGGGCCAGGGACAAGGGATTCTGTAAACGATTGGCTTATTAATCCTGGTGAAGCAGGAAAAATTGGTGGTTTTTATATTAATAATAATTACTTGAATGGACAAAAGATAGGATTACTAGATACCGTAGATAAAATTAATGCACAAGGAAAATTTGGCGGGGATGCAACAGGTAACACGGTTACTGAAATTGTCAGTGCGCCATATACTTCAAAAGATAGCATAGGGCCAAATAATGGCAAGGTAAATGAAGGATTTGATGAATATATAAGTGATGGAAGTATACAAGATGGAAGCAATATTCTTAATGATATTTTAAACCAAGCTGGTGCAACCTATCCAAGAAGAGATGCAATTGATGCCAGGCTTACAGCTGAGGTAGCAAATGGACTTGGGCGTTATGTCAATACAGAACATGAAGTAGGAGGATATTTATCTGCACCAAATGAAATAGTAGAATCTCATCCAGCAGGCTGGGATACAGATGGTGATGGTATTCCAGATGATTGGGAAAAGGACAATGGCTTGGATCCAAATGATCCTTTGGATGGAAGGGCAGTTGCTAAAAATTCAAAGACAGCAATGGGTTATGATGGTTATACTAACTTAGAAGTATATTTAAGTTCTTTAGTAGAAGAGGATCATGTTGCACAAAACCCAACAGCGGAAATTACATTCCCAGAAAATAATGCAATGATCCAAAAGGGAACAGATGTTACAATAACAGTAGATGCTACTGCAAATATAGGAAGTATTGATAAAGCGGAATTTTATTATGGCACTTTAACAACTCTTACTAAGATTGGGGAAGGGACAATAAATGGTTCTACCATTAGTTGTAAATTGCCAGAATTACCAGATGGTTCTTACTTTATTACAGCAAGGGTATATGATACAGAAGGAAATGCAACACAGACGACAGCCCATGAAGTACATATTAATACAAGTGATGCAGAGCTAGTAAAAGAGGGTTGGACATCAGTAAGCATAGGTGATGTAGATGTAGAAGGCTATGCAAACTTGGAAAATGGCGTATTAACTGTAAAGGGCAATGGTAAGATTGGTAAAGAAGAAGGCTGTATTAGTGGCACTCCATCAGCAGATGCAACAACAGATGCGTTCCATTATGCGTATAGGGAAATGACCGGGGATGTAGAGATTACAGCAAAAGTAGAGTCAATTAGCTCTGTGGATAACCATGCGTTTGCTGGAATTATGGTACGTGAGGAATTAACAGAGGATGCTACTTCTGCAATTCTTGGCTTATCATGGACAAAGACAGACGAGCAAGTAGGTATCCCATGGAGTATATATTTAACAGGAAGAGAAAGCAAAGGGGCAAATATGCCTAACTTGGCAGATCCATTAGACTGGTGGGATAAGCCTGCTGATGCAGAAAAACAAGGCATTGTTTTAAAACCATCTATAAAGTTTAAAAATGGTGCTACAGAGCTTGGTTATTGGATTCGTTTAGTACGTAAGGGCAATGATTTTACGGCATATTGTTCTGCTGATGGTAAATCGTGGGAATTAATGGGAACAAAAACCATTGAAATGAAAGAAACTGTTTATATTGGTTTTGCAGCAGACAGCAACCGTGCAGCAAATGATATTGAGCAAGTAAATACAGCCCGTTTCTCTAATATTAAAATTGGGACAGAGATTTTTGACATTAAGTATGAGTTAGAGAATATGACAGCCCCTAATGCCCCAACAACGGTATTAAATGGCAATGATATTATGGTTTCTTTAGCTGCAACAGAAGGCTATAAAGTTCCAGAAACTGTCCAAGTAGTAATTGGAAATGCTGATCCAGTAGAAATTAAAGTAGAAAGTACAGATCCAATGGCAGGTACTTTGGTTGTTCCAAATGTAACTGGAACAGTTACAATTATTGGAAAGGCAGAGATAGATAAGACAGGCGTTGCCCAAGTAGAGCTTGAGGCTATAGATGAAGGCGGGTTCCTTACTGTTACAGAGGAAGATGGTGCACTTATTTTAGACCAGACAGCTACAAAAGGTAATATTACAAAAGTGGCAGGAAGTGATTTGGCACAAAATGTAAGTTATTATGTATTCCCTGCAACAACAGATGGGCAGACTATGGAAATGGATGTTACTATTTTGTCAAGGACAGATAATACCAGTAAGGATAAAGGTTTATTTGTAGGTGTATTTGGGACAGATGGAAGAGAAGAATTTAGTTCGCTTGGATTTAGGCATGTTTCAGGAACTTCCAGTGAAATGGGTGGTTTAACTGGATATTGGACAAAAGGAGATGACAAGTCTGGCAATGGTGGAAGCAAGTGTAATAATGGCTTGGCAAACCTAGATCCTCAAACAAAGCCAGGTTATGAATTAAATAAGACATACCATGTATTGTTTGAAAAGACAAAAGACGGATATAAAGTAAGTTTTACAGGGGATTATCCAGGAAAAGATTCTGGCGTGTATCCGAATGGTACATCAACCGGGACAAAAATGGATTTATTTAAAGTATTTACAGATAAAAAGCCTTCTGAGACAGCAGAAGTACGCTATGGGTTTGCTTTAATTGGCGTAAAGGCGAAAATTGAAAATTTACAGCTTAAAGATTCTAAGGGCAGAAGCCTTTATATGCTAGGTGATACACCAGAAAGTATAGCAGAAGAACCAGAAGATGTTACAATATCAATTCCAGCAGAAGGTTTAACAAAGGAAGCAATTATTGAAAAACTCCCTGAAACAGTAAATATGCAGTTTGTTTCTGGTGCATATAAGAGATTGCCAGTAATATGGGATACAACAACATTGGAGGCAGTTTATAAAGAAGATGCAACAGTAACATTAAATGGTGTAATTGAAGGCGCAGAAACATTTAAGCCAACTGTAACAGTAATTTTAACAACAGACCCAGATGATCCGGATAATCCAGAGAACCCAGATGATCCAAAACCGCCAGTAGATCCGGACAATCCAGATAAGCCGGTAGATCCAAAACCACCAGTAGATAATGGTGATGATAGTGACGACAGTGATGATGACGATTATAATTCTAGTTCAAGCAGCAGTTCATCCAGCAGTTCTAGTAGTACGCCAGTAGTTTTGACTCCTGCTGAAAGACAATTAGCACAAGGCAGCTTAGGATCAGGTGTCAGCAATGTAGTTCAGAGCACAGAAGGGAAGCTAGTTGTAGGGGCAAATAAAGAAGTAGTATTCTGTGAGAAAAATGGTACACTTTCTAAGAATAAATGGCAGAAAGTTGCTAATGATTGGTACTATTTTGAAGATGACTGCAAAGCAGCTGGTGGCTGGATTAAGCCAAGCGATAAGTGGTATTATCTCGATAAACAAGATAAAACTATGCAGACAGGATGGTTAAAGACAGAGAATAACCAGTGGTATCTGCTTGATGAAGTGAATGGAGACATGAAGACTGGCTGGCAGTTTAGAGATAACCGGTGGTATCTATTAGATGAAGTGAATGGAGATATGAAGACTGGCTGGCAGTTTAGGGATAACCAGTGGTACCTTTTAGATGAAGTGAATGGGGACATGAAGACTGGCTGGCAATTTAGAGGCGGCAAGTGGTATTATCTAACAGCAAGTGGTTCTATGTTAGCAAATACTATAACACCAGATGGATATAGAGTAGATGCTTCTGGTGCATGGATTCAATAATCAACATCAACTCTTCCTTATAGGTAGGAGAGGAATTGCCAAAAAGAATTATAATGGCAGCAGCGGGCAGAACGAAAGTGGTATTCCCTGCTGCCATAAGGCAATCTATATAATTGGCTCTTAACTGCCACGAGGGATTGAAACAAGAATAAATAAGGTTAAAATAAGAAATAGTAAGAAAATAGCTTTATAAAAATCAGGGCATATGGACAAGAGGCATATTAGGTTCATATGCCTTTGATGTATTTATAAAAATAAATGCTTAAAGTCTATTTGCAGGCGTACAAAAATACATTGTTTTTAGAAAATAGGTATGATATGATAAAACCAATAAATAAAAGCAGATAGAGAGGATAGGTAGAAAAATGCTAGGAATTATTGGTGCAATGGAAGAAGAAGTTGCGGGATTAAAAGAAAAAATGGTAGTAGAACAAACAATACAGAGGGCTTCTATGGAATTTTTAAAGGGAAGCTTGGAAGGGAAGCCGGTTGTAGTGGTAAGGTGTGGGATTGGCAAAGTAAATGCTGCTATTTGTACACAGATACTTGTAGATGAGTTCCATGTAGATGCCATTGTAAATACGGGGATTGCAGGTTCTTTAAAAAATGAAATTAATATTGGGGATATTGTATTATCTACAGATACTATGCAGCATGATATGGATGCAACAGGGTTTGGATATGAATATGGAATAATCCCAAGAATGGAAACTTCTTGTTTTCCGTCAGATGAAAAATTAATGGCCCTGGCAAAAGAATGTTGTGAAAGAGTAAACCCAGATATTTCTGTTTTTACTGGAAGAGTAGTAAGTGGCGATCAGTTTATTTCGGACAAGGCTAAAAAGGATTGGATTTCTGAACATTTCCAAGGTTTTTGTACAGAAATGGAAGGGGCAGCTATTGCACAGGCGGCATATCTAAACCAGGTTCCATTTTTAATTATTAGGGCAATTTCAGACAAGGCAGACAATAGTGCACAAATGGATTATGCAGAATTTGAACGTAAAGCAATTATCCATTCTGTACGATTAATGACAGAGATAGCTAAACTTTGGTAAGGATAGCTATAAATAGACATAGAATGTAAAATTTTATCAGAAAAAGTCATACAAAAAGTTCCCTGCCTATCTTTCCAAAATTTTCCAATTATGGTACTATAGTAAGGAAATAAGGAATATCTTGGATATAGAAAGGGGACTTTATATGTTTGTCAGAATGGTGAATGAATATTGGGTATTAGCGGCAATGGCGGTAATAGCGGCAATAGGGATGTTAAGCCGTATATTCTTGGGCGGGATATACCGCAGTCTTTTAAAAGATTTAAAAAGAGATGGGGCACCAAAGCATAAGCTAATACAACAAATGAAAAAAAATTATGAGAGCTGCTGCAAGAAAAGGGAAGGAATCCGGGATATTGATTCCTTTATAAGTGCAAGCCTGTATAATCATCGGTTTTTTGGGATAACGATTGACGGGTTGAAACGAATATCTGGACAAGCTCTTTTTTTATGTTTTATACTTGGGTTAGCCGTGGTGTTGTCTGGGGAATATTTGGGGATAACAAGAGAAGTGCTAGAGCTTTATACAGCAGCAGGGCTTGTGCTTTTAGCGGGGATTATGGATATAACGTGGCTTTGTAATGCAGGGAGAAAACAGGAATTGTTAGAAGTTGCTGTTTTAAATTACTTAAATAACCGTCTTCCAATAGAAGCATGGGAGCGAAGTAAACAGGAGGAAAAAGAAGCTTTGATTAATGAATTAAAAGAAAGAAGGGCAGGGGGGAAATTATCCCCAGAGGCAGAAACAGATATACAATATTTAAAGAAATCATTGGAACAGATTGCTTCTGAGAGAGAACAAGGGGAACCAGATACTCCTTATGTGCTTACCCCTGCAGAAGGCAAATTAGTAGAAGAAATAATTGAAGGGTTTTTGGGATAAACTATTGCTATTATTGCTTAAATTGGATATAATAAAAGAGATTGAGAAATAATTAACAAATACATAAAATGAGTGCAAAGGAGCGTGTAAAAAAATGGCGAAAGTGACATTTGATTATGGTAAAGCAGCAAATGTAATTGCTCCGCATGAAATGGAAAGTATGGCTGAAATCGCAGCAAAAGCAAAAGAGGTATTGCTTTCTAAGTCAGGTGCGGGAAATGACTTCCTTGGATGGATTGATCTCCCAGTAGATTATGATAAGGATGAATTTGCAAGGATTAAAGAGGCAGCAAAGAAGATACAAGGAGATTCAGAAGTATTATTGGTAATTGGGATTGGTGGCTCTTATTTGGGGGCTAGGGCAGCTATTGAATTTTTAAGGCATAATTTTTATAATAGTGTATCAAAAGAAATCCGTAAAACACCAGAAATTTATTTTGTTGGCAATAATATTAGCAGTACATATATCACTCATTTAATGGAAGTAATTGGTGACAGGGATTTCTCTGTAAATATTATTTCAAAGTCTGGTACAACAACAGAACCTGCTATTGCATTCCGGGTATTTAAAAAGAAATTGGAAGAAAAGTATGGTAAAGCAGAAGCAGCAAAGAGAATCTATGCTACTACAGATAAAGCAAAAGGGGCATTAAAGAATTTGGCCACAGAAGAGGGATATGAGACATTTGTGGTTCCTGATGATGTAGGTGGAAGGTTCTCTGTATTAACCGCAGTAGGGCTTTTGCCAATTGCAGTAAGTGGTGCTGATATTGATAAGTTAATGGAAGGTGCAGCTTCTGGCAGGAAAATAGCATTAGAACAGCCATTTGAAGAAAATGATGCAATGAAATATGCAGCAGTAAGGAATATTCTTCTTAGAAAAGGAAAAGAAGTAGAAATTGTAGCTAATTACGAGCCTTCTCTCCATTATGTATCAGAATGGTGGAAGCAGCTTTATGGGGAGAGTGAAGGAAAAGATCAAAGAGGGTTATTCCCAGCAGCAGTTGACCTTACTACTGATTTACATTCTATGGGCCAGTTTATCCAAGATGGTGCAAGGATTATGTTTGAAACAGTAATGAGTGTGGAAAAACCTCAGTGTGAAGTTTTCATAGAAGAAGAGCCAGTGGATTTGGATGGGTTAAATTACCTTGCTGGTAAGAGT
>ERZ808040.1735-NODE-1735-length-13885-cov-7.951912_pt1 | contig 13885 bp, 16 predicted proteins | sample MGYA00380191_ERZ808040 | MGnify/ENA primary metagenome ERZ808040 (study PRJEB31490, sample SAMN06133395) | mouse gut metagenome | isolation source: J6 | host: mice | place: China: Chengdu | collected 2015-05 ... | reverse complement strand
CCCTATCTGCGCAGGGCCATCTGGATGGCCTGTACCAACGCGGTGCAGTGCGACCCGATGTTCCGCGCTTATTACGAAAAAAAGGCCGCGGAGGGCATGAAATATATGTGCATCATCGGCCATGTGACCAGGAAGATGACCGCAGTGATTTTTGCTGTGCTGCGAGATAACAAGGTCTATCAGCCGGTTCTGCCTGCGGCATAACGGCAGCTTCCCAAATATTTTCGATAGCCTATTTCTGATAGGTCTGCTCTACTGCGCCCGTCCCCTCAGCTCAGATATTCACTCCTTTTTGCATTTTTATGCTTGACAATTCCTTAGCCGGCTGCTAGGCGGCTGACCGATACGATCCAATGGCCGGGGAGCAGCCCTCCCCGGCCATTGCCATTTTCGCGGCGAATTGCTTTGAAACATGGGATGTAAAAATTTACTGGAGGGATGGGAATGGAACTGCGGTATTTCGGCCATGCCTGTGTGGCCCTGCGGGCCGCCAGCGGGCAGCTGCTGGTGATGGACCCGCCGGAGGCGCAATATGGATATCTGCTGCCGCCCCTGCGGCCTGCGGCGGTTACGGTAAGCCACAGCCACCGGGACCACAGCGGGGTGGGCACATTGGTGCCGGGTGGGCAGATCGTTCAGGAACTGGGGCCCGTCCAGGTGGGGGATTTTCAAATTGTGGGGGCGCTTGCCTTCCACGATGGGCAGCACGGCGCCCAGCGTGGGGAGGTTCGGGTATACAAGGTCGCCGTGGATGGTGTGGCCGTGGCCCATTTAAGTGATTTGGGGCATCCGCTCACGCCAGAGCTGCGCGGCTTTCTGGCAGGCGTTGACCTGCTGCTGACGCCGGTGGGGGGTGTTTTCACCATCGACGCGGCCCAGGCGGTCCAGGTAATCCGGGAGGTCCGTCCCCGGTTTGCCGCCCCGATCCACTACCGGACAGAGCAGGGCTCTTTACAGCAGCTGGGGGACCTGCCGGAGTTTATGGCGCTCTGGAAGGGGCCGAAGCAGCGGCTGGAGCCGGGGTGGCAGGCGCTTCCTGCCGCCGCAGACGGAGAAACGTCAGTGCTGGAATTGTCATTTTGAGCAGGGGAAGGACCGTGAGAAGACGTGGAAGAGCAGCTGATTGACGCCCATGTCCACTGTTTCCCCGACCACCTGGCCAGACGGGCCGTAGGATCTGTGGCGATGGCGGCCGGGGCCGGGGGAGACGGTACCCTGGCGGGGGAGCGGTTGCGCCAAAAAGAATATGGCATATCCAAAAGCGTCCTTCTTCACATGGCAAGCCGGCCAGATACGATGGGCGCGGTCAACCGCTTCGCCCTGGACAGCAGGGGGGAGGGGATATGTGCGCTGGGCTCGGTGCACCCCTTCGCGCCTGACGCGCTGGAGGTGGTGGAACGCCTCCACGCCCTGGGCGTTCCGGGGGTGAAATTCCACACCGGACACCAGAAATTTGATTTTGATGACGACCGCTGCCGGCCGTTGTACCGGCGCATCGGGGCGCTGGGCATGGCGACGGTAATCCACTGCGGCAGCTCCGTACGCTCGCCGGATTGCTGGGTTTGGCCGGAGACGGTGGCCAGGGTGGCAGACTGTTTCCAGGGCGCACCCCTGGTGTGCGCTCACATGGGCGGGGGGGCCCTGGACGAAAAGCAGATGGCTCTGCTGTGCTCCCTCCCGGTCTATGTGGATACGGCGCTGATGGCTGAGCGAATGTCCCTGGAGGAGTTTTCCCGGCGGGTACGCCGGATCGGGCCGTCCCGCGTGCTGTTTGGGACCGACGCTCCCTGGGGGCGGACGGGGGACGCGATCCGGCTGGTCCAGGAGGCGGAGCTGACCGGGGAGGAGCGCCGCGCCATTTTCTGCGGCAATGCGCGGCGGGTATTCCGGATCGACTGACGGGATGGACCGCGGCCATATTGACGAAGGAGGATGTGGTAAATGGCAGACGTATGCTATGAGCTGAAAGGGAAAAACGGACAGGTTTATCTACTGGATAACCGCCGCGTGGTAATCGGGCGGACGGGTTGGTTTGGACGGCTGTACCAGCTTCTGACTCGCGGAAGGAGCAGTTTTTCCGCCGGGGACGTGTGCAGCGTGGTCGTGAAGGAACCGTCGCTGACCCGGGGGTACCTCCGCTTTGAGTTTGGAGACGCCAAAGGTGGAAACAGCGTGGTGTGGATCACCAACCGGGATATGGCCCAGAGGGCTCGGCAGGTGAAGCAGTGGGTAGAGGAAATGCAGAGAACGGGGTAAGACACAGGACAGGACAGGACAGAAAGAAATGTTTCGGCAAAGGAGGTATGACGATGTATACCTGTGCGCAGTGTGCAATCCACGCCTGCAGCCAGGAGGCCCCGGAACGTATGCCGAAGAATTGCCCCATTCGGAACCAGGAATTGATTGAGCGGACGTTCCAGGCCTACCAGGAGGAGGAAAATCGGGAGTTCTACATCAAAAGTTCTGAGCTGGAGGCGTTGGGCTATGGGGTATGGCCTAGGGTAAAGGAGGTCATGGAGTTCTCCCGGGCCATGGGCTTCCACAAGCTTGGTCTGGCCTTTTGCAAGGGGCTGAGAAACGAGGCTAAAATTTTGGATACCATTTTGCGCCGGAACGGGTTTGATGTAGTTTCGGTAATCTGCAAGGCGGGAGGAATATCAAAAGAAAAAGCGGGGATTCCGGAGGGACACAAGGTCCATCCCGGGCAGTTTGAGGCCATGTGCAACCCCATCGGCCAGGCGGCGCTGCTGGCCGAGCAGCAAACGCAATTCAACCTGGTAGTCGGCCTGTGCGTGGGTCATGATTCCCTCTTCTACAAATATACGCAGGCCCTGACGACTACGGTGATTACCAAAGACCGGGTGCTGGCCCACAATCCGGCGGGTGCCCTCTACTGCGCGGAAGGATATTTTCGGGGCAGGATTTGATTTTCCGGAGCAGCTTTTTTCTCCTCTGCTTGTCCAGCAGGGCGGCAGCCTCCTGGCGTTTGGCTTCAAGGTCTCGGCGTGGCTTATGGTTCGGCCTGGGCGCGATTTACAACCTCTGTGCCCTTTGCCCTTCCATCCGCTCTCTGGACTGCCCTTGCCTTGGGCGTTTGCGAGATACGGCAGGGCGCTTCTATGTCGGAAAACGTCGCCGGGAGCCTGGGTAATCTACCCAGGCTCCCGGCGATTTCTTCTGCGCTGCCCCCGGTATTTCAGAGAATAAAATCATCCCCGCAGCAGCAGCGCACAAACGCCCCAACACTGCGGTTCGGTTTCTTGGAGACATGGACACACAGACCCTCACAAGGGCTTACACGGGGCTTTGAGCGCCGGCCAAGCAAGCCAAACAGCGCTTTGGACGCTATGTCACAGTTCCATTTTTATCGCAGGTCAGCGTTAAGCTGACTGAGCGGGTTTGTCCGTCCGGGCCGGTAAAAGCGGCGCGGCCATAAGCTGTGCTGCCGGACACGTATTCGGAGTGGGAGCTCATATCCCAGCCCTGGCGGTAAATTGCTGTGGCATAATCACAGGAATCGGCCCGGCTGGTGGTGCCATCGTAGGTGAAGCTCGCATGTATCGCGTAAGAAAAACACCGCTGACCTTGAGCGTTGTAGAAGGTGTAAAATTTTGCATCGCTTATGCTGGCGCGGGAGAGACCGCTTCTGATGGCAACAACTGCGTAAGAGCCGTCGTCATAGTAAATGGTATAATCTGAGCTTCTATCCGACGCCATAGCGGGAATTGCCAATACATTTATAATTACAGTCAAAATTAACGCGCTCAAAAAAGTATTTTTCATGTGCAAATCCCCCGTTCTAATCATCATAATGATAGGTCACTTGATTTTTTGGTGCATTTTTTATGTAATCCGGTACATCATCTCCATGCCCGGTAACCGCCCAGCCGTCATAAAGACAGGCCGAAACGACCAGCGCGGCCGCTGTCAGCACCGCCAGCACCGCCAGCAAAACGCGGTGACGGCGGGTTCTCCGCCGCTCCTCCGCCGCGACTGCCATTGGCCCGCACTCCTCCAGCAGCCGGCCGGCGCACTCCTCCGGCGCGCCAAAATTAGCGGTCAATCCCGACGCGCCGGCGTCCGGTTCGTCCTCCAGGTAAGCGGTCACCGCCCTGTCCAAGCGGTACAGCAGCGCTTTTTTCTGCTCAGGCGGGCAGTCCAACAGGCGGCCCACGGAGCGGAGATACTGCTCTTTCACTGCCAAACATCTCCTTGCCGCAAGATTTCCCGCGGTGATCGCTCACACCGCCGGGAGGCAGGCCCCAAAGCGCGGCCCGCCCACACACAGATTGATGATAAAAATGCCTTCGGTTGACCACAGATAGACCGCGATGCCCACAGCAGCAGCCAGAAGCATCACAAAAAGGATGATTTCCATGCGGCGGAGCAGAGATTTTTTCCGGTGCGCCTCCGCGATTGACGCCGGATCGCACTCCTCCAGCAGCCAGGCGGCGCATTCCTCCGGCGTGCCGAAATTAGCGGCCAGCTCCGACACACCGGCGTTGGGCACATCCGCCAGATAGGCGGACACCGCGCTGTCCAGCCGCCGCAGAAGGCGCTTTTTCCGGCGGCGAGGGCAGTCCAGCAGCTGGCCCACGGAGCGGAGATACTGCTCCTTCATTGCTTCGCTCCCCCTTCCTCCCGCCAAACCGCGCTGAATGCCAGCCGGTCTACCCCGGCAGTAAACGCTTTGTAGACGGCCCAGCTGCGTTGAAAAAAATCACGGCCCGCGTCTGTAATGCTGAAATACTGCCTGCGCCGCCCGTCCGGCGCCACGCGCTTGGGCTGCTCGCGGATATACCCCTGTTCGATCATGCGGTACAGGATCGCATACGGGAACGTGATGGAAATGGCCCCGCCGCTCCGCTCCGCGATTGCCGGGGCCAGCTCCAGCGCGTAGTAGTCCCTCTCGTGGAGCAGGGCCAGCACCAGCAGTTCAGACAGGGCTTTTTTTAAGTTTTCCTCCATGTAACCACCCCGTTGATCTCTATCACTGTAGCACAAAATCTTTGACTGCGCAATATTTTTTTATCTTCTATTTATTTTTATCCAAAATATTTTTTATTGACAAATATTTTTCTATGCCATATAATTGAAGTGCCAGGTTGGGAGGAGGAATGCCTAATCGGTCACTGCGGAGGTTCCCTGCAGCATAGGACATCCAAAGCCAGCAGCACAGGCTTTGGGGCATTGTGAGGAGGTAACTATGGGTAAAAGACACAAAATCGTACCGCTGACACTGGCCATAGCCATGACCATGGCTTTGGTCCTTCCTGGAGCTGCGGCGGAGGCCGCGGGCGCCGGCATGCCTGCGCCCGGGCAGGGCGTAGCCATTCAAACATTTGAATCCCTGCGTGAACCGATCAGCGGGAACGGCATCAACTATGAGATGTGGAGCTGCCTGTACCGGGATTCGGCGGATGAGTTCCGGGGCTCCACCTGGGTCTGCAATAAGACATATGAAAATCTGCCTGACGATCAGATGTGGAACATCTGTGGACTGTACAGGGCCACCACCGGCAGGGTATACTTGGAAACGAAAGCCGTGTTTAATGTGGGGGGGATTTACTTCAATTGCAGCGAAACCCAGGAGTTCACCATCGGCGACGAGGGCGTGTACTGCAGCGGCGAGATCGGGGTCCGCAATAATGCGAGTCCTACAGGTTATAACATAATGCCCGCCCCCAAAACCGCGGCGATCTATCGAAGCGATTCGTTGTATCCTTATTCCGCTCGCCAATCCCGGGAGGAGCAGCTGTTTGACACACTCCGCGAATCCTTGGACGAAACCGGCGGATATCCCGTCACCGCGTCGGGCAAGACCTATGGCTCCGCCCTTTTGGCGGAGGAGGTGGGCCAGCAGCCCGATTTGATCCTGGCGGAGGGCTGCGACGGCACCGAGGGGTATATTTTGGCGGAGGACCTCAGGCCGGACGCGGTGGAACCCGATGAAGTTCGGGCCTACATGGAGGAAATGAAGCGCCGCGCGGGCGAAACCTACACGATTCCGCTGTATGATCTGGAGGGAAACGTCATCGGCGAGTTCCCCGTTCAGATCCCCGACTTTACGGAGGAAGTCCCCCCTGAGATCCAGATGACCATCGACCATCTGGACGTGGAACGGAATTGGCCCCGGAACAGTAAGGGAGAAACCTATGGTATATTTCATGAAGCCGCCGAAGCCGGAATCGTTCTGGATCTGATTGGCGCGGTGGGCACCAACGGCGAAGATGGCTATTATCGGGAATCCGATATGCCTTGGCCGACGGATTCGAAGTATAAAGTGCCCACCGCCGAGGATATGCGCAGATATCGGGAATACATAGACACGCTGCCGGACGTAATCTTCATCCCGCTGTACGATGCCGAGGGAAATGTCATCGGGGAGTTTCCCTGCTGTATAAGGGCGGGGTGGTCGCCCTCCGCTGAAGAAATCAGCAGGCAGACAGGGAAGCGCTGATTGGTGCGCGGTATATCAACGTATACTGGCGGCAGGGGCTCAGTGAGCCCCTGCCGCCGTCCGGCAAAGTTCACAATTTATCATAATTTTATTTACAATCTATTATCAATATATACAAAACGAGTGGTAGAATATAGTTAGCTCAGCTCATTATTTTGGGAAGGAAGGGAATACTATGAAAAAGCACATTTCGCGTCTCCTCAGTCTCCTGCTAGTTGCCGCCTTTGTGGTCATGCTGTTTCCCGCCTTTGCTGTCCCAGCCTCTGCCGCCAGCCCGGATAACGTTGTGAAGCGGCTGCAGAGAATGAAGGAGAAATATCCAGACGGGCATTACTGGAACCACTATGTTTCTGAGCCCTCCGAGGCCGGGGACGTCCTGTATAATTCCGGGGATGAACGTTTTGCCGAGAGTACATCGTCAGAGCGGTCCTGTGACTACCACGGCCAGGCGAGCGCAAAATATTACGTGGGAAAACGTGATTGCAACTATTTTGATGGCGGGATGCAGTGCGTTGGCTTCGCCCGCCGCGTCTTCTACGAAGTGTTTGATGGACATCGCTGCTCGGGACTGACGCCCAGAAAGGACAAGGAGAATATCCAGCCGGGAGATTATGTGCGTTTTGCGTTCCATGAAAATGACGTTTATGGCCATTCTGTGATAGTCACAGAAGTAAACGGGACCAAAATCAAGGTTGTGGAGTGCAATTCCGGCGGTAATTGCCGCATCAGCTGGGGCGGAGAGTATGACCTGAATGTTGGAGTGCCCGCTGTGGGCGGCGGCAACTATCCCTTTTCCTATTTCTGCCACGCGGACAACTACGATGAGGTCAATAGCCTTGATGTAGATTTTTACGCAGAGCTTTACTATCCCCATGGCGGCTGCAATTTGAGGAGCAACAACGGCAATGTCGAACTGGCGGCCGCCTCTAACGGCTTTGATCCCGCTGTAATTTGGCATTTTGTGTGGACCCCGGAGGGGTATGAGATCACCAATCTGCAGGATTGGAATTGCCTGGATGCCGCGTTGCGAGGCACAGAACCTGGAACTAACGTGCAGACCTACGAGGACAACGACACACCTGCACAGCGGTGGATTCTCCGCCGCGACAGCGGAGGCAGGGAGAATTGTTATAATCTTGCCGCGTCCTACCGTACCTCCCTTGTTCTGGACGTGTATTGGGAAGGTCAAGCCCCCGGAACAAATGTGCAGCTGTTCACCTCAAAATCGAATGCGGCTCAGGCGTTTGAACTCCGGCGGAGCGGCTACATTGAGGCAATACTGGGCGCAATGCGCAAATAGACAGCGGCCATGGCAAGGACCGCCTGCTCAGTACCAAAACGTTTCGAAGGTGACCCGTTTGGCCGACGAGGCAGGGCTGGCTGTCATTTTGAAAAACAACAGGCCCCGCCGGTGTTTGACACCGGCGGGGCCTTCTGAACTGTATATTGGGATGAACAGGCCGCGGCAGCACTCCGATCAATAGATTTTGTCGGAGATGGAGTCGGTGACCTGCTGGTTGATCCGCTTTGAATAGCCGAATCTGGAGCGGTAGACCTCGGTGAAAAGCAGATCCAGCATGAATAGGTGCGCCGTTTTTGAAGGAAACGCCCCCTCCTGAAGCGGCGGCTCATAACCGCCGCACAGCAGCACCACATCCATATACTTTGTCATGGGCGAATTGGAGTACTGGGTGATGCCTATCGTGCGGCAGCTGGTGTCATGGGCCCGCTTCGCCATCTCCACCAGTTCCTTGCTGGTGCCGGAATAGGAGATGAAGATGGCGACGTCATGCTCGTTCAGCGTGGACGCGGCCATAATCTGCATGTGGACGTCGGAGAGGCAGTAGACGTTTGGCATAATGTGCAGGAATTTATACATTCCCTCCATCGCCGTCAGGCTGGAGCCCCCGATTCCAAAAAAACGGACCTGATCCGAATTTTGAATGAACTCCGACGCCTTGAGCAGCGCGGCCTCGTCCACCAGCGCAGCCGATTCATACAGCGGCGAGAGATGGCTTTGCAGCACCTTTTGCACCATGGTGTTCATGGTGTCGGAATGGGTCACGCTGCCGGGAAGCATCTCCGCCTCCGCGTTCACCCCGTTTGAGCCGTCCGGCGTGTTGCTGAGGCTCAACGTCAGCTGGACGCGAAAGTCTTGGTAGCCCTTCAGCTTCAGCGCTTTGCAGAAGCGAAACACGCTGGTCAGGCTCACATCACAAGCATCCGCCAGATCGTCGATGGACATAAAGCGGACGTCCCTGGGATGCTGCAGCACAAAATCAGCAACCTTTTTTTCCGCCTTCGTCATGGACGGATAGATGGATTGAACATTCAGTAAAAATGTATTTTGGGCTGCGCCGCAGCTCATCAAGCCCCCTCCAAACCCTATTCCAAGCTTTGCTTAAAAATTGACACATTTCACTTTTATTATGCCCCTGGCAGATAAAAATTGCAAGTTAAATTTCCAAGAAGAACTGGAAAATTTCATCATTCGCAAAATAAATCAGCTCATGGGTGTGATCTGGATAGAGGATAATCCTCTTTTCCGTCCTCAGCTTGTTATAGGCGGCGAACTGAGCCGAGGGCGGGCATTGGTCGTCCATGAGCCCGGTCTGCCACAGCACGTTTGCTTTCACATTGGGCGTGTGGTTTTGTATGTCGATGTATCCAAGCCGCTCCATGTATTGGTCATGGAAGCGGTGGGTGGGATCACATTTTTTGAACAGCCAGTAGAGGCCCTCATAGGCGTTTTTATTCAGGTCCAAATCCAGCACCCGCTGAAAGTCGCACAGAAACGGATAGATCGGCGCGCACAGCTTCACCGCGGGGACCAGCGCTGCGGCCGCCAAAGCCAACGCCCCGCCCTGGGATTTCCCGGTGACGGCAATCCTGGTCTCGTCCACAAAATCCATGCTCATCAGGATGCGGACGGTCTGGGCAGCGTCCAGGTAGACGTCCCGGTAGTAGAGCTTGTGGGGGTCCTCGTCCCGAACCCCCCGGACCACGTGGCCGAACGCCGTAGGGCCTGCGCCGGAGTAAACGTCCTCCGACAGGCCGCCCTGCCCCCGGCACTCCATCACCAGCACCGCCATTCCCCGGTACACATAGGGCAGGCGCTCGAACCACTCGCCTCCATGGTGCATGTAGCCGTGGAACACCGCCACGCCGGGGAGCTTATCGTTCACTTCTGTGGGCCTCAGAAACAAGCAGTGGATTTTGGCCCCCCTGACGCCGGTGAACCACAGATCAAAGCACTCCGCGCCGGGGGCCTGAAATGCGGCGGGGGTCATGGTATACTCCAGCCCGGCGGCTTGGCCTTCGGCCATGGCCTGGGCCCAATAGCGGTCAAAATCCGCAGGCTTAGGGCTGCATCCGGTATATTCCCGCAGCTTCTCCAAAGGCATTTCGAAGACAGGCATAGGTTTCTCCTCCTATCGTGTGTTAATGGCAGATATCCAGGCAATGCCGCATACCGTGGGCCAACAGGTCCGCGTCAATGCCGCAAACTCCCCACTGCGCCCCGTTTGCCCGGACAAGGGCCGCTCCCTCCGGAGTGCTGGGCACTGGGGCGCCCATCCATTTCCCAGCCGCACGGGTCTTTCGATAGACGTCAAGGCAGGCCTCCTCCAGCCCGGGCACACCCGGTCCCCCCTGGGCCCGCAGGCTGCGCCCTAGATCCGCCGGGCCCAGATATATCCCGTCCACGCCGGGAACGGCCAAAATTTTGTCCAGGTTTTTCCAGCCCTCATAGGACTCGATCTGCATGATCCGCAGCAGATATTGGCCGGGGTCCTCCAGGTAGCCTGCCCCGTCCCCGAATCCCCAGCGGACCGCCCGCATGGGACCCTGCCCCCGGACTCCGCCGGGGAGCTGGTCTGGGTAGGAGCAGGCGGCCACCGCCAGCCGGGCGGCGTTTTCATTGTGGATGAAGGGAAAGATCACCCCGTCAGGGCCAAGGTCCAGCAGCGCCTTCAAGGCGGGCGGGTCACATCCCCACACCCGGACCAGCGCCGCCGCTCCGCCCCCCTGGGCGGCCATCACGTGGCGCAGGATGGTCTGCCGGTCCATGGGGGGATGCTCCCCGTCCACGAACACAAAGTCATAGCCCGCGCAGGCGGCCATCTCACTGACGGCGGGATCGGACAGGGTGGAGGCAAAGCCGGTTACAAACCGGCCGGACTGGAGCTTTTCGCGCAGAATCTTTGCCCCGTTCCACATCACAGATTCCTCCCTTCATTTCACTGCGCCGCTGGCCATTCCCTTGATGAGGGATTTCTGGACCAGCAGGTAGATGAGTACCGCCGGGATGATGGAGATCAGTGTGCCGGTCATCACCATCTCCCAGGGGGTCTGGTTGTCGATGAGGCGGGCGATGCCTACGGTGACCGGGGTCTTGGCCGGGTCCCGGGTGAGGATCAGCGGGTACAGGTACTGGCTCCAGCCGGAGAAAAAGGACAGGCCGAAGGCGGTCCCAATGCCGGGCAGAGCCAGGGGGATGATGATGCGGAACAGTGCCTGGAGGCGGCTGCACCCGTCGATGGCGGCGGCCTCCTCCAGCGCGGCGGGCACGCTGTCGTAAAAGCTGCGCATGAGCAGGGTAGGGAAGGCCATGGAGGTGGCCACGATGGTGATGATGATGCCGGGGTACGTATCGTACAGCCCCAGCCGCTGCATCAGCAGGAACACGGGGACCACGATGACCACCTGGGGGAGCACCTGGGTGACCAGCAGGACGCTGGAGTAGAACCCCTTGCCGCGGAAGCGGAACCGGGACAGGGCGTAGCCGGTGAAGGTGGCCAGCACCACGTTGATGACGGCGGTGCTCAGGGCGTAGATAAAGGTGGAGCGCAGGTATACGGCCATTTCCACCCGCTGAAAAATGTCCACATAATTGTGCCAGGCCCAATCGGTGGGGAACAAAAAGCTCTTGCCCAGGTTTTCGTACTCGGTCAGAGAGGCCACGAAGGCGGTGTAGATGGGCAGCAGCGTAAACAGCATCCAGAAGATGATGACGATGTAACGTCCGATCATCCCCAGGCGTTTACGCTGTGTCAAGGACAGGTTCATGCCCCTTCGCCTCCCTCCATTTTGGCCTTAAAGGCGCTGATGGCCATAATAACGGCCAGAATACACAGGGATATGGCGCAGGCCGTGCCCAGGTCGCTCTGCTGGAAGGCCTTGGCGTACACCTCCAGGGCCACCAGCTGGGTCTTCCGGGCGGGGCCGCCGGCTGTCATAATGTAAACCGTGTCGAAAATCTGCATGGTCCAAGCTGTGATAATCAGCGTTGTGGTGAGCATGACGGGGCGGATATAGGGAAGGGTGATCTTAAAGAACCTCTGCCACAGGTTGACCCCATCCAGCTCCGCCGCCTCATAGATGTCCTCGGGGACGGTCTGTAAGGCCGCCAGCAGGGAGATAATCATGAACGGCGTCCCCTGCCAGATCCGCACCACAATCACCGTGGCCAGGGCTGTGTGCTCTGATAAAAAGCTGATGTTTTTTTCAATGAGCCCCAGCGAGGTGAGCAGCTGGTTGATAAAACCGAATTGGGCGTTGACCACCCAGCGCCACATGGAGGCCGCAAAGGCCTGGGGCACAACCCAGGGGATGATGGCAATGGCCCGGAATATGCCCAGTCCCTTCAGCGGCTTGTCCAGCACCAAGGCCATGATGGTCCCGAAAAGGACTACGCCCAGCACGCCGAAAATGACATAGATCACCGTGACCTGGACGCTGTCCAGGAATTTTTTGCTGGTCAGGTAGGAGAAGTTTTCAAAATTGTTCCACTGGACATAACCCTGGATAATGTTGGACTCGCCCAGAGAGTACTTCACCAGGTTGAACAGCGGGATGGCGAGGATAAAAACGAATAGGACGATGGTGGGAAACAGGTAGACATAGGGCTCCACGGCCCGTCCCAGCCGCAGCCTTCTGTTTGATTTGTTCATCGTTTCACCTCTTGTTCATGTAGCAGCCGCTCCGCGCTTTGGGAAAAGGGCTCCCTGCTGAAAGCGGGGAGCCCTCTTGCCTGCGTGACGCCGCTCAGTTGTAGATTTCGCTGTGCTCAGTGGAAATATTTTTCCAGGTCTCCTCGGCGCTCTGGCTGCCCATCATCAGCAGCTGGAGCTGTTCGCCGTTGACGGCCCACAGGGCGTTGGTCTTGATGCAGATGCCCTCCGGATAGCTGTTGTCCAGGGATTTGATCACGTCCACCATGTATCCGTCGGTGTAGTGGGCGGCCTCGGATTTCAGCATGGGTACGGAGCCGTAAGCGGCGTGGGCCAGCTGGTTCTCCGTCTCCATCATGTAGCGCAGGAAAGTCCAGGCCTCGTCGGGGTGCTCACAGTTGGTGGGGATGAACCAGCCGCCCAGGTTGATGGCGGTGGACTGCACGCCGCTGCTCCCGGCGGGGATGGCCGCCGCCCGGATGGTGCCGTCGGCCAGCTGGTCGGGGATCTGGTTGGCCATATTGATGGCGTCCAGCACAATGGCCACCTTGCCGTCCCGCAGGAGGGTGCGGGAGTCGAACCGGCCGTACTCCACATAGGAGTCCTGGGCGTACTGGGTGACGTCCTGCATGAACTGGAGGGTCTTCACCGCGGCGTCCTTCCCCTCCTCGGAGTCGTAGACATACTGGTTCTTTTCCGGGTCCCAGGCGCCCCCTCCGTATTCGGTGGTGAACAGGGACTCAAACACGAAGCTGGTCTCGCCGCCCGCCGGGGAGGCGTATATGCCCACGGGAGCAATGCCGTCGATGGTGCTCAGGGCCTTGCAGGCGTCCAGGAACTCCGCCCAGGTCTTGGGCGGGGCATCCGGGTCCAGTCCGGCCTGCTTGAACATGTCGGCGTTGTACCACATAATAAGGCCGGTGCCTCCGCAGGAGATCATGTACTGCTTCCCATCATATTGTCCCGCCTGGAGCATAGCGGGATACATGTCGTTTTTCAGCTCGTCGTCCACATAGGGCGTCAGGTCCAGAATCAGGCCCTTGTCCGCCAGGTCGAAAATGGTGGCGGGCAGATGGTACATCACGTCGGGCAGCGTTTTGGAGGCGGACATGGTTTGGAGGGTTTTTTCCGCGTCGCTCCAGCCCAGGTCCTGCATGTCGATTTTGATATTGGGATGGTCTTTCTCAAATTGCGCGATAATGGGGTCGAAAATACCGTGGAGCACCTCCGGAGTGCCGGTGCGCATCAGGGTCAGGGTGACCGTCTCGTCGGAGCCGCCTCCGGCGGAGGGTGCGGAGCTGGGGGCGGCAGAGGGTGCGGAGCTGGGTGCGGAGCTGGCGCCGGCGCCAGGGTTTCCGCAGCCCGCCAGCATCCCGGCCAGCATCCCGGCGGCGAGGAACAGCGCAAGCATTCTTTTCTTCATCTGATATCTCTCCTTTTTTTTTTTTTTTTTCTGTCTGAGCGCAGCTTTTCC
>ERZ808040.1733-NODE-1733-length-13887-cov-5.799059_pt1 | contig 13887 bp, 16 predicted proteins | sample MGYA00380191_ERZ808040 | MGnify/ENA primary metagenome ERZ808040 (study PRJEB31490, sample SAMN06133395) | mouse gut metagenome | isolation source: J6 | host: mice | place: China: Chengdu | collected 2015-05 ... | reverse complement strand
TTTATAAGCAAGCATATCAAATTCAATCACAACAAGAAAAGCGTCCGGTTCCGGAAGGATTGCGGTGGGGTCAGAAGGGGCAGGGAAAGGCTGTTGTTCTTTTTCACGGCAGGCCAGCGCAAGACCAAGCGCATCCACAGCCATTTCATAAGCCTGCGCCATGTCGTCGCCCTGGGTAAGGCATTCCGTAAGATCCGGGAAGGAAACCCAAAAGCCTCCTTCTTGCGCCTTGTGGAATAGTGCAGGATAAAATAATTTGTTCATAATAGCGCCTCCGTTTTTGGGGCGGAACTATTTAAGTCCCGCCTGTTTTAATATAGCCTGCTCAAGTCCTTTTTTTAGATTCTTAAATTCACTGTTTGGCATGGTGCCCATACGGGGATTATTTTGTGAAAAAGCAGGGATTTTACCAAGAAAAACAGATAAGAGAGGAAAACCCCCTCTTATCCTAGGTGAAGTTGAGATTTGAGAGCGTCTTGTAATACTTGGGAAAAGTTAATATTGCGTTCTAATGCGGCGGCATTGAGCCATGCAGGTAACGTTACGGTACGGTTGACAGAGCGGTTAACGTGTGCCTGACGGATAGACGGCATATATACATCTACCAGTACAACGCGTTCGTTGGGCTGCGTGTCTACCTCTGCCAAAGGAGTGGGAGCAGGAAATTCTTCTGCGTCTTCTTCCAGTCCATAAAGGACGCAGCCAAGAAGTTCTCTTGCGGATAAAAGTGCATCATCATCATTCACGCCGCTGGTGGCGCATTTCAGATCAGGAAAATCTACAGCGATTTCCTAGCCGGGTTCATAAGTGAAAATAGCAGGATAAAAATAGCGTTCTACTTGTTTCATGGAAATGACCTCCTTAATCAGATTTGCCGAGAGGAAGCCGGGGCTACCAAAATTTTAGCCCCGACTGTTCTTCAATGCGTTTTAGCAGGGATGTCTTTGTCAGGATGCTTTAAAGTTGTACGCCCCTTTTTGGTTGGATGCTTGTACTGGTGGTGGCTTCCCTCCACATTTACTTCATACCAGCCATCCGCTTTCAGCATTTTGATAACTTCCCGTGATGAATAGCTTTTCATTCATGTACCCTCCTGACACTATTAGGATAACACATATAAAAATATTTGTCGATGAGGGAAATAAATATTTTTATATGTGTTCCAAATAAGTGGAAAAAATGAAGAACAGGGTAAGAGCTGGCCTGCGTATCCCATACGAGATGAACACATGGCTTATATTGAGGGCGGAGAAGATGGGGGTATCAAAGAATGCGCTGATCTTGCAGATTCTTGGAGAGTGGGTTGATAGGGGAAAACAGGAGAAGGGGGATAAGCTGGAATGGAGGTGAGGGGATGGGGAAAGAACCGGGACGGGAGCAGACAACGATCCGCCTCCTGGCGGAGCTGAAGGAAGCATTGCAGCGGGATGCGGATCGGAGAGGCGACAGCCTAAATGGTCTTATTGTAATGCTATTTTCATTTTAACTAAAAAGCCAGTGCTATAGAAAATGCTGGCGAGAAAGGAGAAGGAAGATGGAGAATAGAAAAAAGGGGTTATTGATTATAACAATCGCCATTCTTTATGTATGTCAGTTTTTGAGTTCTTGGAGACAGCAGGACCTGATAGAACATTATCTTGAGTGTCGCCAGCAGAATACGGAACTTCGCCTAAAGGTTTTGGAACTTCAGCAGGAGATTTATGAACTTCGCAAGGACATTCAGGAGCCTCTTGAGGGGATTTATAATTTTCTGAAAGATTTTGAAGCTCAATAAGAAGTTTTCGGCGGCAAAGTAGTGAGCATTACGTCGAAAGATAGACGATCCCCACGCCCCAGACAATCACGGAGATTGACGGGAAGGAGTCAGGAAGTAATCATGGAAAACAAGCATAACCAATAGAACAGGGAGGAGGTAAGCGGATGAAAGGGTATCAATGCAAAATCTGTGGGGGATTGTGTGATCCTGGTGAGCTGGTGGGTGGTGTATGTGCCGACTGCAGGAAAGAAGCTGCGGGGTGCGGGGGGAAGAGGAAGGACAGTGTACGTAAGGATCTAAAAGAAACCCACAAGAGGGCGGGCATGATGTGAAAGAAGGGAGGGAACCGCATGGCGATCAAAGAAGCCAGGAGCATAGCGGAATACGCCATCCGTCGGTGGCTGGTCGAACAGGGTTTTTCCATGGAGAGTTTTGGCCTTATCATGGACGGCAAGGAAGGGAAGCTGACAGACCGGCAGGGGGATTTGCTGGTATTGGTTTACGACTCTAATACAAGATCCGTGTACATAAAAGATGATTAGGAAAAGTCGGGGGGACATACCGGACAATCCGGGGGACATATGATTGCTACAAGGAGGTGAGGACGATGGCAATTGTGAGGGATTTCTATTTAGAAAACGGATGCCATTTCATGATCAACGATGCGTGCCTTTTGCCGACGGAGGAGGAGCGGATGGAGGTGATCCACCGTCTCGAGGACATTGTAGTGAGAAGCATAATGAACGAGGCGGCAAAGCGCCGGGCAACCGAGGGGGAAGCGGGGGGCGGGGACGCGGTCAAGGAGTAGTTTGTGCTGCCTGAAAGGGCAGCAGGTGGACAAGCAGGGTTTTGGTAGGAAGATGAGGAGGAAGAGGTATGGGAATGGGGAACCGCAGCCGCGCTTCCCCGTAAGGTGGTGGACGGCGGATGGTATTCTTTGTTTAACTGGTCAAAATTTTAGAAGTACAATATTTTTGACTTAAAATCAGAATGAATCCGAATTTATCAGAATGAGACACAGTTTATCCGAATAAATCCGGATGAATCCGAATGAATCCGAGGAAGCTGAAAGAAGGTGTATTTTTGGATAGGTTAGGTTTCATCATTCTTTCCATCCTGAAAAATAACGGGGCAACCAACAGGTTGTCTTCCATGACGGTCAGGGAAATTGCCGGCGTGGAAGAACTTGGCTGGCGGGAAAACACAATATTCAAAAAATTAAAGGGCTTTAGAGCTTCTGGATTGGTTGGGTGTGGGTTGAAGGAAGGCAGGGCAAACACCTACTACATCACGCCAAAGGGGTGTGAATGCCTGGAAGAAGAAAGGAGCATGGCATGAAAAAGAAAATCTCGTTTGTGGCAGTCGGGCAGGCCGCCGGGAACATCGGGAGGCTGTTCGAGCAGAAGGGGTACGCGGTACTCTGCCTGAACACATCACAGGAAGACCTTGATACGCTGGATACGAAGTTTAAGTACCATATCCCGCAGGGAGAAGGCTGTAACAAAGACCGCAGGAAAGCGAAGCAACTTGTCATGGATGATTTTGATAATATTGTTGCAGAGATCGATTCCAAGGTAAAGGCAGAGATGATCTTCGTGATATTTGCCAGTGGTGGCGGGACAGGATCGGGAGCCGGTCCGATGTTGATGGATCTGTTAATTGATGAAGGGCGCACAGTGGGCGCAGTTACGATTCTTCCGTCCTCAGAGGAAAGTGTAAAATCCCATATAAACTCTTATGAGTGCTTTACCGAACTGACAAGAATTTCCGGAAGCGGAGCCTGTTTTATCATCGATAATGAGAATGGGGACAAGATGGAACTAAATGCTTCCTTTGTGGACTCCTTTGATGATTTTCTGATGATTCCGGAGAAACATAAGAGTGTTAAGGGAAATATTGATAAGGCAGAAATTATGGAAACGTTGCGGGCGCATGGAATGTCAGTGATAGCGCGAAGCAAGAGCGGAGAGAGTGCAGATATCATTAAATCAGTGAAAGAAGGAGTATTTGCTCCGTTAGCGCCAGATCGAGCCGTGAAGTATATAACCGCCTCTCTTGCAGGAAATGCCCGAATGATAGATTTGGAACGAGCATTCGGAACTCCAATTGATAATTTTCAAACATTTAACGAAGAGAAAACCATTTGTTGTATGTCAGGGCTGACTTGTCCTCAAACTCGCTTAGAGGCGGTGTATAACAAGGTTGCGGAAAATGAAGAACTGATTCGGCAAAACCTTGCTGCCACACAGGAAACCGGATTAAAACGCGATGTAAACTTTCTTGCCGCATTAGAGCCAGCAAAGGGAAAGGTCGCCGAGAAAAAGCCACAGTCAAGGCGGGATATAATGAGCAAATATTTATAAATTCGGGGAGGCATTATGGCAGATAATAGATGGATTAAGTTAAGGGCTGAGATGTTTGATGATGACAAAATCAAGATTATGCAAGCGATGCCAGAGGGAGATTCGCTCATCGTTATATGGATTCGGATGTTGTTTCTCGCTGAAGCCAGTAATGCCGAAGGTTGTCTGATGATATCAGACAGCTTGCCTTATAGTGAGGAAATGCTTGCCACGGTTTTGAATAAACCATTATCGGTTATTAGGCTTGCAATAAAAACTTTTGAAACTTTTGGAATGGTTAAAGTAGAAAATGAAAGAATACGCATCCAGAGTTATGCGGAGAACCAGAATGAAAAATCACAAGATATTCGGGAGTACAATCGACTTAAAAAGGCGGAATCAAGGAAAAGAGCAAAGCAAAAATGCCTTGGAGTGTCAAATCCAGAGGTAATTGACCAGGAAAATTGCGCAGTGGACAAATTGGCAATCCGTCAGGATTATGTCAATGACAAGTCAATGACAGGTCAAGAAAAAATGTCAATGACAAGTCAAGGACAAGTCAAGAATGAGGAAAAAGAGAAAGCGAAAGAAAAAGAAAGAAGCAAAGAAAAAGAAAGCGAAAGAGAAAAAGGAGATGTATCTTCTGACGAAGATACATTGTCTGGTTCGCAAAGAGAACCAGAGCTTGAAGCGCCAAAAAAAATTGCATATCAGCAGATTATGGAGGACTATAACCAAATCTGTACTGCTCTGCCCCCTATCTGTGCAATAACAGATGAGCGTAGGAGGCAGATCCGCGCGTTGATGAATGGCATGGATAGAGATCGAATCCTGCCTGATAAGTCTGTGTACGAGCGACTACATACCATTTTTCAAAAAGCGCAGGATAGCGATTTTCTTTCCGGCAGAGATGGATGTTGGACAGGGTGCGCGTTTGACTGGTTAATAAAAAAGAAAAATGCCCTGAAAGTGCTGGAAGGCACATATACCAACAAGTGGGGTAGAGTGTATCTCGCAGAAAAGAAACCGACGAATCGTTTTTGTGATTTCTCACAAAGGAATTATGATTGTAGGAAAATAGAGAAACAGCTATTAAGCGGGAGAAGGACAGCATTGCCATAAATTGCTCAACGGAAAGGAAACAGGATGGACGAAAAGCCAAGTAAGAAGATTGCGGAGTTTTTATGAAAGGGGATATAGAGAATGAATCGGGGGAGTGAACGACTTACAGAGGAGGCGGAACTGTTGAATCGCTATTTATGCCAATATAAGTATTGTATTGACATAAATAGAGCTTTGAAGAACCGTAGGTTAGAGATTGTACGGGAATTCGAGAATCCATTGAGGTCAAGGAAGATGGATGGGATGCCAAGGGGGAACTGCCATCAATCGGGGTGTGATATGCTTCCCCTTCGACTGGATGAAATTGATACCAGGATAAAGGCACAGATAGAAAATACAGAGCAAATTCTTGTCAACATAATGGATGTGATTAATTTCCTTCCAGAGAGTTCCATGGAACGCGCCATTATTGAAAATCGATATATTGATTGCTATAACTGGGAGAAGGTATGTAAGGAAAACCATATCAGCAGGACACCAGCAACCAAGAAATGGAGAAAAGGACTTTATATACTTTTAGAGCAGCAGGAGGTACAAAAGATCTTAGAAAAGTATCGTAAAGAGTCAAGAAAGTAATTGGGAAAATAATACAGGGAAAATTAGACAAAATGCCCCATCTATGGTAGAATAGAAAAAAAGCGAAAGGTGGCGGTGCATTTGTCCTATTCTTTTGAAGAGATTATGGCTTACCATCCAGATAACAAAGATGTATACGAGGAAATCAAAAAAAATCTCTCCGTCATGGTGCCATTTGTCGGGGCGGGATTAACACAATTTGCCTATTGTTCATGGGGAAAAGCACTTGATGAATTGGCTGGAAAAATTACAGACAAAAAGAATTGCAATCAGGTAAAGAAGCTGATTAAGTCGGGTGATTATCTTGACGCAGCGCAACGGTTGGAGGATTTGCGTACCAAAACGAACCTTGCGCGGGATCTTGTCCATTTATTTTCGAAAGAGCGGTTGATGGAAAAGCAAAGTGTTTTATATAAACAAGCGATTTATTTATTGCCAAAATTATTTTCCGGTCTTGTCCTGACAACCAATTTTGATGAAACATTGGAGTACGTTTATCAGGAATGTGGGTTGCCGCTTATTGAATCCCATCCTGGTCATTCAGAACTTCTGGAACAGTTGCTTCGTGGGGATAGGAATCGAGGATTATTTAAGTTCCATGGGACAATTAAAGGTGATTATATCGAATATGATAACATTGTTTTTACAAAACAACAATATGAACGTCATTATAAAAAAGATTCTGCTTTGGTAAGGGATCTGGAAAATTGCATCAAAAAAAAGATTATCTTATTTTTGGGATGTAGTTTGGGAAAAGACCTTACCATGGATGTGCTTCAAGGAGCCATGCAGCAGGGGGACTATTATTATGCAATTTTAAGTTGTAAAAAACGGGAGCGGGATGCGAAAATTACGGAATTGGGAAAAAAACAAATCCGGGTTATCTTGTATGAAGATGGTCGCCATGAAGCTGTGCGGGTGATTTTGGAGCATTTGTTAGAGGAAATTGATCCCAATACTTACAAGATGCTTTCGTATCATGAAGGGGCATTATCAAATGAGGATCTCGCTCAGCGTTTTTCTTATGATGCGGATATCGTACCTTTTGTTGGACGGGATCAAGAACAGAAGGAATTGAAGGGATTCTTGGGAGATTCGAAAATTCCCTTTCGTTGGTGGGCAATTACAGGACCAGGTGGTGCAGGAAAAAGCAGATTGGCATTTGAGTTTAAAAAGCAAATTTGTGCAGAGTGGGATGTACATTATTTAGTTCCAGAGGAATATGGAAAACTTTTTGAACTATCCGATCGTTTGACGCGAAAAACGCTTATCATTGCAGATTATGTGCAAGAACATGCGCAAGAGCTTGGTATGTGGATGGAAGGACTGAATGAACGCGCACATAGTCTTCCACTACGCGTTTTGTTGGTGGAGAGGGAAGGTAGGAAAGAAGCGGAGAGTGCAAATGAAAAAGGGCAATTATATCTTGATACTGCTTGGGAGAAGCAGTTATACAACCGAGTACGGCACGAACAAAAACTAAGAAAAGTATGTTTTAAAGAAGGCTTCTTAAATTTGCTGCCGTTGTCTGATTTACATTTGAAGGAAATTATTCAAAACTACGCGTCTGCTTTAAAAGGAGGGCATAAAGCGCTATCTGATAAAACTATAGATATATTATACCAAAAATTAAAGGAGATTGATCCGGATTTATGCCGCCCGCTATATGCGATGTTTTTGACCGATGTTTTTTTGGATGGAAAAGAACCGGAGCATTGGAATCAAAAGGATGTCCTCGACTATGTGTTGGAGAGGGAGGAAAAACGTTTGGATTTCCGTATTGCTCATGTGACAGGCGCAATAAAGGGGGATAAAAAACTATTAGCTACTTGCAGGTTGTTGTTATGTTTAGCTACGGTTTTCCAGAATATTAAAATAAAGGATCTACGAGAACTTTGCCCAGAGGAATGGGAGATTATTGAAACAAAGGCAGAAAATTTTGAAACACCTGAGGCATTATTGGAGCAGATCGGAATAGCGGTTTTGGAACCTGGGAAAGATAGAGTCTTGGCATTACGCCCTGATTTGATTGGGGAATACTTTGTATATCAGTGGTTAATTCAACAAAAAAAAGAAACAGTGGAATACTTCTTTCGGGTAGCATGGCAGCCGTTACCTTGGATAATAGTATTTTATGATCGGATGTTTAGAGATTATGGATACTTGATAAATACAACTCCTGAGCATTGGGAAGTTATGCTGCCGGATGTTTCTTTAATTTTAGAAGAAAACATTTATTTTTATTCGGCTATATTGTCTGATGCAGCATATTATTGTAATTCGCTTTGTCAATGTCAAAGAATTGTTTCCTTGTTGGAAACTGTGGCATCCAAATATCCGCAAATATTAGAAACTGTGGACTGGCTTGCGGATGGTCTGTTTTACCTAAGTTGTAAACAGGAGGAAAGCGGGGTGCAGGAAACGATAGGAAAATTGGAGAAGCTGGCGGAAAAGAATCCGGAAAATCTTGAAATTACAGTTGAGTTTTCGAAAGGTCTGTTTAACCTAAGCTGTGAACAGAAGGAAAGCGGGGCGCAGGAAACGATAGGAAAATTGGAGAAACTGGCAGAAAAGAATCCGGAAAACCCAGAAATTGCAGTCGTACTTGCGAAAGGTTTAGCTAACCTAACTAGTAAACAGAAGGAAAGCGGGGCACAGGAAACGATAGGAAAATTGGAGAAACTGGCAGAAAAGAATCCGGAAAACCCAGAAATTGCAATCACGCTTGCAAAAGGTCTAGTTAACTTGACTGGTAAACAAAAGGAAGATGGAGTGCAGGAAACGATAGGAAAATTGGAGAAACTGGCAGAAAAGAATCCGGAAATTACAATAGAACTTGCAAAAGGTCTAGTTAACCTAAGCTATGTTCAGGAGGAAAGCAGGATGCAGGAAACGATAGGGAAATTGGAGAAGTTAGTAGAAAAGAATCCGGAAAATCTGGAGATTCTAGAGATTCTTAATATGTTAAAAAGTTAACGCGGAAATTTGGAAAGCAGCATAAGAGATAAAAAGTAATATAAGAACTTATTTAGAACATACATCTAACGCAAATTTATTCTTTTAAAAAAAGAGTACAAAAGGGCACAAAGGAATATGGTATTATGATAATATGGAATTAGAAGGAGCGGAGTTGTTAAACTTTCGCTTCTTTTCATTTTGGGGGATGGAGAGAAGAAACAGGCGAAAAAGAAAGAAACACCAATGGGGAGTTTGTATTCCCCGTGGGGGAGGGATGCAAGATGAATACCGTTGAGCCGATCCGGGACAAGGAAGTTGTGCTTGACATTGCAGATTATCTAAAATGCAGAAACCAGCGCGACTATGTAATGTTTATGTTCGGGATATACTCCGGGCTTCGCATTTGTGATATCCTGCAATTTCGTGTTCGGGATGTGCGGGGAAAAGATTATGTTGCCCGCAGGGAAAGGAAAACACAAAAGGAAAAGCGGTTCCCCATCAATAAAAATCTAAGGAAGATATTGGATGAGTATATCAAAGATAAAAAAGACTATGAGTTTCTTTTTAAAAGTCCAAGTGCACCAAACAGGGCAATTACAAGGCAGCAGGCATATAATATTTTATCCGCTGCGGGAAAGGTATTTGGACTTGAGAGTATCGGGACACACACGCTGCGAAAGACGTTCGGTTATCATCTTTATAAGCAAACCAAGGATGCTGCATTGTTGATGGATATATTTAACCATTCAGATATCCATATCACATTGCGGTATATTGGTGTAAATCAGGACTGTAAGGACAGGGCATATAACAATCTATCATTCAAGCGATAGGTTGTTTTTTATTGCTTTCTTTCAGATGGATAATCGGAAGGTCTTTTTTATTTTGCGTTTGACTTGACATATCGAAGACTTGTTAAATGAAGGGTATTATTTTTGGCCGCATTAATATAGAAGAGGATAGCGAGGGGATGATTTTACAAAATATTAGATATGTCAAGAGGTTGGGGGCATCCCGGACAGCCGGATGCAGAACAGATGTTCTGATTTCCGACCCGGAAAAACATAGGTTCTTTCGTAGTACAAAAATTAGTTGAGGGTCTGCGAAGCCCAAAACTTGGCTAGATTCAGGAAATAATTAACGGGAGTTGCCGTTTCCGGTCTGGGGACGGAAGAAAGGGTGATGGTATGGTAAGGGCGGAGACGGATTCCACAAAGGTGACGAACATTGACAGCATAACTGTCTCGGCGGAAGTTCTGGGAGACCTGTTCGGTGTAAAGGACAGGCGTATCCGGCAGATGGCTGAGGAGGGGAGCGTGGTAAGGGCGGCAAAGGGGCGCTATAGGCTTGTGGAATCCGTGAAGAATTATCTCCTGACGCTGAAGCTGGCAGCGGAGGGCGTTGGTGTGGAGCTGGCGGACGGCGAGATCGATTTTGATGAGGAAAAGGCACTGCATGAGAGGGTGAAGCGGCACATTTCGGAATTGAAGCTGCAGACCATGAAGGGGGAGCTGCACAAAGCCGGGGATGTAGAGATGGTTATGATGGATATGCTGGCGGCATTCAAAACAAGGATGATGAACATCCCTTCCAAGGTGGCACCGATCCTGGAGAACCGAGACGCGGCATTTATAAAAGAGCGCCTTACAGATGAAGTCACCGAGGCGCTGAACGAGCTAAAGGACTATGACGCAAAAGCATTTTACAGCGATGAATATGTTGAAAGCGAGGAAGAGAATGGGCAGCAGCAAGGTTAAGATCGAGTTTAAGACGCTGAGACTATTCCGGGAGATCGCAAAAGTGGTCAGCCCGCCGCCGCTTCTTACAGTCAGCCAGTGGGCTGACCGTTACCGGAGGCTGTCAGCGGAAAGCGCGGCGGAACCCGGACAGTGGAACACGGACCGTGCGCCATACCAGAGGGAGATAATGGATGCAGTGAACGACCCGATGGTTGAGGACATTGTTGTTATGAGTTCGGCACAGGTGGGGAAAACAGAACTGATCCTGAATATTATCGGCTATTACATTGACTATAACCCTGCGCCCATGCTGGTGGTGCAGCCCACAGTGAAGCCGATGGCAGAGGATTTTTCAAGGGACAGGCTGGCACCGATGATCCGCGACACGCCGACACTGGCGGGGAAAGTCCGCGACGCGAAGTCGAGGACTTCCGGTAATACGATCCTACACAAAACGTTCCCCGGCGGCCATGTGACGGTTGCCGGGGCAAATTCCCCATCAAGCCTTGCTTCAAGGCCAGTCCGGATCGTCCTGATGGATGAGACAGACCGCTATCCGGCAAGTGCCGGGACGGAAGGGAACCCGATCAAGCTGGCAGAAAAAAGGACAACGGCATTTTGGAATAAGAAGAAAATCAAAGTGTCCACGCCTACATTAAAAGGATCCAGCCAAATAGAGAAGGAATTCCAGTCCGGTACTATGGAAGAATGGTGTGTACCCTGCCCGTGCTGCGGTAAATACCAGCCCTATGAATGGGGGCGCGTCCATTTTTCTGACGTGACGATGGAATGTAAATATTGCGGTGAGCATATCCCGGAGGTTGACTGGAAACAGGGGGAAGGGAAATGGGTTGCGGCACATCCGGAAATACACCGGAAGCGTTCCTTCCACCTGAACGAGCTTACTTCCCCCTGGGTGCACTGGCCGGCGATCATCCGGGAATGGAAGGAAGCCAGCCGGGAACTGAAAGAAAACGGGGATCCCAACAAGATGAAAATATTCATCAATACCGTACTGGGGGAAACCTGGGAGGAACGCGGCAAGGGAGCGGATGATGATTCCCTTCTGTCGCGCAGGGAACGGTACAAGGCGGAGCTCCCGGCGGGTGTCCTCCTCCTGACGGCAGCCGTTGATGTACAGGATGACCGTTTCGAAATTGAGGTGGTCGGCTGGGGACGTGGCCATGAATCATGGGGGATCCGGTATGAAAAAATGTACGGGGACCTGGACAGGGAAGAAACATGGGACCGGCTGGAAACGTGGCTTGACCGGGAATTCTATTTTGCGTCCGGGTCTTCCCTTCTGATTGCCAGGACTTGCATTGATACCGGGGGGCATAAAACAACGGAATGTTATAAATTCCTTAAGCGTATGGAGAAAAAGGGGAAGCGTATCAGCGGGATAAAGGGCTTCGGCAGGGAAAGCCAGGGGATACCGCTGATCCATAAGCTTTCAACGAACAATGAATACAATGTGAAGGTGTTCATTCTGGGGGTGGACAGCGGGAAGGAAATTGTTGTGACAAGGCTGGGGACGGCTGACGAGGGTCCCGGCTATTGCCATTTTCCAATCAATGCCGAATGTGGTTATGATGAAACTGTCATAAAGGGGCTGAACAGTGAGCAGAGGGTAACGGAAATCAAAAACGGCCGGCCGGTGAGCAAATGGAAAAAGAAAAGTGGCATACGGAATGAGCCGCTGGATCTCCGTGTTTATAACACGGCGGCAGTTGAGATCCTGCGGCCTGATTGGGATGTGCTGGATAGGAAAGTGGGGCAGGGCATCAATTACATGAAAAAGCAGGGGATGGCACCCGGAAAGAAAAAGACCGGGATCGCCAACCGTGGGATACAGATGTAGGAGGGGCAATATGAACCAATTGGAGAGGACAAAAAGGCGGCTTGAACTATATTACAAGGCAGAGGAAGCCATCCTTACCGGGCAGGAATACAGTATAGGGACACGGAAACTGCGCCGTGCCGACCTTGGCGAGGTGCAGTCCATGGTCAAAACGCTTGAAAACGAAGTGAAATCCCTGGAATCCGGCGGGAGGAACAAAGTTGTCCGGGCAGTCCCGCTTGACATCTGAAGAGGGGGCAGCAGGATATGAATATTCTTGATAAAGTGGTTGGAATCGTTAGCCCAGCAGCTGCGCTGCGGAGGGAACAGGCGAGGTGCAACCTCGAGGTTATCCGGAAATTCCGGGACAGCGGATATGATGAAGGCGGCGCATCGCGGTCAAAGAATGCCATGAGGGGGTGGGATGCCTTGAGCAGGTCACCTCAGGAGGACATAGACTGTAACCTCCACATATTGCGGCAACGGTCAAGAAGCCTGATGATGTCCGCCCCGATCGCGGTGTCTGCCGTCAAGACGAACCGGACAAATATCGTGGGTGTTGGGCTGAAAGCCCGCCCGTCGGTTGACCGGGAAGTGCTTGGAATTTCGGAATCCGAAGCGAAGGCGTGGTGCAAAAAAGCCCAAAGGGAATTTGAGTTATGGGCGAAATCAAAGCACTGTGACAGCACAAAAGTAAATAATTTCTATGAGCTGCAGCAGATTGCCTGCACCTCATGGCTGATGAATGGCGATGCCGTGGCATTGATTGGGTATAGCGAGGAGGAAGAAGCCTTTATGCCGTATGGGCTTCGGATACACCTGATAGAATCGGACAAGGTCTGCAACCCTTATTCCGGCGGAAACTATGTCAATATCCGGCAGACGGATGAAACAACGCATAACCGGATTTATAATGGGGTGGAAATTGACCAAAGGGGGGCTGTAGTTGCATACCATATATGCAGCACTTATCCGAATTCCGCGCTCCAGGCAGGAAAGAAATGGACCCGGGTCAGGGCTTTCGGGGAAAGGACAGGGTTCCCGAATGTCCTGATGGTATTTGAGAGCGAGAGGGCGGAGCAGTACCGCGGGGTGCCTTACCTTGCCCCGGTGATCGAGTCCCTGAAACAGCTCACGCGCTATAGTGAAGCCGAGATCATGGCAGCAGTGATAAACGGCTTTTTCACGGTATTTGTCACGACGGAAAAAAGCACATCCGAAGTGCCGTTTACAGGGCTTGGCAGCAGTGAGGATGATCCGGGGGGATCAGGGGATGGGGGGAATTATGGGATGGGTCCGGGGATGATAAATATATTAGCCCCAGGCGAGGATATCAAGATGGCAGACCCATCACACCCGAATAGTAACTTTGATGCATTCACGGCGGCCTATGCCAAATATATAGGGGCTGCCCTTGAAATCCCCCATGAACTGCTGTTAAAACAATTCGGTGCAAGTTATTCCGCATCCAAAGCGGCGCTTGAGGAGGCATGGAAGGCATTCCGCATGAAGCGGGTGTGGCTCGTGAATGATTTTTGCCAGCCGGTATATGAA
>ERZ808040.1732-NODE-1732-length-13890-cov-4.919713_pt1 | contig 13890 bp, 11 predicted proteins | sample MGYA00380191_ERZ808040 | MGnify/ENA primary metagenome ERZ808040 (study PRJEB31490, sample SAMN06133395) | mouse gut metagenome | isolation source: J6 | host: mice | place: China: Chengdu | collected 2015-05 ... | reverse complement strand
GGCAACAAGTATTTGCAGGGCCAGACCGGGTGCAAAATCTACGCGCCGGGGATCGACTGCGCCTTTACCCGCCGCCCTGTCCTGGAGCCGTCCTTTTTGTACGGCGGCTATCCGTGTAAGGAGCTGCGGCACAAATTCCTCATGGCCCAGGAGAGCGATGCCCAGGAGTTGACGAAGGAATGTCTGCCGGAGGGCTTTGAAATCATCCCCCTGCCGGGACATTTCTTTGATATGGTGGGCTTTCGGACGAGCGATGATGTGGTCTATCTGGCGGATTGCCTGTCCAGCCGGGAAACGCTGGACAAGTATCAGATTGGCTTTATCTACGATGTTGCCACCTATCTGAAAACGCTGGAAATGGTGAAGTCCTTGCAAGCGAAGGTGTTTGTCCCGGCCCACGCCGCCGCCTCCGAGGACATAGCTGACCTCGCACAGTACAACATCGACAAGGTGCTGGAGATTGCGGATAAGATCATTGGCATCTGCCAGGAACCGCTCTGCTTTGAGGCCATTCTGCAACGGTTGTTTATGGACTACGGGCTGACAATGAACTTTGAGCAATACGTCCTGGTGGGCAGCACCGTCCGCTCCTATCTGGCGTGGCTAAAAGACACTGGCAGGGTGAACGGCCTGTTTGAAAACAATATGCTACTCTGGCAGCGAACATAAGGAGATATATAAAATGATACGTCCATTAGTTGAAAGTGATTTCAATGCTGCGATTCAGATTGTCAATCGAAACTGGAAAAATGTTTATGTTGGATATGTCAACCAAGGCTTGCTTAATGATGCTGGGTGCCAGGAGCGCAGCCAGCAGTTGAGAGAGGATTTCATCAATCATCGGTTATCTGAATATGTTTGGGAGGAATCTGGTCAAATCTTGGGGCTGTTGTCAATGGGAACAACTGCTGATACAGATAAGGCCAGTGCCTTTGAAATCTGGCGCATATATATTGCAGCCGAAGCGCCTGAACGGGCACAAGCACATAATCCGATACGGCCAGGGCGTTGATGACCAGCATACCCAGCGAGGGACGGCAATCCAGCAGAACGTAATCATAGCCCCGTTTCACGCTGTCTACATACCGCTTTAAGACGGTTTCCCGGCTCATCACGTTCACCAGCCCTACCTCTACGGCGGACAGGGTTCGGTTGGCCGGTACAAAGTCGAAGCCCTCATGGTGCTGCATGACTTCCTCATGGCCGTGCCAGTCGATGTCCGCCACGATCTCGTTCATTACCGTAGCCAGGGTCAGTTTCAGGTCGTGGGGCTTGCGCTGGCCCAGCATTTTGGTCAGATCAGCCTGGGGGTCTACATCCAGCATCAGGACTTTCTTTCCTTCCAGCGCAAGACCGGCCCCCAGGTTGTAGACAGTCGTGCTTTTGCCAACTCCGCCCTTTTGATTCGCTACGCTTATCACTTTCGGTTTAAATATCACCAATAATGGTCGTCACAACAGGCATAACTGCTCCTGCACCAAATCCTTGTATAAAACGATATGCGATGAGCATTTCCATCGTTGTTGCAAATCCACATAATATCGAACCAATTAAAAAGAATGACATCCCAAATAAAAAGATCGGTTTCCTGCCAAATATATCGGCTAATTTCCCATAGATTAGTACCGTTACTGTACTCATTAATAAATAAGAGGAGAAAATCCAACTATATCTTGAAAACCCTCCCAGATCAGCTGTAATAGATGGCATTGCTGTCGTAACAATCGTTGCTTCAACCGCACTGACAAACATTGCCAACATCACAGCTACGAGTACAAGTGGACGTTTTGTTTCACCAGTCATCTGTTCATCAGTCCTTCCAAATATGGATGCGATTCAAAAAGAAAAAGCTCCTTTTATTAGGAGCCTTTCAATTCATCCAATAACCCTTCACGCTCAGCTCATATAACGCTGTGTTCCATATGATTATATTACATTATAAATATACTTTTTAAATTGTTTTAACAATACTCTTCTTGTTAATATACCTTGAAATACACCTGCTTCATCCACGACACAGATGAATGGGTGGTCAATTAAATAATCTAACCCTTTTTGGAATTTATCTGTTTTCTTCAATGTATCGAGTTCGGCTCTCATAATTTCATCTACTTTTAACTCTCTTAACCTCTCATATTCAATATGCGCAAGTCCTAAAATTGAATTTGTTACCGTGCGCATACTCAACAATCCTTTTAATCGGTCATTAGAATCTAAAACAGGGATCGATGAATATCCTGTTTTCGTTAATACGAGCAAAGCATGTTCTGCATTATTTCCTACTTGCACATTGGCCACTTTTTCTGCTGGAATGACGTAGTCTCCAACCGGCTTAAATAGAAATTCTTTATGTTCAAGAGAAATCATTTCATCGGCTCCTTCTATCTCTAAACTTTTCATCTTTAATCTATTAAATCCATTCTTCTTTTATGATATTCATTTTACCTAGTAAGAGCATGGAAGTTTATCATGAACCAAAACATTTTCACGCTATTTTTATTATAGCATATGTCATACAATTCATATAGCGATAGTCTTTTTATTCATACGGGTTCTCTCCTGTAGTCGTTGTGTGCAAACTTCACGATACAAGAAGAGAGCCTTTTTTTTCATGTTTAGATAGCTTGGTCTTCAACAGATAATCGCGAACCCATTTACCTATTGATTGAAGTGGAGATATGGTGACTGCACGAGCTGAAGACCCCACAGGAGCGCAGCGACGAGGAGGCTGAAGCCGTGCCCGCGGCAAGCACCACAATCGGAACGGAAATCAATATGGTGATTAACTGTTACATTCTCACCTACAAATAGTTTACTCATACTCTTTTTATCCATAAGTGCCTATCTGTTCATCACTTGATCTATTTCACAAAGAAATGCACCCTTTACGATGTAAAAGATGCATTTCTCTGTACATGACTAGACAATCGGAGCCGTTGTCGTTGCGTAATAAACAATGACAATTCCCATAAAAGCTAGCGCAATAAATATAATCCAAATAATTGGATTTAATGTAAATGGGTGCTCAGCAATTTTCTCTGGAATGATATCTTCTCGCTCAAGTTGCATATCAAACTTCACGGTTTTTCGGACAGATAAAATCCCAATCAAAATAATAATGCCTGACGTAATAAGCGTTGGAATTAGCCACATACCCACTCATTACACACCTCCTTTTGGACTTACTATGTCCAATGAGGTTGAACTTATGCAACTCCTTAAGGAGACAATACTATGAATAATATTTACATAATACTTGTGTGCCTTTTTCTCCGTACCCTTTTTCAATGAGTGAATGGTACATATCGCGTGCCATCTTTAATCCCGGTAAGGACAGCTGCATCATTTCAGCTTCCGTTAATGCAATATCCATATCCTTTAAAAAATGTTTCACAAAAAAGCCTGGTTCAAAATCACTTTCCAACATACGAGGCACTAAATTAGATAATGACCATGATCCGGCTGCACCTGTCGCAATCGATGTGAGGACTGTTTCTGGATCTAAACCAGCTTTTTCGGCATAGACAATTGCCTCACAAACTCCAATCATATTCGTCGCAATGGCAATTTGATTGGCCATTTTCGTATGTTGCCCTGCTCCCGCTTCTCCTTGATACACAATATTTTTTCCAAATACAGCAAATAACGGATAGACTTGTTCAAACGTTTTTCGATCACCGCCGCACATAATCGATAATGTTCCTTGTTGAGCACCAATATCTCCCCCAGAGACAGGTGCATCGATTGATTCAACACCGATAGCACGGCTTCGGTCAGCAATCTTTCGGGCAAGTGCTGGACTTGATGTTGTCATATCGACAATGATTTTTCCTTGTCGGCATCCTGCTAATATACCATTTTCTTCCAAATAGATTTGCTCAACATCTTTGGGATATCCAACCATTGAAAAAATAATATCAGCTTGTTCCGCTACTTTCCTTGGAGAACTTCCCCATGTTGCACCAGCTTCTAGTAAAGCATCTGCTTTTTCTTTCGTTCTTGTATATAACACGACCTCATATTGTGCGTTTAATAAATGCCTGACAATACTTTTTCCCATGACGCCTGTTCCAATAAAACCAATCTTTTTCATGAAAGCCACCCCTTTTATCATTCTATTCTTTATTTTAGCAAAAATGGCATTAGAATAGATAAAAATGCACAAAAAAAGAGGATGAACAAATTGTCCATCCAAAAGGGGGAAATGAGAATGTTGCTGTGTTCATAATTACTATAACCAAATTAAATCATTTCTAAACATTTTCTTTTTAATTTTTTTATTTCTTTTTTTCTTCCTTCATAAAATGAGCACTATATTCCCTTTATTTTCATGTACAATAGAATTACATCATGATAGGAGGTTATAGAGATATGAAAAAAATATCCTTTGTGCTTGTTCTTAGTATCCTTTTCATGCTCGGAGCTTGCAATCAAAACACAAAAGATGATCAACAATCTAAGCAGGAATCATCTAATAACAGCAATGAAACTTCATCCGATCAAAACGACACCTCTTCAAGTGAAACGCAATCTGACCAGAACGATGCGCACACGAACACACTTACATCCAGTGATGAACAGGATTATCAAATGCTAGTCTTACCTAATTATTCACTAACAAGTGAAGAACCAGGAAAAGACGCACTTTATGCATCAAATAACGACGCAGTTTTTATGCGTATTGAAACAGCTCATGAAAGTGAAGAATCTTACGATACTTTTAAAAAAACACTGAATGAGTTAATGGATGCGATTCAGATGGATGGCTGGGAATTAGAAGAAGTCACTAATTCGGACTACTTACCAGAGGATGAAAGTATTACTGAAGTGGTTGCTTATAAAATTGCTACGGATGAATCGACAATCTTCGGTTATGTGTTCCGTCGTGATGACTTACTCGTTCGCTTAACAGCATTTGACACTGTTGACGAGCAATTCATTAAAGACTTTGTAGAGATGGCTGAAACCATTCAATAACAATCAACGAACTAAAAATCAGGTTTAGGCATGATATGCATGCTCCTAAACCTGATTTTTCTTGCATTGAACGAATCATATTTCCATCATCAATCTTTTCTTATTTACATAAAATGAAGAGATCAGTTAGATAAATCTTTTACTGACAAGCCTAGTTTCTTAACAAGCTCGATTGTTTGCTCTTGTTCTTCCTTCGATAAGCCACTCATTAATGATTCAATTTTCTTAACATGATCCGGGAAAATCTCCTCTACTAAACTGACACCCGCATCTGTAATTTCTATATAAGTGATACGCTTATCTTCCTCACAAAAAATACGTTGTAAATATCCTTTTTCTTCTAAGCGATTGACAACATATGTCATAGAACCGCTACGTAATAAGATTTTTTGCCCAATTTTTTGAATCGGCTGACGTCCGCGATGATGTAATAATTCTAAAACACCAAATTCTGTCGGGTTCAAACCGAATTGTTCAATAATTTTATTTGATTCCTCTGAAATTACTTTCGTCGCTCTTGATAATACGATAAAAAGTTTCAGCGCTCTTTCTTTATCTTCCAATAGACTTCACCCACTATAATTTACAAGTTTATCCTCATTATAAAGGCATTTGAAGAAATTTGTCAAAGTGTGTCTATTTATTTACAACCATTTCTTGATCATTTTCAACAACATCATGTTCTATTGCTAATGGGAATGTCATAATAAAGCAAGTGCCTTTTCCTTCTTCACTAGAAACTGAAATTTTGCCTTCATGTTCTTCAACGGTTTTTAATACAAATGGCAAACCTAAGCCAGTTCCCGCTTGACGTGTTGTAAAATACGGCATAAACACTTTCTTAATATCCTCTTCTTTAATTCCTTTTCCTGTATCTTTAATGATAACGGTTACATAATCCCGTTCAGAATTTTTTAATTGAATGGTTAATTTTCCACCGCTATCCATAGCTTCCATACTATTTTTCAGTAAATTTAAGAGTACTTGTTTTAATTTTCCTTCTTCACCAAGAATAAATGGCTCCCCTTCAAATTCATTCAATAACAATAGCTCGATGCTTTCATATGTTGCCTTTGGATACATAATTTTCTCAATCGTTGACAATAATTCTGCCATACAAATAATGTCTTTACACAATGATGACGGCTTTGCCAATTGCAACATTTCACTTAAAATGGCCTCCATACGATCGACTTCATCATTAATAACCGCTAAATAATTTGTCGTTGTTTCATCGGCGGTCGTCTTCATTAACTGAATAAAGCCTTTTAAGGTTGTAATCGGATTCCGTATTTCATGCGCAATACTTGCTGCAAGTTGACCAACTTCTTGCAAGGAATCTTTTTGCGTTAATTGTTGCTGCATTAACGTGTAGTCTGTCCAGTCAATGACACGAATTCTATATAATGCCTCTGAAGGTGATTTCTTTACGAATACTTTATAAAAATCGAACTTTCCTTCATCATATTCGAATTCACACACAAATTCATAGTCATTTTTATGCACTAAATACTGTTTGATTGTTTCAAATGAAATACTTTCTTTGTAATAATACTGAAGTACTTCCTTAATTGGTCTACCAACTATATTCGCCCGACATTGTTTCAACACTTTTAATGCCAAAAGATTAACATCAAATATGTGACCAGAACTATCAAGAATCAGTTCAAAACTATCTGAATGGTAAAACAGGTTTTTCCAATTAATGGACGCTGTCGATGTATATTTTTTTGACTGATCCATCACAACAGTTGTTCTTTCCATCAGTGAGTCATAGTACATATAAATTTGCATCTTCTGTAATTGACCCTTTTTAGCATTTACATTAAATTGTTTATTATTCGTCTCTACGATACTTAATTCCTCTAGCATTGAATGAAATTGTTCGTACTCATCTGCTGCAATAATGTCTTTAAAATGACTTCCGATACCATATGAAAAATCACTTAAAAAGCGCTCATTTACCCTTTCAATTGTTTGATCGGGTGCAAGTATAACTGTTGGTTTATCTATGGTGTTTAAAAAGAACTGAATATCTTCACTGAATAGACGACTGCTTATTCCCACTTTTAAACCTCCATCACTAATATATTTCATCTTTCTTTATTCCCAACGAATTAATCAATTAATTCTGATTATTTCACAACCATCAATAATTGTGTATAGGTAAATAGACTTATATTTGTATTACATTTTTGTAACAACAATATCTTTTTGATAGATATTTTAAATAAATAAAACGCAAGAACCATGTATAGATGAAGGTTCTAGCGTTTTTATCTTGTGTTTATTTTGTCAAATTTTGTCGTCAACCGATAATGACCCGTTCTTCAGGATAATCATAATGTGGCTGTTGTGCCCTTCCACCTAATGATAATAAAAATGAAATGAGCCCTACTCGTCCGATAAACATGAGTAACATAATGACAATTTTCCCGGTGATCGATAAGCTGGAAGTAATGCCTAATGACATCCCACATGTTCCGAAAGCTGATGTTATTTCAAATAATAATGCATGTGTAGATATTGTCGGCTCCGTGACGCTTAATAAAATTAGTGCTGCAACAACCATGAAGCCTGCAACTAAAATCACCGCATAAGAACGATAAACATCAACGAGCTTAATTCTCCGATTAAATACGTGAATAAAATGTCTACCTTTCGCAAAGTTTACTAAAAATAAAATCGCAATTGCTAATGTAGTCGTTCGAATTCCACCACCAACTGAACTTGGGGATGCACCGATAAACATTAATCCACTAATTAATAAGTCTGTTGCACCGCTAAACTCCGTAATATCAAATGTTGTTAAACCACCTGATCGTGATGAAACAGAGTGGAAAAGCGAAACAAATATCCTTTCATGCCAACTCATTCCTTTGAAGGAATTCATGGACTCTAAAATAAAAATCATGATTGCGCCAAATAAAAGCAAAGCAGCAAATGTAACCGTCGTAATTTTTGTGAATAATGAAAAACGAAATGTTTTTGATTTTTTTCTTGAAAAATAGGTCCGCACTTCTGCTAACACAGGAAATCCAATTGCGCCGAGCACAATTAATATCATCGTGATTATTTGAACGAAATAATCTTGATGATATGCACGTAAAGATGAACCGGTTAAATCAAATCCAACATTAGTCGTCGCCGATACTGACATAAACAATCCGTTTAAAAGCGCTTCACCAAACGTATCAAATTGATGTTGTAAATAAATCGTAAAAATCAGCCCACCAATTAACTCAATCATAAAAATTAATACGACAACTTGACGAATTAATTGAACAATTCCACTTAGTGAATATTGGTTGTTATCTACCATAATTAACTGACGTTCACGCATTCCAATTTTCTTTCGAATCATTAACCAAAAGAATGTACCAATTGACATAATGCCAATTCCACCGAGTTGCAAGACAACCATAATCATAACAATTCCAAACGGTGTATACGTTTCTCCTATATTAATCGGTGTTAAGCCTGTTACACTTACAGCACTGACAGCTGTAAATAAACTATCGATAAAATCGATATGAACGCCACCTTGATACACTCCTGGTAAATTTAATAAAAGGAATGAAAATGCGATTGCTAAAAAATAATAAAAAACGATAATTTGAACAGGTGTATATTTTTTTATCGTTTTATGGCGTTTTCGCATTTTACTTCCTCCTAGCACCGATTATTTCTTTTTATTTTGCATGACACTCGTCATAAAACCAATGAGCGCAATTCCTAATAACACAACCCAGAATAACACTTTCCACAATGTTGAATGCGGGAATCCAGGATCAATAATTTGGAGTTTCTCATGTGCTAACGTTAATACGACTAACTTCACACCTACCCATCCTACAATAAAGAAAGCAGCTGTTTCAAGTCCAGGGTATTTCTCTAATAAAACAACAAATTGTCTCGCAGCAAATCGCATAATAATTAATCCGATAATTCCACCGAGAAGCATAACAGTAAATTGTCCACCATTAATACCTCCGATGTGAAAATCACCTAATTCTGGTAACGTTACGGCTAGTGCTACAGCTGCTAACATCGAATCGAGTGCAAAAGCGATATCTGCTAATTCAACCTTAACAACAGTCATCCAAAAACCAGATGTTTTTCCTTTTTTCATCGATGCAGTTGGATCATCATCTTTTTTCTCCAATAAACTTTTAATCGAAATAAATAATAGATACGCTGCACCTAATGCTTGTATTTGCCAAATATCGACTAAAAATGTAATTAAAAATAAAGCAGTAAAACGGAAAACAAAAGCACCTGCTAATCCATATAATAATGCTTTTTTCTGCTGAACTTTCGGTAAATGACGTACCATAACTGCCATTACAACGGCATTATCTGCTGCTAATAGCCCTTCTAAAACAATTAATACGACTAATACCCAAGCATACTCCAATAATATTGCGTCCAATAAAAACCCTCCTTACATATTTGCAGTTCAACATGAATCCTTGATCAATCGTTCATTATTATTGGCAAGCATCTGTTCAAAAAAATGAAAAAGACCCTCACCTAAATAAAGGCAAAGGTCTCGCAAAGTCGAATTTCATTGTAAAATGTCGGCTATCATAACCGATGACAATAAGTCATGTATTGACGATTATGAAATAGGTTCCCCTATTGCTACTCCCCTTTGACAACACGTCAAAGTTATTCAGTTATCGAATGCATTTGCCCATATTATAACACTAAAAATAATTATTTGACAATCCTTCTTTTCATATTCACATATTTCTAGTTCTTTACCTTCATCTTAAGTTCTATAAACATCTTCCTTTTACTATAAGCCAATCACATTGATTTTATGCATCGCATATAGGATTCATTCATGAATAAAAAATAGCTCGTTTAAAGGAATTCCCTTAAACGAGCCAACTGTACCTTCTATCAGGTTAGTAGGATTAGAAGCGATCTTCAATAATGACTTTTTTAATACGACGACGTCGCGTTTCTTTATCAAATAAACTATAAATAACAGGGACAATATATAACGTTAAAAAAGTTGATGAAATTAATCCACCGATTACCGCTATTCCCATCGGTTGATTCATTTCAGTCCCTTCGCCAAGACCTAATGCTAATGGCAACAAGCCTAAAATCGTCGTCAGTGCTGTCATTAAAATTGGACGGACACGATCTCGTACTGAAACCATAATCGCTTCAAATGAAGGCATGCCTTTTGCTTTTTGCTGATTAATATAATCAACTAGAACAATTCCATTATTCACCACAATTCCAACGAGCACAAGGACACCAATAATCGCTGTTACACTAATTGGTGTGTTCGTTGCAAATAATCCTAATGCAACACCAATAATCATTAGTGGTACTGAAATCATAATAACAAGCGGATATTTGAATGATTCAAATTGTGCAGCCATTACAATATAAACAAGAACTACCGCTAAGACAATTGCCAATAACATATCATTAATCGCACTTTCAAATAATTCACGATCTCCGCCATAAGACATGTCAACTTCTTCAGGTAATGCTAGATCATCAATAGCTTCATTTACTGCTTTTGTCATTTGACCTAATGATTGTGAAGAAGCATATTGTACATCAAACGTAATCGCGTGTGCTTGATCAATTCTTTGAATAGCAACTGGACTATCCGTCTTTTCAATCGTCGCTACTTTACTTAAAGCAATCATATTCCCTGATTGCGTACGTAGCTTAATTGCTTTTAGGTCGTCAATACGTTTTCGGTATTGTTCTTCATACTGTACATTCACTTCGATAATTTCATCTTCTTCACCAATAATTTGTGCTGCGATTTGTCCACGTGTAATATTGTTAATCGCATCTGCAATTTCATATGGTGTAATCCCATTCTTTTCAGCTTTGTCACGATCTACTTGAATCTCAATTTCTTCAATTGTGTTTTGTTCAGAATTCGTTATATCTTGTACATGGTTAACATCAGCTAACTTCTTACTGACTTGATCAACCGCATCCATTAATCTTGCTTCATTCGTATCTTTTAATGTAAAGCTTAACGTATTTGGTGTCGTTCCAGAAGCTGTTTGTAAATTAAAGGCTACTTCGACATCTTCTCCCAATTGCTCAATGACCTTTGGTTGTACTTCATCGATAAATTCAAAAATTGAACGTTCTCGATCATCAAGTGGTACAAGTTTTACATACACTTCACCTTGTTCACTATTCGAAGAACCTTGCGCTAAATTTTCTTGCGTATTACCAACTAAGCTTACGTATACTTCTACGTCATCTTGTTTTTTCAATTCTTTTTCAATCGTTTTAATTGCGTCATCGGTTGCAGACATTGCCGAGCCATTTGGTAATTCAACAGATACACTTAAAAATCCTTCATCTGTCGCTGGTAAAAACTCTGTCCCAACACGATATAAACCTAATCCACTTAATACCAGCATAATGGTCGTTAATACGAGCACTAGAATACGGTTACGCAATGCCCATTGAACTGAGCGTAAAAAGCGATTTAACGGCTTAGAACGACGTCGACGTGCTTCCATATTCACTTTCGGTACTGGTAACATTCTGCTTGCCATCATCGGAACGACAGTAAATGCTACGATTAACGATGCAAATAAACTAAAGGAAATGGTTAACGCAAACTCTGTAAATATTTCACCGATAATACCAGTGATGAAAATGACAGGCACGAATACGGCTAGTGTCGTTAACGTGGAGGCAGTAATTGCCCCACCAACTTCTTTCGTTCCATCAGCAGCCGCTTCTTTGGCAGGTTTCCCCATCGCTAAATGTCGTTCGATATTTTCTATCACAACGATTGCGTTATCGACTAGCATCCCAATGCCAAGTGCTAACGCTCCTAATGTCATAATGTTTAATGAAAAATCCGCAAAGAACATCATAACAAATGTCACAATTACGGAATACGGAATTGCAACGCCAATAATAATTGGACTTTTCACACCGCGTAAAAAGATAAATAAGACGAGCATCGCAAATAATCCGCCAAGTAATAACGTTTGCCCGATATTATTGACAGCAAGCTGTATATAATCCCCTTGGTCAAATAAAATATCGGCTTTTACATCTTCATAAGCCTTCGTTTCCAATAGATCATCTAATGCCTTTTTAAATGCGGCAGATACTTCTGCAGTGTTTGCCCCTGATTCCTGTAACACAGACATGAGCACGGCATCTTGTTCATTCGCTCTTGTAATGGCTCCTGATGCATCGGTGTCAACCATCTTAACAGATGCGACATCACTTAGCGTAATTGTTTTATTTGTCACAGGATGGGTCATTAACGGTAATTTTTTCATATCATCTACTGACGTTAACTGACTAATCACTCGTGTAGTTAACCGTTGGTCATCATCTGTCTCTATCGGCTCCCCTGGCATTGACACATGATTTGCTTGAATGACTTGGACAATATCAGATTGCGTTAGTCCATTTTCTTCAAGTTTTTTCGGGTTTAATGCAACTTCAACTTCTTCTAGCATTTCACCCGAAACCGTAACACTTGCCACACCTTCCGCACGTTTTAGTTCCTGTTCAAGTTGTTCTGACAGCTTTCGAATATCAATATCTTCTGACTGCGCTCGTAGAGATAATTGAATAACAGGAAATTGCGCAGGGTCAAACTTCATAAAACGTGGTGCATTTGCGCCGTCCGGCATTGGAACTTGATCTATTCTTTGCATAACATCCGATTGGATATCATCAATTTTTGTTGACCAATCAAACATCATCAACACAAAGTTTGCACCTTCTTGTGAAGATGATTGAATCGTTTTTAATCCAGGTGATGTTGATAAACTTTGCTCTAGCGGCTTTGTTACTTTTTCATTCACCTCTGTTGGTGATGCACCCGGATATGACGAAACGACGACAGCTACTGGCGGATTTAATTCTGGAATGAGCGTCATCGGGATTCTAAAAAATGATACAGCTCCCAAAATAATGACAAGAAGCATTGTTACAATTGTAAAAACCGGTCTTTTTATCGAAAAATTACTTAGTTTCATAGCCAAACCCTTTCTACTAGCCCTTTACTCTCACTATAAAGAATATTCCAATTGACTGCAATAAGAAACCCCGTTCATTCATACTTTATTCAAGAATGAATGGAATAAAAGTGGATTCGTTAAATCGAATCCACTTTCTTTTTTCATTATAATAAGCTATATAGCTCGATTGACGGATGTTTATCTTCAAACCAACGCATAGAAAATTCATTGTCGAATAAAAATACAAGTTGATCATAACGATCTTTTACAAGCATTGCACGTTGTCCAGCCATAGATTCTTTCACATCTTCTTCGTTATGAATCCAGCGTGCTACTTTCCCGCCAATTTGCTCCATTTGAACTTCAACATTATACTCATTTTTCATCCGATGCTCGAATACTTCAAACTGCAATTGACCGACTGCTCCAAGTAATACTTCCTCCGTGTGCAATGTTCGGTAATATTGAATCGCACCTTCTTGCACAAGTTGTAAAATCCCTTTATGGAACTGTTTTGATTTCATAACATTTTTTGCGGTAACGCGGACAAATAATTCTGGCGTAAATTGTGGTAATGCTGCGAAATCAAATGTAGATTTCCCACCAACAATTGTATCGCCAATTTGGTAGTTTCCTGTGTCATGTAAGCCAATAATATCCCCAGCTACTGCTTCATTTACGGTCTCACGGTCATCTGCTAAGAATTGTGTTGTTTGCGTTAACTTAAATGTTCGATCTAAGCGCGGAACTTTTACCGTCATGCCTCGATTAAATGCGCCAGATACAATTCGAACGAACGCAATTCGGTCACGATGGGCTGGGTTCATATTGGCTTGAATTTTAAAGATGAAGCCCGTAAACTCGTCCTGCTTTGGTTCAATCAGCACTTCTTCTTTCGTCGCACGTGGCTGTGGACCTGGTG
>ERZ808040.1731-NODE-1731-length-13910-cov-4.802068_pt1 | contig 13910 bp, 14 predicted proteins | sample MGYA00380191_ERZ808040 | MGnify/ENA primary metagenome ERZ808040 (study PRJEB31490, sample SAMN06133395) | mouse gut metagenome | isolation source: J6 | host: mice | place: China: Chengdu | collected 2015-05 ... | reverse complement strand
TCTTTTACAAATATTTTTTTTCCATTTTTAAAAGTGATCGCCGTCTCCGGGATTTCCTCGATCGTTTCAATCAGATCGGCATTGATTGTTACTTTTTGATCATTTAATTTTGTAACTTCAATCATATTCCTTCTCCCCGCACTGTCTTTTCCCACCATCTCACTATGTACCTGCCCGCAGCTTTACATCCTTCCGCGGGCAGGATTTTCCATTCATCCCATATACAGAAAAATTCCCTGACAGGAAAATCCGTCAGGCACAGGCTGCCGCACGAAACAGAACATGTACCGGATACCGTTTTCCGCTAAAACCGTATCCCGAACCGCCCGCTCCCCGTGCGGCAGCCTCACTTATTAACGTTTCAGGTTGATCAGTTCCTCCAGCAAAGTATCCGATGTCGTAATGATCCGGGAATTTGCCTGGAAACCTCTCTGCGTGATGATCATGTCCGTAAACTCGTTTGCGAGATCCACATTCGACATCTCGAGGACACCCGGGCTGAATTTTCCGCCCGTGGAAAGAATATTCTTCCCGATGCCGTCAAACGAACCGGAGTTCTGCGTTGTCGCAAACATATTGTTACCGATCGACTCTAAGCCTGCCGGATTTGCGAATGTCGCGACAACAATCTGTCCGAGCAGGTTCTGGTCGCCGTTATCATACGTACCATAAATCTTTCCGTACTTGTCGATGCTGAGCCCCGTCATGTTGCCGACCGGCTTTCCGGCTCCTTCCGCCGCACTCGCCCTCGTACCGCGCGCACTCTCTAAGGTCGTCGTACCGCTCTGGGCAAACATCGTTAAGGCAGAGAAATCAATCTTAATCTCCCGGTAAGGTGTATTTTCCGTCTCCGCAGCCAGATTGAAGGTAATAAACGGGTTTGACTCCTCGTTGTACCCCTCCATATCCTCATTGCCGTCAATGCTGACAAAACGTCCGCCGACCGGGTCAAACGTCAGGATTGCCGGATCCATCTCGATTGTAAATTCACCGGTCTCCGGGTCAACTTCACCGATTTCATAGGTCTCCCCGTTAAAGGAAAAACCATTCTGGGATTCCTTTGCCTGGAACGACTTGACACCGTCCTCCTCGATCTCTTCGACGAAAACAGAATTTCCTTTCTCATCAAAGACATTCGTCACTGTGACGGCGAAAGTATTTGTGTTCTCGGCTTCCGCCGGGCGCTTGATGTTGAGTGCTACCGTAAACAGATTTCCAAGGTTATCGTAAAACTGTACGTTCGCCACGCGCCCTTCCGCGTCCTCCTCAAGCTGCGTATCATTCTGGTCAATATTTCCGGTCACGATACAGTTCTCCGTCGCCGCAGGCTCCGAGAACAGCTTATCCGGGGACATTACGCGCAGTGCCGAAACTTTATCCGACGTACACTTGGACGGGTCGGTCTCGCTCACCTGCCAGCCCATGACAAGTGCGCCGGACGGCGTACACAGATTGCCGTTTGCATCCACATTGAACGAACCTGCTTTTGTAAAATAATTCGTGCCGTTGTTGTTGACAACGAAAAAGCTGTCGCCCTCGATCATGAGGTCAGACCACTGGTCCGTGCGCTGGGAACCGCCCGTTCCGGTGATGTTCGTCGTGATCGCCGCAAGGTTCGCGCCGAGACCGATCTGCATCGCGTTGATACCCGCCGTGCCCATCGCTTCGTTCGGTCCGGTCGCAGGGCTCGTTGTCTGGTAAAGGATATCCGAAAACAGCGTAGAACTGCTCTTAAAACCCACCGTGTTCACGTTTGCGATATTGTTACCAATTACATCCATTCTCGTCTGGTGCACCCGCAAGCCCGATACACCAGAATACAATGATCTCATCATAATGAAATGACCTCCTTCTTCGTTCCCCGGCATCTGTCAGTCAGCCGGGGGCCGCCCCCATCTCGGTCCGGCGGTATTTAACCAATGACTGCCCCATCAATATTTGTAAATACACGGTCATCGCCCTCCGCCACCGCAGTCACGACGATCTGGCTCCTAGTATTCACAATAAATGCATAACTGTCAACCATGACAAGCGACTCCACGATTCCCTTCTGCTGTGCCTTTGCCGCACCCGCCTGAAGCCGCCTTACCTGCTCCTCGGACAGATCAATGCTCCGGTTCATCAGGCGCTCATTTGCGTGTTTCGAAAACTTGAGTTTCGAAACGTCTTCCTGTGCCCCTTCTGCTGTCTCCTGCCTGCCCTTGCCAAGCAGTATGCTCTCAAAAGATTTCCCGGCAGATTTTTCCGCCGCCCTCTTTGCCGGCTGCCGCAGCTGACTCGTCATTTGCTCGATGGAAGAAAAGCTGTTTTTAATTTGATTCATAGCATTGCCTCCCCTCTCATAAACCTGTCAGTCAAACAGCGGTCAAGCTTTATCTTTATCTCCCGGCTTTGGTGTCTCGTCCTTGTCGGTTTTATCGGTTTTGTCGTCCCCTTCCGTCTTATCCCCTTCCTCCTTCGGAGGTTCCGGTTCCACTTTGGAATTTACGACCGTCACCGCAATCTTATCCTCGACCGTCGTGTAATCCTTGTCGTTAAAGACAACCGCCACCGCGTAGGAACCGTTCGCAAGCCCCGCAAACGTCTCGCCGGAGATTATCAGCTTCGTGCCGTCAAGCTTAAAGTTCTTAGGGTCGACCAACTTGTTGTTGATTACAAGCGCAACTTCATCCGCCGCGTAGTCATCCTCACCGAGCGATACCTCAACGACAAGCCCTCCCGGCTTTTCCGCATCGTATGTGAATTTGTACGTCTTATCCACCCTCGGCGCACATATCGACTTCATGTAATCCTCATCCATGACCGCGTACAGATCATCCAGATCATACAGCTCGCCGTTCACATAAATCTGCACGTTCGCACCGGACGCATTGACATACTGGACCTTCCCTGACACCTGTGTTTCCTTCCCTGTTGAATCTTCGGTGTTGATGATAACATCTTTGCCAATCAGCGAGAAAGCCTGCGACTTCTCATAGGAAGCGTTCAGGTTCTGCATCTGCTCAAGCTGCGAGAACGTTGCCAGCTGTGAAACAAACTGTGTGTCGTCCTGCGGGTTCAACGGATCCTGGTTCTGGATCTGGCACACAAGAAGCTGTAAAAACGCATCCTTGCCAAGCTCTCCGGTTCCTTTTGTATCCTTCTTCGTGCTCGTGATCGCGTTGTTCGCATCCTCCAGCACGCCGTCCACGACGGTTCCGACTTTTGCCATAATACTCCTCCTTTCTTACTATGCGGTGTAATCCACCTGATTTCCGTTTCTCTCCATCATATCGGCTGCAATCTCATCGGCTTCCCGCATGCCATCCACGCTTTCCGCTTTCACTGCCTCGTCAAGGGTCACACCGCGCTTTCCTCTGTGCCGGTTTTCCTGTCCGCCGCCGTTTGCCGCCGCACCGCCGTCTTTCGTAAAATCAAAATTTGAGACCGTCACTTCGATCGCTTCCACCTTAAGCCCCTGACTTTCAAGGTTTTCACGCAACACGACGATCTGGCTCTCGATCGCTTCCTTGGCAATCTGGTTCTGTGCCGTAAAATGCGCGGTCAGTGCACCCTGGCGCGAGACAAGGTTTAAGGTTACCCGCCCCAAACTTTCCGGTGTCAGCGAGATTTCCATTGAAGTCTGCGCCTCACCGACGAACACGCGAACACGCTCAATGATCTGCTGTGCCACTTCCCTGACCTGCTCGCTCCTTGGAAGCTGCGAAAATTCTGCCTCATCCCGTGAAGCCGCGTTTGTCACAAGATCAAGAAACTGCTCCGCCATACTGCCCGGTGCGTCTTTTGCACTGCTCTGTCCCCCGCGGTTTTCCGAAGGATTTCCCTGCGCCTTCGCGCCCTCCTTCACTGCTTCAAAAGTAAAATCTGTCTTACCGTCCGTCCGGGTATCGGTATCTGCCGTCCCCTTTGCGCTGTCATCCGGCTTTACTGCCAGTTCCGCGTCCACAGCCCTGCCCTGCCCGTCATCTTTTGCGAGAAACTCCTCAAACTCGGATGCCGCAGCCGGTACTTCCCGCACAGCTTCCTCCCCTTCCGGGAAATCCGCTCCGGCCTCCATCTGCGGGGTATCCGCCATAAGTTCCTGCACCTTTGCGAGCAGCTCCTTCAAGCTGTTCATCGCGGACTCATTGGTCAACAGCACAGCCGGGTCACCGTTGCCCTGTACCGCCACAACAACCTGCTGCAGAATCTGCGGCTGCATGAGTGCCTGGATATTGACACCGAGCTGCTCAAGAATCTTCTCAAGCTCTTCCTCATCAATGTTCAGAGAATCCATCACCGACTGCTTTAGCTCATTTAATTTCTGCGCCTCCAAAAACCTCGCCGCTTCCTTAAACAGCTTCAGGCTTTTCGGGAACTGTGTGTCAAGTCCCCCGTTTTCTTCCAAAGTCCCTTCTTCCGCCGTATCCTGCATCCCCGCATCTGTCGGGTTCTGCTCTTCCCCGCCTGCCGCCGCACCGGCATTCACATCCGCCGCGGGTTCTTTTTCCGGTGCCTTTACCGGTTCTTTTCCGTCCGATACCGGTTTGTCTTTTGCCACGGCATCCGTCCGGTCATACTGCCCTTCGGCACGTTCCGCTTTCGGCTGTGAGGACGGTGCATCCTTCTGCGCAGAAAGGTTCGAAGATACCATGTCGGCAAACGAAGAACCGCCCACGCCGCCGCGCCCGGAAGTCCTTGCGCCCGCAGAGCCCGTACCTGAGGGACGAACCCCTGCTATCTGTACTCCTGATGTTGTCATCCAATTCCTCCTTTCTTATATATTTTACATATTTATTTTGAAACGGTGTTCCGCGCTGCCGCGAAATTCCCGGTTTCAACATGATTATCGGCAAACTCCCCCGCCCGCTTTACCCGTTATCTCCCAAGCTGCTGTCGGATGGAGTTCATCTGCTCCTCGTTCCGGTCCGCGATCGCCTGCATGATATGCGCCGCGTACAGAGGATCCATTTTTTCAAGGATTGCCGCACTGTTTGCCGTCTTCATGCACAGCAGGTACTGCGCCACCAGATCCATGCTCGCGTTCATCTCCTCTAAGATCTTTGCCGCGTTGCCCGGCTTCATCCTCGCCAGCCGGTCGGCTTCGGCCTGTATCTTTTGGTCAAACTGCAGCAGTTCCAGCACCTGACGGTAGATTTCCTCCGCCGTCGTCGGGTTGATCTCCTCGTAATATTTGCGGTATTCATCCACGTCCGGGGCTTTCTCGTTAAACACGACATTGCGGTCGAATTCCTCCACGCGCTCCGCAAATTCGAGCTGCTCCTGCTCAAAAACTTTCAGGCGGTCATTCTCGGCCTGAAGCTGTGCGATCTGCTTCGCGTAATCATCGTTTGAAGAAGTCAGGGCTTCAATCTGGGCATCCTGCTCCATAATCCTCGCGATCGCGTCCTCTATCGAATCGTAAGGGTAGTTCTTCTCAAATGCCAACTGTGAATCTGACACACTCGGCAAAAGATACTTCAGCACCGGAACATCCTTTAGCATCGGCCGCAGGCTCGTTCCGAGATTCCCGACATCCATTTTGATCAGAAAGGCAAGCGAGACGATCCAAATCAGGAGGAAAACCAAAACAATGATAAAGGTCAGCAGTTTTCCCCCACCCTTCTTTTCTTCCTCGCCGCCCGCGTTCTTCTTTTTCTTAGCCATGAATCCCTGTCCCCTTTCCTGCTAAGCCCGTATTCCGTGCCGGAAGCTGACCAGCTCATCAACTTCCTTGCGTTCCTCGGCACCTAACTCCACAAGATAAGCCTCAAACGCTTTCTCCTTCAGCCTTTCCTGCGTCTTGCGCTCCGCCATCGCCTCACGCAGCCGGTACATCGCGGCCTCGACGTTCTGTTCGGCTTTCTGCACCGCAAACTCCTGCGTTTTTATGAAAACCTTAAGTGTTTCAAGTGCATCCTCGTTATGCCGTATCGTCATGATATTCAAGCCTGCCCCGACCGATTCCCTCAGCCGCTCCTCGCACGCATCCCGCCTCTCCTTCAACGCCGCAAGCTTTTCTTCTTCCTCGTTCAGCTTTGCCTGCGCCGCGGCATAGCGGGATTTCTCCTGCTCCTCAAGCTTTTCTTTGACACTTAGTACACTCTGCATTTTATATACGAACTTCTTCAATCATACCACCATTTTTTCAAAACTGATGTCCACCGGCCCATTTACGCGGGCTCCGCGAATAATTCTTTTAACTGTTCCAATGTATCCTCAAGCGTTACTTTCTCGTCCGTCTCCTGACACAAAAACGAGTTTACCGCTTCAATCTTCGAGATGGCATAGTCGATCGTTTTGCTGCTTCCCGCCTTGTAAGCCCCGATGTTGATCAGATCCTCCGCGTCCCGGTAGGTCGCCATCACCATCTTCATCTGACCCGCTGCCTTCTTATGCTCCTTATCGGCAATGGAACTCATCACACGCGAAATACTTTGTAAAATATCGATTGCCGGGTAGTGGTTCTTATGCGCGAGCGAGCGCGACAGGATGATATGCCCGTCCAGGATCCCCCTCGCCGTGTCCGCAATCGGCTCGTTAAAATCATCGCCGTCCACAAGTACCGTGTACAGGCCGGTGATCGACCCCGTCGCACCGTTGCCGGCGCGCTCCAGCAATTTTGGCATCTCCGAGTACACGCTCGGAGGATATCCCCGCGATACGGGCGGTTCCCCGCTCGCAAGGCCAATCTCGCGCTGCGCCATCGAAAAGCGCGTCAGCGAATCCATCATCAGCAAAACATCTTTTCCCTGATCCCTGAAATACTCCGCGACCGCCGTCGCCGTCTTCGCTGCTTTTTTGCGGATCAAGGCCGGCTTATCCGAAGTGGCGATCACAAGCACCGAGCGCCTTAGACCCTCCTCGCCGAGATCGCGCTCAATAAACTCCCTCACCTCGCGGCCGCGCTCCCCGATCAGCGCGATCACATTGATGTCGGCCTTCGTATTGCGCGCAAACATACCAAGCAGGGTACTTTTTCCGACACCACTGCCGGCAAAGATGCCGATCCTCTGTCCCTTGCCGAGGGTCAAAAGCCCGTCAACCGCCTTTACGCCGAGCGGAAGGATATCCGTGATCAGCACGCGGTCGAGCGGGTCCGGCGCGGGTGCATCCACGGGGTAAGCCTCCCTTGTCACGATGCTGCTACCGTCAAGCGGCTGTCCGAGCCCGTCGAGCGCCATGCCCAAAAGTTCGGGTCCCACCCCGACAAGCAGGGGTTCGTTCAAGTTGACCACCATACTGCCGACTCCGATCCCCGTAATATCCTCATACGGCATGAGCAGGAGCCTCTCGTCGCGGAAACCGATCACTTCCGCACGCACTTTTACCGCTCCGTCCCTTGAGGAGATCAGGCAGACATCATTGATGCTCGCGTCCGGTCCCACCGACTCCACCGTCAGTCCGACAATCTTCGTCACTTTTCCCTTTTCTTCCACATATGATTTTGAATAAAGCGCCTCATATTTCGAAACATCTATCATGTGGCATTATCCCTCTCTGCCTCCGGAAAGGAGCCTTAGGTCCCCCACCAGATTTTTAAGCTGCGCATCGATTCCACAATCAAAAATGCGGCTGTCGGTCTCTATGATGCACTGTCCTTTCTCCATGAGCCGGTCCTCCACCACCTCAAGTGTCGCGCCCTCCTTCAGTTTCCAGGCAAGCTCGCTCTTTTTGCTGCTCACTGCCTCCATATCCTCGGAAGAGACATGGACCAGATAATTCATTCCCGGCTCAATGCCCGAAAGTGCCTGCTCCAACAAATATACGACAATCCCACGCTTATCTTCCAAAAGCACCCCCGTCAGCTTTTTCATGAGCCCGATCAGGATATCGACAAACATGGGTTCCAGTTCTTGCACCTGTCTTTCATAATCTTCCTTCGCCGCCCTTACCTCGCCCTCAAGTTTTTTCTTTAAGGCATCGTATTTTTCTTCCGCTTTTTTCTCCCCTTGCCTGCGGGCATCCTCAAATGCCTGCCTGCGGATATTTTCCGCTTCGGATTCCGCCTCGGCGAGCATGCGGGAAACTTCCTGCCGCGCGTCGTCAAGCACTGCCGCCGCCTGCTCCTCAAGCTGTTTGAGTGCCTCCTCGGAAATCACGGCTGCCCCCTGCGGCGCGGGGGATTCCCCCTCTTCTTCCCTGTCGGCAAACAGTCCGGGGATACCCGGGATGAATTCCTCATTTTCGCCGCCCGCGTCCTCCCTGACTTGGGCGCGTTTCTCCACGGCAAGGCGGGTAAAGCCCCCCTCACGCAGATTGGAATCAATTGTCCGTATCTCCTTTGTATATGTAACGGCAGCTGCCTTGATCACATTAGACAACGATCTCGTCACCTCCGCCTCTGGAGATTACGATCTCACCGGAATCCTCCAATTTACGGATCACGTTGACAATCTTCTGCTGCGCCTCCTCGACATCCTTCATGCGGACCGGACCCATAAAGTCCATGTCCTCACGGATCATCGTAACAAGACGCTTGGACAGGTTATTAAAGATCGCGGTCTGTACCTCTTCGGTTGAGGACTTGAGTGCCACCGCAAGCTCGTTGTTGTCCACCTCACGCAGCACGCGCTGGATTGAGCGGTCGTCGAGGGATAAAATATCCTCGAAAACGAACATCTTCTTGCGGATTTCGTCGGCAAGTTCCGGCTCCTCGATTTCGAGGTTTTCCATAATATGTTTCTCGGTGCCGCGGTCTACCGTGTTCAAAATCTCCACGATAGCGTCCACACCGCCGGCGATCGTGTAATCCTGATTGATGAGTGAGGTCAGCTTCCGCTCGAGCACACGCTCCACCTCCTTTAACACATCCGGGGATGTGCGATCCATCTGCGCGATGCGCTTTGCGACATCCGCCTGCTTATCCGGCGCGAGCGCCCCGAGGATCGCCGCCGCCTGCGAAGCCGGAAGATAGGCGAGGATCAAAGCGATCGTCTGCGGATGCTCATCCTGGATAAAGGTAAGCAGCTGGCTCGCCTCGGTCTTGCGGATAAACTCGAACGGACGAACCTGCAAGGATGCCGTCAGCTTCCCGATCACCTCGCGTGCCTTGTCGGTACCGAGCGCCTGTTCAAGCAGCTCCTTCGCATAGCCGATACCGCCCTCCGCGATATACTGCTGCGCCAGACATATCTGATAGAATTCATCCAGCACAGCATCCTTCGTGCCCTGCGATATACTTCTAGTATTCGCAATCTCAAGGGTCAGCTGTTCAATCTCCTCTTCTTTTAAATGCTTGAATATTTTGGAGGATCGCTCCGGTCCTAACGAAATCAGCAATATCGCCGTTTTCTGGAGACCTGTCATTTCCGCCGTCTCTTTACTTGCCATCCGACCAACCCCTTTCTTCTACGTTATCGGGAACGCCATAAGTTTTTCCCTATGGCGTTCCCTGCGTCTTAATCCCATTCGTCGTTCAGCCAGTTGCGCAAGAGTGCCGCAACCGCTTCCGGATTCTCGTCGACAAACCGCTCGATCAGGTTCTTCATCTCGGAAGTCTCGCCAAAGTCGATATCGTCGAGCGACTGGTTCTCCTTCGTCGTCGCGAGAAGTTTCTCCACCGAAAGTTCCGGCTCCGTCTCGATGACCTCTTCCGGCTTGGATACGCGGAAGACAACGAAGATCAGCAGTGCGAGGATGATAACAAAGAGGGCGATCGTAAGGATCAGGCTCCAGTTGGTTCCCTCCTCCACCGTATCCACAAAGTTCGGGATCTCGATGATCTGAACTTTAATATCGTCAATACCCGTCGCCTTCGAAAACGCATCCGTCAGCTCTGCTATCAGAGTAGTGTCATCAGAATACTTCTGTCCGCTGTTTTGTATCTTATATTGCTCATATGTCGTATTCTCGTCAATCAGTCCCCGCACTTCAAGCTCCCGCTCAGTGTAGGTGACCACCCGCTTCAATACGATCGCACCGGAAGAATTCTCAGGCCTTACAACCCCCCAGTTTTTGAGCGTCTTTGTCGTGCGCTCACTCGGTATGTACTCAATCTCCTCCGATTCGTAGGAACTGTTCCCGCCCTGCTGTGTCTGGATATAATAATCGTTCTCGTCGTTGGAATCCGTTCCCGGGACATCGCCCACACCGTTTGTATTCTCCGAGGAAACATGTTTATAAATCTTTTGTAAGCCCTGCTCCTGCCCATCCGCAGGGAGGTACTCGTGCAGATATTCCTCGATCCGGTCATAGTTGATATCAAGCGCAAACTCCGGCTCAACGTAATCATAGCCGAGCATAATACCGTAGCGGATCGCCTGCTCGCGGTAAAAATTATTTGTCGCGACCATCTGGGAATGCTGGTTGCTCAGCGACATCACGTCCTCGTCCTCCGGCCCGTCGTAGAGCATATTCCCCTTCTGGTCAATGATCTTGACGCTTTCGAGCGTTTTGTTGCCGAGCGCGTTCGCCACCGTGACCGCAATGCCCTCCGGTGCTACCGCGGTATTAAATTTGGAATTGACCGTCAGGAAGATCGAGCACTGGATCTCCCGGTTCTCATCTAAGATCGTGGACGTGCGGTCGATCGGCACATAGCGGACCTCCGCCTTTTCAACACCATCGATCCTCATAATATAGCTCTCAAGCTCCGCCATCGTATACTCGGCAGATTTGAGGTTTTTCTCATAGTTCGTCGTGCTCATATCGCTCGCGAGCAGCTGTTCCAATGTAACCCTGCCCTCCTGCATGAGCGAACTCCCGACGATCGCGTAGTTCGCCTCGACCGTCTTCTCCGAGTCGACGTAGACCGTCACGCTGTCACTCCCTACTTTGTGGGCGATGCCGGCCTCAGTCAGCAGCTGGTCAACCGACCGCGCCACACTGACATCGTCAAAAGTCTGCCAGAGCGTGTAGGTCGTGCGCCCCAAAAAGTACGCCAATAAGACAATCATGATAATGACGGCACCAACCGTACTTAGGATGATTGTCTTCTGCTTTTTGGTATACCTATTCCATATCTCCAATATTTTGTTAAGTAATTGTTTAAACCTTTCCTGCATGGAACGTTACCCCAATCATTAGAATTGTAACTGCATGAGCTCTTTGTAGGCATCCAAAACTGCGTTTGTGACTGTGATGGTGTACTGCAAGGACATATTTGCCTTTGTCTGTGCCACCTGCACATCCGTCGTGCTGTTTTTCAGGCCCATCATGTAGGAAAGCTCCTCTTCTCTCGCTGCGTTTGTATAATCATTTGTTTCACGGTACATCTGAAGTGCGGATTGGAAAAGTGTCTCAAACGCAGTGTTCTTTTCTGTCGTCGCCTTCGGCTTTTCCCAACTCGCGGTGTAGTCTTCTGCCCTGCTGATTGCGCCTATTGATGTAAATTCCATCTTCATTCTCCATTCTTTGCCGTCCCCGGCATCATTCTATTCTTGAGGAGGCCGTCAACCCTTGCCCACCTCAAGCCCTTTCAGCAACATATTCTTTGTCGCGTTGAACGCTGTAATATTCGCCTCATACGCGCGGGAGGCATCAATCAGGTTCGTCATCTCCGTTACCGTATTTATGTTCGGCTGTGTCACATAGCCGTCCTCGTCGGCATCGGGATGTCCGGGTTCATATACCCTGCGCAGCGGTGTCACATGATCTTCCACGATCGCCGTCACACGCACACCGTTCCCGATCAGGTCCGAAGCGTTGTTCTGCTGGCTCATCGCCATCATCCTCGAAAACGAATCCTGTGACTTCGTCTGGAAAAGCACCGTTTTCCTGCGGAGCACATTCCCGTTCTCATCCCTTGTCGTGTTGACATTTGCAATGTTCTGCGCGATCGTATCCATGCGGACACGCTGTGCGGTCATGCCGCTGGCGCAGATGTTGAGCGCATCAAGACTCGACATATAACCCTCCTTCTTTTCCCGCAGGCAGCATCATCCCTGCCCCCGGTCTTCCCACTTTTCCCCACAACAGGTCAATTCCTGCTCAATACCATCTTAATCCGTGCAAACTCCTGCGTCATCGAATCGAGAAGCGTATAATAGCGGATCGAGTTCTGGGCAAGGTTTGCCTCCTCCACGTCCACATCCACATTGTTACCGTCCAGACGGTAACTCAGCTCCTTCTGGTCAATGTACGTCGTCGTCTTTAAATTATCAAGGTTAACATTTGCCACCGCCTTATCCATCCGTACATTGATGCCGGAGGAAAGCTCTTTCTTCAGATACTCCTCGAATGTGATATCACTGCGCTTAAAATCCGGCGTGCTCACATTCGCAAGATTGTTGTTCAAAACGGTGTTGCGCACCCAGCACGCATCCGCCGCCTTGTTTAATACGTTTATGTAGTTGTAAGCATCTGAACCAATCATCACATCATCCTTTCGTGTTCTTTATCTGTTTTCAGCCATGTCCCTTGGACACGCCTTCCCTTTGGGGCACACGCGCCCCGCCCCGCGGAAATGCCTTCTGTATCGGCGGATTATTGTGCTGCCGCCGGACAGAAATCAGCATATGTATCTGCCCTATTTTCATCCCGCACGATGGCACACTAACTATTATAGTCATTTCAGGTGAAAAAAACAAGCCAATATTTTAATTTTGTTGAAACAAACTAAAATATTTTTTCATTTGCAAGTATCAAAATGCATATTTTCACAACTGTTGGTATACAAGGAAAAAAAAGGATTTGCCCCGACAGTTTCCTGCGGTCCCAAATCCTTTTGAGTGACCATATCTCCCTTATGACTCTGACAATTTATCCAATTATTGCATTTTTTTCAGTTCATCAAAAACGACATCGTTTAATACCCGGATGTATGTCCCCTTCATGCCGGACGACCTGGATTCGATCACCCCCGCACTCTCGAACTTGCGCAGCGCATTGACGATCACCGAGCGTGTGATCCCGACACGATCCGCGATCTTGCTCGCCACAAGGATCCCCTCGTTGCCGTCAAGTTCCTCGAAAATATGGGTGATGGCTTCCAGCTCCGAAAATGAAAGCGTACTGATCGCCGACCGCACGATCTGCACCTTGCGGTTTTCTTCCGCATTCTCCTCGTTGACGGAGCGCATCATTTCAAGCCCCACCACCGTCGTGCCATACTCGCTTAAAATGATATCATCAATCGAATACTGCTCTTTGTTCTTATATATAAACAATGTCCCAAGCCGTTCCCCTGCGATATCAATCGGGGTGATGATCGCCTGGTAGATGTCCATATGTTCAAACTCAAACCCGAGCGTCGCCAGATTGACGTTCTCTTTTGTTGACAATATGTTCAGCAGGCGCTCATTCAGCATCGCGTCGATGTAGCCTCCGACCGAATCACCGATCAGCTCCCCGATCGGCGGGATATCCGAGCGGTTGCGGATGCCGAGCACCTTTCCCTTCCTGCTGATTACAAGGATATTTGAACCAAGAATGTCACTCAAAACGAGGCAGATGTCATTAAACACAACCTTATGCGAATTATTGTTATGCAGCAACTTGTTAATTTTTCTGGTTTTGTCCAATAGCTGTACACTCATGGCCTGACCCCCCGTACATATATTTTCATATGTTCATATTAACACAACTATTGCTTAAAAACAAGTAAAATTTTCAATTTTGCAACAGTTCCGGTCACTATTATCTGATTTTTTAAAAATTTCCGTCTAAATTCTTACATTATTCTTACATTTCATTTTTTGACAGGCTCCTGATGACCGCAGCCTTCCCGCGGGCAGACAAGACGGTTCCCTTTCTCCACCAGCAGATCACCGCATTTTTCACACTTTTTGTCCGTCGGCTTCTGCCATGTCATATAATCGCAGTCCGGGTTATTTTCACAGCCGTAGTATCTCCTGCCCTTTTTCGTTTTGCGCAGTACAATCTGCGCGCCGCAGCGCGGACACGCGATCCCGATCTTTTCAAGGTAGGTCTTTGTGTTGCGGCATTCCGGAAAACCGGGACAGGCAAGGAATTTTCCGTGCGGTCCGTAC
>ERZ808040.1730-NODE-1730-length-13914-cov-6.642914_pt1 | contig 13914 bp, 10 predicted proteins | sample MGYA00380191_ERZ808040 | MGnify/ENA primary metagenome ERZ808040 (study PRJEB31490, sample SAMN06133395) | mouse gut metagenome | isolation source: J6 | host: mice | place: China: Chengdu | collected 2015-05 ... | reverse complement strand
ACATGGGGGTCCCCATCCTGGGCACCTCCTCCGACGGGGTGGACGCCGCCGAGGACCGGGAGCGGTTCGACGAGATTTTGAATCAGTGCCATATTCCCCGGGCCAAGGGCCAGACCGTGTTTACCACCGAAGAAGCCCTGCGCGCCGCCAACGAGATCGGCTACCCGGTGCTGGTGCGGCCCTCCTATGTGCTGGGCGGGCAGGGCATGGAGATCGCCTACAACGACCGCAACATCACCGACTTCATGCGCATCATCAACCAGACCGTTCAGGAGCACCCCATCCTGGTGGACAAGTACCTCATGGGCCGGGAGGTGGAGGTGGACGGCGTGTTCGACGGGGAGGACCTGCTCATCCCCGGCATTATGGAGCATGTGGAGCGGGCCGGGGTCCACTCCGGGGATTCTATCTCGGTCTACCCCTCCATCCATGTGGAGGACAAGCACAAAAAGACCATTGAGCGGTACACCCTTGATCTGGCCCGCGCCCTTGGGGTCATCGGCCTGATCAACATCCAGTTCATCATCTACGATGACCGGGTGTACGTCATTGAGGTGAATCCCCGCTCCTCCCGCACCATTCCCTATATCTCCAAGGTGACGGGGGTGCCCATCATCGACCTTGCCACCCGCGTGATGCTGGGCCAGAAGCTGAAGGATTTGGGCTGGGGCTCCGGCATTTACCGGGAGGCGGACTACTTCGCGGTGAAGATGCCCGTATTCTCCTTTGAGAAGCTGGCCGACGTGGACACCGGCCTGGGCCCGGAGATGAAGTCCACCGGCGAGGTGCTGGGCATTGCCGAGTCCTTCCCCCAGGCGCTGCTGAAGGCCTTTAAGGGGGCCAACATGCGGGCGCCCAAAAAGGGCGGGCGCATCATCCTCACCGTAAAGGACGAGGACAAGGGAGAGGCCGTGGGCATCGCCAGGGGCTTTTCCGACCTGGGGGTGGAGATCCTGGCCACCGAGGGCACCTGCCGCACCCTGGAAAAGGCGGGCGTGCCCTGTACGCCGGTGGCCCGGGTGTCCGAGGGCCACCCCAACATCATGGACATGATCGCCTCCGGCACCATCGACCTGGTGATCAACACCCCCACCCGGGGCAGGCGGCAGAACACCGACGGCTTCAAGATCCGCCGGGCCGCCGTGGAGCACTCCGTGGGCTGCGTCACCGCCATCGACACCGCCCGGGCCCTGCTCACCGCCCGGCAGCAGGGGAGGAGCAGGGACCTCCAGGCTATTGACATCACCGCCATCTGACGGGAACCGCGTTTCATGTTTGATGAAGAAAGGAGGCGGTCTTATGCCCCATCAGATTGTCGTCGTGCTGGATTTCGGCGGACAATATAACCAGCTGATCGCCCGGCGGGTAAGGGACCAGGGCGTTTACTGCGAGGTGAAGCCCTATACCACCCCGCTGGCGGAGCTGCGGGCCATGAACCCCATCGGCATTATTTTCACCGGAGGGCCCGGCTCGGTCTATCTGAAGGATGCGCCGCGGGTGGACCGGGATATCTTCACCTGGGGCGTGCCCATCCTGGGCATCTGCTACGGCTGCCAGCTGATGGCCCACCTGCTGGGGGGACGGGTGACCGCAGCCCAGGAGGATACCGCCCGGGAGTACGGCAAGACGGAGACCAGCTTTGACACCGCATGCAGCCTGTTCCGGGGCCTGCCGCCGTCCGGCATCACCTGGATGAGCCACGGGGACTATATGGAACGGGCGCCGGAGGGCTTCCGGGTGACGGCCCGCAGCGGGGCCTGTCCCAATGCGGCCATCGCCGATGAGGAACGGGGCTTCTACGGCGTGCAGTTCCACCCCGAGGTGAACCACACCCAGGGCGGGACGGAGATGATCCGCCGCTTCCTCTATAACGTGTGCGGCGCGGCGGGCGACTGGACCATGGAGGACTACCGGCACACCGCTGTGGCCGCCCTGCGGGAAAAGATCGGAGCGGGGAAGGTGCTGCTGGCCCTGTCCGGCGGGGTGGACTCCTCGGTGGCGGCGGCCCTGCTGGCCGAGGCGGTGGGGGAACAGCTCACCTGCGTGTTTGTGGACCACGGCCTCATGCGCAGGGACGAGGGAGACCAGGTGGAAGCCGTTTTCTCCAGGCGGGCCATGAATTTTGTCCGCGTCAACGCGCAGGAGCGATTTCTGACCCGGCTGGCCGGGGTGGACGAGCCGGAGCGGAAACGGAAGCTCATCGGGGAGGAGTTCATCCGGGTTTTTGAGGAGGAGGCCGGCAAGGTGGGGGCTGTGGACTATCTGGCCCAGGGCACTATCTATCCGGATGTGATTGAATCGGGGGCGGGGAACGCCGCTGTCATCAAGAGCCATCACAATGTGGGCGGCCTGCCGGACTGCGTGGAGTTCAAGGAGATTGTGGAGCCCCTGCGGCTGCTGTTCAAGGACGAAGTGCGCAGACTGGGCCGGGAGCTGGGTCTGCCGGAGTATCTGGTGGACCGCCAGCCCTTCCCGGGGCCGGGGCTTGCCATCCGGGTGATCGGCGAGGTGACCCGGGAGAAGCTGGAGATGCTCCGGGAGGCGGACGCCATTTTCCGGGAGGAGATGGCCCGCGCCGGGGAAGAGAAGCGGCTGAGCCAGTTTTTTGCCGCCCTGACCAACATGCGGTCGGTGGGGGTGATGGGGGACGGCCGGACCTACGACTACGCCGTGGCCCTGCGGGCGGTGACCACCGACGACTTCATGACGGCGGATTGGGCCCGCATTCCCTATGAGCTGCTGGACCGGGTGAGCGTGCGCATCGTCAACGAGGTGAAGGGCGTCAACCGGGTGCTGTACGATATCACCTCCAAGCCGCCGGGGACGGTGGAATTCGAGTGAGCGTTTACAATTGCGAAGAAGGCGGCCAAATTGGCGGAGATCAAGCTGTTCTCTTTGGGCGAGACAGTAAAGGAATGTACTTCTTCAGAGGTAATCTTGAACGGGCATATCACGAAACATAGGAGGTTTTACAAATGGCAAACAACATGCGTCCCGCGGACATGAAACGGATCGACACCCCCGAGCTGGCGGCGGCCTTTATTGACGAACAGGTGAAGGCGGTCCGCGAGCAGGTAGGGGACAAAAAGGTGCTGCTGGCCCTCAGCGGCGGGGTGGACTCCTCGGTGGTGGCGGCGCTGCTGATCAAGGCAATCGGCAGGCAGCTGGTGTGCGTCCATGTGAACCACGGGCTCATGCGCAAGGGGGAGAGCGAGCAGGTGATTGAGGTGTTCCAAAACCAGCTGGACGCCAACCTGATCTATGTGGATGCCACGGACCGCTTTCTGGACCTGCTGGCCGGAGTGGACGAGCCGGAGCGCAAACGGAAGATTATCGGCGGCGAGTTTATCAAGGTGTTTGAGGAAGAGGCCCGGAAGCTGGAGGGCATTGATTTCCTGGCCCAGGGGACTATTTACCCCGACATTCTGGAGAGCGACGGGGTGAAGGCCCACCACAATGTGGGCGGTCTGCCCGACGACTTTGACTTTGAGCTGGTTGAGCCGGTGCGGCTGCTGTTTAAGGATGAGGTGCGCTGTGTGGGCCGTGCGCTGGGTCTGCCCGCGTCCATGGTGGAGCGCCAGCCGTTCCCCGGTCCCGGGCTGGGAGTGCGGTGCCTGGGGGCCATTACCCGGGACCGGCTGGCCGCCCTGCGGGAATCGGACGCCATTTTGCGCGAGGAGTTTTCCAACGCGGGGCTGGCGGACAAGGTTTGGCAGTTCTTCACGGCGGTTCCGGACTTCCGGTCCACCGGCGTGCGAGACGGAAAACGGGCCTTTGACTGGCCGGTAATGATCCGGGCTGTGAATACCGTGGACGCCATGACTGCCACGGTCCCGGAGATTGACTGGGCGGTGCTGAAGAAAATCACCCAGAGGATTTTGGAGGAGGTGCCGGGCGTGTGCCGGGTGCTGTATGATCTGACGCCGAAGCCTGTCGGGACAATTGAATTCGAGTAAAAGCATACGGGGATCGGCGTTTGCCGGTCCCCGTAATTGCCTTTTTGCGGGTGTCGGCTATGAGCGGGCCAAGCGTCGGACAGACAAACCGGCGGAATGCCTCCGGGGCGGCGAAACCGGGGCTTTCACCGCGTGTTCCGGCGGGGGAGGCCCGGACGGCGGGAGCCCATTTTTTCCAGAATTCGTAGACAGCGGAGGGAAAGTGTGTTAAAATAAATTTCACTTCAGGCGGAAGAAAAATTCTTTTCTCCGCCGTTGGGAACAGGGGGAGGCAGATGGCGCGGCTGAGCGACAAGGAGCTGTTTTTGCTGGACATGGACGGCACCATCTATCTGGACCGGGATCTGTTTCCCTGGACCATCCCGTTTCTGGAGGCGGTGCGGGCGAGGGGGCTCCGGTACCGGTTTCTCACCAACAACTCGTCCAAGTCGGGGGAGGACTATATCCGAAAGCTGGCGGGGATGGGCATTCAGGCGGTTCGGGAGGAGTTTGTCACCTCGGTGGACGCGCTGGCCGACGACCTGTGTTCCCGCCCGGCCTACCGGCTGTGCTACGTATTCGGCACCGCCAGCCTGCGGGGCCAGCTTCAGGCGGCGGGCGTCCCGGTGACGGACCGCCGGGAGGACGAGGTGGACTGCCTGATTATCGGGTTCGACACCGAGCTGACGTTTCAAAAGCTGGAGGACGCCTGCATCCTGCTGAACCGGGGCGTGGATTTTATCGCGGCCAATCCGGACTGGGTGTGCCCCACCTGGTATGGCTCCGTGCCCGACTGCGGCAGCGTGTGCGAGATGCTGTACCGGGCCACGGGGCGCAGGCCCCGGGTTATCGGAAAGCCTCAGCCCGCCATGGCGCGGCTGGCCATGGCCCGGGCGGGGGTGACGCCCGAAAAGACGGTGATGGTGGGGGACCGGCTGTACACCGACATTGCCGCCGGGTATAACGCCGGAATTGACACCGCTTTTGTCCTGTCCGGCGAGGGGACTCTGGCGGACCTGGAAGCCAGCCCGGTAAAACCGACCTGGATATTTGAAAGCCTTGCCGCGCTCCATCAAGCGTGGGAGGAAGAGCTGGGCTGAGCCTGTGCAGAGCGTCCATAAAACAGGGAGAAAAGGGTGTGGAGAGATGAACGAGCTGAAGCTGAACAACAAGCGCACCATTCTGGTGGGTCTGGCCTTTTTGTCCATCTGCTCTTTCTGGCAGATGTATGACAATCTGATCCCCCTGATCCTCAAAGGCACCTTTCACATGGACGAGTCCCTCACCGGGGCCATTATGGCGGCGGACAATATTCTGGCGCTGTTTTTGCTGCCCCTCTTCGGGGGGCTGTCCGACCGCACAAGCACCAGGCTGGGCAGGCGCACACCCTATATCCTGGGAGGCACCGCGGCGGCGGTGGTGCTGATGAATCTGCTGCCCGTGCTGGACAACAGCTATTTTCACGCGGCCGCCCCGTTCAAGCTGGTGAGCTTTGTGATTGCGCTGGGCCTTCTGCTCATCGCCATGGGGACCTACCGCTCTCCCGCCGTGGCGCTGATGCCCGACGTCACGCCCAAGCCCCTGCGCTCCAGGGCGAACGCCATCATCAACCTGATGGGGGCGGTGGGCGGCGTGCTCTATCTGGGGGTGAGCGTGGCGCTGTATCCGGCGGAGGTCACCCGCGGGCAGGTCCATGTGAACTATCAGCCGCTGTTTATTGTGGTGTCCCTCATTATGGCGGCCTCGGTGGCGGTGCTGCTGCTCACCATCCGGGAGCCCCGGCTGGCGGAGGAAAACCGGGCGCTGGAGAAACGGCACCCGGAGTGGAATCTGGCGCAGGATGACGGCTGCGGCGGCGAGGTGCTGCCCGGCCCCGTCAAGCGGAGCCTGGGCTTTCTTCTGGCCTCCATCGCCCTGTGGTTTGCGGGGTACAACGGCGTCACCACCTGGTTTTCCGTCTATGTTTCCCAGGTGATGGGGGAGGGCATCGGCGGCACCAACACCTGCCTGATGGTGGCCACGGTGGGGGCCATCGCGGCCTATATTCCCATTGGGGCGGCGGCGTCCCGGTTCGGGCGCAAACGCACCATTCAGGCGGGCGTGATCCTGCTTGCGGCGTGCTTCCTGGCGGGGTTTTTTATGACCCGCTCCTCCCGCGCCATCACCGCCCCCATGTACGTGGTGTTTGCCCTGGTAGGGCTGGCCTGGGCGGCTATCAACGTCAACTCCCTGCCCATGGTGGTGGAGATGTGCAAGGGCTCCGATGTGGGCCGATTCACCGGTTACTATTACACCGCCTCCATGACGGCCCAGGTGATCACTCCGGTGCTGGCGGGCACCCTGATGAAGCGGATCAGCTACCAGATTCTGTTCCCCTACGCCGCGTTTTTTGTCGCCATGAGCTTTGTCACCATGCTGTTTGTCCGCCATGGCGACAGCAGGGCGGAGGCCAAAACGGGGCTGGACGCCTTTGAGGACATGGACGGCTAGTTCTTTTTCTCGAGGTTCTTTTTCTCGAGAGAAAAAGAACCAAAAAGAGCTTGAAGCCGTTACCGCCGCGGCAGAAACCGGAGGTATTTTCTCGGAACAGGGCGAGTGCTTTGAGCGGGGGAAAGAATCAAAAAGAGCTTATAACAGGGGGCTGGAACAAATGAAAGCACCGGTCAAAATCGGCCTTGGCTGTCTGGGGGCGGCGGGGATTTGGACTCTGCTGCTGCGCCCCCGGCAGAATCAGCCCGGATGGGAGCGTCTGGAGGGCGTGCGCTTTGCCCACCGCGGTCTCCATGATCCGGACCGGGGCATTCCGGAAAACTCGCTGGCGGCCTTCCGGCGGGCGGTGGAGCACGGCTTCGGCGCGGAGCTGGACGTTCACCTCATGGCGGATGGGGAGCTGGCGGTGGTCCACGACAGCGATCTCACCCGGGTGTGCGGGAAAAAGGCGTACATTGAGGATCTCACCGCCGGAGAATTGGAGAAGTACCCCCTCATGGGAACGGAGGAGCACATCCCGCTGCTCCGGGATGTGCTGGCCCTGTTTGAGGGAGGGGCGCCTTTGGTCATTGAGTTGAAGGTGGAGCGGGGCAACGCCCGTGCGCTGACCGACGCCGTCATGGCCGCATTGGAGGGATGGAACGGGACCTTCTGCGTGGAATCTTTCCACCCGTTGGCCCTGCTGTGGCTGAAGGAGCGGTATCCTCAGGTGTTCCGGGGCCAGTTAAGCCAGAATTTCATGAAGGGAAGCGAGGCGGGAAACCTGTCTCTGCCGACCCGGTTTGTCCTCACCAATCTGCTCACCACCGCGTTTACAAGGCCGGACTTCATCGCCTTCCACTGGAAGGACCGAAACAATCTGAGCCTGCGCTGGATGCGGGCGCTGTACGGCGTCCACGAGCTGGGGTGGACCGTCCGGAACCGGGATACCATGGAGGAGTTGGACCGGGAGGGGATTGTCTCAATCTTTGAAGGCTTTGAACCGTAAAAAAGCGCCCGAGCCGCTGTGACAGCAACCGGCTCCTGCCGGAAGGCCGCCGGAAAAAATTCCGTCACAAGGCAGCCCTCTATTGACAAGAAAAGTTAGCTGTGGTAAACTACACACGCTAAACATGATAGTGACATCTGACTGCGGCATGCTTACCGTATATCGGGAACAGACCGGGGGGTGAGAAAATGAAGACGCTGAAGGACGTGAGGGTGGGAGAGACCGCTGTTGTGCGCCGCCTTCAGGGAGAAGGGGCTGTGAAGCGCCGGATTATGGACATGGGGATTACCAAGGGTGTGGAGGTCTATGTACGCAAGTTGGCTCCGCTGGGCGATCCCATGGAGCTGACGGTGCGGGGATATGAGCTGAGCCTGCGCAAAGCGGACGCGGAGATGATTGAGGTAGAAGCGCCCGAGCCGTCGTGAGCAGCGCGGATGGACCGGAGCGAGGGCAAAATTCAGGGTCCATGAAATGGGGCCGGATTTTGCCCGAGACGGAGGGAAGCCGCGCGCAGCGAACAGGCGAGGCGTGACAAGAAAGAAGCGCCCGAGCCGTTGTGAGCAGCGCGGATGGACCGGAGCGAGGGCGAAACCCCAAAACTTTTTTATACCCGAAGGTTAGCCCGAGCTAACCAGAAAGGCCGTGATGATGATGGATGTAAAAATTGCGCTGGCGGGCAATCCGAACTGCGGAAAGACGACGCTGTTCAATGCCCTTACCGGCTCGAATCAATACGTGGGCAACTGGCCCGGCGTCACCGTGGAGAAGAAGGAGGGCAGACTGAAAAATAACCCGGACGTGATCATTCAGGACCTGCCCGGCATCTACTCCCTGTCGCCCTACACCATGGAAGAGGTGGTGGCCCGCAACTATCTGGTGAAGGAACGGCCCGACGCCATCCTGAATATTGTGGACGGCACCAACATCGAGCGGAATCTGTATCTCACCACCCAGCTCATTGAGCTGGGGCTGCCGGTGGTGGTGGCGGTGAATATGATCGACCTGGTGCGGAAAAACGGCGATAAAATTGATCTGGACCGGCTGGGCAGGGCGCTGGGCTGCCAGGTGGTGGAGATATCCGCCCTGAAAAACGAGGGCGGACTGGACGCGGCGGAGCGGGCCACGACTCTGGCGCAGGCCCACCGGGCGGGGGAGCTGCCCCATGTGTTCACCGGCAGTGTGGAGCACGCCCTGGCCCATATTGAGGAATCCATCCAGGACCGGGTGGACCCGTGCCATCTGCGCTGGTACTCCATCAAGGTGTTTGAGCGGGATGAAAAGGTGCTGGAGGAGCTGGGCGTGGACGGTGCGCTCCGGGAGCATCTGGAGGAGCACATCGCCGACTGTGAGCGGGAGCTGGACGACGACGCGGAGTCCATCATCACCAACCAGCGGTACGACTACATCGGCGGCGTGGTGGCAAAGGCGGTGGTGAAAAAATCCACCGGGCACTCCGCCACCATCTCGGACAAAATTGACCAGGTGGTCACCAGCCGGGTACTGGCCCTGCCCATCTTTGTGGCGGTGATGTTTTTGATCTACGCCATTGCCATGGGGCCCTGGCCGGTCTCCGTGGGAGCCCGGCTCACCGACTGGGCCACCGACGGGCTGTTCGGAGAGGGCTGGTTTGTTCCCTTCACCGCCGACCAGGAGGGCTGGAGCCGGGTGTCCGGCGCGTATGAGGAGGCGGAGGCGGTCATTGCGGCCTATGAAGCGGGAGAGGCGGAGGCCTGCCTCTACGACGCGGACAGCGGCGGGGTGGTCACGCTTGCGGCGACGGAAGAGGCTTACCGGGCGGCCCTGTCAGTGGAGAAGCCGGACCCCCGTGCGTATGGCGTGTGGGTCCCCGGGCTGCCGGTGCTCATTGAGCACGCCCTGGACGCGGTGAACTGCAATGCTGTGGTAAAGTCCCTGGTGATGGACGGCATTGTGAGCGGTGTCGGCGGCGTGCTGGGCTTCGTACCCCAGCTGATGGTGCTGTTTCTGCTGCTGGCCGTGGTGGAGGATGTGGGCTATATGTCCCGGGTGGCGTTCATCATGGACCGGCTGTTCCGCCGGTTCGGCCTGTCCGGCAAGTCGTTTATCCCCATGCTGGTGGCCACCGGCTGCGGCGTGCCCGGCATCATGTCCTCCCGCACCATCGACCAGGAGCGGGACCGCAGGATGACCATCATGACCACCTGCTTTATCCCGTGCAGCGCGAAAATGCCCATTGTGGGCCTGTTTGCCGGAGCGCTGTTCGGCAAATCGGTGTGGGTTGCGGTGTCCGCCTATTTCATCGGCGTGGGGGCGGTGGTGGTGTCCGGGCTCATGCTGAAAAAGTTCCGGGCCTTTTCCGGCGAGCCCGCCCCCTTCGTCATGGAGCTGCCCCCATACCACGCGCCCTCCGCCGCCAACGTGTTCCGGGCCACCTGGGACCGGGGCTGGTCCTTCGTCAAGCGGGCGGGTACGGTCATTCTGCTGTCCACGGTGGCGCTGTGGTTCCTCCAGAGCTTCGGCTTTGAGGAAGGGACCTTCGGGCTGGTGTCCGACAGCGACTTCTCCCTGCTGGCCACGGTGGGCCGTATGGTGGCTGTGGCGTTCACTCCGCTGGGATTTGGTTCCTGGCAGGCGGCTGTGGCCACCCTCACCGGCCTGATTGCAAAGGAAGAGGTGGTGTCCACCATGAGCGTGCTCTACCCCGGCAATCTCTACGCCAATGTCAGCGCGGTGTTCTCCGGCGCGGCGGCCTATTCCTTTATGATATTCAACCTGCTGTGCGCCCCCTGCTTTGCCGCCATCGGGGCCATCCGGCGGGAGATGAACAGCTCCAAATGGACCTGGGCGGCCATCGGCTATATGTGCGGATTTGCTTACACAATTTCCCTCATTGTCTACCAGCTGGGCGGGCTGCTGACGGGCGCGGTGTCCTTCGGCGTTTTTACCGTCGCGGCGCTGGCCCTGCTGGGGGGACTGCTGTACCTGCTGTGCCGTCCCGCCGGAAAGCCCGCCGCTCTGGGCGCGGGAAGGGGCTGAGCCATGGTGGAATTTCTTGTGGAAAACGGAGGCACGGTTCTGGTGCTGGCTCTCCTGACGGCCGCCGCGGCCGGAGCCGTGCGGGCCCTCCTCCGCGCCGGAAGGGCGGGAAAGGGCGGGTGCGGCTGCGGCTGCGCGGGATGTCCGTCCAGAGGAATCTGCCGCCCGGATAACCGGTAAGTCAAAGGGCCCGGAAGCTCAGCTTCCGGGCCCTGATGTTATCGCTCACACTCCCAGTAAGATACGCTGTAAGGAGGCAGCTCGCTGCCGCCGCCAAAATCGTGGGTTTCCCCGGTGAGCAGGTCCACCGCCAGGCCGCACCCCGCGTCGAAGTGGGCGGTGTAGGGCTGGCTGTCCGCGTTTACCGCCACCAGCACCCGCTGGCCGTCCGTTCTGCGCTGGAAAATGGTCTGCTTGTTGGTGAGCACCAGCTCCTTGAAGTCGCCGAAGCACAGGGCCTCGCTCTCCCGGTGGGCCTTGGCCATGGCGGCAATCTGGTCTGTGAGGGCGTTCCACTCCGGCTTGTCAAAGCAGGGCCGCAGGGCGTCGTCCCCCTGGGACTTGTCGCCAGCGGCGCCCCACTCGCTGCCGTAGTACAGGCAGGGGATGCCCGGCATGCCGAACACCAGGCCGTAAATCAGGGGCAGGTGGGCGGGATTGTGCAAAATGGACGCCGCCCGGGTGACATCGTGGTTGTCGGCAAAGCACAGCAGGTGCCTGCCCTTGTACAGCGTCCACTGCTCCGGCCCGAACTGCCGCTTCAGGCTGTGGACGATTTCAAACAGGTTCATGGAGTTCAGGGCGGAGTGGAGCCCCTTATAGCACTCATAGTTGGTGCAGGAGTGGAGCATCTGGTCGTTGACCCACTGGTTGTAGTCGCCGTGGAGGGTCTCGCCCAGCAGGAAGAACTCCGGCTTCAAGCCGTCGCAGAAGGTCCGCAGGCGGCGCAGAAAATCCTTGTCCAGACAATAGGCCACGTCCAGCCGCAGGCCGTCGATGCCGAACTCCTCCACCCAGAATTTCACCGTGTCCAGCAGGTAGTCCACCACGGCGGGGTTGCGCAGGTTCAGCTTCACCAGTTCAAAATGGCCCTCCCAGCCCTCGTACCAGAAGCCGTCGTCATAGCCGGAATTGCCGTCAAAGCTGATGTGGAACCAGTCCTTGTAGGGGGAGTCCCACTTTTTTTCCTGCACATCCCGAAAAGCCCAGAACCCCCGGCCCACATGGTTGAACACCCCGTCCAGCACCACCTTGATACCATGGCTGCGGAGGGTGGCGCACACTGCCGCGAACTCCTTGTTGGAGCCCAGACGGCAATCCACCTTGCGGTAATCCCGGGTGTCATAGCCGTGGCGGTCGCTCTCGAACACGGGGCCCAGGTACAGCGCGTTGGCGCCCAGCTTCTGGATATGCTCCGCCCAGTCCCCGACCTTGCCGATGCGGCTGGCCCGGACGCCGTCATTTTCCTTGGGAGCTCCGCAGAAGCCAAGGGGATAGATGTGATAGAATACGCTTTGATCCGCCCACATGGACGTCACTTCCTTTCATTACCAAACAGCTTCATGGCCGGGTGGCCTGTGAGGTGTTCAGTATACCAGAAAAGGACAAAAAAAGCAAGCTGTCACCGGCGGCATTCCATCCGCCCCAGCAGGGCGCGCATCTGGGCCGCATTGCGCCGCTGCTGGGCGGCGGTGGAGCGCAGTATGGGCACCAGCTCGGTGCTGACATCATATTTCAGGGCGTTTTCCGCCATGAGAACCGCCCCCTGGCAGTGGGGGAGCATTTCCCGCAGAAAAACGGCGGCCAGGGCGCTGCTCTCCGGGGCGGCGCTCATCTGCGCGTACATCCGGCGGCAGATGAGCTCCATCCGCCGCTGGTACAGCCGCAGGTCCGTCTGCGCGTTGGTGAGCCGCCCGCAGGCGGGCAGCGCCTCCTCCATCCGGCCGATGCCCTGGGCCTCGTCCTTTACAATCTGCTGGGCCAGGCAGCGGACGGCCTTGTGTTCGGTGAACCGCAGCACGTTGTTGGCCATTCGGATGGCGGCCCGGTGGCGGGGGATCATCTGAACGATGAAATTATGGGAGATGCTCTGAGTGAGCCCCGCCGTGGTCATCTCCTGGACCATGCCGTCCAGAGTCTGATAAAAACAGCATAAGTAAGTTTTGGCGTCCTCGCTGAGCAGACAGGTTTGGATCATGATTTTACCCTCCTTTGGCCCATTCTATGAGAAAAGCGGAGGACGGGTTCAAAAAAACGGGAGGCCCCGGCGGGGCCTCCCAGGCGCGGCGGTTCAATTGGACGCCTTCCGGCTGTTCCGCTCGCCCACAAGCAGATTCAGGTTTTGCTGCTCAATGTGACTGAAGCAGTCGGCGGAGAACGCGTCGGAGGGAATTTCGGGGGTATACCAGCTGAACTGCCCGTAGTATTCGGCCAGCTCCGCGCTTCGGAAGATATATCCGTGCCGGGCGTAAATTTCATTGATGGCGTAGGTCAGGCCGCTGTCCGACAGGGCCTCGGCTTCCCGCTGCTGGATCAGCTCCGTATCGCTGCGGGGGAAAATGAAGCCCGCGTCCGGGTCAAAGGGCTCGCCCTCCGGCGTCTCCTCGGCGGACGCCTCCGACTGCTGCGCGTCGTCGGGGGGATCGGGCTGCCGCTCGTTGCCGCAGGAGCGCATACAGAACGAAACAACGGCGGCGATGATGATAATCCAAAGAATCACGCCGCACCCGGAGCCGCTTCCCTCCGAGGAGGAAGCCGCTTTTCGCGCCTTTTCCTGCGCACGGTCATAGTTGTGCTGTTCCTGGTATTCCAAAAAATAGGGGCACGTGTCGTAGCTGTAATCCTCCAGGTCGATGACCGCGCCGCCTCTCGCGCCGCAGTATTCACAGTCTTCGTCGTGCCAATGATATGGACACTGACTGCCGCATCTCGCCATGATGGCCGCCCCCTTCTGCCCCTCAGGGCTCATGGTGTTCCGTTCCAGTCCATATTAACCGATTTTTCCGGAAATAGCAAGAAAATTCTGCCCGTTTTTCCTCAAAATTCTCAGAACCGGCTTTTTGGCCGGACGGAAAGCGCCCCGTCCCGGCGGCGGGCCGGAACGGGGCGCGGGTTTATTTGACGATCTTGTAATAGGTCCGGGCGGTGAGGGAGTACACCGCGGCGTACACGGCCAGGAAGGCCAGCAGTGTGCCCCCGGTGCACAGCACAACTGTCATCACGTTGCGCACGCCGAACATGGTGAGCATCCGGGCCACCAGGTTGAAGTCAAACAGAATGTGGACCGCCGCCACCGCGATGGGCAGGCAGAACACCAGCAGCACCTGGCTGCGGATGGAGGCGCGGACCTCCCGCTGGCTCAGGCCCACTTTGCGCATGATCTCAAACCGGCTCTGGTCCTCGTAGCCCTCGGACACCTGCTTGTAGTAGATGATGAGCACGGTGGCCATGAGGAAGATGACCCCCAGGATGATCCCCAGGAACAGG
>ERZ808040.1728-NODE-1728-length-13950-cov-9.278022_pt1 | contig 13950 bp, 11 predicted proteins | sample MGYA00380191_ERZ808040 | MGnify/ENA primary metagenome ERZ808040 (study PRJEB31490, sample SAMN06133395) | mouse gut metagenome | isolation source: J6 | host: mice | place: China: Chengdu | collected 2015-05 ... | reverse complement strand
TGTAGAGTTCACCGACTTCTTTCTCTGTCATGATCCTATTCTCCCTTTTTCTACAAGTATATCAGAAAGAACAGGATGTGTACAGTTTTATTCTATATTCATGGAAGGGGATTGATATCTGGTTGATTTTCTCGGATGTCCGGTTTTGTCATAATCCACATTACACCGGCGATCCTTTTCGAATTGAGCATCCAAATATGTCTTCATGCCAATAATTGGAATATATTTCTTGTTGGCGAGGAGTTTGTCCACGGCTGCCCTGGTCCATTTGGGGTTCCCCGTTGGGGAGGGGATGCCCTTTGTAAAGAGCATATCAACAATTTTCCCTAAGCTGGCTCCGGCATGATAGTATTCAAATATGCAGCGGACAACATCTGCTTTTTCTTTATGTACAACGATTTCCGCACCAATTAAAACATAGCCATAAGGAAGTTTCATGGTTACCTCACTTTCTAAAACATAAATAAAAGCAGGTTTGAGAGATAACCAATCTCCTCAAATCTGCTTGCTGACACCTATGATATGTAATTGTAGCCAATTTTAAGGTTCGATTTTAGTGTGGTTTTGCCAGGAAGAAACAAAACCTACGTATAACTATCGTTAAACGCAGGTTTTGTCTACAATGTCTTGCGTTGACAAAAAAGATGCAGCCTTATAAATGTGCACTACAGTAAAAATATGTCTCAAAACATTATAGAAATAACTGGAGACTCTGCCATTCGAGACTTTCGGTCATAAAGCGACCCCGCCCAATCTGTCCAGTCTCATAGCAGCTGTTCAGGTTAGGCAGGTCGTTTGAATCAAAGGCAAGACAAAATTGTCTCATACTCGTCCAGCAACTGCTCAAACGGGGGCTCCTGACACAAGAAACTGCTGTCCACCCCAACCCTGCGCATCTCGTCCACCGCGGCCAATGCGTCCTCCACCGAGTGACCCTGATGGATCAGTGCAAAATAGACCAGGGCGTGCTCGTTGGCTACGCTGGCGCTGAAAACGGAGGGGTCGTCCGTGTTCACGCTCGTGATGACTCTGGCCTCGGGTCCTTCCGGTGCCCGCAGCCCGCAGATCGGGTGATACAGAACCCCGTCCATTTCGCCGATCACCGCGTTAGAGGAGGGGTTCTCCTCCAGGATAATGCCCCGCATTGCAACCCTGCGGCGCAGATAGGCCTGCAGCGCTTTGACCAGGTCAATTTCCTTGTCATTGGGCTCCCATAGTATCTCCTCCGCCATTTTATTTTTGTAATAGCGGCAGTGATGGCTCAGCGCCAGTGAATCCTCACCCCACCAGAGGGGGACCGCCTGTCCGGTCCAGCAGGCGCAGGGGAAAAACCGGGCGTCCGAACGGGTGAGGCAGTCAACGCATCTGGGATCCACGGGGCGGTAAATGCGGGCCCACTCTCTGGCCATGTCCGACAAGTCCTGAAAGCCCAGCGCCTTGCTGTGATAGGCGTAGGCCAGCTTTTCTGCGGTAATACCATTCAACGTGCCATAAATGGCGTTGGCGGAAGACATAATTTGGGCTTCCAAAAATTTAGAAAAGGGGGCCAAGCCCTCCGCAGCAAGGCTGTGCGCAGCAATTTCCCACGCCCAGAGGCAGTTTTCCAGCCATTCCAGCCGCGGGATGGTAATCAGGCTATGCCTGCTAAACCAACGGTCTAGGTCAATGCCTAAAACTAGGCCGTGCCCCAGGCGGTCACCGGTGTGGAGCTTATAAAACTCCATTGCTTCACTGAGATGCCGCAGCCCGGACAGAGGATGGTGAAATTCTTCCCCCACATGGTAAGTGAGGCCCAACATCCGCTTTTCTATCCGCCTCTCCGGCCTGGGGGTACGGCAAAAGGGGGAGAGATCCAGCTCCCGCGCCTGGCGGAAGGCAGGGGCAAATACCCATGGGTCGGTGGAGAGTTCCAGCGAGGCGGCGTCCAGCCCCACAATTATGCGGCTCACCTCCGGGGTCAACTTGCGCACTTGGTCAATAGCCGCTGTAGCGGCCTGGCACTGGAACCTGGTGCGGCCAAAAGAGAATGCGGCGTGCTGGTCCAGCTGTACCGGTGTCTGGCCGCCGCGCAAGAAGCAGGAATCCGTCTCGCTCCGCTCTCCCTGCTTAATGAAATGGTAAATGAGACCGACCCGGTGGGGGCGGACACGCTCAATAGGTACCTGGTACGCCTCCAGAAGACGCGCCAACTGCCCCCAGCGGCACCGGTGGATATCCCGCAAAGCCTCATTCCACCGGTGCAGGAACCGTCTGTCTCCTCGGGCGGCCTCCAGCCGGTTTTCCGCGCCGCTGTATAAGAGAATCACCGCGCAGATGTGTTGTCGTATGAGTGAACCTAACTGCTTTTTTACAGCTGAGGCAATCTCCCGCTCCGTGTCAGCCAAATGGACACGGCTGGAAATCGGAGGTGCTATGCGCAACTCTACTTTACGAATCCGATGGTCCTTAATGGCGCTATAGATGCTACCCACCATCTTTTCATCTGCTGTCCTGCCGCCTCCATCGGTGGATTGAGCGTAAAAACGCTGGAAATGGAGCAGTCCAGTTTCCTTGCTGTCCTGCGTGCGGCAGCGGTAAAAATAGTTTTTCAGCCGCAAATAGTAGAGGAACAAGGCCGTAAAGCTCACATCCTCCGGCATACTTGAGATATGGAGCATGGACCACGAGAGCAGGCACCTCTCCCCAAAACCGGGGGCGGCGAGGGCAGCGGAATGGGGAAGGTTCAGCAGACGCAGTAGGTATCTGTCATCGCAATTGCCGCCCAGACTTTGGAGGAAAGGCACCATCCGCGTGACGCAGGAGGATAGGGGGCGTCGGGGCGTACTGAATCTTGTCAGGCTTACAGCCGCCTGTAGCAGGGCGCCTCGCTGGCAAAGTCCGGTGGCAGAGGGCAGCCATTCCAAGCACTCCTCCAGCGCCTTCCTTTTGCGCAGGCATTGCCCTAAAAGAGCGCGGGCGACAAGGGCCTCCCGGGCACGATCCTGACTGTCCTTCTGGGTAATTCCCTTTTGAAAAATGGGGGTATAGCTGCGCGTCAGTGCCATCCTGCCGTGGGCCGCATCGTTCAGGATACTTTCCCAGTTCAGGTCAAAGGAGCGGGATGCGTTGGCGTGAAGATGGGTCTCGGCCAGCCCCTTGTCCAGCATTTTATCCAGCAGAACATCGGCAATGTGCACGGTGTCGCCAAAACCCAGCAGAATCTCGTAGCAGGTCGTCCAGGGGTCCGCCGAATCAGCCGGGTCAGCCAGACAGGCGGCAAAGCTACTGAGGAAGAAGCTCTCCGGTAGGCACTGGAGCAGTGAGTGCCACGCCTCAATACGGCGAATTTCAAACTTGCCGCGCAGGAGATCCTGATTCCAATCCGGCTGGGGATAATGGGGTGGCCGGTGCCCTGGGCCGGGATGGGCCTCCTGGCCGCTGGACCAATATTTGAATGCAGCGATGCCGTTCCGACTGGTGAGGAATGTCTTCGCCGCCCGCTTGAATAAAATCGTGGCGTAGTGGTTTGCGACGCACCAAGGGGTGTTCAGTTGCCGGCAGCAGTCCATAAGCCGGACAATATCCTCACCGCGGTATACATAGTTGACCATGTTCTGCAGGGCGCTTGTATTCACAAAGGTAGTGTGCAGATTGATATAACCCGCCGCCCGCGGCCCCATCTGGTCTATCTCCTTGTTGAGTACGGGGATCCGCTCCTGGGAGGTTGCGGCTTTTCGCTGTGCCGCCCCGATGCACTCTGCCAGCAGGTCGTGGTCCAAAAATAACTCGGAGAGGGGCAGCGCCAGTACTTCAGCCAAAAGATTAAATGTCTGCTTCATGGCGGGTCCTCGATTCATTCACTGGCAATCTGAAGATACAGTTCGATATCCGAGTACTGCACATCGAACATGGTGGCGCGAGGCACGCTCTTTTTCGGAATGAGCCGATCCAGCCGTACGGCCAGCGAGGTCAACTCATGGTCATAGGACGCGCTCACTGGCCAGACGGAAAGGCGTTTGCCGGTGTTGTGGGCCAAATCCTTGAACAGCTCACAGGAGACCATGCCGAATTCCTGGGCAACCATCACACCGATTTCCATAATCGCATCGTAAATATCCCCCTCAATGCGTAGCCCTCGGCGGATCTGCTTGGGTGCGTCAGACAGGACGTTGAAATTATCCCGGATGCGTTCCAACTCCTCCTCGGTAAAATAGCCGCTGTGGCTGGACACATACTGCCGTAACATACCGATTTTGTTGCTGTACCGATCCCGCTGGTTTTGCCCCAGTTCGGGACCCAGCTCGACAATATCCAGCATATCGTCCACAGGCCCCTCCAGAAGTTTTGCCTGGAAGATGGAGATCAACTCGGAGGCCGCCTTCAATTCCCGCCGGCCCCAACTTCCCGGGATCAACTCCCACAGCTCAATGTATTTCTGCACCGCCACCGAGGCCTGGGTTAGATACTGGTGCTGCTGCTCTAGGTTTCCGCTACGCATATTGTAGTTGAATTCAAGCGCGCGCCTCATCCGCACCTTGAAATCGTGGAGCAGAAACGATACATCGCGGTCCGCCCGGTCCAACGCTTCGTTGATTACACTCATATCGTCCTCTGTTCCGACATAGCTTTCGGAGATGTCGAAAGAATCGGATTGTTTGCTCTCGGACAGCATCTTTAAGAATCTGTGGAACCGTTTCAAATCCGGAATAAAGATGGTGTCCTGGTCCTCACCGGGCCGGACACTACACCAGGGCCGTTCCACTGCAATCCGACAGTATATGTGGGCCCGGCGGAGGGCAGCCTGATCTTCTGCGTTGGGCTTTTTGCTACGCCCCAGGTTTCCCCGCTGCCTGCACGCGAGGAAATAATTTCGACTCCTGTCAATCATGCGCAGACACTGCACTAGGATATCTAGAGTTTCGTCTGTAAAATCAAGGCTTTCCTGCCGGAAAGGCTCCAGTCGGTTCCATACCCAGCCATCGCACAGGGACGCCTGCTTTATGGCCTCATCATACGAACGGGTGCTCTCCAGGATACTGGAAAAAACGGCCAAACGCCTGATATTTTCGTCCCGAGGCTGGAGCACATCCAGCAGCCTCATGATGGTGGACAGCCAGGCCGGGTCGGCCCGCAGAACCTTGTGTACTGCGTCCATATTCAGCTTTCTATTGTCCGACAGAAGCCGGTTCACCATTCTGAACAGCCGCATCAGGCTGAGGAAGCCGGTAAAGTGGTACTGGGTCTCGTCGAACCCGTCCCGCTCGTAGGCATTGAGAATGGATACGCTCAGGGCAAAGTCCGAGGTGTCCGGAAACAGCTTCAGCTTCTGGATCCTGCCCACGCGGATAGCTTGATACAGCAGTTCCCCCGAACTGGCAGGGAAATGAATGGGGCAGTGGATTGTGTTTAGGTACGCGCTGAATTCCCAGCCTCCATGGGCGCTCCCTTTACTCTGGGTGATGGTATGCAGGAAGTTTTCCATGAAGTTGAGCAGGAGGAACACATCCACCACCAAGTTTGGGAAATAATCGTATTTCTGCTCGAACGCATGTTCTGCATCATATAAATAGTCCGCATCGGCCTCCAAAGCCTCGTTCCGTTCCCGATCATGCTTGTATTTTTCCAGCGTCTGCTGCACGCCTTGGAAGTTGCAGTAGTACTCTAGCGAACCCCTGGCACCACCGCAGGGAAGGCCGACCTTCTTGATCTGCACTAGGTCTCGCAGGCCACGGCGGTAAGGGAGAAACCGCGTGTTGGAAAATAGAATGGCATCAAACAGGACTTTAATCTGACTAGTGACGTCCAATACGGCCCCGGCCTTTCCCCGTCTGTACATTGCTTGCCCGTCCATGTACTCCTTCTGCTTTTTCCCCAAATACAGCGCCAGGGATTCAAACGCCCTGCGGGTATTGGCAAGGCCCCTGACCTTATTGTCGAAAATACGCATATAGGCAAACAACTTATCGTTGTAATCATCGCGCAGAAAAGTCTTGAGCTTGTCGCCGGCGTTTGGATCGGAGAAACGCACGCACTGGCGCATGGTCTCCTCCACCCAATAGAACAGACTGTCTTTCTGTTTTTCATCGGCGCAGGAGAGGCCGTAGGGAAACGCGGCGCGCTCTTGCGTGGACAGACCTCGGATTTCAAAGCGCTGGGCGGGTGGAAACGCTTTTTTCAAATTGTCCACCGCCAGGCGGCGGGCGGAATCCAGAGCGGTGGTACGCTTACGGTAACGATTCATGAACACATCGTCAAAGCTGAAGTTGGTATTCAGTAGGTCTTTCTCCAGTACGCCTTGAGTGTTCAACAGGTCCATGCAGAGGTGGTTTTGGAACAGTTCGTGGTTCCAGCCGCAAATGACGACCACATTGGGATGCGGAAGATAGCGCAAAACCAGATCTAGCACCTCGCTGCTCCGATGAGGGGCAAGGTCCAAATCATCAATCGTAAAAAACAAAAGTGGTTCCACGCCACTCCCCGGACAGTCCTGGGCGGCAATCGAGGCTTGATAGCGGTAGTAGTCCACAATCATGCTGATGAGCTTGAGCATATCCGTCAGCAGCTCGGCGTCCCGTTTCACCGAGTCCATGTAATAGTAGACCTGATCCGCATCGGCGGGCTGGGCGGTAAGGCCCCGGTGGAAACGCAACTCAAAAGCGGACAGCAGTCGGTCCATACATTCCTGGAAAGGATCCGCGGGGAATTCGCCTTGCTGCGGGCCCTCCCATTTGTGCCAAGCATAGTTTGGAACATTCCGCGGCGTTTTTTGAATCTTCTTCTCGATTTCTTCCGCCTCTTTCAGCAGCTGGCTGATAATGCAGCTGAGCAGCTTCTGCTCTGGTTCAATGTCCTGGGGAATCAGAATAGGCATCATGATATTTCGGGGCGCGCCATCCCGGCTCGCCTGCCCTCCGTCTTCTGACAGCCGCTTTTGCAAGGTCATAATAATTGAGGTCTTGCCAGAACCGCGGGAACCCAGGATGGAGATGGTATTGTTAAACCCACGGGAGAGCATAACTGCTTCCTGCTCCCGCTTGCGCAGTGTTTCCGCAAAGCCCTCACTGACGGTAGCGGCATTGAGACGAAAGTTTTCAATTGTGTTCAGCACATCGCTGCGGTAGTGGAACGCACAGTCCATCATGTCTTCCGACAAAATCTGGGGTCCAACCAAAGAGATATTGCTCATAACGTCCTCAGCCTCCCAAAATAAATCTTTTTACACAGCGGAACCAAACTAGGGGATATCCTCGGTAGCAAATGCGGTATACGCTTCGCTGATGCAGCAATAATCAAAATGCCTCCATCGCAGGAAGCAGAAAATCCATACCACCGCATATATCAGGCATAAGGGCAGCGTAATGGATTTTGAGGCCGCAACAATGGCCAGTAAAAGGGGGACTGTTACAAGTAGGGTACGGCTCATGGCGTAAAATGCGCTAAATGTGATAATTCGCTGGGATCGGTTTTTGCGTTGCACATAATGAAAAATCTCCCTTCCGGCCTCAACTTGAGAGGTATTATCACTTGGGAAAGGAGTGCTAAAATGTTGTTCGTAGGCTTTCTTAATAGCCTCCTGCTGACAATGGGTAAGAAATACATTTTTCTCATTCGGCAACCAACATTCTAAGCTTATTCCCAGCTGGTGCAGAATTCCCCCGCACAGGTAACTCAAAGCCACGAAATAAACGGCAAGGGTACCTGTGTTTGTACCAAAAAATTTGATACAGGGGGTCGTCAAATCCCACATATAATAGTTGATAGTTAAAACCAGCATTGCCCCTGGCAAAGCGATACCCAAAAAATCAATGAGAGAGAATTGTTTTGCGACCTGTTCCATGACAATCTCCTTTCTAATAACGTCAAAGCTATGTCTGCGGTGGTTTTTTACCCTGGGGCATTACTTTGCCAACAGCCATAGCTTGGCCTCCTAATCACTCACCGGGCAATCGCTCGACACCTGTTCCTCTTACGTTTTTCTTTTTGGACAGCATCAAAGAGTTCGTGGGGGATAATAGCTGGATGATAATTTTTCATGCGGATTTGGCTTCCGGCATCGGACGACTTTACTTGAACGCCATCGACAACCTGTGTCTTCCCTAAGATAACATCTCCCACATACTTCTCATTTGCCAAGAGCTTTGAAATTGTTTCCCGGCTCCAGGCAGCTTTGCCGCTGGGCGAAACGATCTCCATATCAGCTAATGCATTGGAAATCTTTCCATAACTGTCGCCAGCTTCAAAACGCTCAAAGATGTAGAACACAATGACGGCCTCCGTAGGGTATATGATCAATTCGCCGGATGAGGTAAGCCGGTAGCTGTAGCAGACGGTCGATGCCTTGGCTGATGAGCCGCTTTGAAAACTCTTTTGGAGTCCAGCCCGAATTTGCTCACTTTTTGTCAGTTCCATGGTAACATATTCCTTTCCAAATTTCAATTCCAAATAACAAAAGGCACAGCCCGAAAGCTGTGCCAAATCCATGAGATTATTGTTAGTGGTCAAGGGTTCGAGTCCCTCCACGCACTGTGCAAACATTTTAATAGCTCTGATAAGTATAAAAAAGTTGACAAACTCCGAAATCTGGTCACTTTTTGACCTTGGAGTTTGTCAACTTATCATGTCTTCCGTTGACAAAAAAGATGCTGCTAGATAGCTGTTGTGATACAACGGCCATCACAATTTTTGTAGCATCAGAAAAAGTAAATATTTTATCGAAACCAAAAAGCTCTGCTTAAAATGAGTTTTCCAATTCAAAACATCAAATTTCAGCTATTTTCCTTTCTAAACAGCTTAAATGCCCGATTTCTTATTTGAATTTTATGGTATTTACTTGTGTCTAATTCTTCAATAATCTGAATCAGCTCTTTACTATTAAGTGTGATAGCCATAATAATTTGCCCATTTGCGGTAACTTCAACCACAGAGCGGATAAAGCTTTTCATATCTTCTGAAACTATGCTTTGCTGAGCAGGTTCATCGAAAATAATAACTCCAGGATGATTCCCATCCTTTTCAATTGAAACCTGCAAAAGTGCCAATGTATAGGCCCAAATAGTCCGAATTCCATCGCTTGCAGATGAGTCAAATTTCATATCAAATCCATCGATAGTCGGAAGTAATGACTCTTCCGAAATCTCTATTCCATCAAAGCTTGATAAACTGCTATAATGATATCGCTGTAAGTTGTTGATGAAATATGACTTTAGCAATGCTATCTTTTTCATATCCAATTCAGATAGGCCACGCTTAGGTAATCGGCTTTTTTGATCCAAGTAAATATTCCATTGATTTGACAAATCGCTAAGACGATTGAAAAATTCATTAAAGATATCCTGCAATTTTGATAATTGTTCAATTTTCTTTGATATCTCAATCTTTTTTAAAAGTATTGCTTCGGACGCTTCAGTATCTATCGTCGTGCAGAGATCTGAACGAAGTGTTTGGGCTAACCTTCGAAGTATTAGCAATTTATTTTCGTAAATTGTTTTTTCCTTTTGAAGCGCATCTCGGCTGCCTTTGCGACTATTCAAGGAAAATTCTAACATGCTTTTCTGCGCTTTGAGATGCCTAATATTTTCCTCAATACTCATAAAACCGCCACAAGGATTAGCATCTATAAGGTTGTCTTGAATCCGTTGTCTACAGGTTGGACAGATATTGACACTTAATTGTTCACTGGCAGACTCTGAACCAAATTTTTGAAGTCTAGCTGCATCCTCATTGTTTTGAATATCCGAGCAGATAAGTTCTATATCAGAAGTGAGTCGAATGATAACTTGTTCAATAGAAGACAACCTTTGTGTCAGCTGCTGTAGGGCTGACTCATAATTGAACATAGTTAATTCAGTTTCTGAGAGTTCTGTATTCAATGCTTCAAAATTATCTGTTACACGAGGTTTCAATTGGCGGAGTGATTTATATTCATCTTCTAACTGGTGGACTCTTTCGCTAATTGTTACGCCTGTTTCTGTAAAAATGCTGATACGAGAATAATCTTTATCTGAAAGAATACGTGGGTGAAGAGGAACATTGAAGATACTGCACGACTCAGAATTAACAGCTACTTGTATCTCAGAAATACACTTCTCCCATTCGTTCTCTATATTGGTTTTGACACCAACAAGGTGATCACGTTCTTTTTCGTTTTTAATAGTATCAAGCCCAAGTATATATTCGATGATTCGCTTTTTTGACTCTCGAATACCGAATATTGGCATTCCAGATAAAATACCAGACCACCCATGCTTCTGTTCAATAAACATAGCAGAGAATATAAGCTGTATATAAAGTTTTCGTTCATTACCATCTGACGTATGCACCAAAGGAAGATTTAAGTGTAAAAAGTTTTCCAAGAATGTGTGAAATCCCCGTTGGCGTGTGGCAGAATATTGAATATTGACATAAAAATCTTCATTTGGGGTTTCTGGATTACCAATGGAATCATACTTGCTATAGAAAACTTTGACAAGCCTATCGTCCTTGTTTTCAGCTTTGATATTTCTGTAAATTGTCACAACCTCAGAACCATTGCTAATTTCGAGATAAACACCAGACTCTGTAACATTCCATGAACCGTTATCATCATCGATGGTGCTTTTAAACACGGACGTTAACACCTTACCTCCGATGCCTGCAACTCCGCCAAGTATTTGTTCGAGGCCAAGACAATAATAAATTGCAGCAAGAATAGAACTCTTCCCACAGGTGTTTTCTTCGCTTTGGACGAAGTTTAATCCCTCTTTGAAAGATTCATCTAATCCATACATGCCATGAATCGTGTTGATTTCAATACGCAGCCTATTGATCCTCAGCATGTCGATCCCTCCAAATGTCGATGAGTTCTTTAATTCTTATTTCAGTTAGCTTTTTTGATAAAGCTGTCAATAATCTAATTTCATTTGTCATTAAATCTTCTGCTAACTTGATACGTTCTGCAAGATTTTGACCTTGTTTCGTTAGTCTATAATTTCCGTTCGGTTGTTGGAATATAAATCCGTATGCCACTGAATATGTAAGTGCTCTATTAACTGCTGGGTCAAACCTGACAATTACGGACTCATCTATCCTCTCAGAAAAATCAATTAGCTTGTCCATGTTCTGTTGCGACAAGAGAGCAAAAGAAATCATATGGAGTTTAATAAGTGAGCAAGAATTTCCTCGTCCACATATATGCATAATAAGACAAAGCTGAGAAACCTTATAACTAATTCGATAGTTATAAGGAACTGCATCTGGTTTGGCATTAAAAACAATGTCTCCATATATTGGGAGTTTATTATCCATTTTGTGTACTCCTAAACTCCATAGAGCAATCAGCTAACCAACTTGCGACCATATCTTGTTTTAATTCAACAATTGAGCCTTGTGTCAGCATTTGCGAAAAATCTTTCTCAAGCTTCCGCTCAAATTCATTGAGAATATTATCGAATAGACTCTGATTCAGTTGGTTGTTAGTGTTCATTCGAGTCCTTATGGCTACATCTCGTTTACAGCTTTGCTCCAATTTAAATAGATCACTATAAATTTCTGGAAAATTAACTTGTAACCTATTCATGATTTCTATCCCTGCTATATAGAATTCGATATAAGCATCAACTACGTAGTTTAAATCGGGATCATTGTCATTATCGGTGAGCATTACAGCTTTTATTTTACGACGTATATTAGCAGCTTTTTGAGAGTCGCACCTTGACCAATCAGGGGTCACTGGATGTTGAATTGCTATGTTCAGACGCATATCTGTGACAGTTGTACGAATAATCCTACTGATTTCGGGGGCAAAATCCTCTGCGGTCTTGACGTAGATTTTAAAGTTATCTGCAATATGAGTAAAATTACTTGGAGTGGTTTCCTTGGCCTGTAAAACCTCTTGTTGCTTCGTCATCGCATGAGCAATAATTCGAGAATCTTTGTATTCTGGGAGATTCAAATGCCATTCTGTAATGAGCGGAACTCCTAATTGCTCAATTCGAATTTTATTATTTTTTAGTTTTTCAATATCGGCTGTCAGTTTGTTGCGTTGGTGCTCATAGAGCTCATTATCTGAATAATCTCGTTCAGGACAATAACATTGATGGACCACGCCGCTACAAGTAAAACCTTCAATGCCAGTATCTCCACCTACTGTAGCTGGAATAAATGTATAATGAGCGTCTTGATACCTTAAGCGGTAGCACTGCACGCAAAGATCTTCCCATGCGTTTCCGGTCAAATATCCTTCGAGAAATGTTAAAATCCCGCTCACTATAGCACACCTCGCAATTTGCCGATATCAATTGAATTATTATAATCAGGTTGAGAAGTCAACGCATGATAATCAATGCAAAATTCATCAGACTGTCCTATGTAGTGAAACTTAACGAGTTGAAATATTAGATATGTTTTAGTAACAATTACTTCACGATGCATTAAAAATAATCTATCACCCGCCTGAGGAAAATTTCCAATATCCATGAAAGTCTCCCTCCTGCTGTGTATTGGTTTTATTTATTTAAAGGATATTTGTATAAAGCCATGGTAATTTTGTTAACTTCAATAAGGCCCCATATATTTTTTGACTGTTTATAGCAAATAATTTTAATCGTGACGAAACTACAAATGCTTCCTGACAATTGCTAACCGTGCTTTCGGATCCAGCCATAAATGAAAATCTGCTGCAATTTCAGGGTAAGCCCTCACACCACCACCTTTGCCCTGTTTTACACACATTCCAGCAGCATGAGTCGTTCGAATCCACAGAGATGGCGTAATAGTAAGCGATGTTGTATGCCCTTGGTGAATCAATTCCTCACAGGCCCTATCATCAAATTCCGCATTCATGTCATTCTCCCATTGACGAAGAAACTCCAATGTGTTGCGGCTGCGCATCCAGCTTTGAATGACATATCCAGGGGAATCCTCTGAATATTGCTTTGCCAGCCCTGTCAATGACACCATATCCTCACAGATCATGTCTCGCATATAACGCCGTATGATTTCAGTATAATCTCCAATCTTTTGAGCCGTCCGTAGTTTTTCTTCATCTAACGAGTCGTAAAAAGACTGCCTGTGCCTGTCCACCAAATCCTGGTCTATTATCTTCTTGTCGAGAAGCTGACCAATTGCGGACTCATAGTGGAATGCCAGACGTATGTAGAGTTCGCTGATTTCTTCCTCTGTCATGGTCTGCCCTCCCTTTTTTTATAAGTATAGCAGGAAAAGCAGGATTTGTATAGTCTCATCTTGTTTTGAGAGCAGGTGACCGATATCTGGTTGCCTTTCTCGAATGTCCGATTTTGTCATAATCCACATTACATCGATGGTTCTTTTCAAATTGAGCATCCAAGTATACCTCCACACCAACGATAGGGACATACTTTTTATTTGCCAAGAGCTTGTCCACGGCTGCTCTGGTCCATTTAGGGTTTCCTGTTGGGGAGGGGATGCCTTTTGCAAAGAGCATATCAACAATTTTCCCCAGGCTGGCTCCGGCAAGGTAATACTCAAATATGCTGCGAACGACACCTGCTTTTTCTTTGCGTATGACGATTTCCTCGTCAACTAAAACATAACCATAAGGAAGTTTCATGGTGGCCTCACTTTCTTAAACATAAATAAAAGCAGGTTTTGGGAAGAATCAATCTCCTTAAATCTGCCTGCTGACTCTTGCGATATGTAATTATACCCAATTCCAAAATGAGATTTTGATGCAATTTTAACAAAAATAGACAAAACCTGCGTATAACTATCGTTAAACGCAGGTTTTGTCTACAGTGTGTCTCGTTGACAAAAAAGATGCACCTTGTAACCGTTGCGCTGCAACGGTTTTCAGCGTTTGCCGCGCCATCTTATACAAAATTGGGCACCCATCGTTTACTGATTACAGTATAGCATAAATCGGCCAAAGTGTAAAGAAAAATTTGAAAAATCAGGCGAAATTTCCGAAAATGGAAAGCAGGTCTCAGGAATCAACTTCGTGTCCATTCCTGAGAC
>ERZ808040.1723-NODE-1723-length-14005-cov-3.799397_pt1 | contig 14005 bp, 17 predicted proteins | sample MGYA00380191_ERZ808040 | MGnify/ENA primary metagenome ERZ808040 (study PRJEB31490, sample SAMN06133395) | mouse gut metagenome | isolation source: J6 | host: mice | place: China: Chengdu | collected 2015-05 ... | reverse complement strand
AGCCGAGTTAACAGAGCGGACTCGCATTATTAAAGCAGATGCGTTAGAATTCGACAATGAAAGTGCGCTAAATGAACCTTTTGATGCAATGTTTATCGATGCGGCTAAAGGACAATACAAGCGATTTTTTGAAAAGTACGCTTCACATATAGCACCAGGTGGGGTCATTTATTGTGATAATATGTTCATGCATGGAATGGTTTTTCAAGATATTCAAGAAATTCCACGTAGAAAACGCACAATGATTCGAAATTTAACTGCTTTTACAAGTTGGGTCATGGCGCAAGAAGCGTTTGATACACATTTATTACCAGTTGGAGACGGCATTTTAATTGCAATAAAAAAAGAAGCATAGTAAAATGACCATTCGGATAGTAAAAATCCGATTGTATTGATGGTGAAAGGGTGCCCGCGCATATGGAAAGGAATAAGCCACTTGTCATCGGAATTGCTGGTGGGTCAGGTTCTGGAAAGACGAGTGTAACAAATGCGATTTATGATGTATTTAAAAATCATTCAGTAGTTGTCATTGAACATGATTACTATTATAAAGATCAATCTCATCTAACGTTTGAAGAGAGGCTTGAAACGAACTATGACCATCCTTTAGCGTTCGAGACGGATTTATTAGTTGAACATATAAAAGCATTATTAAATCGCCAATCAATTGAAAAGCCTGTATATGATTATACGGCACATACACGTTCAAAAGAAACAGTGTTAATTGAACCGAAAGACGTTATTATAATTGAAGGCATTCTTGTTTTAGAAGACGTTGAGTTACGAGACTTAATGGATATTAAGCTTTTTGTAGATACAGACGCTGATTTAAGAATTGTCCGTCGTATTATGCGTGACATTCAAGAAAGAGGTCGAACAATTGAATCGGTTATTGATCAGTATTTATCCGTTGTTCGCCCAATGCATAACCAATTTGTGGAGCCAACTAAAAAGTATGCAGATATTATCGTGCCTGAAGGCGGCAAAAATAAAGTCGCGATTGACTTAATGGTAACGAAAATCAAAACAATTCTTGAAAATGCAAACGAATTGTACTATGATGGTGACATCTAATAAGGAAAGCAACAACTATGTCGCATATTTATCGATGATGCGGCATAGTATTTTTATGAAATAGGTATTTGAGGAGAGTGTGGAAATGATTACAGAAAAAAAGTTTCCGATGACTGAAGCTGGAAAGCAAAAGTTAGAAGAGGAATTAGAACAATTAAAAACTGTAAAGCGTAAAGAAGTTGTAGAACGTATTAAAATTGCAAGAGGATTCGGTGACTTATCGGAAAACTCTGAGTATGATTCTGCAAAAGAAGAGCAAGCATTCGTTGAAGGACGTATTACAACGTTAGAAGGTATGATTCGTAATGCTGTTATTATTAGTGAAGCAAATACAGACGAAGTACAACTTGGAAGCACAGTAACATTTATTGAGTTACCAGACGGTGATGAAGAAACGTATACAATCGTTGGTTCAGCAGAAGCAGATCCATTAGAAGGTTTAATTTCAAATGATTCGCCAATCGCTAAAGGATTATTAGGCGGTAAAAAAGGCGACGAAATGAAGATTTCGACACCTGGCGGCGATATGTCCGTTAAAATTGTAGGAATTGAGTAATAGAATAAACTTATGAAACCGCCTTCATTTCGAAGGCGGTTTTTTTATAACATCCAAAACAGATCTAATCGCCTATACAAGCATTGCGTTCGAAAAGACTTTTCGTATAAAATAGATAGGCTTTATGGTGGAAGGTTATACTATTAATCATGGGCTAATGGTGGATTCTTTGCTATTGACACACAAATGATTACCACCTAACCCGATTGTCGTTTATAATAAATTGCAACTGCTAAATGGATGATTTGAAACATATTGGCTGTTCAATCGTCTTATCATAGCAAGTACTATTGAGGAGCTGAAAGATATGAGCGATTCAAATACACAGTTTTCACGTTCAAAAAAACAACAGAAAAAGCGACAAGATCGAATTTTGAATATGTTGATTGCCGCGGTTGTCATCGGAATTATTGTCGTAGCAACATTTATTTTAAAAAATCCGTCAGAAAAACCTAATGAGGCGAATACGGAAAATCAAACAGAAGAGCAACAATCCAACGAAACCCAAAATGAACAAGACGAAAAAGAGACATCAGAAGATCATGAAGATGAACAATCAGAAGAAGATGATAAGGTATCAGAAAAAGAGCAAGAGGAAGACGATGAAACAGAGGAAAAGGTAAAAGAAGAAGAAAGTGATGACCCAGTTGTAGATAAATCAGTTGTCGATTCAAGTTGGACGCCAATTGGAACGAAACAGCAAGGAGAACATGTGTCAGTGTACGATGGGACATCTGTCGATTGGCATGAGAAAATAGATGCGCTCGCTTATGCAACGGATTTAAATCGTGAACAGATGATTGTACACTGGTTAAAAAATGGCGGCGGTCCAGATAAATCAATTGGAATTGTCAGTTCTAATGATCAAAGTGAAAAATATCGTGTATACTTAGTATGGGTAGACGGCGAAGGCTGGAAACCGGAAAAAGTAGACGTATTAAATACGTTACAATTTAATTATAAATAAATAGTTGTTCGCATGAATGTTTTCGTGCGAACAATCTCACTTATTTGGAGGAGATTTTGTGAAAGTAGCAATTATTGGTGCAATGGAAGAAGAAGTGACAATTTTACGTGATCAGATGGAAAATAGGCAGCTTACGACAATTGCTAACTGTGAATTCATTGAAGGTACAGTAAATGGTACTGACGTTGTATTAGTACGTAGTGGCATTGGTAAAGTAAATGCAGCAATGGCAACAAGTTTATTATTAGAAAAGTTCAATCCTGATTATGTATTAAATACAGGCTCAGCAGGCGGATTTGCAGCTGATTTAGAAGTAGGTTCAGTAGTCATATCTGATGAAGTTGTACATCATGACGTGAATGTTACAGCATTTGGTTATAAACACGGACAAGTTCCACAAATGCCAGCAACATTTATGTCCAATGAAACCTTAATTCGTTTTGCGAAAGAAGCGGTAGAGGAAATTGGTGAGCATACATATGGTACAGGATTGATTGCATCTAGTGATACCTTTATGAGTGATCCGGAGCATGTTGCAGAAGTTCGTGCATTATTCCCAGAAATGATTGCAGCTGAAATGGAAGCAGCAGCAGTTGCACAAGTTTGTTATCAATTTGAAAAGCCGTTTGTCGTCATTCGTGCGCTATCTGATATAGCGGGGAAAGAAGCACCGATGAGCTTTGATGAATTTTTACCTATCGCGGCAAAACATTCTTCAGAAATTGTTTTACGCGTCATCTCGAAACTTTTATAGATTCATGGTAAACTAGAGATATAGATAACCATTTGTGTTTTGAGGAGGTCATAAACATGTCAGACATGACAACTTTCGCTCTAATGGCAGGTACATTCATTTGCGCAGTAGTAGCTTCTGCAGTTATTTTAAAACAAGTAAAAGAATAATGACGTGAGAAAAAACGCTTCTTCGGTATGATCCTTAGAAGCGTTTTTTCATTTGTGTCTCACTGTTCTTTGTTCTCGGCTTCATATTTAAATAATTGATAAAGTTTAATAATTGCTCTTTTTTCAATGCGAGAAACATAACTTCGTGAAATATTTAATTGTTCAGCAATGGCTTTTTGTGTCATAGGTTGTTGATCTAACAAGCCAAACCTTCTCTGTATGATTTCTAGCTCTCTTGCATTTAATTGTCCTAAGTGTTTGTATAAACGATCTCTCCGTTCATTTTTTAAAACGACTGCATTTGGGGATTCGTCTGTGCTTTGTAAAATATCTGCAATTTCTAATGGCTGACCTTCATCGTTTCCACCAATTGGTTCATATAAAGAAATATCTTTTTGCGTTTTCTTTTGTTTTCGTAAATGCATTAAAATTTCATTTTCAATACAACGTGCCGCATAAGTAGATAGTTTGGTTTTTCGGTCTGGTGTGTACGTATTAATGGCTTTCATTAACCCGATCGTACCAATTGAGATATAATCATCGAGCATTTCGTGTTTAGGTTGAAATTTTTTAACGACATGTGCTACAAGACGCATATTCCGTTCGATTAGCTCATCTTTTGCAGTCTCGTCACCGGCAAAAAGTCGTGCTAAACATTGTTCTTCTTCTTTCTTTGTTAAAGGACGTTTGAAAGATTGGCCACGAATATAGCCAAGCATAACGGGGAGTTCGACCCAAAGTTGAAGTATGGACCATATAAACCCGCTCAATGCTGCCACCTCCTTGTCGATTGTTGTCATTGTATGCAATGCATCAGTTAAACATGTGTTGAATAAAATGCACCATATCCCTGAATCAGTAAAAATAAAGATAAACTAGAATGAGCTTACTTCTTATTGTCTTTGAAGTTTCCCTATTAAAATATGTCAGAACAAGCGAAGAAACGAGCTGAGTGTGATATACTATGTGAGTATTAAGTTGGAAATCGGAGTGAAATGCATGCTAAAGAAGTTTTTGCCAGATGAGTTTGTAGAAAACGTTTTTAAGATAACACCTGAAATGCTTATAAATCGTGGTATTAAAGGGGTTATCACAGACTTAGACAATACATTAGTTGCGTGGGACCGACCAGACGCAACACCTGAAATTATAAAATGGTTAACAAGCTTAAAAGAAGCAGGAATTGAAGTGACGATTGTATCGAATAATAATGAATTGCGTGTTAAAGCTTTTTCAGAACCAATTGATATGGTATTTGTTTCAAAAGCAAATAAACCGTTAAAAATAGGCTTTAAAAGGGCATTAAAATTAATGCAAACGAAAAAATCAGAAACAGTTGTCATTGGAGACCAATTATTAACGGATATATTCGGTGGAAACCGAGCAGGTATGCATACGATTCTCGTTATTCCAGTTGCAACGAATGATGCAAAGATTACGACATTTAACCGCAACTTAGAACGTTTTATTATGAATCGTTTAAGAAATCGTGGACTCATATATTGGGAGGAATGAAAGTGGAAGAATTGAAATGTATCGGTTGTGGCGTAACGATTCAAACAGAAGATGCCAAAAAAGAAGGATATGCACCAGCAGCTTCACTAAAAAATGAAGAAGTCGTTTGTCAGCGCTGTTTCCGTCTACGAAACTATAATGAAATACAACCGGTTTCTCTAACGGGAGATGACTTTTTAAATATTTTAAATGGCATCGGCGAACGTGATGGGCTCATCGTGAAAATCGTCGATATTTTTGATTTTAACGGGAGTTGGATTCCAGGATTACACCGATTTGTTGGACAAAAAGAGATTGTGTTAATTGGTAATAAATCGGATCTTTTACCAAAGTCTATTAAGCCAAATAAAGTCATTCATTGGATGAAAAATCAAGCGGCAAAATTAGGGTTAAAACCTGTGGATGTTATGCTCGTATCTGCATTCAAAGGACATGGCATGGACGAAGCATTACAAAGAATTGAGGCGCTTCGTAATGGGAAAGATGTTTATGTAGTCGGGTGTACAAATACTGGTAAATCAACGTTTATTAACCATATTATACAAAATGCAACTGGTGAAAAAGAAGTCATTACGACATCACATTTTCCTGGAACGACGTTAGATATCGTTGAGATTCCATTGGACGATGAACGTGCCATTTGCGACACACCAGGTATTATCAATAATCATCAAATCGCACACTATTTAGATGCGAATGATTTAAAGCTGATTACACCAAAATCGGAATTAAAGCCAAAAAATTTCCAATTAAACGCAGAACAAACATTGTTTATTGGGGGACTAGCTCGATTTGACTTTATCAGTGGGGAACGAACGTCATTCCAAGTATATGTGTCCAATCGATTAGATATTCATCGTACAAAATTGTCAAATGCGGACAATTTATATGAAAAACACAAAGGCGTTATGTTAGCACCACCATCAATGGATTCATTAGAAGATTTTCCAACTTTTGTTCGCCATGAATTTTCAATTAAAGATGATAAAACAGATATTGTTATTTCAGGTTTAGGTTGGATTACAGTACAACAACGTAGTGTCATTGCGGTTCATGCACCTCGAGGCGTTGATGTCGTTGTGCGTCCATCATTAATTTAAGATGCGGGAAATGGAGGATGTTGAATGAAAAAATGGTATTCTGTCATTGGTGATCCGATTCATCAATCAATGTCACCTCAAATGCATGACGAGTGGTTTACTGAAAATGCAGTAGATGCAACCTATACTCCACACCATGTGACTAAAGATGCGTTAGAAAAAGCAGTACAAAGTTTAAAACACCTTGGTTGTAGTGGATGGAATGTTACAGTACCGCATAAAACAGCGATTATTCGCTATTTAGATGAAATTGATGCAACAGCCAAACATATGAACGCTGTCAATACGGTTGTCGTAACTGAAGAAGGGCGTTTACGTGGTTATAATACAGATGGAGACGGTTTTGTTCGTTCGTTAGAAGAACAATTTGGGGATGTCGCGAAAGGAAATCAAGTGCTCGTTATCGGTGCAGGTGGAGCAGCACGCGGTATTTGTTTTGCATTAGAAGCACATGGATATGGCCCGATTACAATTGCGAATCGGACAATTGAAAAAGCCGAACAGCTTGCAGATGACTTACAACATGCTAAACCGATCTCATTAGCAGATGCGGAAAATACATTAGCAACATTCAGTTTAATCATTCAAACGACATCAGTCGGTATGAACTATGCAAAAGCTGGTATACCAATTAATATGGAGAATGTGGCAAAAGACACAATTGTTGCTGATATTATTTACAATCCGCTAGAAACAGAATTTTTACAAGAAGCAAAAAAGCATGGCGCTAAAACGATGAATGGCGTAGGTATGTTTGTTCATCAAGGCGCTATCGCATTTGAAAAATGGACTGGAATTTGTCCGAATACAAAAGATATGATTGATCAAATAACAACTAAACTCGGAGGTACCTTATGTTAACAGGTAAACAAAAAAGATTTTTAAGAAGCGAAGCACATCATTTACAACCCGTATTTCAAATTGGAAAAAATGGGTTAACAACACCCGTAATCGAACAAATTGAAGAAGCACTAGAAGCACGTGAATTAATCAAAGTAAATATTTTACAAAACTGCATGGAAGATAAGAGTGAAATGGCTGAACGTTTAAGTAAGCGTGAAGGATTGGAAGTCGTTCAAGTGATTGGGAATATTTTAGTTTTATATAAGGAATCAAAAGAACATAAACAAATTACCCTGCCATAGGAGGAAGTCACTTGAAGAAAATCGGAATATTAGGAGGCACATATAATCCACCACATATCGGACATTTAATGATTGCAAATGAAGTAAAACATGCGCTTTCGTTAGATGAAGTGCGCTTAATGCCTACAGCGATGCCACCACATAAGGAGGCTGATGAAAAAGTGAGTCCGACCGCACGTTTAGAAATGGTACAACGTGCAATTAGTGGATTAGAAGGTTTTACAGCGTCCTCTTTTGAAATCGATCGAGGTGGCATTTCCTATACATTTGATACGATGAAACAATTGACCGAATTGGAGCCAGATGTTCAGTTTTATTTTATCATTGGTGGGGATATGATTGACCAACTAGATACATGGCACCGAATTGATGAATTAGTGCATCTTGTGCAATTCGTTGGCGTGAATCGTCCAGGTTGGAAAAGTGAAACGGAGTATCCAGTCATGCTCATCGATATTCCAGAAATTGATTTATCCTCAACACTCTTACGTCAACGTTTTCGAACAGGTGGAACCGTTGCGTTTTTAATCCCTAAACAGGTAGAGGATTTTATACGTGAGGAGGGCTTATATGGAGCGAATTAAAGAAGAATTAAAAAGTCGCTTATCATTATCGCGATACGAGCATGTGCTACGTGTAGAACAAGTGGCCTCACAATTAGCAAACCATTATGATGTGGATGTAGATGCAACAACTCGAGCGGCATTGCTTCATGACATTGCTAAAAATATGGATCGTCAACTATTGCGTGATATGCTCGTGAAAGGTGGCGCAGATGAACGTTTACTTCTGTACCATCATGAACTGTGGCATGGACCAGCTGGTGCAATGTTAGCTGTGCAATTATTCCAAGAGAAAGATGAAGACGTGTTAAATGCCGTCCGATACCATACTACGGGACGAGCACATATGTCTGATCTTGAAAAAGTGATTTTTATTGCTGATTTAATTGAACCGGGGCGAGATTTTCCCGGAGTAGACGCATTGCGTGCGGTATCTATGCAATCATTAGATGAGGCGATGAAGCATTGTATTGCACATTCTATACAGTTTTTAGTGTCGAAGAAAGTCGCAATTTTTCCAGATTCTTTTGAGTGTTACAATGAATGTATACTGGGTGATTCTACAACATAAAAGTGAAATTAGAACGAAAAGAGAGGTTTTATGAAATGAGTGAAACTTTATTAACAACAGCTTATAAAGCAATAGATGATAAACATGGTGAAGATATTATTGTGTTAAATATGCAAGGTATTTCAATTATTGCAGATCATTTTATTATTTGTCACGGAAACTCTGAGCGACAAGTACAAGCAATTGCACGTGAAGTGGTCGATGAAGCAAATAAGTTTGGTGCAAATGTAAAGCGCATTGAAGGAATGGATGCGGGACGTTGGGTACTCGCCGATTTAGGAGATGTAGTTGTACATATCTTCCACCGTGATGAACGTGATCACTATAATTTAGAAAAATTATGGGGAGATGCACCTCAAGTAGAAACGGCCGAACTAAACGTATGATGCAAAGCTATAAGCAATTCGCCACAATTTATGATGCATTAATGACGGCAGATATTCCGTATGATGACTATGTACACATCATTGAAACAGCAGTTGGCAGCATTGCAGGGAAGAAAATTCTTGATGTAGGCTGCGGCACGGGAATTTTATCATTGAAATTAGCACAACTAGATGCTCAAGTGACAGGTGTTGATTTATCAGCTGAAATGCTTATGATTGCGCGTGAGCGTGCAGAAGCATTTCATCAACAAATTGAATTCATTGAAATGCCTATGCAACAATTAGAAGGATTGGAAAACTATGATCTTGCCGTTATTTCAATTGATTCATTAAATTATGTGATTGATGAAAAAGATGTGCAAGACACGTTTCATCATTTGAATGCCGCGTTAAAAAGAGGCGGAAGATTAATATTTGATGTCCATTCAACATTTAAAACAGACGTTATATTTATGGAAAGTCCATTTATTTATGATGATGAGGATATTTCTTATATTTGGCTGACAGATGAAGGAGCATTTGCGCATAGTGTTTTATCTGAACTAAGCTTCTTTGTAAAAAATGATAACGGAACCTATGATCGTTTTAACGAACAACATTATCAGCGAACATTCCCACTGAATACGTATGTTCAAATGCTTGAACAAGCAGGTTTTCAAATTGAACGTATTTTTGCAGATTGGCAGGATGAAGCACCCGATGAGGAAAGTGAAAGAATTTTCTTTCAAGTTGTGAAAAAGTAATTGAAATATCGGGGAAGTAGATTATAATAGTAGTACTCCATATGGATTGGAAAGGATGGATGATATGATCAATTCCTTTTTATCCGACCATTGGCGCAAATTATTATTCCCCGTTATTCTCATTGTTGTCATGATCTTTTTGTTCATACCCCGTGGACAATCAAAAGATGAAGCATCTGTACAACAACTACCATTTCCAATTGAAGAAAAAATAGAAGAGCAAACTCATCAAGCGATTGAAGAAGAACAACAAAAGCCGACGACTTTACTTGTTGATGTTCAAGGTGCAGTTTTACATCCCGGTGTTTATGCATTGGATGATGGTGATCGTGTGATTGATGCGATTCAAGCAGCTGGCGGCTATGCAACGAATGCCGAATCTCGTCTTGTAAATCATGCAATGAAATTAGCAGATGAGATGCTTATTTACATTCCAACTGTCGGTGAAGAGCCGCCGGAAGAAAGTATGGCTACACTATCGACTGCCCAATCTAACGAAGCAACAACAATATCCAGTGAAGGAGTTGTTCATTTGAATAAAGCAACCGAAGCGGATTTAATGACCTTATCAGGAGTTGGTCCGTCGAAAGCGGCTGCCATTATTCAATATCGTGAAGAAAATGGTCCGTTTCAATCAATCGAAGAATTGATGAATGTGTCGGGCATTGGTGAAAAAACATTTGAAGCATTAGAACAATATATTACTGTGAATTAATGGAGGCATTCATATGGAGCGAATTACGTGGGATCAGTTTTTTATGGCACAATGTCATTTATTAGCGCTTAGAAGTACTTGTACAAGACTCGCAGTTGGTGCAATTGTCGTACGCGATCATCGTATCATTGCTGGTGGTTATAATGGCTCTATTTCTGGTGGCGATCATTGTATTGACCATGGTTGTTACGTAGTGGATAATCATTGTGTACGTACAATTCATGCTGAAATGAACGCATTATTGCAATGTTCAAAGTATGGTACACCAACAGCAGATTCAACAATTTATGTGACACATTTTCCATGTTTACAATGCGCGAAAGCGATTATCCAAGCAGGCATTAAGCGCGTTATTTATGCACAGGATTATCGCAATCATGAATATGCTGTAAAATTATTTGCACAATCAGGCGTATCCGTACAACATATTCCATTCGATGAGCGGAAAATTGACTTCTTAAGCGAAGAAAAAATGACCTTTATTCAAGATTTATTAGAAGAGATGCGTGAATTAGGTGCTGATGAAGAAAAACTTGATTCGATGATGAAGCGGGTTAATCTTTTATTCAGCGTGTAACATTTCAAATAGATTTTACTTATATCGCGATTGCCATGATGATTGCAGCAGCAGCTGTATTTCATTCGGCATCGCTTTTTTCTTTACAACTTCTCATACTTTTTGTCATCTGGCGAAGGTATCAATCCTATCTTATATTCCTATTCGTAAGCTTAATAGCCATCGGTAGTTTTTATTACTTTTCATCTACAAAAATCGATTTCAAAGAAACTGGAGAAGAACAATTAACGATTCATTTTTTTGATCGTGTCAAAATGGATGGACGAACATTAAAAGGACTAGCGAAAACAGACGAAGGAGATATTCTTTATACAAACTATACGTTTCAAACGGAAGAAGAGAAAAAGCAATTTGAACAACTTTCCATTTATGCTTATTCATTTGAAATTCAGGCAAGTTTTGAAGAAATCCCTCCAACTGCACATCCGTATGCTTTTAATATGGGACGTTATTTACAAATGAACGGTGCAAAAGGAATAATTCAAATTGATGAGATCACTGCGATACATGGCAAGGATGATTGGACAGTAAATATAGCTGTTTATCGAGAACGAGTGCTTGACCATATTGAACGAACATTCCCGTCATCTTTAGTAGCTGAAGCAAAGGCTTTACTTGTCGGTGATCGCTCTGATATGAGTGAAGAAACAGCAGCACAATATCGAAAGTTGGGCATTACGCACTTATTTGCAATATCAGGTTTGCATGTAGGTTTATTAACATTCATCGTACGAGAATGCTTATTACGATGCCGTATGCGAAAAGAGTATGTGGATATGCTGTTGTTTTGTGCATTGCCGATCTACGCGATGTTGGTCGGTGGTGCACCTTCCGTTTGGCGCGCTTCGGTTGTTACGATGCTTATTTTATGTGTAAAAGCTTTTAAATGGCGTGTTGGCATAGAACAACTACTCGCCGTAACTTGTATACTATTTATTCTCATCAAACCTTATAACCTGTTACAGCCAGGCTTTCAATTATCTTATGGTGCAACATTTGCCCTCATTTTTTCGAGTCAAATACTTATACGGACAACATCTTATTGGAAACAGTCTTTCCTCATTACAGCGATTAGTCAAATTGCACTTTATCCAGTACTCTTAGTACATTTTTATGAAGTCTCAATTTCTTCGTTCCTTGTAAATTTACTATTTGTACCACTTTATTCGATCTTCATTTTACCGATGAACATCGTATTACTGTTAGTATCTTCACTTTTTGCTCCTTTCGCGAAATTGCTATTTTTCATTTATGAACCTTTACGAGGCTGGATTGAGACAATGACCATTTGGATTGCTGAATTACCTTATCAATTATGGACGCCAGGAAAACCACACGCAATCTTACTAGCCATCGCTGTAGTTGGAATTGGTTTGTTTTTTGTAAGCGTAGAACGTCGTCAGCCATATTGGCGTTCTATATTGTATCTACTCATTCCTGCATTTCTTATGCATGCTATGCCCTATGTAAATGGAGAACTTCGAGTAAGTTTTGTAGATGTTGGTCAAGGTGATTGTATTGTGATAGAACTCCCATATCGTCGAGGGGTGTATGTTATTGATGCAGGGGGTATGCTACAATTTGGCGAAGAAAAGGATTGGCGAAGACCATCCAAACCTTTTGAGATAGGACGCAATATTGTCGTACCTTTTTTAAAAGGAAAAGGGATTACAACCATTCATGCAATGATTTTATCACATCCACATGTCGATCATATCGGCGGTGTGCATGAAGTAATGGAAGATATTCGTGTCAGAAGTATTCATACATCGCCAAATACATTAGATGTACCTGAAATGCAAAAAATCATTGAACAAGCTACCAATCAACAAATTCCTATCGAAATAAAGAAAAATGAGGATCGTTGGATCATAGATGATACGATATTTTATTATATGGGTCCTCAAGAAGATCGTTATGAAGGAAATGACAGTTCATTGATTTTGTTCATGCAATCGCGTGGCTATGCTTTTTTATTTGCGGGTGATATTGAAGAGAAAGGGGAGCGACAATTTGTTTCCACTTATGGTGAGATGAATTTTCCACCAACGATTTTAAAAGTTGCCCATCATGGAAGTAAAACTTCTAGTTCAAGTGCGTTTTTAGATGCAGTACAACCCATCATTGCGGTAGCGATGCAAGGAAGAAATAATCGATTTAACCATCCAAGTGAAGAAGTTGTAGAGCGATTTAAAGAGAAAAACATTCCGCTATTTACAACACAACAACTGCAAACAATTACGATTAAAATTGATCGGAATGGGAAATTATCCATTGATCATCAATAAAAAAACGGACAAGTTTACTTGTCCGTTTTCACTCATAAGATTGAGTTCTGTAGCTGTCTTCTTTAAAGAATCATATAAATGCTGTTGTACATTAGCCTGCGATGAAGTCAACTAATGTAGCAATAATAAAAATAGAAGCAAAGAATCCAAAAGATACGACCATACCTACTACAGAGTCAGTAAAGTCATTACGTTTACACTGTACATCGTGTTCGAACTCGTTCATTGCTACACCTCCTATATATGTCCATTTTAAGTATAATCGATTTGGGATAAAAAATCTAGACAAATTCATTGGTTGTGCTTGCATTCATTGAAATGACATAAAACGTTCACAACATGTATCCACTTTTATATTTTTCATTATACCGGGTTTTCATAATCAAAACAAACGAAGATATGTTTTGATAGGCTGTGGGGAGAACGTAGCAGCTAATCACAATATTCATTTTCGCATCAATTGTGGTGCTTGTCGCGGACACAGCTTCAGTCTCCTCGTCGCTAGGCTCCTAGCGGGGGCTTCAGCTCGTGCTGTTATCATATCTCCACTTCAATCAATAGGTAAATGGGTTAGTGAAAATAAGGTATGAGTAAAATGGTTGTGGGGGACAATTAAAAAATCCATAACACAATTAATTTTCGTACCAATCGGACGCTTTCTACTCCGATTAATTGATATCGGCGTGGAATAATTTGGATTTTAGGCATGAAAAAAGGCGCTCTTCTTGTATAGTGAAGTTTGAGAAATACGGAATACTGAACGATTCAGAAAGATAAAATGTCTGCCGAAAATAGTACCCACAAAAACTTGACTCAATCGGAAATAAGGTATGAGTAAAATGTTTGTGGGTGATGAATGAATATCTATAACATCATTCATCTCCGTTCCAATCGGACGCTTT
>ERZ808040.1720-NODE-1720-length-14017-cov-3.426255_pt1 | contig 14017 bp, 10 predicted proteins | sample MGYA00380191_ERZ808040 | MGnify/ENA primary metagenome ERZ808040 (study PRJEB31490, sample SAMN06133395) | mouse gut metagenome | isolation source: J6 | host: mice | place: China: Chengdu | collected 2015-05 ... | reverse complement strand
CTCCTTGCGTACCACCCGGGCCAGGGGGCAGCCCTCGGTTTTCGACAGGTCGGTGATACGGAACAGGCCGGGGTCCAGCTTGTTGCCTGTGCCCAGGGAGGAGACGATGGGGACGCCCCGGGTGAGGGCGGTCTCGATCAAATCCAGTTTGCAGGACACCAGGTCGATGCAGTCCACAATGTAGTCCAGCGGCTGGTCGAAGAAGTCCTCCCGCCGCCCCGCCTCATACTTCTCCGCCCGGATGGTGAGGCGGCAGTCCGGATTGATGTCGCGGATACGGTCGGCCATGGCCTGGGCCTTGGGCTGGCCCAGGGTGGAGCGGGTGGCCTCCACCTGGCGGTTCAGGTTGGTCAGACCCACCGTGTCGTGGTCCACCAGCGTGAGGGCGCCCACGCCGGAGCGGGCCAGGGCCTCGGCGCACCAGCTTCCCACGCCGCCCAGACCGAACACGGCTACGTGGGCGGCAGCCAGGCGCTCCATGGCCTGGGGGCCCAAAAGCATCTCTGTGCGGAGAAACCTCTCGTCCATGCAGTTCATCCCTTTCCAAAAACAGGCGGACGGAGCAGCGCTCCGCCCGCCTGTCCCATGATGTCTCTTACTCGCCGAGGTACTTGACGCCGGCGCCCTGGGTGGCCTCCATGTTTTCCGTCAGGCCCTCCAGCCAGGTGTTCAGCTTCTCATTGGTCAGCGCGTTCTTGCCGGTGAGCTTCCAGACGGGCTCGTCCCAGCCCTCCAGGTAGATGATGTGCCAGCCCTGCTGGCCGTCCTGGGGATTCTCCACCAGACCGGTGTCGCCGATGGCGCGGCCGTCGGCAAAGATCCAGTCGTTGAAGCCCTCGAACATCACGCCGGGCGCGACCTGCTCGTACAGGCCGCCGTTGGTGTTGGAGCCGGGATCGTCGGAGTATTCCTCGGCCAGCGCGCCGAAGGACTCGGCGGTCTTGTCGCCCGCCTCCCACTGGGCCAGGATGTCCTCGGCCTCGGCCTTGGCGGCGTCCAGGGCCTCCTGAGTGGGCACCTTGCTCTCGTCCACGTCCTCGGTGGCGGGGTCATCGGCATCGGCCACCTCGGCCTTGATGAGAATGTGTCGGATGTCAGCAGTGGCAGTCTCATCCCGGTAGCGGTTCAACAGCATGACGGCGTAGTAGCCGGAGCTGGACTCCACCACACCCACATCGCCGCTGGCGCGGCTGTCATCCATCAGCCATTCGCCAAAGCTCTGATAGGAGAGGCTGCTGCCCACCGTGCCGGTGTGCAGGGAGGCGTCGGGATCCGCCTCATAGTCCTCCTTGTCGTCCTCAGACACATAGTCGGGGGCCAGCTCGGCAAAGGCAGTTTCCTTGTCATCGGAGGAATTCACCGCAGCCACAAACGCATCGGCCTTGGCCTTGGCAGCCTCCATGGCGGCCTTCGTCTCCTCTTCAGTGGGCTCCACCGTGTTGCCGTCCTCGTCGGTGGTGGACGCGGCCTTGCCGCTGAGATAGATATAGCGGTAGTCGTAGGTGTCCAGCGTGGAGGCATTCTCCTCATAGTAGGCCTGAATGTCCTCGTCGGTAATGCCCAGGCTGTCGGCGTAGGCGCTCTGGTAACCGTTCACCAGAGCTTCCCGCTCCACACAGGTCTTGAAGGCGGAGGGGGTCATATACTTGCCGTACATGGCCTTCAGATAGCCGTCATAGGCATAGCCGTAGGACTCGGCAGCCTTTTTGGTGGAGGAGATGGCCTCATCCACATAGGCCTTGTCATCGTCGGACAGGGTGTAGCCGGCCTCAGAGGCGGCGGTCTCCAGGGCAGAGATCTTCTTCAACTGCTCAATGGTACTGTCCAGGAACTGGTCAAAGTAGCTCTTGGTCTGCTCCTCGTCCGTATACTGGGTTCGGAGATCCTTGCTGGGATCAAAAGCGCCGCCGCTGGTGCTGTATGCCTGATTCATATAATAGGTGAAATAATAGTTGACATCGGTGACGGAGTAATCGCGGCCGCCCACCGTCAGAGCGGTCTTGCCGCGCTGGAAGATGCCGGAGTGCCAGATCAGCAGGGCGGCCACCAGCACGGCAACAATGACACCGATGACCGTATAGACAACGGCCTTGCGCTTGGCGGCCTGCTGCTCCTGGAGCTCCTTCCTCTCCTTTTGAGTCAGGCCCTGTGTCGGGTCGCTCTGGCGCGATTTCTTTTCTCTGGATGCGCTCATTTGTAGCTTCAGTCCTCTCATAAGTGTCCCCCCGCGGGAGCAGGGGGCCTGGCTATAGACATTCTGACATTATACAGGAAATGCCGCACTCTTTCAAGAGCGAAAACAGGTTTTACACTTTGTTCAAATGCCGGAAATAAGAAAAACCCCACGAAACAGCGTTTCGTGGGGGCCCCGCTCTGGCCGTGCGGATCCATTTAAAACCTGCACAAAGTGGCAGGTGGGTTGCCTCCATGTCGCTTCGTTGCTTCCAACTTCCAGCCGTCCCTCGGAGGGGCGCCGGGAGGCCTGCAGTCCACGCCATGAGGTGGGCATCCCGTTTCAGAGATGTGGGTTTAAATAAAACCCGTCACGCACCGAGCAGGAAAAAATTATGCGTCCGAGCCGTCCTCCTCCGCGAAGAGGGACTCCATAAACTGCTGATACACCAGCTCCAGCTCCTCCTCACTGTCCAGGGTGGAGAGCTGTTCCTCGCCGTCTGCCTCGATCACCTTGAGGATCACCAGGCCGTATTCCTCATCCAGATCCACATCCTCTACAGAGCCGTCCTCTTTCCCCTCCACGGCCGGGAAAAAGGCCATGTAGGTCTGGCCGTTGTACTCTAGTGTGTCCAGATGCTCCAGCTCAAATTCATTGCCGTCCTCATCAGTGACGGTGATGAAATCAGGGCCAAATTCTTCACTCATATTGGGCACCATACCTTCCTTTTCTTCGTCTCTTATTGTAGCCTGTTGCGCCCAAAAATGCAAGAGTGGGATCTGCCAAATTTTTGACGAAGCCTATATTCATCCTTTATTGGAAAGAATTAGGGTGGACAAGCTGGAGGAATATGCTATAATATCAGCAATCGCCGCATGTGATGAGGCGATCCTGCAAGCATACGTGTTCCACCGAAAAACGGAGGTGTCATTTTGGCGTCAACATCCAATCAGGGCCCCAATCCGAACCGGGGCCGGAAGCGGAGGCGGCCGTCCACGGCTGCGGTGGTTGCGGGCACGGTAGGGAAGGTGCTGGGCACCTTCCTCCTGATCTGCGTGATCACGGGGGCTATCCTGCTCTGCTTTGCCGCGGTCTACATCAAGACGGTCATCATCCCGCAGGCCCATCTGGAGGCCAATTTCGTCATGAACCAGACCAGTACGATTTATTATAAGGATTCCACTACGGGGGAATATGTGGAGCACCTGTCCCTCCATGGAACAGAAAACCGCCAACTGGTCGACTTTGAGGAGATCCCAGATAATCTGATCAACGCCACCGTGGCCATCGAGGACGAGACGTTCTGGAAGCACCACGGCGTCAACTGGAAGCGTACCCTCAAGGGGGTGCTGCTCATGTTCACCGGCGGCGATATTCAGGGCGGCTCCACCATCACCCAGCAGCTCATCAAGAATGCCACCCAGTACGACGATGTGACGGTAAAACGGAAGATTCTGGAGATCTTTACCGCCTTGGACTTTGACAAGACCTACTCCAAGGAGCAGATTCTGGAGTGGTACCTCAACTATATTTACCTGGGAGAGGGCTGCTACGGCGTGGCCACGGCGGCCCAGAACTACTTCGGCAAGGAGCTGTCGGAGTTGGATCTGGCCGAGTGCGCCAGCCTGATCTCCATCACCAACAACCCCTCGGCCTACAATCCCTATCGCTATCTGGAGAACAACCAGTACCGCGCAAGGCTGGTTCTGGGCAAGATGCTGGAGCTGGGGAGCATCAACCAGTCCGAGTACGACGAGGCCATGGCCGAAATTGATGATCTGGCCTCCCATCTGGAACGGAGCACCAATGAGGCCAGGCCCGCCACCATCTACAACTGGTATGATGAGCAGGTCATCACCGACGTGATGAACGACCTCATAGAGAAGTACGGCTACTCCGAGCAGGTGGCCTCCGACATGGTCACCTCCGGCGGACTGAATATTTACGCCTGTGTGGACCCGGAGATCCAGTCCATCGTGGAGTCGGTCTACTCCGACCGCAGCAACCTTCAGCTCACCAGCAAGTCGGGGCAGGCGATCCAGTCGGCCATCGTAATCATTGACCCCCAGGGCAACATCGTTGGGCTGGCCGGCGCCCTAGGCGAAAAGAGCAGCAACCGGGGCTGGAACTACGCCAGCCGCTCCCTGCGGCAGCCGGGCTCCTCCATCAAGCCGCTGAGCGTCTATGCGCCCGCTCTGGAGAGCGGGGTGATCAGTCCTGCATCCGCTTTTGACGACTATCCGGTGCAGCTCCTCAGCGGCAAGGCCTGGCCGCTGAACAACCCCCAGACCTACCGGGGGAGGATGACCGTAGCGGCGGCGCTGGAGGTGTCCTCCAACCCGGTGGCCGTGCGCACCCTACAGAACCTGGGTGTGAAGAATTCCTTCCAGTTCATGGAGGAGAAGTTCCATATCGATCTGGAGGACGGCCGCACCGTCAACGGACAGGTGATGAACGACCTGGGGGCCAGCCAGCTCGCTCTGGGCGGCCTCACCGACGGCGTGAGTGTGGTAGACATGGCCGCCGCCTACTCCGTGTTCCCACGCAACGGCCTGTATGTGGAGCCCCGCACCTACACCAAGGTCACCCGTGTGCTGGACGACGGCACGGAGGAGGTTCTGCTGGACAATACTCAGAATCAGCCCGAGGCGGTTCTCTCCGAGGAGACAACCTGGTATATTAACGACATGCTGAAAAATGTGGTTACAGGGAAATTCGGCGGGGCAACCGGCACCGGGGCCCAGCTCTCAGGTATGACGGTGGCCGGCAAGACCGGCACCACCAACTCCAATAACGATAAGTGGTTTGTGGGCTATACTCCCTACTATACCGCCGCGGTCTGGGTGGGCTATAACAACCCGGAGCGCATCAGCTCCAGCAATAACCCGGCAGTGTCCATGTGGAAGAAGGTCATGGCCCCCATCCATGAGGGGCTGGAGAACAAGTCCTTCCCGGCCGCCGGCAGTGAACAGAAGAGCGTCAGCATCTGCATGGACAGTGGCCTGCGGGCCACTGAGGCCTGCCTAAACGATCCCAGGGGCAGCCGGGCCCGCACCTTCACCTTGTTCAGCGACGACGTGCCCGCCGAAACCTGTAGTCTCCACAAGGAGGTGGAGGTTTGCACCGGCAGCCCGGTGCTGGGCGGCGACGGCACGGCGATTGAGGGCCTGTATCATCTGGCGGGAGAGTTTTGTCCCCGGCAGGCCGACGAGGGCGCAGGAGTCACGGAGGGCACGGTCAAGACCATCGGCATCCTGGATTACAGCCGGGAGAGCGTGGGCGGTGCCGCCGCCAAGGACAGCAGTTACCTCTACAGCTTCCTGGAGGCCCAGGGGACCTGTGACGTCCACACCACCGCGCCCCAGCCCCAGGAGCCGGAGGAGTATGATCCCAACAGCTTTGTGATCAGTGATCCCTCCACCTGGCCGCCGGTCAACGACCCCAGGTACGAGAATTTTGACCCGGAGAACCCGGCCACCTGGCCCAACGCGGGACAGCCGTCTGAGACCCCGTCTCCCGGGGAGAGCGGCCAGCCCAATCCACCCGAGACCAGCACAAGCCCCACACCGTCTCCCGTACCCACGCCGGTGGAGACGCCCCCGGACGGGCCCTATATCCCGGCGGATGGTACGAAATAAAGAAACAAACAGCCCGCGGCATGTGCCGCGGGCTGTTTGCTTAAGGTCCGAACAGGCTGTGCAGGAGGCCGGAATCCCAGAGCTGCCGGGCCAGCACGGCGGCCAGTGGGGCGAGAAGCATTCCAAGAACTCCGAGCGCCTGAAAGCCCACATACATGCAGACCAGGGCAGCCAGGGGAGGGAGCCCCACCCGCGCCCCCACCAGACGGGGCTCCAGCAGGCTTCGCACGAGAGAGATAACGGAGTAAAGCACCAGCAGGCCCACGCTCATCCGCACGTCGCCCCCCAACAGGGCGAGCACTGCCCAAGGCAGCAGTACGGTGCCTGTACCGAAGACCGGCAGGGCGTCCACCAGAGCCACAAGTCCGGCCAGAAGGAGGGACAGCTCCACCCGCAGCAGCAGGAAACCGGCGGCGAGCTCGCCGAAGGTGATCAGCATCAGCAGGCCCTGGGCTTTCAGCCAGCCGCCCAGCGCCTCCCTCAGACCGCCGGCCACCCGGCCCAGCCGTGTCCGCCACGGCGGGGGAAGGCGGCGGCGCAGGCCGTCCAGCAGAGCGGGACGGCCTGCGCTGGTGAAATAGGTGGCCAAAACTGTCGTAAAGAGAAAAAGAGCGGCGGCGGGAAGGGCCGAAGCCAGCCCTGTCACCGCCCCGGCCAGGGCGTCATAAAAGCGGTTGGGCAGGGCAATGCCCTGCTCCAGAAGGCCCTCCAGGGCATCACGGGCCAGGGTTTGGAACTGAACGGGCAGGGCGATGAGGAACCGGTAGGCCCAGCGCTCCAGCCCGTCGGCCAGCGTGGGCAGCCCGGCCAGCAGGGTGGGCAGGCGGCCCAATAGCAGGGACAGTTCGTAGCCTACCCGCCATACCACCAGCGCCAGCCCTCCCAGAACAGCGGCGGTGAGAGCCGCGGTACACAGTGCGGCGGCGCCCCGCCGGGGCAGGTGCAGGCGCTCCATCAGAAGGCGTACGGCGGGCTCCAGCAGGGCGGCAAGGCCGAAGGCCAGCAGGAAGGGGAGCAGCCAGGGGAGGAGAAAGCGCAGGGCCAGCCACAATCCGGCCAGGGCCAGGGCAGCATAGAGCAGGCGGAGCAGAAAGCGCAGGTGTCTGTTTTCCGGCAAAAGACAGCCTCCTCTCCTGAAAATCGGTGAGAATACACAAAAACGGCATGGGCGGATCGGCAGAAATCGGCAGAGTTGGCAGGGGCTTTGCCCTTGCGGCGGGCGGGAGGGTGTGCTACAATAGACCACAAAAGATAAACAAATGGCTTTCTCACGTGGACATATGGGCGGGAGGTACATAGAATGGGTAAGTCACCCAGTTATTTCATCGTGGAGTCCAGCGCACTGCCAGAGATTTTTCTGAAGGTGGCGGAGGCCAAGCGGCTGTTGGAAACCGGCGAGGTGGACACGGTCCACTTGGCCACCCGGCGGGTGGGCATCAGCCGCAGCGCATTTTATAAATACAAGGATGCGGTGCGGCCCTTCAATGACATGCTGCATGGGCGGATCGTCACCTTTCAGTTCCTGCTCAAGGACGAACCAGGGGTGCTGTCCGCCGTCTTAAATATCTTTGCCCAGACGGGTGGGAATATTCTCACTATCAACCAGTCCATACCAAGCAACGGCTGTGCTGCGGTGACGGTGGGGGCGGAGACCTCGGGGCTGCGCATCGCGCTGGAGGAGTTATTGAACCAGGCCCTGGAGATAGAGGGAGTCCTGCGCTGTGAGATTTTGGCGGGCTGACGGCCCGGACAGGAGGAAGACAGAATGGTGAACGTGGCAATTTTAGGGTTTGGCGTGGTGGGCTCCGGTGTGGCTGAAGTGCTGGACACCAACGGACGGCACATTGAGGGCAAGGTGGATGATCTGATCCGCCTGAAATATATTCTGGATGTACGGGATTTCCCAGACAGCCCCTTTGCAGGCAAGGTGGTGCACGATTTTTCCGTGATTGAGCAGGACCCTGAGGTGTCCATCGTGGTGGAAACCATCGGCGGGGCCAAGGTGGCGCTGGATTTCACCCGCCGGGCCCTCCAGGCGGGCAAGAGTGTCATTACCTCCAACAAGGAGCTGGTGGCGGAGCACGGCTGCGAGCTGCTGCGGCTGGCCCAGGAGAAGGGTGTCAGCTATCTGTTTGAGGCCAGTGTGGGCGGCGGCATCCCCATCATCCGCCCCCTGAACCAGTGCCTGGCCGCCAACGAGATCGAGGAGATCACCGGTATCCTCAACGGCACGACCAACTATATCCTCACCCGTATGATCCGGGCGGGGCTGAGCTTTGACGACGCTCTGAGGGAGGCTCAGGCCAACGGCTACGCCGAGCAGGACCCCACCGCCGACATTGAGGGCCACGACGCCTGCCGGAAGATCTGCATTCTGGCCTCCCTGGCTTTCGGGCGGCATATTTACCCCCGGCAGGTGCCCACAGAGGGCATCACCGGCGTCACCCTGGCCGACGTGGCCTATGCCGACTCCTGTGGAAAGAAGCTCAAGCTGCTGGGGCGGGCTATTCGCCGGACCGACGGGAAGGTGTGCGCCTATGTGGCCCCACACCTGGTGGACCGGGAGAACCCCCTCTCCGGTGTGGAGGATGTATTCAACGCCATCGCCGTACGGGGCAACGCCATCGGCGACGTGATGTTTTACGGCCGGGGGGCGGGTAAGCTGCCCACCGCCTCCGCCGTGGTGGCCGACGTGATCGACGCGGCCAAGCACCGGGACGAGAAGAAGCGGATGTTCTGGGCCGAGGGCGGGGACGATACGGCGGTGCCGCCCGACGGGCTGGAGAGCCGCTGGTACCTCCGGGGGACCGGGGTACAGGCGGCGGAGGCCGCCTTCCCGGACCGTACCCGGCTGAGCCGCCCCGGAGCGCCGGCGGACGAGTTCGCGCTGGTCACCCCGCTCATGACCCGGGCTGCCCTGGAGGCCCGGCTGACGGGTATGACGCCCGGCTCCATGTTCCGGGTACTGGACTGAGCGCATAGAATGTCGCGGAGGAGCGCGCCTCCTCCGCGACGGACGGATATTCCTGATTTAGGGGGTACATATACCAATGGGACTCATCGTTCAAAAATTCGGCGGCAGCTCCGTCGCGGATGCCGACCGCATCCGCAACGTGGCCCGCATCATAACCGAGACCTACCGCCGGGGCCACCGGGTCGTGGCGGTCCTCTCCGCCCAGGGCGACACCACGGATGATCTGATTGCCAAGGCCGCGGAGATCAACCCCAACGCCTCCAAGCGGGAGATGGATATGCTGCTGTCCACCGGCGAGCAGATCTCCTGCTCCCTGTGCGCCATGGCCATCGAGGCCATGGGCTACCCGGTGGTCTCCCTGACGGGCTGGCAGGCGGGCTTCCGCACCAACTCCTCCTATGGCGACGCCCGCATCAAGCGCATCGATACGGAGCGGGTGCTGGCCGAGCTGGACAAGAACACCATTGTCATCGTCACCGGCTTCCAGGGCCTCAACAAGTATGAGGATATCACCACCTTGGGCCGGGGCGGCTCCGATACCTCGGCGGTGGCCCTGGCCGCTGTGCTCCACGCGGATCTCTGCCAGATTTATACCGACGTGGACGGCGTCTACACCGCAGATCCCCGCCACGTCAAAGGGGCGCGGAAGCTGGAGGAGATCACCTACGACGAGATGCTGGAGCTGGCCACCCTGGGCGCCCAGGTGCTCCACAACCGTTCGGTGGAGATGGCCAAGCGCTACGGCGTCAACCTGGAGGTCCTCTCCAGCTTTTCCGGCAAGCCCGGCACCAAAGTCAAGGAGGTTGCAAAAACCATGGAAAAACTGCACGTCAGCGGCGTAGCCTGCGATAAAAATGTGGCCCGTGTGGCCGTGGTAGGGTTGGCCGACGAGCCGGGCATCGCTTTCAAGATCTTCTCCCTGCTGGCCAAGGAGCGGATCAATGTGGACCTCATACTCCAGTCCATCGGCCGCAATAATACTAAGGATATCAGCTTCACCGTGAGCATTCAGGATGTGGAGCGCTGCAAGCAGCTCCTGGATGAGCACAGGGATTTCCTTCAGTTCGACCATGTGGATGTCAACGACAAAATTGCCAAGGTCTCCATCGTGGGAGCGGGCATGGTCCACAACCCCGGCGTGGCGGCCAAAATGTTTGAGGCCCTGTACAATGCGGGCATCAATATCAGCATGATCTCCACCAGCGAGATCAAGGTGTCCGTCCTGGTGGATATCAACGAGGCCGACCGGGCAGTGCAGGTCATCCACGACCGCTTCTTCCACGAGTTCGGCGGTAACTAAAAATACAAAGGCGGCGGCGGTCCCATGTGGGACCGCCGCCGAGGCTGTCGATAACCCCTCCTGCCGAAGGATTCGGAGGGAAGGATAGTGTGAAAGGGAACCGTCAGGGTTCCCTTTCGCGTTGGATCAAACAACTTTTGAAACTTTTCTGAAGTTTCAAAAGTTCAACAGCCTGTCGAAAAGACTTTTTCGACAGGCTGAGCGGCGCCGGTTCCATATGGGAACCGGCGCCGCCTCTTGTATCTATCAGGCGTTGAATACATACTTGTCCAGGCGGGCGAAGGCCTCCTGAACACGGGAGAGGGGGAGGGCAAGATTCATGCGGATGTGGCAGGGGCCGTGAAAACGGCGGCCATCCTGCCAAGCTACCCCTACATCAGAGCCAGCCTTTTGCAGCTCTTCAATGGTCTTCCCATGTGCTTCACACCATTTGGTGCAGTCGAGGAAAAGCATATAAGTGCCCTGAGGCTTGGTGACCTGAATACCTTTGTATTGCTCCCAAATGTGTTCGCAGGCGAAGTCCACATTATTCGCGAGTACCTGGTTCAACTCATCCACCCACTCGTAGCCCTCCGGCTTGTAGGCGCCGATCAGGGCGTGCATGGAAAGTACGTTTATCTCGTTGTAGTGGCACAAGGAGCTCTCCTTATCCACCCGATCTCGGAGCCACTTGCTGTAGATGATGTGGTAAGACCCGATCAGGCCCGCCAGATTGAACGTCTTGGAGGGAGCATAGAGGGCCACTGTGTGCTCCTTGGCGTAGCTGTTGACCATCTGTGTGGGGATGTGCTTCTGACCGGGGCGGATGATATCAGACCAGATCTCGTCCGAGATAACATAGACACCATGCCGCTGGAAGATCTCCATGGCCTTCTCCAGCTCCCAACGCTCCCAGACCCGGCCTGTGGGGTTGTGGGGGGAGCAGAATAGTGCGGTGTGAATGTGGTTGGCCACGATCTTCTTCTCCATGTCCTCGAAGTCCATGCGCCAAATGCCTTGCTCGTCCTGAACCAGTGGAGAGAGGACGATGGAATACCCGGCATTGGTCAGACAGGATGTAAAGCCGCTGTAGGTGGGGGAGTGAACCAGCACGTTGTCACCCCTGGAGCAGAGTACATTGAGTGCGCTGACCACACCACCCAGCACGCCGTTTTCATAGCCGATGTGCTCCTTGGTTAGGCCAGTGACACCGTTGCGCTTCTCGTGCCACTGGACGATGGAATCATAGTATTTGTCGGTGGGAAAGAAGTACCCGAAGGAAGGGTGCTGAGCCCGGGCGATAATCGCCTCTGTGATGGTGGGGACCACAGGGAAGTTCATATCTGCCACCCACATGGGGATTATATCAAAGCCTTCCTTTGGCCTTGCGGGCGCAATGACATGGGCACCCACATTGTCATAGGCCGCTGCATCCTTTCCGCGGCGGTCCAATATGCTGGTGAAATCATACTTCATTTTGTAATCCTCCTTCGTCTTTTTTACGACCGATGCCAGTCAAAATTGCGGCCCAGTATACTACAATCAGGCCAATACAGAAAAAGTTGTAGGGAATAAAATTCAACATGGTAAAGTCATCGCCCACAACACCGGTTCCCATTGCAACCGCCAGTGCGGTCAAGGTGTTGACGCCGTGGGGAACCATCCAGGAGATGCCGCTGGCAAAGCCCGCGATATAGTTGGCGGCGCGGGTTCGGGCAATATGGAAGGGCTTCATGATGTTGCGGACGATGGGGCTGATAAAGGCGATCGTGGACATACCGCTGCCAATGATCGCACAGAAAATACAGGTGAACACCCCGGAAACCGTTTCCGCCATTCTGGGGGTCTTGGCGTGTCTGACCATAAAGGTCTGGAAACTGTCCAGCACGCCCACCTCCTCAGTCAGTGCGAGTACTACGAAGATCAGGGCCATAAAGACTAAAACATCCATCAGGCTGAGGGTACCGGAGGCCAATAGGCCGTCAGCGGCAAAGATGCTCGCCACGTCCGAATAGCCCAGGATCAGCAACAGGATGATGCCCAGCAGATCGCCTACCACAAGGGCTACCAAGAAGTTTGTCTTGCGCAGGATGAGTACGGCCACCAGGATGGGAATGATGATAAAGATAAGGCCCAGGGAGGAGGAACTGTCCACACTTAGGGAGGCCAGATCAACCCCCTTGGTTGTTGCAAGACCAAATACAAAGAACAGGATGAGGGCGGGTATCCCTGCGGCCAGACTGTACCAGACACGGGTGCGCACCGCGGCGATGATATCCACCTCCTGTCCGATGGAGGAGGTGATGGTCACGTCGGAAATGGGGGAGAGGTTATTACCGAACTCGGAGCCGGAACAGATGGCACCCAGGACTAGGCCGGCGGGACAGCCCATCTGCACACCCATTGGGAACAGCATGGGCATCGTGGCCAAGAGGGCGGCCGCCGAGCTGCCCGTCACAGTGGACATTACCGCACACAGTACGAAGGTCACGCAGGGGATAATGGCAGGTGGGATATTGACCAGACTCACAAGATAGACCAGGCCATCCACCAGGTGGGCGGCCGTTAGGATCTGTGACAGGATACCGGCCGCAATGAAAATGGGAAATAGCATGGTGAAGGACGGATTAGCAAAGCCTTTCATAACTGCTTTCGCATAGCGGTTTTTATCCTTAAACACGAGCAGACCAATGACCATGGCCATGAAGCCTGCTCCCCAGAAGTTTCGTAGGGAACTCATTCCGGTAAAGCAGAGGACAACGATTGCTGCGATCATTCCCAGCAGTGGAAGTATCCCGCCGACCTTCCCTCCATAGGTTTCTGCGTACTTTTTTTCAGCTTCCATTTGACATCTCCCTCTCTTGGTGATTTGCTAATTCCTTAATAATTAAGCATCTTTATAATATGACAAATAAGAAATAAGTCAAGAAAATTTTTATATATTTTAGATACTTCTTTATAGTGAATAAATATTTGGCTTTTGTTTTGTGGATTATCCACAACAAAGAAGCCGGGCGGTCATACCCCCGGCTTCTTTTGTGTCTATCCTAAATAATCTCGGCTCCGCCTCACATCATCCTGATATGCCTCGTTCAGTTTCCGCTGTACCATCAGATGGTGTTCCAACTCCTCAAGAGAAAAATTGCTCAACAACTGAAAGGTGGCCTCCTGACAGGACTGGTTGAAAGCTGTGTGCGCCTGGTAGACCTGTTTGCCGCTCTCGGTCAGGTATAGATTATAAATCCGGTTGTTCTCTGCGTTGCGTACCTGCTCCACCCAGCCCTTGGCCCGCAGCTTGCGCACGATCTGGGAGCAGGCGCTGGGAGTCTTTTTCAGAATGGCGGCCAGCTCGGTGACGGTGATCTCCGGGTGCTCACCGATGAGGTCGATGATATGGGCCTCCGACTGATAGAGAATGTGAGCCCCGTAACGGTGGGGGAGGGAGTCGTATTCATACATCAGGTCATAGGCCTCGTCCTGGGCCGCCCAGATTTGCCCGAGCAGGGCCTCCCGCTGCTGTTCCATAGTCCGCGTCCTCTTTTCTGTCAAACTGTTCCTATTATAGCTGGTTTAGGCCGGGGATGCAAGACGGGACGGGCGTTCATTTGCCGTCGTGGTTGACGGCCCGGTTAATGGCGGAGAGGATGCCCTTGAGGGGGGCCAGGTTGATGTTATGGCTCATGCCTACGCCGAACCAGTCCCTGCCGTTCTCGTCCTGGAGGTGGATGTAGGCCACAGCCTGGGAGTCAGAGCCCTGCTTGACGGCGTGCTCCTTGTAGTCGATGAAGGTGAAGCGGTCCATCTTCTGGCCGTGGATGGCGTTGAAGAAAGCGTCGATGGGGCCGTTGCCGGAGCCCTGGACCTGGAACACGGTGTCGGTGTGGCGGATGGCGCCGGCGAAGGTGACGTGGGAGTGGCCATCCTCGTCGGTAAACTCGGCGAAGGAGTGCTGC
>ERZ808040.1717-NODE-1717-length-14031-cov-6.683173_pt1 | contig 14031 bp, 16 predicted proteins | sample MGYA00380191_ERZ808040 | MGnify/ENA primary metagenome ERZ808040 (study PRJEB31490, sample SAMN06133395) | mouse gut metagenome | isolation source: J6 | host: mice | place: China: Chengdu | collected 2015-05 ... | reverse complement strand
TATGAGGCGGAAATGGATATTCCCGATGTTTTAACGGTTATATAATTAATAATTATAACTGAATGACACATAGTTGTTACAATGGAGAGTAGTATGTGTGGAATTATAGGATATGTCGGAGACAGAAAAGCTAAGGATATACTTCTTGACGCTTTGGCTCTCCTTGAATATAGAGGATATGACAGTGCAGGTATTGCACTGTCTCACAGTGACAGAATGTCCGTTATAAAATGTGCGGGCAGAGTGAGTGATTTGATTGATAAATGCAACGGAATGAACACACCGGAAGAGCAATCAATATTTGATTCGATTTGCGGTATAGGGCATACAAGATGGGCAACACACGGTAATGTTTCCGACAGTAATGCACATCCTCACATGGTTGGTGACGTTGTATTGGTTCACAACGGCATCATTGAGAATTATAAAGAACTTATAGAAGAGTTTCATCTTAACGAAGGGTTGAAATCACAGACCGACACGGAAGTGGTTGCAGCCCTTCTGAACATGTATTATCAAGTGGAAAACAATCCTAAATCGGCTATTTATAAAACCGTTGATAAGCTGAAGGGAACATTTGCGTTTGTAATAATGTTTAAAGACAAACCGGGAAAGATATATTCCATAAGAAATGTATCGCCTATTGTCGCCACACACTTCGAGGGTGGATGTATGTTGGCGTCTGATGTAAGCGCTCTCTGTTCATATACCAATCGATACTTCGTATTGCCTGAATATGACCTTTTGGTACTTACAAAAGACAGTCTTATGGTGGAAGATAAAGAGGGTAACGAAATAAATCCGGAATATTTGACCATGGATTGGGATAAAAACGCATCCGATAAGGGCGGATATCCTTTCTATATGGAAAAAGAAATAATGGAACAGCCGCATGTAATAGAAAATTGCATTAAGAACAGGATTGTTGATGGGATTCCCGATTTCACGGCTGACGGTATAGAAGACGACTTTTTTGATAAATTTGACAGAATTTGCATAGTGGCGTGCGGAACGGCAATGCATGCCGGATTAGTATTTCAATCTCTTGCGATCGAGAAGCTCAGAATACCGGTAGATGTATGGATGGCATCTGAATTTATATATTCAAACCCGATAATAACAGACGGTACTCTTGTTATTGCTATTTCTCAGTCCGGAGAAACGATAGATACTCTTGAAGCATTAAAATACGCAAAATCTAACGGAGCCGTATCACTGAGTATAATAAATGTACAGGGCTCGGCAATAGCATATGAATCGGATTATGTATTATATACATATGCCGGTCCGGAAATTGCCGTGGCTTCCACAAAGGCATACACGACTCAGCTTGCGGTACTTTATTTATTGGTTGCAAAAATTGCTGCGGTTAAGAAGATTTGGTCTGAGTCGGAAATTAAGTATTTTGTGGGCAACCTTGTCAAAGTTCCGGAACTTATTTCGGGAGTTTTGGACAGTAAGGTAGACATACATAAGGCGGCAAGACTTATACTTGACGCCGACGATTTGTTTATGATTGGAAGAGGACTGGATTATTCGGTGTTGAGAGAGGGGTCTCTTAAACTGAAAGAGGTATCGTACATTCATTCGGAGAGTTATGCTGCAGGAGAGCTTAAGCACGGTCCGATTGCGCTTATTACGGATAAAACTCCGGTTGTTGCTGTTATGACGCAGGAAAAGCTTCTTCTTAAAGAACTTTCAAATGTAAGAGAAGTTAAATCAAGAGGCGCGGGAATAATGATATTTGCGAAAAAGAGTTTCGTTCCCGTACTTAAGGAGGAATTCAATGTTATTCCGTTGCCTGATGCGGATGACGACTTTATGACATTTCCGGCTTCCGTTGCACTTCAGATTCTCGCTTATTTTGTATCAAGCGACAAAGGATTTGATGTGGATAAACCGCGTAATCTTGCTAAAGTTGTTACTGTGGAATGATATATATAACTGAAGAAATAAAATATAAAAGGGATTTTGAAGGGGGATTATTGATAAAATATATCCCCTTTTCTAAAGGGGGCAGATAAATTAATGAGCATAAGCTATGAGTTTAATTCTATAAATTTGGATGATTATATTGCATTAAGAAGTTTGGTTAATAAACCTCCTCTTACGACAGAGCTGGCAGATCAAATCATGAAGAATTCAATTTGCAGTGTAAGTGCATTTGATGAAGAAGGAAAAACGGTGGGATTCGGAAGGCTTGTCGGGGACGGAGTCGTAATATGCTATATACAGGATGTAATGGTACATCCGGAATACAGATTCAGGAATATCGGAAAAGGCATCTTGGAACAGTTGGAAGGGTATGTGAAGAACATTACTCAGCCGGGAGTTACAATGATGCTTGAGCTTATGAGCACCCTGCATGCAGAACAATTTTATGAAAAACACGGTTACATCAAACGTCCTAATAATGAATACGGCAGCGGTTTTATAAAATTGATATCAGGTGACGATTAATGAACGAAAATGATTTTTTACAGATAATTGATGAATGTCTGCTGTTATCGGCAAGTAATAACAATACCTTAACAAAGGAGCAGATAGCGGAAGTCTTCGGTGATTTTACACCTACGGAAGATAACCTTAAAAACATATATAATTATCTTATTTCCAAAGGCGTTGTCATAGAAGGATATATGCCGGAGTTCAATATTTATATCGACAAGTCCGATTCCGAGGGCGGAAATGCCGAAGATGAAGATGAGATATACAATTACATAAATGAAATAAAGAGAATAAGCGATATAAAACGAGAGGATATGAGCGATGTACTTATGCAATCCATAATTGATAAAGATGAGGATGCAACAAAGGAATTATTCGACTATGTTCTCTCCAATATTATTGATATGGTAAGTGATTTCGCTGACAGTGAATATCTTATGGATTATGTTCAGGAATGTAATGTAGCGGCAGCGTCATATATACTCGGAAGAGAATTTATAAACGAGAGCAGAGAAACAAATATTTCGAAATTCGGTACCAATGAAATATTAAATATGGTCGACGAAATAGTAACAGAAACAAGAGAACTCTCACAAAAAGCTTTGCGGGCTCTTGCGCATGAAGACGAGTCAACCAAAAGGGCCGCTGATACAATATTAAAAAAAGTTAATTATGTAAATGACGGAGCAGCAAATTATAAGGAAGAGTATGCCTTGGAACCTACTCCGGAAGAACTTGCCGAGTATTTAAATTTGTCGGTTGATGAAATATTGGATACCGTAAAAAATTCAGGATATAAAATAGACGGTATAAATTATGAAAAGAATGATCAATAAATAATTGTTATTGTCATATTGAGGTATGTGAAATGTCGAAATACGGCCCAAGAATAAAAAACATGTTTAAAAAATTCTTCGATGATAATTGCATGTATTATTCTGCAGTAGTATGTTTTTACATTTTGACATGTACGGTTCCGATGATACTTTTGATAGTTACGATTATTGGATTTTTTCCGATTAATGCTTCGGATTTTATTAACAATGCATTGGAATATGTCCTTCCTTCAGATGTGGCAAATTTGGTTTCCGGTGTATTTATAGAACAGTCACAGGGACAAAAAGTTATTTTTACGTCCATATACTCACTGACCGCCATTTATTCGGCGGGAAGTGTCTTTATGGCAATTATGCAGCTTATGGACAGAATATACGGAGTGGAAAAGAAGGTGTCATGGATAAAAAGGCGGCTTCGTTCCACAAAATATACAATGTATTTCCTGTTGTTTTTGCTTATGGTCGTGGGGATTTTTGTATACGGTAATTCAATGGCGGAATCCATTGAATCATTTGCTCCAAACTGGGCAACCATTATACAGTCAATAGAGATAAGCAAACCTATAGTATTGCCAATCGGCTTTATAACTGCATTTACGCTTATGTATATGCATGTTCCCAACAGAAAAAGTACTTTTTTTAAAGAACTTCCGGGGGCAATAGTTGCGGCGGTAGGTTGGCTTATATTTACAAACATCTATTACATGATTGTAAATTCATCAAGTCAGATTAACCTTGTATATGGGAGTTTGTCCAATTTTATTATGGCGCTTTTCTGGCTGTATTTCGGAATAATGATTATTTTTATCGGAGCCGAATTTAATTCATATATTGAAAAGGGATGGATTATTCTTCCTAAATGGATGATAGTACATGAGTGGCCGATATTTGACGGATTAAGAATGAAATATCGGGCAAAAAAGGTCGATAAAAAATACGGTAAGCAAAAAAATAACGACAAAAAATATTCCGATAACAGTGAATATAACACGGAATCATATGTTGAAGCAGCCGATAAAAATGAAAATGATATCGGCAAAAAAGAAAAATAAAAAAGCCCGAAGTGCCGTTATGTGCAGTTAAGACCCGGCAAATATGCCAGGTGGGTTTCCGCAGGTATATATCTGCCTATCAGGAATTACGAGACTTGACATCAACATACCGATTAAGAATCCCGTTTAAAAAGCGTCGGATCAAATATTGCACACTATCGAACACCTCAGGAACTTATGTGTATTATACAATATTTTCTCAAAATGTAAAAGTTGAAATAATAAAATGTCAATAAATGTAAAATTGGAAGTATTCGAAGGACCTTTGGATCTTTTGCTTCATCTGATAGAAAAAAGTAAGTTGAATATATATGATGTTTCAATATCCGCGGTTACCGATCAGTTTTTGGAACATATTCGGGAAATGGCTGTTTTCAATATGGATATTGCAAGTGAATTTCTTGTTATGGCATCAACATTGCTTAAGATTAAATCAAAACTTCTTCTGCCAAAAGAAGAAAAGGCGGAAAGTGAAGATGAATCCGAAGAAGAATTAAGAAAAAAGCTCATAGAATATAAGAAATTCAAGCTGCTTTCCGAAGAGCTTATGACAAAATATAACAACGGATCCATATATTTTTACAGAGAATCTCTCTTGCCGGATAATATTTACGTTTACGAAGAAAAGGCAAATATAATTAAAATCGCAAGAGAAAAGGGACTAAACGATTTTACATTATATGACCGTTATATAGATATAATAAAAAGAAATTTATATAAAAAAGACATGGTTAGAAGTCAATTCAGCGGCAGGATAATATCGGAACCGGTAAATGTCAGTGAAAGATTGGAAGAAATAAAGAGATTAATGGCTGTTAATAACAGATTAAACTTCAAAGAGCTGTTACCCGAAAAAAACACAAAAACGGCGGAAATAGTTACTTTTCTTATTCTTTTGGAAATGATGAAAAACGGTGCCGTGGACGTAGAACAAAATGAGCAGTTCGGAGATATTGATATAACGGTAAACAGTATTCCGGAAGGCTTCGGAGCTGTTGAGGAATTGGAAGACGATTAATAAAGGAAATACATTGAAAACAGACTCATCAAAAAAAGATATCTTAACCGGTAGGGCAGAGGCGGTTTTGTTTGCCCTGGGAAGGGCTGTTAACGCAAGAGAATTAAGCATTGCTCTTGATACGGACACAAAAGAAGTTTATGAAATTATGTCTGAGCTGGAAAAGAAATATAAAGACAGCGACAGGGGATTGTTAATACAGCACATTAACGATACATATATTCTTACGACAAAATCGGAATACGCCGATTCTATCGCAAGAATAATCAATACTCCCGACAGATTTAAATTCACGGACGCATTACTGGAAATCCTGTCTGTTATCGCATATAAACAGCCGGTTACCAGGTCGGAAATAGAAGAAATAAGAGGAGTGGGATGCGGAAGCAATCTTAACAGGCTTATTGATTATGAACTGATAGAAGAAAAGGGCAGACTGGATACACCGGGGCATCCCATATTATTCGGTACAACAGATAAATTTCTGATTGCATTTGAAATGAACAACTTAAGCGATCTGCCGAATATTTCGGATGATTTAATCGAGAGAATAAATGTTGATATCGAAAAGAGTGAAAATGATGACGAAGTATCATTCGGAGACAATGTGAGTCTGTGATTCGCAAAGTGTAATCAAATTTTAGAAAATGTTAATTGTTCGGCACTTACAAACAGATTGCATATGCTAACCAATAGTATTAGAATTATAGATTAAAAACGGACTTATATATTCGTAGTATTTTATAATTCGAATATTTGCCATATATTAGGAGGTGCATTATGGAAAGAAAGAGCGCATGGTATAAATATGACCAAAAAGCAAAAAAAGAAATTTTCGATTTTGCCGAAAAATACAGACAGTTTATCTCTGACAACAAGACGGAAAGAGAATGTACAAGGACGGCAACAGAGATTGCCAAAGCACACGGCTACAGAGATCTCAAAGATGTAATTAAATCAGGAGATACTCTTAAGGCGGGAGATAAAGTATATGCCGTAAACTTAGACAGAGCGTGTGTACTTTTTAACATCGGTACAGAGCCTATTGAAAACGGTATGAACATACTCGGAGCTCATATTGATTCTCCGAGAGTTGACGTAAAGCAGAACCCGCTCTATGAGGATTCTGACTTAGCGCTTCTTGACACACATTATTACGGCGGAATAAAGAAGTACCAGTGGGTGGCAAGATCAATGTCTCTTCACGGCATGGTTGCTTTAAAGGGCGGAAAAAATATTGAAATAAGTATAGGTGACAAGGCGGGAGAGCCTGTATTCTGTATTACTGACCTTCTCGTTCACCTTGCGGCAGAACAGATGAGTAAAACGGCAGCAAAGGTTATTGATGCGGAAGCCATGGATCTTCTTGTTGGAAACATTCCGTTTGAAATAGAAGGTGAAAAAGAAAAGACCGACCTTGTAAAGAGAAACATTTTACATATATTATCCGAAAAGTACGGATTTGAAGAAGAAGATTTTCAGTCTGCGGAACTTGAAATCGTACCTGCAGGAGAAGCAAAAGATCTCGGATTTGACTCAAGCATGATAATAGGATACGGTCACGATGACAGAGTATGTGCATATCCTTCACTTATTGCTCAGGTCGAATCAGGCGAGCTTAAAAAGACAGGCGTTTGTATTCTTGTTGATAAAGAAGAAATAGGAAGCGTCGGAGCAACAGGTATGGAGTCAAAGTTCTTTGAGAACACTGTTGCCGAAGTTCTGAATGCAATGGGTGAATATTCAGAATTAAAAGTAAGAAGAACACTTGCAAATTCAAAAATGCTTTCAAGTGACGTATCAAGCTCATTTGACCCTAACTATCCAAGTTACTTTGAAAAGAAGAACACGGCATTTGTAGGCAAGGGCGTTGTATTCAACAAGTTTACGGGATCAAGAGGCAAGAGCGGATCAAGTGAAGCTCCTGCGGAATTTATTGCGGAATTAAGAGAAGTTCTCGATGACAGAGAAATCTCATATCAGCTTGCGGAGCTCGGTAAAGTTGATGTGGGCGGCGGCGGAACCATTGCGTTTATCATGGCCAACTACGGAATGAAAGTCATCGATTGCGGTGTGCCTGTATTAAATATGCATGCTCCTGAAGAAATAATCAGTAAAGTTGATGTATATGAAGCATACTTATGTTATAAGGCATTTCTTGCAAGTATAAAATAATAGAGCATCATACAGCCGGATTATACGATCGGGCTGTATTTTGCGGTTTAAGGATATGAATATGAAGTGGATTCGTTACGATATTAAGACAAAAAATCATGCATCGGACATAATAACGGCTGAACTTGCCGATTTGGGAATTACATCGGTTGAAGTAACCGATAACAGGCTGCCCGAAAGAGAGGTTCTGGGCGGATATGTTGTTGACATACAGCCTGAAAATTATAAAAGCGAACTCGGAGACTCCGCCGTAATTTCATTTTATCTGTCAGAAGATGATGAAAATAAAAGAGAACTTTTAGAACAGGTTTCAAAAAAACTTGAAGAATTAAAAACATATACGGATATAGGCGATGCCGTTATTACCACATCAGAAACAGAGGATTTGGACTGGATAAATAACTGGAAAAAATATTGGCATTCATTTATGATAAACGATCTTATTATAAAGCCGACATGGGAAAATGAAGATGACATAAAAAAACATTTGCATATGTCTGATGATGAATCACTTCAAAAATATAAAATTTTAAATATGGACCCAGGAACGGCATTCGGAACGGGTTCTCATGAGACCACAAGTCTTGTCATCAGCATAATACAGGAACTTATAAAACCCGGCATGAAGATTCTTGATATAGGATGCGGAAGCGGAATTTTGTCAATTGTATCACTTCTGTACGGCGCGGAAACCGTAAAGGGCGTAGATCTTGACGATGCTGCGATAGTTGCCTCTGAGGAAAATATTAAAGTAAACCGTCTTGAAGACAGGGATTGTGTTTTTTATAAAGGCAACATAATCGAGGATAAAGAATTTATCGCACTGTGCGGAAATGACAACGATTTGGTGTATGCAAATATTTTGCCGGAAGTACTTGTTCCGTTATCCGAAAACATTCATAAAAACGTAAAAACGGGCGGATATATCATATATTCCGGTATTCTGGAATATAAGGCTGCCGAAGTATCGGATGCAATAAATGCAAACGGACATTTTAAAATTACGGAAATAAGAGAAGAAGGCGAATGGCGGGCAATAATCGCAATAAGGATTAAGTAAAATATGAGAAGTTTTTTTCTTGAACACGAAAAAATCAACAGTACGGAGGCCGTAATAGACGGATCGACCTTTAATCACGCAAAAAATGTATACAGGCTGAAAGTAGGGGACAATGTAACTGTAACCACCGGAGACAACGTGGATTATGAATGCATCATAAAAGAACAGACAGGCAGTGAATTTATATGTGAAATAATACAAAAACATTCAAGAAATTCAGAACTGCCCATCGAAATTACACTCTATCAGGGACTGCCGAAAGCCGACAAGATGGATCTTATAGTTCAGAAAGCCGTGGAACTCGGTGCGTCCCGTATAGTTCCCGTTGCGATGAAAAGAAGTATTGTTAAGCTGGATGAGAAAAAAAGCGAGCATAAGATAAAACGTTGGGATACCATCATTAAAAATGCAGCCGAACAGAGTAAAAGGAGTGTGCTTCCTGAAGTAACAAACGTAATGACATTTAAAGAAGCAATAAAGGCGGCACAGGACAGCTTTATACTGCTTCCGTACGAATCTGCAAGGGGAGTTGAATATACGAGAGAAGTATTATCGGGAATAGATAAGAAAAGTGTGAGCATATTCATAGGACCGGAAGGCGGATTTGACGATGATGAGATAGACTTTGCAAACGAAAACGGAGCGCACATTATATCTCTCGGAAGGCGTATTTTGAGAACGGAAACGGCAGGACTTATGCTCCTGTCAATACTTACATATCTATATGAAGAATGAGGAAACCATGGAAATATATTTAGATAATGCAGCCACAACAAAGACTCTGCCCGAAGTAAACGATGCGATGAGGGAAGTGCTTGAAAAAGGATTCGGCAATCCTTCATCAAAACATATTCTGGGTGTAAATGCCGAAAAATATATAAAGGATGCCACAAAAACCATTTCTAAAATTTTAAAGTGCAATCCGAATGAGATTATATATACTTCGTGTGCCACGGAAAGCAATAATATGGCTGTTTTCGGAGCAGCACTTAAAAGAGAAAGGTTCGGAAAACATATTATTACCACTCAGATAGAGCACCCGTCGGTAAAAGAAGCGTTTATCGAACTTGAGAAGAGAGGCTTCAAAGTGACATTTCTTCCGGTTGATTCAAAGGGCAGAGTTGATATTGATGCATTAAAAGATGCACTTGATGATGAAACAACATTGGTATCCGTAATGATTGCCAATAATGAAATAGGTACCGTTCAGGATATAGAGACAATAGGAAATATCATTAAGGATTTCAATAAAGACATAATATTTCATACGGATGCAGTTCAGGCATTCGGTAAAATTCCCATAGATATAAAAGCCGCAAATATAGACCTTCTCTCAGTAAGCGCACATAAACTGCACGGACCTAAAGGAATAGGTTTCCTATATAAGAAAAACGGAATTAATATACCTCCTTTATTATACGGAGGCGGGCAGCAGTCCGGAATGAGATCCGGAACAGAACCCGTATTTTTAATATACGGAATGTCCGTTGCAATAGAAAATACATTTAAAGACAATACGTCCGTAATTCCGGTTCCAAAGCATATGAATGACATATACGAACTCAGGGAATATTTTATTAAAGGATTAAAGTCAATTGAGAATGTTTCAATTAACGGATACGAAGACACTGAACAGGATAGGGAAAAGTACTTTTTACCGAATATCATTTCGGCAACATTTGACGGAATAAGAGCCGAAGTCCTCTTGCATGCACTTGAAGAAAAGGGGATATATGTATCATCCGGTTCTGCATGTTCTTCAAATAAGCCAGGCTTAAGTTCGGTTATTCAGGCTATAGGAACAGAGAAGGAAAGGCAGGACTCAAATATAAGATTCAGCATGGATGAGTTCATTACAAAAGAAGATATAGATTATGTAATTAAAACTTTAAATGAGGCGGTTCCGTTTTTAAGACAGTTTACACGCAGATAAAGAATACGAGGTAGATATGTATAAAGCGTTTTTAATTAAGTATGCAGAAATCGGGGTAAAGGGCAATAACAAAAGAGTATTTGAAGACGCTCTTGTAAACGAAGTAAAACGAGCATTAAAAAAAGTTACGGGAGAATTCAAAGTTATAAGGCATGAAGGCAGAATATACGCACAATGCCTGTCCGATTATGATTATGACGAAGTAATATCGGCTTTGAAAAAAGTTTTCGGTATTGCATGGATATGTCCGGTTGTTCAGATTCCTGTCACCGACTTTGACGCAATCGCGGATGCAGTAACGGAACATATAAATACGGCATATAAACATAAAGACTTTACATTTAAAGTAGAATCAAGAAGAGCAAGAAAAAGCTTCCCTCTTAATTCAATGGAAATTAATATTGAACTCGGAGCAAGGATTCTTGATGCATTTCCAGAATTAAAGGTTGATGTACACAATCCGGACGTTTTAATTCAGGTTGAAATAAGAAATCAGGTAAATATATATTCGGAGAGCATTCCGGGACAGGGTGGGCTTCCTCTCGGAACGGCGGGACGCGCAATGCTTCTTTTATCCGGTGGAATAGATTCACCTGTAGCGGGATATATGATTTCAAAGAGAGGCGTAACCATCTCTGCAACATATTTCCATGCTCCGCCGTATACAAGTGAGAGAGCAAAACAGAAGGTAATAGACCTTGCGGAAGAAATATCGGAATATACAGGTCCTGTTACTTTAAACATAGTTAATTTTACGGATATTCAGCTTGAGATATATAAGAAATGTCCGGGTGATGAAATGACTATCATCATGAGAAGGTATATGTACAGAATTGCCGAAGAATTAGCCAAAAGAGAAGGATGTCTCGGACTTGTGACAGGAGAGAGCATAGGGCAGGTTGCGAGCCAGACAATGTACGGATTAAATTGTACCAACGCCGTCTGTACATTGCCTGTATACAGACCTCTCATTGCATTTGATAAGCAGGGTATAATAGATATTGCACAGCAAATCGGAACATATGAGACATCAATAGAACCTTTTGAGGATTGCTGTACCATATTTGTGGCAAAACATCCTGTTACAAAACCTAAACTCAATGTAATCGAAAATGATGAAAAGAAGTTGGAAGACACAATAGATGAACTTATTAAGCAGGCTGTTGATACAACGGAAGTTGTGGTATGCGGTGAGTGACAGTTATAATAACTGTAAGACAATATAAAGAAAATAAAACCGAGGCGGTAAAACAATGATATAAGTTTACACCGTCTCGGTTATTTATGTTATGCGGTTGTTTACTATAAAAAAAGATTAATAGTTATGGTTTTGCGTTTGTGTTTATTTTAGTATTAAATATTTCTAATTAAAAGAAACATGAGATAAGCGTAACAATGGCTAATCCGCCCTGAAGTAAAATAATTTTAGGATTGCTTGTAAAACTTCCGTAAATTGCAACTCCTATAATATAAAGCATTAAAGCAATAACGGCAGCTTTGCTTGCAAATGCGAATACCGCAACGAAAATTAAGACGGAAAGTAATCCGTTGTAAACACCCTGATTTTTAAAAAGTGTATTAACAGATTTTCTGCTTAATTCTTCCTTATCCATTCCGAAAACTTTAGATGTCTTTGCTGATTTTGTTGCAATTGTTTCCAAAAAGAAAATATAAATAAATTCAATTGCTACAAGAACCGCGACAACCTGTGTAAAAATACTCATTTCTTATCCCTCTGATTTAATTAACATTGTTTAATTTAACAAGATTATATTTGACACAATATAATCTGTCAAGTACTTTTTGAAATATTTGTGACAATGTCACAAATTAATAAATTCTGATTATGTATACTGGAAAAGTACATGTGTACCAGTAAAAAAACGGAGAGTAATAATGAAGAAGAGAAAGAAAGCTTTTGTAGACAGTTGTTACTGTGTGGCATGCGGTTGTTGTGAAAAGGAATGTCCTACAGGTGCGATCAAAATCCATAAGGGAATTGCGGCAACAGTAAATTTTGAAACATGTGTCGGATGCGGTAAGTGTTCAAAAGAATGTCCGGCATGTGTTATTGAAATCAGGGAGGTTAACAGTGAAAAAGAAAAAACATTGGCATGATTATTTGTGGATAATGTCTTTGGCATACCTGGTGCTTGGATTTTTCAATATTTTATTTGCATGGGCGGGTTTGTTGTGCTTCTTTATCCCCATGCTGATGTCCATGTTCAAAGGATCAAAAACATATTGCAACAAGTATTGCGGAAGAGGACAGCTATTCGGTATTTTAGGCAGAAAACTGGGATTATCCGGCAACAGAAACATATTTAAGTGGATGAGAAGCAAGTGGTTCAGATACGGATTTCTCGCATTTTTCTTTGCAATGTTTTTTCTTATGATTTGGAACACCTGGCTTGTATTCTCCGGTGCAAATGAATTAAAACAGGCTGTTCAATTACTTTGGACGTTTAAATTACCGTGGAATTGGGCTTATCACGGAACGATCATTCACGACGGAGTAGCGCAATTTTCATTCGGATTCTACAGCATAATGCTTACGTCGACCGTATTGGGTTTTGTAACCATGCTGCTGTTTAAGCCGAGAAGCTGGTGTGTATACTGTCCGATGGGGACTATGACACAATTAATATGCAAAGCAAAAAATAAATAGAATAAAATACAAAACTCGCAAAGTCTTGCATTCCATTCAATTTTTGACATGGATACAGACTTTGCGAGTTTCTAATAAATAAAAAATTATATTATGTTTATGTACTAGATTAATATATTGTTTAGTATATGGCAGATTAAATATAATTTACGGCAATTCTGCCTTCGGGTATTTCTCTGTCTTCATATATTTCGTTTGAGATACCGAGAGAAATTCCCGCAGCGGGAATAAAACCGTCAGGTATATTGAGAGCCTTTATAAGTTCCGGATTATGAGATACGGCAATGGTGCAACCCCAGATATAACATGCGCCGACGCCCATGTTAACGGCTTCCAAAAGCATATTATGGGCAACAATTGCGGCATTTGAGTGATTAGGATTGTCATCGGCCTTTACGGAAACGATAATAAGTTCCGGAGCGTTATAAAGCAGGCTTCTGTCGGTATGGAAAAGTTCCTGCGAAAACTTTTCTATTTTTTCGAGCATATCTTTATTCTTTATTACTGTGATGTGAACGGCATCATATTCACCCATTGAAGCGGGAGAAGATTCTGCCGCTGCCAAAATCTTTTTTTCTTCCTCTTCGGAAACCAATTCTCCCGTATATGAACGGATGCATCTTCTCTTTTTTAATACTTCATTGAATTCCATGTTCGGAACCTCCTTAAAAATAATGGAATAAGAATAGTCTTATTGTCAACTACCCCCACCCAACGCCTTAGGCGTTTGAGGTGGGAGCTTGTAAGTCGGAACTACATAGGTACTAACGACATCTAAACGGTGTCTTCCTAAATCCGCCTACATCATCGGGTGGCTGACGACACCCGCTTTGCTAAGGAG
>ERZ808040.1714-NODE-1714-length-14035-cov-3.690643_pt1 | contig 14035 bp, 6 predicted proteins | sample MGYA00380191_ERZ808040 | MGnify/ENA primary metagenome ERZ808040 (study PRJEB31490, sample SAMN06133395) | mouse gut metagenome | isolation source: J6 | host: mice | place: China: Chengdu | collected 2015-05 ... | reverse complement strand
CGGTGTATCGGACGAGATCAAGCCGCATTATTCGCTCCGGATCGGACCGGGATTTTCCACACCGAACTGGGCAAAAGGCGCCGTCATGTATCAGATTTTTGTGGACCGCTTTTATAATGGAAATCCGGAAAATGACGTCAGGGACCGGGAATATATCTATATCGGCGAGCCTGTCAGAAAGGTGGACGACTGGAACGAACTGCCCCACGCCATGGATGTGCGCAGATTTTACGGAGGCGACCTCCAGGGCGTGATGGAAAAGCTGGATTATCTGCAGGAGCTGGGTGTGGAGGTGATCTACTTCAACCCGCTGTTTGTATCGCCTTCCAACCATAAATATGATATCCAGGATTACGATTATATTGACCCGCATCTTGGACTCATCATTCAGGACGGGGATCAGGCACTGCCGGACGGAGCCGAGGATAATACGAACGCAGAATTGTATAAAAAGCGTGTCGGAGACCTGGAAAATCTGAAAGCAAGCAACGAACTGTTTATCCGGCTGGTAGAAGAGATCCACCGCCGGGGTATGCGGGTGATCCTTGACGGAGTATTTAACCACTGCGGTTCCTTCAATAAATGGATGGACCGGGAGAGGATCTATGAGAATCAGGAAGGCTATGAGAAGGGCGCGTTTATCAGCAAGGACAGCCCATACCGGAGCTTTTTCCATTTTCATGATAATGCAGATGACGCATGGCCGTACAATGCCAGCTACGACGGATGGTGGGGGAATGATACCCTGCCGAAGATGAACTATGAGGATTCCCGGAAGCTGGAAGATTATATTATGGCGATCGGCAGGAAATGGGTGTCTCCGCCTTATAACGTAGACGGATGGCGGCTGGATGTGGCGGCGGACTTAGGCCATACCAATGAGTATAACCATGCCTTCTGGAAACGGTTCCGCAAAGAGATCAAAGGGGTTCGGCCGGATGCGCTCATCCTGGCGGAGCATTACGGCGATCCTGCGGAATGGCTGCAGGGGGATGAGTGGGACAGCATCATGAATTATGATGCCTTTATGGAACCGCTGACCTGGTTCCTGACCGGGATGGAAAAGCACAGCGACGAATACAGGCCGGATTTATTAGGAAACGCGGATTATTTTGTCAATACGATGAATCATTTTATGTCCTGTATGCAGACGTCGTCCCTGCAGACGGCGATGAACGAGCTTTCCAATCATGACCACTCCCGTTTTCTGACACGGACCAACCAGGTGGCAGGCCGTCTGGGCAGCATGGATCACAGAGCCGCCGAGGAGGGTGTCAGCCTTGCGGTCATGTCGGAAGCGGTTGCGGTGCAGATGACCTGGATCGGAGCGCCTACGGTATATTATGGAGATGAGGCAGGTCTGTGCGGATTTACGGATCCGGACAGCAGGAGGCCGTACCCATGGGGAAAAGAGAACCGGCGGATGATAGAGTTCCATCGGGAAATGATCAAGATACATAAGAATGAGCGGCCGCTTCGTACAGGATCCTTACGGATGCTGTACTGGGAGAAGGATGTGCTGGCGTACGGAAGGTTTCAGGGTGATGAGCAGGTAGTTGTGATCCTGAACAACAGTGAGAGCCTTCGGGAGGTCACTGTCCCGGTATGGATGGCGGAAGTGCCTGTTACCGGAAGGATGAAACGGCTGATTTATTCCTATGAAGATGGTTTTACAACAAAAAAGGATGAATACATTATTCATAAAGGAGAAATCGTAGTGAATATGGGGCGCCACTCCGTACTTATTGCGAAAACAAAACGGGCAGACGGATGATCTGCCCATTTTCATATCAATGTATGCGGAAAGACTGCCGGTGGCAGGGGTTCAGTATACGAATGTATGCGGGCTGCCGGCGGCAGGCTTTCTGTATTGGCGCATTTATGGAGAGGAGGAAAGTCTATGGAGCGGTTATATACACGGTGGGGAAAGGTGCTTGACGCAAATGACATTTTACAGGAATACCCGCGCCCTCTGCTGAGACGGGACAGTTATGTCAATCTGAACGGGTATTGGGATTATGCATTTACGAAGGAATTCAAAAAACCGGAAAGATATGACGGCAGGATCCTGGTGCCGTTTTCGCCCGAAACCGTACTTTCCGGGGTGGAACGGCAGCTTAAGCCGGATGAGTATCTGTGGTACCGCCGGCAGTTTGACTGCGCAATGCAGAATGCGGGTATGCGCCTTATCCTTCACTTCGGCGCCGTGGACCAGGCATGCAGGGTATATGTAAATGGAAAAGAGGCCGCCAGGCATGCGGGAGGATATCTCCCCTTTTCCGCAGACATCACGAAGTACCTACGCTGCGGAAGGCTTCCGTCAATGCCGGAGGAAACCGCTCCAAGGACAGGAGCAGGACCGTCCGGCGTCTGCCCTGGAGCAGAGGAGACTGACAGATCTGAAATGCAGAATGAGATCGTGGTTGCGGTCAAGGATCTGAGCGATACCTCTTACCACGCAAAGGGGAAACAGAAGCTGAAAAAGGGCGGCATGTTCTATACTGCCCAGAGCGGCATCTGGCAGACCGTCTGGATGGAGTACGTGCCGGAGAACTATATAGAGGAGCTGATCACAGAGCCGGAGCTGGATCAAAAACGGGTCCGGATTTTTGTCAGGTCACAGAATACGGCGCCTGTCACGATCCGGATCCAGGCGCCGCGCATCCATGCATCGGCCGATGAGAAGGCATGGGAGCCATCCAAACGGACGGAAGAGCCGCACACGGAAGCAGCGCGTATCCGTCATCCGGAACCAATGCAGACGCAGGCATCCGGACAGCTCACGGCTTCGGACGGTCCGGAGCGGCCTTCGATGACAGCGGAAATTTCCGGCATGTCCAATGCGTATCTTGAAATTCCGATTCCGGAGGTCTGTCCGTGGACCTGCGAGGAACCCTGGCTCTACGATTTTACTGTAACCATGGGGGAGGATCAGGTACGAAGCTACTTTGCTCTCCGTACATTTACTGTGGAACCGGATGCGGAAGGGATTCCCCGCATCTGCCTGAATGGAAGGGTTCAGTTCCAGAACGGCGTTCTTGACCAGGGCTACTGGCCGGACGGGCTGTATACCGCGCCCTCGGACGATGCGCTGATCTTTGATATTCTGGAGATGAAGAAGCTGGGCTTCAACATGATCCGAAAGCATATCAAGATTGAACCCCAGAGATGGTATTATCACTGCGACCGCCTGGGAATGGTGGTGTGGCAGGACATGGTGAACGGGGGAACCTACTACAGGCATTGGTTTGTGACCTACGCCGCGACGTTGATCTCCTGGAAAAAATGGAAGATGGCAGATATCTATCCCCATCTGCTGTCGCGCGCCCATAAGGAGGGCCGGCTGGAATTTGTCCGGGAGATGAAGGAGACGATCCGGATCCTGAAAGGACATCCGTCCATTGCGGTATGGGTGATCTTCAATGAAGGCTGGGGGCAGTTCCAGACAGAGGACATGACGAGGATCGTAAGGCTCTGCGACAGCACACGTCTGATCGACCAGGCAAGCGGATGGTTTGACCAGAAGGGCGGGGACCTGCAGAGCATGCACAATTATTTCTTTAAGCTGGAATTTGCGGCAGAAAAGGAGCGCGCTACCGTATTGTCGGAATTTGGAGGATATTCCCTGCGGGTTGCGGGACACAGTGCCTGCAGCAAGCTCTATGGCTATGGAACGCATAAAACATTGGACAGCCTGAATGCCGCGTTTCAGGCGCAGATGGCAAAGGTAAAGGAGCAGATCCCAAAAGGATTGTGTGCCAGTGTTTATACACAGCTGAGCGATGTGGAAGAAGAGATGAACGGGATTTTCACCTATGACCGGGAAATACGGAAGATAATCCCTTGACATTTTTGGGACCGTATGCTAACATTTCAAAGCAGGCACTTGCGGAGGTTCTGTCTGTGAGGGCAGGGCGAATTAGAAGTGGTAACACGGCATACAGCCGTCTTCTTATGAATCATCAGAATATGATTTTTGAGAAGGCGGTTTTTACTTTTAAGAAAGAAGGAGAGATAAAAATGTCAGAGAGACCAAAGTATTACATCACAACTGCGATTGCCTATACATCTGGCAAACCGCATATCGGCAACACCTATGAGATTGTTCTTGCGGACGCGATCGCTCGGTACAAGAGGATTCAGGGATACGACGTATTTTTCCAGACCGGGACGGATGAGCACGGGCAGAAGATCGAGCTGAAAGCAGCAGAGGCAGGGGTATCGCCGAAGGAGTTTGTAGACGGCGTATCTACCGAGATCAAACGGATCTGGGATCTGATGGACCCCTCTTATGACAAGTTCATCCGCACAACGGACGGGTACCATGAGAAGCAGGTGCAGAAGATATTCAAGAAGCTGTACGACAAGGGGGACATTTACAAGGGATATTATGAAGGAATGTACTGTACGCCCTGCGAATCCTTCTTTACCGAGTCCCAGCTGGTGGACGGAAAATGTCCGGACTGCGGGCGCGAGGTGCAGCCGGCCAGGGAGGAGGCATATTTCTTCAAAATGAGCAAATATGCCGACAGGCTGATCAAACATATCAACACCCATCCGGAATTTATCCAGCCCGTATCCCGGAAAAACGAGATGATGAACAATTTCCTGCTTCCGGGCCTGCAGGATCTGTGCGTGTCCAGAACCTCCTTCAAATGGGGGATTCCGGTAGATTTTGATCCGAAGCATGTAGTCTATGTATGGCTGGACGCGCTGACCAACTACATCACCGGGATCGGATACGAGTGCGACGGGGAAAGCACGGAACAGTTTGAGCATGACTGGCCGGCTGACCTGCATCTGATCGGAAAGGACATCATCCGTTTCCATACCATTTACTGGCCCATTTTCCTGATGGCGCTGGATCTCCCACTCCCGAAGCAGATCTTCGGCCATCCGTGGCTGCTCCAGGGGGACGGCAAGATGAGCAAATCACGGGGAAATGTACTGTATGCGGACGAACTGGTGGATTTCTTCGGCGTAGACGCAGTCCGCTACTTCGTACTCCACGAGATGCCGTTTGAAAATGACGGCGTCATTTCCTGGGAGCTGATGGTGGAACGGCTTAACTCCGATCTGGCCAACACGCTGGGTAACCTGGTCAACCGTACCGTATCCATGACCAACAAGTATTTCGGCGGCGCGGTGACGGACAAAGGCGCGGCGGAAGAGGTGGATGCCGACCTGAAGGCGGTAATGGAGCATGCGGCGAAAGCGGTAGACGCGAAGATGAACGAGCTCCGTGTGGCGGACGCAATGACAGAGATCTTCAATCTGTTCAAGCGCTGCAACAAATATATTGATGAGACAATGCCCTGGGTGCTTGCAAAGGATGAGGCGAAAAAGGATCGTCTGGAGACCGTGCTGTGGAACCTGATCCAGGGGATCTCCGCAGGCGGAAGGCTTCTGGAGGCATTTATGCCTTCCACCAGCCAGAAGATTCTGGCGCAGCTCAATGAAGGCCATGTGACAGACAAGCCGGAGATTCTGTTCCAGCGTCTGGATCTGGAGGAAGTGATGAAAAAGGTGGAAGAGCAGCATCCTCCGGTGGAGGAAGAGGCGGATCAGGGTTCCGCGGAGAAGGAAGAGAGCGTGATCGACATGGAGGCAAAGCCGGAGATTACGTTTGAACAGTTCGGCGCCCTGCAGTTCCAGGTGGGCGAGATCATTGCCTGCGAGGAGGTGCCGAAGTCCCGGAAGCTCCTCTGCTCCAAGGTGAAGATCGGAAGCCAGGTGAAACAGATCGTATCCGGGATCAAGGCCCATTACACCCCGGAAGAGATGGTCGGCAAAAAGGTCATGGTGCTGGTGAACTTAAAGCCAGCCAAGCTGGCAGGAGTTCTCTCGGAAGGAATGCTGCTCTGCGCGGAGGACGCGGACGGTGTTCTGTCCCTCATGGTTCCGGAAAAGGAGATGCCTGCGGGAGCGGAGATCTGTTAGGAGCCGTAGAAAAATAACGGATGCGGATTGCGCGGCGTCATGCAGTCCGTATGTTTCGAAGACAGTATAGATATATTTTGAAAGCCCTGCTTGAGTGCGGGGCTTTTGCTTTTGTTACGGATATATAAATAAGTGATCTATTTGTCAGAATCTAATTAAATTTCAGAAAATTACATTCAAAACAAACAATTATAAATTTATTGGAAAAATATTCAAAAAATGTGTTGACAAATAAGAGGCCCTGTGGTATTATAAATTCAATCCAAAAGAGATACAACCATCGAAGCAATCGACAGGATATCTCACATAGGAGCCATTTTCCGGGGGAGACATAACTTATATAATCATCAGATTCTGGTCCGGAGGGTGGTTGGAATATTAAGAAAAGGAGGTAAAGGTCCAGTGGACAGTATAGAACTCATTACAATTCAATATGTCAGTGGTACGGCAGATGTACATTCCTGTGAAGAAGAGACCTTTACTTATTTGAGATAAAGGAATCCGGTAAAATAGTATGAAAAGGATGAACAATCGGAGAGTATGAGGATGCCGGATGATAATCAAGAGACTCAGCATTTGCAGACATATTGAATACAGGTGCCACAGATAGCAGGATTTCCGGGATGTGTAAAGAAACATCGGAGAGATTCCATTTTTTATAAAAGTATTCCAGGTTATAGGAAGAATAATTTAGTAGATTGTTGGAATATTGATGAACAATACTGCAGCAGGCAAACGATTATAGATGGAATAACTAAAGGTGATACTTTAAAGAGATGAATATATGGAGAGGAGCGGAGAAAGCGAACGTACATATACCTGCTAAAGTATTTATATAAAAAGTAAAGGTCTTACAGGAGTGGGAGTCGAGAGGTTCCTCCGATTTTTAAAATAAAAAGAATGAAAAAACTAAATAAATCATAAAAAATGCATCTTCAACAAGATTTGAGGATGCATTTTTTTGACATTATTCGATAGTTATGGTACACTATGGGGAAGAATGGTTACAGGGTGCTCATAGTAACGAAAAATACACACAATAATAACGAGGTGATCGGCAGTGGACAAATATGAGTATAAGCTGAAGACAGGACAGATGCTTGAACTTATGGAGGACGGTGCATTTAATAAGGCTGCGGAGATCGCAGACAGTATTGACTGGAAAAGAGTGCGCAATACGAAGATGCTGACAGACGTCAGTGATATCTATGAAAAGAACGGGGACTATCAGAAAAGCTACGAAGTTTTGAACATTGCTTATCACCGTGCGGAGGGGAGCAGGAAGATCGTATATCGTCTCTGTACGCTTGCGCTGAAAACGAAGAATGTAGATGAAGCGATTGACTATTATGATGATTTTCAGCAGATCGCGCCGAAGGATCCCAACAAGTTCATACTCAGGTATCAGATCCTGCGTGCTCAGAGAGCGCCCATTGAGCAGCAGATCGAAGCTCTGGAGTCGTTTAAGAAAGCGGAGTATATCGAAGAGTGGGCATATGAACTGGCAAAGCGTTATCAGGAAGCGGGAATGACAGCGGAATGTCTGGAAGAATGCGATGACCTGATCCTTTGGTTCAATGAAGGAAAGTATGTCTATCAGGCTATGGAGCTGAAGATGCAGTATAAGCCGCTGACGCCGTCACAGCAGGAAAAGTATGACAATCGGTATGCCAGGATGTCCAATGAGACGATGGAGATGCCGAACGTGGTGGAATATAGCAGCCAAAAGGGTGAAGCCGCAAAGGAAGAGTCCGTAGAGGAGATGCTCGCAGAGGCAGATGGTGTACAGGCAGAGAAGGATGAGCAGCCTGCGCAGGAGACGAAGAAGCGGGAGATAACAGGAAGAAAGATCGGCAGTACCATGAAGCTTGATGAAGCACTGAAAAGCCTGCTGAATCTGGGCATGGGAGAAGAGGACAAAGTCAGGGACTCTTCCAGCGATCCGGTCAGTACAGACGTGGTATTTGAAGAAGATAAGTTCATGGGGGCCATTGAAGAAATTGAATCTGTTGCGGATCTGAAGCTGGTGGATGAGATCTCCGGCCAGAAGGGGCTGCGGGAGCTGAAGGTGGATCCGGACCTGGAGGAACTGATTCCGGATGCATTTCCGGATGATGCGCCGGAAGCAGGCGGAAGCGGCCATATTGAACCTGTTACGACCATTATGCAGCCTATACATTCGGAGCCGGCGGAGCTGGCTGAGAAGCCTGAACCGGCTGTCAGCGAAGAGAAGACTCTGGAAGAGCTGTATGCGGAAGCGGGAGAGTCTCCGGATACTCTGGGGATTCATATCGTTGAGACGAAGACGGGACTCAGCGGAGATACCAGGGAATTTGGAACTGTCTTGTCCGGTGATACCAGGATATTAGATAAAGGTACTCTGGATATGATCACAGGACTTGGTGTGGAGGCCGGCGGCGCTTCTGCGGAATCCGAAGAAGCCGCGGCAGTCTCTGCGGAGCCGGAAACAGACCAGGTGACCGCCGGGACGGATGAAAAGGCCGGAGAAGTGATTGCGGAACTGGATGAGGAAGCCAGAAAGATTTTTGAAGAGCTGGATGAGGAAGCCAGAAGAACCATAGAAGAGCTGGAAGAGGAAGAAGAGCAGCCTTTTGAGAACATGAATGCGTTGACGGCAAAGGCTTCTTCTGCTGAAGGCAGAGATCAGGTGGAAGGGCAGATGAACCTTCTGGATATGATGTCTGATCTGGGGGAGGAAGCGGCGGACAGCCAGGCTAAATCGGCGGAGAGAAAGCCGGGAGAACCTATTCTGCCGCTGGATATTCAGAGAATGATCGACGAGATTGAGGGCGTCATTCCGATGGAAGAGCCGGCGGAAAGGGAAGAGCAGGAGGAAAAGCCTGCCGTACAGCCGGATCAGGAGCCTGCGGAGAATATGGGAGCGGTGGCGGAAAATCTCCGTGTGGATGAGTCCTCTGAGTGGTTTGAGGATTATGACGATGTTCTGGACGAGGAAGAATATCCGGATGAGCTGCCTGCGGATGAAGAAGGACCGGAGAACGAGGCATATCCGGAGGATATAGAGATCAGCTTTGGCGGAGAGGATGAGGAAGAGGCAGAAGGATATGAGGAAGAAGCTGAGTACGGAGAGATCAGCGACGGAGCCGGAGAACGGTTTACGATAGAGTACCAGGAAGACGGGGAGTTCGAATATGAGGATGAATATCCGAATGAGGAACCGGAGTATGAAGAGCCGGAACTGGAAGAAATAGAACCTGCTTATGATGAAGCAGGGCAGGAATATGAAGTCTCCGAACCTGGATATGCGGAGGAAGAGACCGGATATGAGGCCTCCGAGCCGGAGTATGAAAGTATAGAACCGGGATATGAAGAAACCGAACCTGAATATGGGGAGGTGGAGACCGAATATGAAGCTGCCGGGCCGGAGTATGAGGAAGCCGAAGCGGGATACGAAGGGATAGAAACGGGGTATGAAGAAGCTGAACCTGAATATGCGGAGGAAGAGACCGGATATGAAACTTTCGAGCCGGAGTATGAGGAAGCCGAAGCGGGATATGAAGGTATAGAAGCGGAATATGACGGCGCCGAGCCGGAATACGGGGAGATCGAGTCCGGATACGAGGATGAACCGGAATATGAAGAACTGGAACCCGGATATGAGGCTGCGGAGCCGGAGTATGAAGACGCCGGAGAAGAATATGAGGACGGCGGATATGAGACCGGGGAACCCGAGTATGCTGAAATCTACGAAGACGAAGAGCCGGAATACGAAGAGGAATATGAGGAGTATGATCCGGAATATACAGCGGAATATGAGGATGAGGAAGCTGTATATGAGGGAGAATACGAGGATGGACAGTATGACGAGGAAGCGGAATACGAGGGTGGACAGTATGACGAGGAAGCGGAATACGAGGATGACTATGAGTTAGATTACGACGAAGGGTATGCCGAAGAGGATGACTACGAAGGGAACTATGAGGAAGAGGAGTATTACGAAGAGGATGCGTATTATGAGGAAGAGGACGCAGAGTATGATGCTGCTTCCGCGGAAGTAGATCTGGAACATGAGTTCCGGCCCCAGAGGTCTTCCGGGAGACGGTATGACGAGCGTGAGGTTCCGGATGAAGAAGAGGAGATTGATATCCTTTCCAAGTCTACTCCGCTCAGCCGAAAGGAAACTGCGAAGCTGATCGCCACCGGAAAGACTTCGCCTCTGCCGATGGATGAGATCTCTGATGCCCTTTCCCTGTCAGACACTGGATTTGTCGTACATGGAAGATATGACCTGAAAACGCAGAGCGGAATCGGCACAAGGGCAGGACTGACGGAAGAACAAAAGAAGCTGTTTTCCTACTTTGTACCGGTCCGGGGCATGAGCGAACAGCTCGTGGATGTGCTGGAGCAGGATAAAAACTGTACCAACCGGAGAGGAACTTCCAATACCGGCAACCTTCTGATCATCGGAAACAAAGGAAATGGAAAAACCGTACTTGCCGTGGATGTGGTAAAAGCAATTCAGAAACAGCGGAATATCCGACAGGGAAGGGTTGCGATCGTGACCGGAGATTCGCTGAATAAAAAGAAGATCAGCGACATTTTCAGCAAGCTGTACGGCGGCGCGCTGATCATTGAAAAAGCCGGCAAGATGAATGAAAAAACAGTAGCACGTGTGAACAAGGCCATGGAAAGGGACACCGGAGAGCTTTTGATCGTACTGGAGGACCAGCGAAAACCCCTTGACCGTCTGCTGACGTCCAACAGGGAGTTCCGGAGAAAGTTTACAAGCCGCCTGGAGGTTCCGATCCTGATCAATGATGAGCTTGTTACATTCGGCCAGACCTATGCGCAGGAAAATGGATACCAGATTGATGAGATGGGGATCCTTGCCCTATACAGCCGGATTGATATGCTGCAGAGGGAAGACCATGCCGTGACCATTGCGGAGGTCAAGGAAGTGATGGACGAGGCAATGGAGCATTCACAGAAAGCATCTGCGAAAAAGCTGGTGAAGCGTGTGCTGGGGAAAAACAGGGATGATTCAGATCGGATCATATTGACGGAAAAAGATTTTAATTGATCAACCTCCTGGCCAATCAGCGCGGTGATTGGCCAGGGTGTGATATGGAACTGATGACCTCCTCATTAGAATGCGGCTTCATGGCGGACTTTGCTAATGAGGAGTTTTTTTATCATTTACCTTATGAAACGGCCGAATGACCATAATGGGGATGCCCTTTGGATATTTGCGTAAAGCCGGCTGCAAAACAGAGAGGACAGAAGGATGAGACAGATGGATTTAAAGGCGCTTGCCAAAATAAACTTGGGACTGGACGTACTTGGGAGAAGGGAAAATGGATATCACGATGTACGTATGGTCATGCAGTCTGTTTATCTGTATGATAATGTAAGGCTGGAAGCCAGGGAAGAACCGGGGATTGAGCTTTCGTCCAACCTGTACTATCTCCCGGATGATTCGGGGAATATCGCATATAAGGCAGCACAGATGATGATAGAGGAATTTCATCTGGAAGGAGGGGTGCGCATTACATTGGATAAGCACATCCCTGTGGCAGCAGGCATGGCGGGAGGAAGCTCCAATGCGGCGGCGGTGCTGTTCGGAATGAACCGTCTGTTCGGGCTGGAGCTTACCCGTCAGGAGCTGATGGAGCGTGGGGTTCAGCTGGGAGCGGACGTACCCTACTGCATTCTGCGGGGAACCGTGCTGGCAGAGGGCATCGGCGAAAAGCTGACGGTTCTGCCTTCCATTCCCAAGTGCGCGGTGCTGATCGCCAAACCGCCAGTCAGCGTGTCTACGCGGGTGGTCTATGAAGCGCTGGATTCGAAAGAGATCGTGAAGCATCCGGATATTGACGGACTGATCCGGGCGCTGGAGGAGGGGAGTCTGAAACATGCGGCGGCATGCATGGGAAATGTGCTTGAGGATGTGACGATCCCCAAATATCCTGTAATCCGGGAAATTAAGCAGGAAATGATGGAGGCTGGAGCTCTGAATGCGATGATGAGCGGAAGCGGGCCGACCGTATTCGGACTGTTTGAAAATAAAATAAAGGCAAGAAATGCCCAGGAAAGGATCAGAAGAAAAGCTCTGGCAAAACAGGTCTATGTGACCAACGTACATAATGCAAGGAGGGAATGAGGGATGGAGCCTGGATTTGAAGTAAATATGAATGATTTTCTGCCTCTCCGAGACGTGGTGTTCAGTACGCTGCGGCAGGCAATCCTGCGGGGCGAATTAAAGCCCGGAGAACGGCTTATGGAAATCAAGCTTGCCAATAAGCTGGGCGTCAGCCGGACTCCGATCCGCGAGGCCATCCGGAAGCTGGAGCTGGAAGGCCTGGTACTTATCATTCCCCGGCGGGGCGCAGAGGTTGCGCAGATCACGGAAAAAAGTCTCCGGGACGTGCTGGAGGTGCGGCGCTCACTGGAAGCGCTGGCAGTTCGGCTTGCATGCGAGCGGATGCAGGCACAGGGGCTGCAGGATCTGAAAAATGCGGAAGAGGATTTTGAGAAGGTCCTGGGAAACGACGATATTACGGTTGTAGCCGAAGCAGATGTCGCATTCCATGACATCATCTATATGGCAACGGACAACCAGAGGCTGATTCAGCTCCTGAGCAATTTCCGGGAGCAGATGTACCGTTATCGGGTAGAGTATCTGAAGCGGAAGGAATGTCATCCAAAGCTTTTGGAGGAGCATCAGGGGATCATCCGCGCTATTGAAAACGGCGAAGTGGAGACAGCGACGCAGATCACCTGTCAGCATATTGACAACCAGGTAGAATGGGTCAGTGATATCCTGCGCGGACAGGAATAATGACAGGGCGCGGCATCCTTGGAATTTTTCGGCATACGGTATATTTGCGGGTAAACAGGCAATACTTTCGATATCAAAAATGTTTTCGGAATGCTTATGCAGTGAAGCATTTGGGGACAAGAGGATGGAGGAAGTATACATATGAAACAAAATCGTATGATTCTGATACTCTCATTGCTTCTCGCGGCAATGGTCACATGGTTTCTGATGTGGAGGACCGGCATGGAGGCCAGAGAGAGGATGCAGGAACGTCTGGCCGGAGAGGTCCTGCGGTTCCATATCCTTGCCAACAGCGACAGCGAAGAAGATCAGACACTGAAAATCACAGTGAGGGACCGGATCCTGGATTATCTGAAAGAAGAGATGCCGGAGACAAAGAACGCCCAGGAGACTGCCCGCTGGATCCGCAGACATGTGGACGAGCTGGAAGAGGTGGGACGCAGGACCATGGAGGAACAGGGGTATGATTATCCGGTCAATGCCGCGGTCACGACATGCTGGTTCCCGGACCGGACCTACGGGGATATGACATTTCCGTCGGGAAATTATGAGGCGCTTCGGGTCGAGCTCGGAGACGCGGACGGGCATAACTGGTGGTGCGTGCTGTACCCCAGCCTCTGCTTCCAGGATGCGTCGAATGCAGTAGTCCCTGAGGAGGGAAAGCAGCAGCTTAAGAATGTGCTGACAGAGGAAGAATATGCCCATATGACCACAGAAGCCGATTTTCAGATCAAGTGGTATTTTTGGGAGCGGTGGAAAGGATAAGAAAAATGAGATATACATTTGACAGCAGAGTAAGATACAGCGAGGTGGATCATCAGGGGACACTGACTCTGCCGGCGCTGATGAACTACCTGCAGGACTGCAGCACCTTCCAGTCAGAGGACATCGGGGTAGGACTGTCCGTCCTGCGGGAGAGAAAACGGGCGTGGCTTCTCTCCTACTGGCAGGTGGAAGTCAGACGATATCCGAAGCTGGGAGAAAGAATCACGGTGGGTACGCTGGCTACCGGATTTAAAGGCTTTTTCGGAAACCGGAATTTTTACATAGATGACGAAAATGGAAACCGCCTGGCCTGCGCCAATTCCATATGGGTATTCATGGACGCGGAGGCAGGCAGACCCGTAAAGCCCGGGGAAGAGGAGATTGCGCCCTACGGTCTGGAAGAGCCGCTGGAAATGGATTACGAAGGCAGGAAGATCCGGCTTCCGGAGGCTGCGCAGGCGCTGGAGCCGTTCCCGGTGAGAAGGGCGCATATCGATACTAACGAACACG
>ERZ808040.1713-NODE-1713-length-14038-cov-17.253134_pt1 | contig 14038 bp, 22 predicted proteins | sample MGYA00380191_ERZ808040 | MGnify/ENA primary metagenome ERZ808040 (study PRJEB31490, sample SAMN06133395) | mouse gut metagenome | isolation source: J6 | host: mice | place: China: Chengdu | collected 2015-05 ... | reverse complement strand
GGCGACGCGGAAGGGACTTGAACCCTCGACCTCCGGCGTGACAGGCCGGCGTTCTAACCAACTGAACTACCGCGCCACATACAATCAAAAACTTGGTGGGAACAACAGGGCTCGAACCTGTGACCCCTTGCTTGTAAGGCAAGTGCTCTCCCAGCTGAGCTATGCTCCCCAGTTGTTTCTTCCATTTGTCAGACGACGAAAATCATTATAACAAACAATGGGGAGTATGTCAATAAGAAATTTAAAAATTTTGGCGTTACTTGGCAATGGCCTCGTCCCGAAGCTTTTGCAGCTCGTCGGCGGAGTAGCGGTATACCTTGTCGCAGAACTGGCAGGTGAGCTCCGCGCCGCCCTGCTCCTGGATGAGAGAAGTGAGTTCGTCCGCGCCCATGCTGATGAGGGCACGGGACACCCGCTCGGCGGAGCAGTAGCAGCGGTACTCCACCGGGGCAGTCTCCAAGACCTCCAATTCAAATTCGGCCAGCACCGCCTGAAGCAGCTCCAGGGGGGCCATGCCCGCGTCCAACCGGGCGCTGACCGCGCCCAGCTTGGCAATGCCCCGCTCCACAGCGGAGATAACGGCGTCGTCCGCGCCGGGAAGGAGCTGGATGAGATAGCCTCCGGCGGCCTGCACGGTTTGGTCGGGGGCGATGAGCACCCCTAAGGCGCAGGCGGTGGGGACCTGCTCGCTCTCCACAAAATAAGCGGCCACGTCCTCGGCGATTTCGCCGCCCACCAGCTGTACGGAGCCGATGTAGGGCTCCTTCAGGCCCAGGTCCCTGATAACGGTGAGTTCACCGTCGCAGCCCACGGCGGCGCCTACGTCCAGCTTCCCCTTGGCCTTTCGGGGCAGGTCTACGGCGGGGTTTTGCACATAGCCCCGGACGTTGCCGCAGCTGTCGGACACCGCGGTGAGGGAGCCCAGCGGACCGCCGCCCCGCACGCGGAGGGTGACTGCGCCGTCCTTTTCCTTCATGGCGGCGCCCATCATGGAGGCGGCCATGAGCAGACGGCCCAGGGCGGCGGAGGCCACCGGCCAGCAGTCGTGAATGGCCCGCGCCCGCTCCACCGTGCTGGGGGCGGAGATGGCCATGGCTTTGACGGGGGCATCCTTGGCGATGACGCGAATCAGTTGGTCCATGTTGGGTTCAATCCTTTCTGGCGGCGAAAAACACCCGCTGCGAAGTCGGCCCCGGCGGGGTCAGCTTTTTGTCATCGTACTGGCGGACGCGCTGAAAGCCGGCCTCCCGCAGAAAGCGGTCCAGCTCGTCCAGAGTGTAGGCGTACTCCTCATGGTATTCGCCGCCCCGGTCCCACGCGCCGTCCGGGCGGCGGACAAACAGGTCCAGCCCGTAGCCGCACACGCGGCGGCGAGGGCTGTACTCCCCGCGCCAGACGCAGAACAGCTCCTCGTCCTCGTCCAAATAGGTCTGCCCTCCGGCGCTCTCCAGCGCCAGGGGGGTCTTGACATCAAAGAGGAACAGCCCGCCGGGGACCAGCGCCCGGTGCACCCGCTGAAAGGTCCGCCGCAGCGCGGCGGGGCGGGTGATGTAATTGATGCTGTCCAGACAGGACACCACGGCGTCCGCCGGCTCCAGCAGGGTGAGCCGGGACATATCCTGGCACAGAAATAGTATATCCAGCCCGCCGCATTTCTGCTGGGCGATGGAGAGCATATCGGGGGAGAGGTCCACGGCGGTCATTGCATAGCCCCGCCGGGCCAGCAGGCTGGTCAAGCTGCCGGTGCCGCAGCCCAGCTCGGCCACGGTGCGCACAGGCTGTTTCTGCCTTTGAAAATGGCGCTCAATATAATCCGCCCATTTTTTGTAGTCCACGTCGGCGGTGAGCCGGTCATAGGACTGGGCGAGAATGGTGTAGGAATCCGTCATTTCTTCAGCCTGGGCAGCACGGTCTTATAGCCGTCCGCGCCGTATTGCAGCGCCCGGTTCACCCGGCTGATGGTGGCGCTGGACGCACGGGTGCGCTGCAAAATGTCGTTGTAGATGAGCCCGTCGTCCAACAGCTGGGCGACCTCCAGCCGCTGAGCCATGGCCCGCAGCTCGGACACGGTGCACAGGTCCTGGAAAAAAGCGCGGCACTCCTCAAGGCTGTTCAGGGCGAGGATAGCCTGGTAGAGCAGGTCGTTCTGATCGTGAAGATCCTTTTGCATATGGCATCCTCCCGTAAAAAATGGTTCAGGTCCGCGCCATGGACAAGCGGCGCGGCGACCGCTGATATTGTAGCACGCCGCTTTAAGAAAGTAAAGATAGGATTGAGAAAAATCGTGAAAAAGGGTTGCGTGAAGGGAAGATGTTGACTATAATAGAAGCCGTCGGACGAATGGGCCGGCGGGCGGAGCCGGATAAGGCAGACCAAGAGCTTGGCTGCGAATCCCGGCCCGTGGAGGTATGTTGAAATGGTAAAAGCGATTGTAGGGGCAAACTGGGGCGACGAGGGCAAGGGAAAGATCACCGACCTGCTGGCGGAGACGTCGGACGTGGTGGTGCGCTTCCAGGGCGGCGCCAACGCGGGGCACACGATCATCAACGACTATGGGCGGTTTGCGCTGCACATTCTGCCGTCGGGCACCTTCTACCCCCATATCACCAACGTGATTGGCAACGGCGTGGCGTTAGACGTGGTCAAGCTGGTGGACGAGCTGAACAGCGTTATGGAGCAGGGCGTGCCCGCCCCCAACCTGATCGTGTCGGAGCGGGCCCAGCTGCTCATGCCCTATCACGTGCTCCAGGATGGGTATGAGGAGGAGCGCCTGGGCGGCAAGGCGTTTGGCTCCACCAAGAGCGGCATCGCGCCCTTCTATTCGGATAAGTATGCCAAGACGGGCATTCAGGTGTGCGACCTGTTTGACGAGAACCGGCTGTGGGAGCGGCTGAGCCGGGCCGTGGAGGTGAAGAACATCCTGTTTGAGCATCTGTACCACAAGCCGGCCCTGGACGCCGAGGCGCTGTATCATCAACTTTTGGACTGCCGGGAGCTGATTCGGCCCTATGTGGGCGACGCGGTGGGCTTCCTCCATCGGGCGCTGAAGGAGGGGAAGACCGTGCTGCTGGAGGGTCAGCTGGGGTCCATGAAGGACCCGGATCTGGGCATCTTCCCCATGACGACTTCCTCTCACACGCTGGCGGGTTACGGCTGCGTGGGGGCCCCGGTGCCCCCTACCGCCATCCAGGACGTGATCTGCGTCACCAAGGCGTATTCCTCCAGCGTGGGGTCCAATACCGAGCCCTTTGTCAGCGAACTGCTGGGCCCTGAGGGGGATGAGCTGCGCCGCCGGGGAGGAGACAAGGGCGAGTTTGGCGCCACCACCGGGCGGCCCCGCCGGGTGGGCTGGTTTGACACGGTGGCCACCAAGTACGGCTGCATGGTTCAGGGCGCGACCCAGGTGGCGCTGACGTGTCTGGACGTGATGGGCTACCTGGATGAAATTAAGGTATGCGTGGGCTATGAGATTGACGGGGAAGTGACGGACCAGTTCCCCACCACGCCTAAGCTGATGGGGGCCAAGCCTGTGTTTGAGACGCTGCCCGGCTGGCAGTGCGACGTGCGGGGGGTTACGGACTACGATGCGCTGCCCGCCAACGCCAAGGCGTACGTGGAATTTTTGGAGGGACGGATCGGCGTGCCCATTACCATCGTATCCACTGGACCCAAGCGCCATGAGATCGCCCTGCGCAAGTAGGAAAAAGAAAACGCCCTGCTCCGCAACTGTGGAGTGGGGCGTTTTATTGCGTATGTTTTAGTCTGCGCTTGGCATGGTGGTTATTGGGCCTTTTTCAGCTGGTCAACGTCCTGAGTGAGCACCCGAAGGGCGGTTTTCAGCATGGTCACGTCCGCCTCCAGCGCATCCACCCGGCTTTTTGGGGTGAGTTTCTCCAAGATGGCGTCGATGCCCTCATTCACAGCGTCAAAACGCTTTTCCACGTCCAGCTCCAGGCGGAGGTTGATTCGGGTGATGTCGTCACGCATCCTCAACTGTTCCTGGCGCATTTCCTGCTGTTCCTGGCGCATTTCCTGCTGTTCCTGGCGTATTTGGCGTTGCTCCTCGCGCATTTCCTGCTGCTCCTGGCGTATTTGGCGCTGCTCCTGCTGCATTTGGGTCAATAGCTCTAAAATCTTTTCCTCGTTGTTCATAGGGCTCCTTTCTGTGTTCCATTCGAACACACTGCTGTTTTTACCCTTTGGTGGATGGGATGCATCTTCTTACCGGCTGGATGTATTTTTTGTGAGCTCGAGACTGCGCCTGGAAACGGGGATAGTTCTTCTTTGGGCGAGCGTACTTTGTACTCAATTATACAGCGAATAGCCGATGGTGTAAATAAAAATTTCCGCATCTGGCGATTTGTGATAAAAATCTTTTCGGCCAGGGAGTGACGGTCGTGTGAAACGAGCGTTCGGATGCCAAGCCTATTCGGCACGGTATCCATCACGGGCAAAGGAGCCAGCAGCGGAGCGCCTCACCGTTTTACCCTGCGTGCATACCATGGGAGTGGAAGGGGAACGCCATGCTGGCGTCCTTTCTTATCAACCATGATCGGGAGGTACGAAAATGGCCGAATTCATTGAGCCGGGCCCCATTTGCGATACTGCCGGTATCCGCGAGGCCGTATGCATCCACACCCGAAAAATTTTTGACAGCTGCCGCGAAGAAGATATAGCGTATTATATATTTATGGTTAAAAAGAAACCTATCACTTTAAGTAAAAAGAAAGCTTGAAATCCATGGGCTTTGATTTCTTTTCTTTGCTGTAAACGATGTGATTGATAACAGCGTGCAGCAGGGCATTTTTTGCTGCCGCATCGCTTGACTGGTATGCATTCAGCGCATTTTTGATATTTTCCGCCTGCACGCTTGGGTCAAAATTTTTGGCCTGCTCCAGCTGGCACACCGCGTCGTCCCGCTTGGCCTCCAGGCTGGACAGCTTTTCACTCACCGCGGCCATGCGTTCGCGGTAGGTCGGCAGGTCATACTCGCCTATCTCCAACAGCTCATGCAGGCGCGTTTTTTGGCGGGCCGCCGCAGCCAGCTCCTTTTCTATGGCTGCGACCGCCAGCTCCAGCGGAGCTGTGTCTGTCGTGTGTTCCGGCCGCTCCTGCTCCAGCTTTTCCAGCGTCTCCGCCAGATGGTCAATGACTGCGCTCTCCACGTAAGCAAACTTAGCCGATGCGCAGCAGCCCTTCCTGGGGCAAAGCAAATAGGGCTCGTTTTTCATAATCAGCCGCTGCATATTCCCGCCGCAATTCGCGCATTTGACGAGCCCTGCGAGGGGGCTTTTAATTGTTCCATCCTGTTTGGATGGCCGGTATCGTCTCTGCATAATTTCCTGTGCCCTCTCATACGTCGGTGTATCTATGATCGGCGGGTGCAGACCGTTTGTGATGGTCCACTTTTCCCTGGGGTTGTAGATGGTGATGTGCTTTTGATTGCCTTTGGTACTTTTTTTGATATGCGTCTTTTGGTTCCAGACGATTTTACCGATATATGTGGGGTTTGTTATGATCTTAGCAACGCTGCTGCGGTTGAATTGGGAGGAACGGTGGGGCCGCGCCCCCATTGCGTTGACCTGCCCCGCGATGTAGTTGCAGCCGTACCCATGGGTGTATAAATCGAACATGAGGCGCACAAACTGTGCCTCCGGCTCGTAGACTTCCAGGGTGGGCTTGCGGTCGATGGTGGTTTTTTTATAGCCGTACGGGGCGTTGGCCACGTAGCAGCCGTCCTGAATGGAGCGCTGCAAGCCCCGGCGCAGGCGCTTGTTGATGATTTTGTACTCCCGCCGGGACATAAAGGTTTTGAACTCGGCCAGCTCGTCGTCAATTTCATCTGTCAGGTTGTATACCTTGTCAGGCGTTACAATGAGTGTGCCGCTGTCCCGAAAGGCGTCCAGAATCATGCCCTGGTCCTTCATCCGGCCGCGGGAGAGCCGGTCCAGGTCCATGCAGAGCACCGCGTCATATTCCCCGGCCTCCACGGCCTCCAGCATTTGGAGCATTTGCGGGCGGGCATAGAGGCTTTCGCCGCTGACAACCTCCGGGAAATAGGCTACAATATCCAGGCCGTGCCGGTCTGCGCACTCTGTCAGCCACTGCCTATGATTGCGCAGGACCTCGTCCGTCTCCATGCCTTCCTCCGCTCTGGACTTTCGGAGGTATACAGCGGCGGTTTTGCCCAGCATATCTCTATCGCTTGGCGGCATATGGCTTCGCCTCCTAATAGTCCGCCCCGGTGTGACAGCACCGGGGCGGGGGTGGTTGTGTCCGAATCGGGCACATTTTTTACTGCGCCTTTTTCAGCTCCGCCACTTCTTGGGTAAGCATCTTAACCGCAGTTTTCAAGACGATTACGTCAGATTCCAGCGCGTCCACCCGGCTTTGGGGTGTCAGCTGGGCCAGGATGGCGTCGATACCCTCATTTACGGCATCAAACCGCTTTTCTACATCAAGCTCCAGACGGAGTTTGATGCCGGTGATGTCGTCCTGCATAGCGGATTGACCAGCTTTTAGGCCAGAGATATCTGCCTGCATTTTCTCAAACATCTTGCTGTGTTCTTCCAGGATTGCCAAAATCTTTTCTTCGTTGCTCATGGGGCGCTCCTTTTCTGTGTCCGAATCGGGCACATTTATTTAGACATTCTTTTCCGCGCCCAACTCATGCGCACGAGATTTTTTATATTTCCCGGAGCTGACCATATCGTCTGAGGTGTCCACCAGCTTTTCCTGGCCCTCCTGATTGAGCTGGTCGAAATTATGTAGTAACGTGGAGCGCAGGGGGCTGGGTTCTTCGGCCGCGCCTACGGGGCCGGGGTCATCCGTGCGGCCCAGCAGGTAGTCCGTGGAGACGTGGAAGTAGTCGGCAATTTTTGCGACAACATCGCCGCTTGGAATATTTCCACGATTTCCCCAATTTACAAAAGCGCTTTTGTTTAAGTTGAGATCCGTAAGTAACTTATTTTTGGAGATTTTTTGAGCCTTGCAAAGCGCTAAGATACGCTCTAAAAACATGATGAACCTCCTTGACATTCCACAAATGATGAAGTATAATGTAGGCAACCACACAAAAGGGGGGTGCTAAATGAGTAAAAAAGGAAAATCCAAGAAGGAAAGAAAGCCCTGGTTCCGGCTCTTGTGCTGTCGTTTGGGCCATGATTATGATCTTCCGCTGTCCTATTCCCTGCGCCGGTGGCTGTTTGAACTGGTGCAGCCCCGAAATCTGACTGTGGTTCAATTTCAATATGTTCCGGGCGAGGAACTCTATGGGATCATCGACCCGGATATGAACCGCATCTGCTGGAGCGATGTGAAAATAGACAAGGGTGTATTCCAGCCGTTGCCTCGTGAGGCATTAATTGCGATTACCTCTCCGAAAACGTGTAGTGATACTTCCCATCAATCCGTTTGACATCCACAGTCAGGTGCCGTGAACCATCAAAATTTCGGAAATTTACGGTATAGTGCTGTTCCATTTCCCGGTATTGGATAGCATCCTGGAATACCCACGGGTTGGGCAAATATTTTTTGTCAAGCTCTTTTGCCAAACAGCCCCTGAAATTGCAATAGCGACTGTACTCATCCTCTGTTTTCATAAATATCATTTGCGTACACTCCTATTTGTGCAGTCCCGCCAAAAGCGGGGCTGTTTTTTTGTGCAAGAAAGATAAATATTCATCAAAATTGGAATTTGCTGTTGACTTTCCAAAAATGATGAAGTATTGTATTACCACAGGCAACCTTAATCCCAGTGTACACCAGGGCGGCAGGATTTGTCAATCACTGTGGTAATTTCAGGGGGTGAAAAAATGATTGGAACGCAATTTCGGGCATACCGGGAGGCCAAGGGCATGACCCAGAAGGAAGTGGCGGAAAAGCTGTGCGTGGGCCAGACCATGATTGCCCAGGTAGAACTTGGGATGAAGATGCCGTCCGTCATGCTGGTGAAGCTGGCGGCGGAATTGTTTGGCTGCACCACGGATGATCTAATCGTGGGGCGAGCCCAGGACAGCGCGTGAAGGAGCAAAGTGAAGGGCAGTGTGCCAGACACTTGCGCGGGCTGCAAAATGGAAGGGGGTGAACGATACTTGGGCAATGGACTAAAAACGAGCGTTTGTAATGGAGCCATCATTACCAACAATTTTGGCGATGAACGGGACCGGGAGTTGATTGCCAAGGTCATGGGTGCTTTAGAGGGCGAAGGCATCAGCGTGGGAAAAGCAATGGCCATCCTCGATGCAGCGAGGACGGCCCTGCTCAAGCGTGCGCTCGAATTTACTTTGCACGAATAATTGCGTTGTAGGCTCGGGTGTACGTACTGAATGCGTCCAGAGCTGCGCCTTCAACGCCAGATTCACGGTATTCACCGTGTCTCGACTCATCGGCAATGTATGTCTGCGCAACGGCGATGGCAAGTTCATGGGCAACTTGCTCCTTAGTGACCATTTTCATCACCCCCTCCCTCCGCCAAAATTCTACCACATCGGCGGGGAGGGGGCAATAAGAACCGATTAAAAAAGAGAAAGTCAAAGGGAGGGAGGTGTTGACATGAGCGCTGATGAGCAGCAGCTTGGCCGAATTATTACGGAGGCTGTGGCGATCCTGCCAGCCGAAAAGCGCGAGTATATCTTGGGCTACGCCGAGGGTGTGATCGCGATGGCGGAGGCGCAGAGACGACTTGCGGTTCAAGGCTGAACACCCCAGCAGGAAGGGGCAAGACAAAAAACACCGCCGTCCTCGACTTCGACTGGAATCGGTTCTATGACGAGGCCGGGGCGGGCGAGGATAGCGAATGAAAGGAGGTGGCCCTGCCAACATGAAGACCGGGCTCAAATTTGAGGACTACCAAGAGGCGCTGGACGGCGCTGGCCCGAAGCTGAAGGAAGTCATTCTGGAGCGGGCGGCCCACGATGAGAACCTGGGCATCCGGGAGCTGAAGCGGCTGGCGGAGCTGGCCTACCCGGACCCATACGCATAAAAACGCCCTGCCAGGTGCTGCGAACACCTGACAGGGCAGTACGAGGACCCACTCTCAAAATCAGTCCCGTACCCTGATTATATCACGGGTACGGGGCAAAATCAAGAAGAATACTACAGCGTAGCGCATAAAAATCCCTGCCGGATGGGGTTAATTTGGACAAGTCAGCCGGCATACCCTCAAAGGGAGGCGATACCATGACGACGACCACTGAGTACAAAACGAGGACCGACGGGAAGAAAGAGTATCAAGTAAAAATCACCCGGCAGAAGGGGCTCCAGACGGTGATGATTGATGGGCAGCCCACCCTGGTGGAGCAGATCACGATTATCGAAGGGCCGGGGAACATGGGCACGAGCACGGCCTATACCATTGCCCGTAAACCGAAAAGCCCGGAGGAGGAGGCCGCATTTCTGACCAATGTCCGGGAGGTTATCACGACCGGGCTGATCAGCCAGGGAATTTGGTGACAAATTTTTACATATCGGCATATGAAAGCAGGTAAGGAGGGATGGCTATGACGCCGTTAGAGCAAATCAACGGCTACGCCCATGTGGCGGAGCGGTATGGTTTTGAGGAGGCCGTTTTCCTTCACTCTATCGTCTACTGGTACAAGACCAACAGAGCAAACGACCGAAACTTCCGGGACGGGCGCTGGTGGACCTATAACAGCATCAAGGCATTCGTGGAGATATTCCCCTGGTGGACCGCGAAACAGATTCGGCGCATTGCCAATAGCTGCCGGGAGCAGGGGGCTATTATCGCCGGCGAGTATAACGAGGATCGGCGGGACCGCTCGCTGTGGTATACGCCTGGGGATGAGCTGCTGCGACTGTACGGCCTTGCCGAAACGGGAAACTGCACTTGCCCAAATGGGCAAATGCAGTCGCCCGATTGGGCGGATGAGCTTGCCCAAATGGGCAACTGTAATATAAGGAAACCATGTAGTAACCATGTAGATACAGACATGGAACCCCCTATAGTCCCCCATCCGGGGGACGGCGAGAGAGGCGGTCCCGCCAAAACTCAGGTGGACAAGCCTGCCCCCAGGCCCGATGTCCGGCGGACGCGCTTTGTCCCGCCCGATGTGGAGCAGGTGCGGGCCTATTGCCGGGAGCGGGGCAACGGCATCGACCCGGAGGCGTTTGTGGACCACTACACCGCGAAGGGGTGGATGGTGGGGCGCTCGCCCATGAAGGACTGGCGGGCGGCGGTGCGCACCTGGGAGCAGCGGCGGCGCTCCCAGGGAAAGGAGGCCGGGGGCGAAGATGACTGGTTCGAATAAGCCGTGCCCTATCCTGTACTACCCGGAGTACATGGACCCCAACCAGCCCACGCTGTGGTGGTGCCTGGACGCGGAGGACGTGCTGGCGGTGCGGGAGAACGCGGTGTGCAAGGCCAGCACCGTGAGCTGGGCGGAGCTGGAGCAGAGCGGAGAGGACCTGGCGGACATCGTGGGCAACTATGAGTTCGTGCTGGTGTGCGCCCCGCCGGGACCCGCCAGGGACGAGCTGGTGGAGCACTTGACCGGGTTTCTCTACACGCCGGTGCTGGTGCCGGCGGAAAAGGCGTTCCGGGGCTGCGGCAGCGTGATGCAGCTGGTGGAGCGGGGCGGGCGGAAAGCCGTCAACGCCCTTTTGTACGAGGCGCAGGAGGTCCCCATGCAGGGGGTGCTGGATATTGCGCAGGTGGAATGCGCCCAGCGCCTGGACTCCAGCCGGGTGCTGTCCGGCTTTCGTGAACTGGACGCGGAGATCGGCGGATTTTCTCCCGGGGAGCTGTCTGTGTGGACGGGAAAGCGGGGCGCGGGCAAATCCACCCTGCTCAGCCAGCTTTTGCTGGAGGCGGTGAATCAGGGGCACCGGGTGTGCGCCTACTCCGGGGAGCTGCCCGCCCGGCAGTTCAAGCTGGTGATGCTCCAGCAGGCGGCGGGGCCGGACGGAGTGGAGCGGCGGGAAGACGCGCACAGCGGCCGGACGGCCTACGAGGTAAAGCAGGAGGCGGCGCAGCGCGTCAATGAATGGTGGCGGCAGCGGATATTCCTGAATGATATCAAGCGGGAAAACTGCCACGATGAGCGCCAAATCCTGAAGATTTTTGAGTACGCCCGCCGGCGGTACGGGTGCGATATATTCCTGGTGGACAACATCATGACGGCCCAGCTGAAGGACGCGGCGGCGCTGGGCTACTGGCAGGCCCAGTCCGCGTTTACCGGGCGGCTGGTGGCCTTCGCCAAGGGCCGGGGCGTGCACGTCCACCTGGTGGCCCACCCGCGCAAAACGGACAAGCGTCTGGAGGCGGACGACGTGGGCGGGTCCGCCGACATCACCAACCGGGCGGACAACGTGCTGAAGGTGGAACGTGTGACAGAGGGCAAGGTGGAGACGGCCGGGTATGATATGTTGCTCACAGTGCTGAAAAACCGGGAGTTCGGCGCTCTGCCGAAAATCAGGCTGGACTTTGATCCGCAGACCCGGCGGTTTTATCCGGCGGGAACACAGAACAGCAGGGCGTTCAGCTGGGAGCGGGCGGAGCGGGCCGGGTCGATTGCGGCGGAGCTGTCTGCCCATGGCCGGGCCATCAAGCGGGCCAACCGGGCAAAGACACAGTAGGCGCAGTTCCGGGAAGTGCGGGGCGGAGACAGGGACAACCCCTTTGTCTGAAATTTGGAGGTGTTTGTATGGCAAGCGCGAAAAACAGCTGCAAAACGGCGGCGGTGATGAACCTGCTGAGCAAGGGACCGACAGGCCGCAGAGATATTGGAGCTTTTAAGGAAGATGAGGTCTATATGGGGTCCCCGCGCGAGCCCAGCGCAAGCGGGTCGCGTGGGGAGAGGAGGCGCAGCGGAGCGGACGAGCTTTCCACGGAGGGGGAAGCGAGTGAGCGCAGCTTGGGCCGACGAGTGTCCGATTCGGGCACAATGCCCCCGCGGGAGCAAATCGAGTACATCGACATCGCCCAGATGGACGACGACCCCTGCAATTTTTATGAGATGTCCGGGCTGGAGGAGCTGGCGGCCAACATCGAGCTGGTGGGGCTCCAGCAGCCCCTCCGGGTGCGGCCTGGGGCGGAGGACGGGCGGTACGTGATCGTGTCCGGCCACCGCCGGCGGGCGGCAGTGGCCAAGCTGGTGGAGGACGGCCGCGGGGAGCTGCGGGAGCTGCCCTGCATTGTGGAGCGGCGGGAGGAGTCCGCCGCCCTGCGGGAGCTGCGGCTTATCTATGCCAACAGCGGCACCCGCAAACTGACCGCCGCCGATATCGGCCGGCAGGCGGAGCGGGTGGAGGCGCTGCTGTACCAGCTCAAGGAGGACGGGTACGAGTTTCCGGGGCGGATGCGGGACTATGTGGCCGAGGCCTGCAAGGTGTCCAGGTCCAAGCTGGCGCGGCTGGAGGTGATCCGCAAAAATCTGGAGCCGTCCTGGCACGCGGGCTTTGAGACGGGCAAACTGGCGGAGGCCACGGCCTACGCCCTGGCCCAGATGCCCCGGGAGCGCCAGCGGGTGATCTATAACGGGCTGGTCAAGCAGGGCGAGTACCCCAACGCCATCATGGAGCACGTGGTGAAGCAATACGGCGAGAGTCTGGCCCAGGCGGAGGCGGTGCAGTGCGCCAGCTACGGCAGCGGCCCCTGCCTCAACCGGGAGGCCATGCAGGCGCGGATTATGGGACGGGACTATTATCAATACAACGACTGCCGCCAGTGCTGTGACGGGTGTCCTAACCTGACCCACTGTAAATACGCCTGCCCCATGCTGGCGGACAAAATCAAAGAAATCAAGGCGGACGCCAAGGCCCGGCGGCAGCGGGAGCAGCAGGAGGTAGAGGAGCGGCTGCGCCCGCAGGTGGAGCGGATCGACGCGCTGTGGGCGCGGTTTGGTGAGGCGCGGGCCGCATCGGGCAAGACGATGGAGGAGTGCCTTGACGCGATGGGCGCGAATTACCGCGTTGAGGAGACGGCACGGGATTTTGAGCGGTTGGAACGGCGGGAGGGTAAGCGTACCGAGAGCACCCATTTGCCCTATGGCTATAGCTGCTTCCTGGGCGAGGTGCAGAAATACATAAATCTGGCCGATTTGCTGGGCGTGTCGCTGGACTACCTGCTGTGCCGGACGGACAGCCCGGCGGGGATGACGGCCCAGCCGGAGGGGCAGCTGGTGATTTCCGGGTGGATGCCCAGCGGGACGGCGCCCTTCCAGCCCAGCGACGTGGTGGCGGATATTGATTCGGGCAGCTGGGGCGTGGAGCGCCATCCCTGCCGGTTCGATGGAAAATTCTTCCGCGACGAGGACGGGGAGATTGTCGAGGGCGCGATCATCCGCTGGATGGCGCTGCCGCCGGTGAGTGGAGATGTGCCCGAATCGGGCACGGGGGCAGGAGTGAATCGAGCATGAAGCTGAAGATATATTTTGAGGCGAGATGGCGGGACGGCGGAGGGTTCGGCGTCGCCATGGACCTGGGCGAGACCGAGCGGCCCATTGACTACCAAATGCTGGCCGGGTCCATAGACAAGGGAGCGCTTCTGCGGGCCTGCGGTTTGGATGGGGCGGTGCGGCCGGAGGATGTGACCATTCTCACGCCGGAGGAGTACGAACGGGAGTATGGGGAGGAGGATTGCTGATGATGACCTTTGCAGAAAAGTACAGAAAAGCCATGATGGCGGAGCGGAGATACCGGGATGCGCCCCGCAAGGGCTGGGCAGACCCGAAGGGCCGCAAAAGCGCGGACAATCAAACTATCGAGGTTCGCAGAAAAGAGGCGGTAGACCTGGCCGTGATGCTGGGCTCTGCGCTGTATAACTCCCAAGTCTGGCTGCGCGAGAAAATTGTGCTGGTGAACTACATAGATCAGCTTGCGAATGGAGCGCCGGACATGATGACGTGTGAAACGTGCCACAACCGTTATCGCTCCGTCTGGATGGATGGAGCGTGTCCATACTGCGCGGCGTCGGCTGGGGCGCGGGAGCAGGTGCAGAGTATGCTGGAGGAGGCCGCCCCATGAGCCGCCTGGTGCTGAGCGTGGCCGTTGAGGACTTTTGGGGCAATCATCTGGGCGA
>ERZ808040.1711-NODE-1711-length-14045-cov-5.219215_pt1 | contig 14045 bp, 9 predicted proteins | sample MGYA00380191_ERZ808040 | MGnify/ENA primary metagenome ERZ808040 (study PRJEB31490, sample SAMN06133395) | mouse gut metagenome | isolation source: J6 | host: mice | place: China: Chengdu | collected 2015-05 ... | reverse complement strand
CATGATTTGCCGATGAAATTGTCCTCCCCTTGGTCGGACGGCAAATCAGTGCTGGTATAAGTCTGACGACATTATACCATGTCCCCCGGACATGTTCAATCCTCCCTCTTTATCTATATCCGCCGCTTCCTTTTGGGACGCAGGCAACGCCGGTCCCTTCCCAAAATGAAAAAGAACCGGAAACACAGTCCCACAGACTCCGTTTCCGGTTCTTGCTGGCGCGGATAAATCCGCCAAAGCCAAACACCTTTTCCAAATTACCTCGCGAGCTTCTTCGACATTTCAAACAGATACGGGTCAAGTGTCTTCTTCATGCGAAGCGCCTCCTCGATGTCAAAATCCACATACTCCCCGTGCTTATACGCTACAACACGGTTGCTCCCGCCTGCCGTCAGGATATCGACGGCCTTCGCGCCCATCGCCGACGCGTAGACACGGTCCTTGCAGGTCGGGCTGCCGCCGCGCTGGATATGCCCAACGACCGTCGCCCTTGTCTCCATGCCGGTTGCCGCCTCGATGCGCTTTGCCATCTCGTAAGAATCGCCGATGCCTTCCGCATTGATAATAATATGGTGGGTCTTGCCGACCTTTTTCTTGGCGCGGATATTCTCGATGATCTTGCTCTCGTCACGGTCATAGCACTCTACGGTGAGAATGTCCTCCGCGCCGTTGGCGATACCGCACCAGAGCGCAATGTAACCTGCATTCCTGCCCATCACCTCAATGATGCTGCAGCGCTCGTGCGAAGTGGAAGTATCGCGCACCTTGTCGATCGCCTCCATCGCGGTGTTGACTGCCGTGTCAAAACCAATCGTGTACTCGGTGCAGGCAATATCAAGGTCGATCGTGCCCGGCACGCCGACGGTATTGACCCCGCGCGCCGCAAGCTGCCTTGCACCCTGGAACGAACCGTCCCCGCCGATGACGACCAGACCGTCGATCCCGTGCTTGCGGCAGATGTCCGCACCCTTATCCTGCCCGTTTGCCGTCATAAATTCCGGACAGCGCGCCGTGTAAAGGATCGTGCCGCCGCGCTGTATGATGTCCGCCACACTGCGCGCATTCATATCTATGATATCTTCCTCCAGTAAACCGGTATAGCCCCTGCGGATGCCCTTCACCTTCAATCCGTTTGCAATCGCCGTGCGGACTACTGCACGGATGGCGGCGTTCATGCCCGGCGCGTCCCCGCCGCTTGTCAACACACCGATTGTCTTTACCTGCTTTTTGTCTGCTGCTTTTGCCCTTGCCATAACACTCTACCTCGTTTCCGAATGATTCCCATTCTCATTTTTATACCCGTGCCTACCGCAGACCTGCGGTACTGCTTTCACAAACGGTCTGGAAGGCTTCCTCCCAAACCTTTCATCCCGCGCAGCGTCTGACCACCATCCAGCCGCCGCACATATCACTCATTGATTTCCATTTTAGTACAACCTTCAGCGTTTTTCAATACTCTTTTCCACAACCTTGACATTTTCTTTGCCAAAGTTTTCGTAAAGTTTCTTTAGGCTCTCGTTATTTATGCCAATATTTCTACTTTTGGGCAGCCTTTTTACGGCTTTTTCCTGCGATAAATAGACACAGACCGTATCATTTCCGTCAAATTCACCCAATAAAGAATATAATTTTTGTTCATTTTCAACAAAGTTGTTTTTATTACAGAATTGCACCCAAAGTTCTCGCGGAACAGCAGTAAACGGGATGATTTCCTGGCAGATCAACTTCGCCGGTTTATCTTCCTCAACCGCCACCTTTCCGCGGATATAAACTTTAGCATCTACATTCAACAACAATTTATACTTCTCGTAGTCGCGCGGGAAAACGATAACCTCCACCGCCCCGAACATATCCTCCAGATTCAGGAATGCCATGAGCGTGTTGTTCCTCGTTGTCTTTAGCGTCTTTCCCGTGATCATACCGCCGACCAGTTCCGTATTGCCGTCCTGCACCTTACACTCATCCGTCTCCTCATCCACAAGGAAGTCGAGCGTTGTCTTGGTCACGTTCTTGCGCATCGCCGCCTCGTACATCTCAAGCGGATGCCCGCTGATATAGATTCCCGTAACTTCCTTTTCAAACGCCAGCAGTTCTTCCTTCGTGTACTCTCCTACCGCCGGGAACTGGTTGTCGTACGCCTGCTTCTGCTCCGGCGCAATCATGTCAAAAAGGCTCATCTGACCGCTTACGGACTCCTTCTTTTCCTCCGCTACCGTATCGAGCACGGAGGCATATACGTACATTTTCTGCTTTCGTGTCCCGGGAAGGCTGTCCACCGCGCCCGATTTGATCAAATTTTCCGTCGTGCGCTTGTTGATTTCCTTGTTGGAAAGGCGCACGGCCAAATCTTTTAAGCTCCGGTAATCCCCGCCGCGTCCGCGCTCCTTTACAAGTTCGTCGATCACCGGGCGGCCAAGCCCCTTGATCGCGGTCAGCCCGTAACGGATGGCACCGCCGTCCACCGAAAACGAAGCCTCGCCGACATTGATGTCCGGCGGCAGGATGGAAATCCCAAGCTGCCGGCAGTGGAAAATGTACTGCGCTACCTTCCCCGGATTGTCAATCATGGAGGTCATCAGCGCCGCCATAAATTCCACCGGATAATAGCATTTTAAGAATGCTGTCTGATATGCCACGACCGCGTACGCCGCCGCATGTGATTTGTTGAACGCGTATTTCGCAAAATCTGTCATCTCGTCAAAGATATGGTTAGCCACCTGCTCCGGGATACCCTTCGCGACACAGCCCGGGACATGTTCCGCCTCGTTGCCGTAGACAAAATTTTTGCGTTCCTTCGCCATAACGGACTCTTTTTTCTTGGACATGGCACGGCGTACCAGGTCACTGCGCCCGTAGCTGTAGCCCGCCAGCTCCCGCACAATCTGCATGACCTGCTCCTGATAGACGATACATCCGTAGGTCGGCTCAAGGATCGGTTCCAGTTCCCTGCATTCATATTCGATCGAGGCAGGATCATTCTTGCCCTTAATGTATTTTGGGATAAAATCCATCGGTCCCGGGCGGTAGAGGGAAATCCCTGCGATCACGTCCTCGATGTTGTGCGGTTTAAGCTCCTTCATGAAGTTTTTCATACCCGTACTTTCAAGCTGGAACACACCCTCGGTATGGCCGGAGCCTAATAGCTCGTAAACCCGCGCATCCGCGTAGTCAATTTTATCCATGTCGAGCACACCGTCGATAAAACCCGGGAAGCGGGTGTCTGCCGGAGCCTTATCTGCATTTTCCGCACCACGGAGCTGCCCTGCTCCTCTTTCCGCGTCATATCCCTTCTGGATCAGGCGCACGGCATCTTGGATAACCGTCAGCGTGCGCAGCCCCAGAAAGTCCATTTTTAACAGCCCGAGCTCCTCCAACGTCGTCATCGTGAACTGTGTCGTGATCGTATCGTCCGAGGAGCGTGAGAGCGGTACATAATCGTCCGCCGGGGCATTACTGATCAATACCCCCGCCGCGTGCATTGAGCTGTGGCGCGCCAATCCCTCCAGGCGCTTTGACATGTCAACGAGGTTTTGAACCTGCACATCCGAGCGGTACGCCGCCGCCAGGTCCGGATTCATGACAAGTGCCTTGTCAAGCGTGATATTTAACTCGTTCGGCACCATCTTCGCGATCGCGTCACACTGCGCGTACGGCATATCAAGTGCCCTGCCGACATCGCGAAGCACACCCCTCGCCGCCATCGTACCGAAGGTGACGATCTGAACCACACGGTCTTTCCCGTATTTTTCCACGACGTAATCAATGACCTCCTGCCTGCGCTCATAGCAGAAATCTATATCAATATCGGGCATGGTCAGTCGCTCCGGGTTCAGGAAGCGCTCAAACAGAAGATTATATTTGATCGGGTCAATGTTCGTGATCTCAAGGCAGTAGGCGACAATGCTGCCCGCTCCGCTTCCGCGCCCGGGTCCTACCGCGATGCCGTTCTCCTTCGCGTAGCGGATAAAATCCCAGACAATCAGGAAATAATCCACAAATCCCATGTCATGGATGACGTTCATTTCGTATTCCAGACGCTCCTCTAATTCCGCCGCCCGGTTCGGATACCGGCGCACCAGCCCGTTTCGGCAGAGCTTCTGCATATATTCCCATGCCGTATATCCCGCCGGAACATCAAATTTCGGCAGCTTATAATGCCCAAATTCAATTTCCACCTCGCAGCGCGCAGCTATTTTGTGCGTATTCTCGATTGCTTCCTGCGCGTACGGAAACAGTTCCCGCATCTCCTCCTCGGATTTCAGGTAATACTGCCCTCCCTCATAGCGCATACGGTTATCGTCCGTTACTTTTTTCTGCGTCTGGATGCAGAGCAGGACATCGTGCGCCTGCCAGTCCTCCGCCAGCACATAATGGATATCGTTCGTTGCGACCAGCGCAAGCCCCGTCTCCTCATGCATGCGCAAAAGTCCCTGGTTCACCGTTTTTTGTTCCGGGATGCCGTGATCCTGCAGTTCAAGGTAAAAATGGTCTTTCCCGAAAATATCAGAGAGGGTGAGAGCCGCCTCCTTGGCTTCCTCATAAAATCCCTTGCGCAAAAGGGCGGGCACTTCCCCCGCGAGGCAGGCGGAGAGTGCAATGATACCTTCATGGTATTCACGAAGTATCTCATGATCGACGCGGGGCTTGTAGTAAAACCCCTCGGTAAAGCCCTTCGAGACAATTTTCATCAAATTAGAATAGCCTTTGTTATTCTCGGCAAGCAGGACAAGGTGATGGTAGCGCTCGTCCGATACTGCCCCTTCCTTGTCAAAACGCGAACCCGGCGCGGTATAGACCTCACAGCCCAAAATCGGCCGGATTCCCGCATCACGGCACGCACGGTAAAAATCGACCGCGCCGTACATGACACCGTGGTCGGTGATCGCGATGCTGTCCATGCCAAGCTCCTTCGCGCGCGCCACCAGCTCCTTGATCCGCCCAAGGCCGTCAAGAAGACTGAATTCTGTATGTACGTGCAAATGTGTGAATGCCATTTTGGGTGTCCTCCTATTTTTAGTTCCGCATATCCCCTTCCCAGTACCTATGACCCGCAGTGGGATTCCCGTCCGATCATGGCTCCCGGTAATCCCACTGGGCACTGTTTTGGGCATATGCTGTTTATTGTTTCGTCTGCTTCTTTGGCGATGTGAGCGCGAAGCTTTGGTCTACTAGGTCAAGTACCGTGTCCCTGCCTACCGTCCCGTCAAGGAGCACCGAAATCCACCTCGTCTTGTTCATATGGTATGCCGGAAGAAAACCCACCGTGTTTTTTAGTATCATGACCATGCCCGGATCACATTTGACGTTTAAAACATCGACCGCGCCGTCCCCACCAATCCCCAGACGCACCCGCTCAACCTTCATAACAAGGGCGTACCATTTCCGGTTGTCCGCATGGCGCAGCACCGCCGCGCCCGGCGTGTCTTCCCACAGGTATTCCGCGTCGGACCGGTATTTCTTTCTTCCATATGCCAAAACTTCTTCCCGCAAAGTTTTATTTCCCATCTTCCTGTCCCCCGCAATATTTTCTCACGGTGTTTCCTTCTTTTTCAGCCTCCGCAGATCTTCTTTCTGCTCCGGCGCGACACGGTAACTCTCGCACGCTTTCTGGATCGCCTTATTGTGTGTCCAGACAGCAAGGCGCTCCTCCTGCAGGTAAGGCAGCGCAGCATCGTACTGCTTTGCGAGCGCCGTTGCAAAATACCAGGCGACCATCATATTGATATAATATTCCTCCGACCGCAGGCCGGCGACGAGTGCAGGATACTCCTCGTCAAAATCTTCCTCCAGATAATAGCGCATCAGCATCCCGATGCCAAAACGCACCGTGTAAGTCCTTCCGGAAGCAATCCATTCCCTGATATGTATGAGCAAATCTTCCTTGTGTTTCGCGAATACTTTCGGCGAGAACATGTCACAGGTCGCCCAGTTATCAATGCAGGGCAGGAAGCGCCCTGCCAGCCTTAAGCAGTCCCGGTAATCCTGGATCTGCTCCACAACAAAAGCATGGACATTGTTCTCGTCATAGTACTGGTGCGGCAGCTGCTCCAAAAATACGGAAACCCGCGGATCCCTCACAAGCCTCTTCGCATATTTGCGAAGCTTTGGGATCCGCACACCGATAATATTTTCCTTCGCGACATTCGGGATCAGCCTGGCCTGAAAATCCCGGTAAGTTTTATCCTGCATGGCAAACAGAGCCGCGCGCAATTCCTCCGTAAACTCCGACATATCCTCCGGCTCCTTTCATGCTTCCCGGTAGTCTGCCCCGAGCCGGTCATCGTACGCGGCACGTATCCCGCCGATATACTTTGGACGGGTACGCGCCGCCACAAGCGGGGCTTCCCCGATATGATCCAGCGCAAGACGCACCGGAACGGCAACACGCCTTAAATGCATACCAATCAGCGTATTGCCGATATCAAGCCCCGCATGCGCCCGGATTTCCTCCACGACAACCGGGTGTGAAAACGCACGGTATGCCTCCGCCGCAAACGACCCGCCCGCCTTTTTCTGCGGCACGGCGTTCACGATCTCCATATCCGGCACAGCTTCCTGTTCAATGACAATCGCGCGGTTCAAGTGCTCACAGCATTGCGCCGCCAGAAAAACACCGTGCTCGGCAAGTGCCTGTGCGATGCCCTCGTAGAGTTTGGCAGCCGTATCCGGGTCGGAGTTCGTACCGATCTTCTTCCCTGTCACCTCGCTCGTCGAGCAGCCGACGACCATGATCTGGCCTTGTGTAAGTCCCGCGCACGCACACAGTTCCTTCGCCGCGCGGTACGCCTGTTCCCTGATATCCTCCATGATGAACCTCCCTGCTGCAACCTTTTTTAACATATGGCGCAAATTTTGGCACAACACAAAACTTGAGGGTCAAAAATCCAAAATCCGAACAATACCCCCACCAAAACAGCAAACCATAACAACACCTTCCCACAAATAACCCCATGCAAAACTGTCAGCCAGAACTTCTATCCCCTTCCGCCTCTCTCCCGTCCGCATGGAAAAATTCATACACCTGCCGCGCTGCCCTGCGGTTAAATTCCGGAAGTTCCGCGATTTCCTCCTCCGCTGCCGCCTTCAGCGCATCCAGTGACTGGTAATGCTTCATCAGCGCCCTGCGCCGCACCGCACCGATGCCCGGAATGTCGTCTAAGATCGAGTGCACCTGCGCCTTGCCGCGCAGCGAGCGGTGATATTCGATCGCAAACCGGTGCGTCTCGTCCTGAATGCGCGTGATCAGCTTAAACGCCTCACTGCCCGTGTCGATCGGAATCTCCACATTATTGTAATACAGCCCCCTCGTGCGGTGATGGTCATCCTTTACCATGCCGCAAACCTTGACACTCGTGATCCCAAGCTCCGCCAACACTTCAAGACAAACATTGACCTGACCCCGCCCGCCGTCCATCATGATCAGATCCGGAAAACGGTGGAAACTGTCAAGCGCCGCGTCCTGCTTTGCCTGCCCGTCCTCCTTGTTCATGCCGTGCAAAAAGCGTCTCGTCAGCACCTCCCGCATGCTCGCGTAGTCGTCCGGACCTGCGACCGTGCGGATCTTAAATTTCCGGTAATCGTTCTTTTTCGGGCGGCCGTTCTCATAGACCACCATCGAGCCGACCGATTCAAACCCGCTTGTGTTGGAAATATCGTAGGATTCAATGCGGTAAATGGAGGACATCGAAAGCCAGTCCGCGATCTGCTTTACCGCCCCGGTCGTGCGCGCCGCCTCCCGCTTGATCTTCTCGGTATCCTGCTGCAATACCATTGACGCATTTTTCTCCGCAAGTTCAATCATGCGCTCCTTCTCGCCCCGCTGCGGGACAAGAATCTTTACCTTGCCACCGCGCTTTTCGGAAAGCCAGCGCGCAATCAGTTCCCCGTCCTCCTCCCGCAGAGCCGTGCCAAGCAGGAGTTCCCGCGGGATGTACGGTGTCCCCGCATAATATTGTTTGATGAAATTTACCATAATATCCGCGCGCTCCTCATTCTCCACACCGGTCAGGTAAAAATGCTCCCGCCCGAGCATCTTGCCCTCGCGGATAAAGAATACCTGTACAACCGCCTCGTCGCCCGCCGTCGCAAAAGCAATGATATCGCGGTTACTCCCTGCCGTATCGCTCGCTTTCTGCTGCTGGGAAAGCTTTTTTACGCTGTTTAGAAGGTCGCGGTATTCCGCCGCTTTCTCAAATTCCATCTTCTCGGATGCTTCCATCATGGAGGCGGTCAGCTTTTTCGTGAGGATGCCGTAATTGCCGCCTAAAAACTCCAAAATCTCATCAATGTTCTTCCGGTATTCCGCCGCCGGGACATTTCCCTGGCAGGGTGCTTTGCACTGCCCGATATGGTGGTAGAGGCACGGGCGTTCCGCCGCTTTCTCCCCCGCAAGCTGCTTGTTGCAGTTGCGGTACTGGTACGTTTTGCGCAGAAGTTCCAAGGTCTCCTTGACCGCGTATGCACTTGTGTACGGCCCAAAATATTTTGCTTTGTCCTTCTTCTGCCTGCGCGCATAAAGTACGCGGGGATACAACTCGTTTACCGTCACCTTGATGTAGGGATAGCTCTTATCATCTTTCAGCATCGTGTTATACTTCGGATGGTGTTCCTTGATCAGGTTACACTCCAGGACAAGAGCTTCCATCTCGGAATCCACGACAATATATTCAAAATAAGCGATGTTGGCGACCATCTGCTGGATCTTTGGCGATTTGCCGCGGCTGCTTTGGAAATACTGGCGCACGCGGTTCTTCAGGCTGATTGCCTTCCCGACATAAATAATTGCGTCATGCGAATCGTGCATGATATAGACACCGGGTTTTCCCGGCAGCTTTTTCAATTCTTCTTCCAAATCAAACATCATTTTTCTCCGTAAATAAAAAAATCGCTCTCAACCAGTTTCTAAGACCGCTTTTTCCGGGGGAGCGCAACCTTGCCCCCACGCAGGAAACCGGCAGGCAAAACACAGCGCACAGTTCTCTGTTTTGCCTGCCGGTTCTATTTTATCATATTTCCGTTTCCGCCGCAACGGAAGAAATCACTTCGCCCTTATTTTCTTCCCCGGACAAATCTTCCGGTTCCGGTTTCGTTTCGTCCTCCCCGCAGATTCCTTTCGCCTCACGGTAGATTTTCATAAATTCCTTGCCGCTTATGGTCTCCTTCTCGATCAAAAACGCCGCCAGCCGGTCCAACGGCTCCCGGTTCTCCGAAAGCAGCGCGCGCGCCTTTTCATGTGCCACGCGCAGCAGCTCCATCACCTCATGGTCAATCTCCGCTGCCGTCTCATCCGCACATTTCAAGACCGGCCTGCCGTCCAGATAACGGTCCTCCACCGACTCCAGGCCCATGAGCCCGAATTTCTCCGACATGCCGTACTGTGTAACCATCGCCCGCGCGATCGAAGTCGCTTTCTCGATATCGTTCGACGCACCGGTCGTCACCGAGCCGAACACCAGCTCCTCCGCCGCGCGCCCGGCAAGCAGTGTCACGAGCCTTGCCAAAAGCTCCTCCTTGCTCATCAGATATTTCTCTTCCTCCGGCACCTGCATCACATAGCCCAAAGTCCCCATCGTGCGCGGCACGATCGTGATCTTCTGCACCGGTTCCGCTTTCTTTTCCAATGCGGTGACAAGCGCGTGCCCAATCTCGTGGTATGCCACGATCTTTTTCTCCTCTGCACCAAGGATGCGGTCTTTTTTCTCCTTGCCCGCGATCACGACCTCCACCGACTCAAAAAGATCATCCTGCGTAACGACCGTCCTGCCTTCCTTGACCGCTAAAATCGCCGCCTCGTTGATCATATTTGCAAGGTCAGAGCCAACCACGCCGGACGTTGCGAGGGCAATCGCCTCCAAGTCCACGGAGTCATGCATCAGCACGTTTTTCGCGTGCACTTTCAATATCTCAAGCCTTCCCTTCAGATCCGGCTTATCGACAATGACGCGCCGGTCAAAGCGCCCCGGCCGCAGCAATGCCTTGTCAAGAACGTCCGGGCGGTTGGTCGCAGCCAGAATCACCACACCCTTCGACGCATCAAAACCGTCCATTTCCGAAAGCAGCTGGTTTAACGTCTGCTCGCGCTCATCATTGCCACCGCCGTAGTGGGAATCCCTGCTCTTCCCGATGGCATCAATCTCATCTATGAATACGATGCAGGGTGCCTGGCTCTGCGCCTGACGGAACAAATCGCGCACACGCGATGCGCCGACCCCAACAAACATTTCCACGAAGTCCGATCCGGAGAGGGAGAAAAACGGCACTTTCGCCTCGCCCGCCACCGCCTTTGCAAGCAGTGTCTTTCCGGTTCCGGGTGGTCCTACGAGCAGCGCGCCCTTCGGCAGCTTCGCCCCAATCCGCGTATATTTCCCCGGATTGTGCAGGAAATCGACAAGCTCCGTGACAGACTCTTTTGCCTCATCCTGCCCTGCAACATCCTTAAACGTCACCCCGGTCTCCTTCTCGACATAGACTTTCGCGTTGCTCTTCCCGACATTGCCCATCATGCCGCCGTTTTTCGTCAGCATGCGGAACAAAAGGATCATCACCACGTAGATCAGCACGAACGGCAGCACATAGGAAAGTATGATATCTAATATCGTGACCGTCTTGTCCGTGTAGGTCGCCGTATAGCGGATCCCCGCTTCCTCGCAGCGCTGCTGCAGCCCCGTGTCGTACGGAAAATATCCGGTGTAGTAGGTGATGCCGCCGTTATAGTCGATGCCCGCAGTAACCGGCGTGAGAACGATGCGCTCCTTGTCCGGCTGTACCTCGATCGCCGAGAGCTTGCCCTGTTCCAACAGGTCGATAAACTCGCTGTAGGTAATCTCCTTGAATGTGCTTGCCTCCATCTGTTTTGACATATAAGAAAACGAAAACACAACAAACAGAGCCGCGATCAGGCAGAAGATCCAGCTGAAACGGTTATTGCGCTTGCGGTTGTTATCCTGGTTATTTCCATTCTGGTTTTGGCCATTTGGGTTATTGTTCTGATTCTCCATGAGATCTCCTTCTTATCGGTAGCTTCTTTTGCTTTTCACGAATATTATAGTCACTACCCTTCCATAAATCAAGCAAATTGACAGCGAATTCACGTAAATTTCATTTTTGGGGCAGTCCGCGTATGTTCCCTGGCATAAAAAACGGCAGGGACATTTTGACAAAAATAGTACTGGATTTTTCCCGGAAACTGTGTTATGATAAATGAAGTTTTTATTTAGGAACCGCTTTGCGGCACTAACAAAGGCGTTAGCGTTTAAAACAGAGTATTATTCCACCGAAAGAGCCGGATAATACATGTTTTAGATGCTTTTTTTATTTGTGCCAAGATGCAGGAAGGGAGGTATAATTCATGTGTGTAAAATATGTATTCGTAACAGGCGGCGTGGTGTCCGGACTTGGGAAAGGCATCACAGCGGCATCCCTCGGACGGCTGCTTAAAGCGCGCGGCTACCACGTGACCATGCAGAAATTCGACCCCTACATCAACATCGACCCCGGCACGATGAACCCGATCCAGCACGGTGAGGTTTTCGTGACGGACGACGGTGCGGAGACGGATCTCGACCTCGGACATTACGAGCGCTTTACCGACGAGAACCTGACCAAAAACTCCAATGTCACAGCCGGGAAAATCTTCTGGTCGGTGCTCTCCAAAGAGCGCCGCGGCGATTTCGGCGGCGGCACGGTGCAGGTAATCCCGCATATCACAAACGAGATCAAAGACCGCTTCTACCGCCCGGAAACGAACCAGACGGCGGGCGCGGATGCCCCGCATATTGCGATCATTGAAGTCGGCGGTACCGTCGGCGACATCGAAAGCCAGCCTTTCCTTGAGGCCATACGGCAGTTCCGCCAGGAAGCAGGTTCTGCAAATACACTGCTCATCCACGTCACACTGGTTCCTTATCTGAAAGCCTCCGGCGAGATGAAGACCAAGCCGACGCAGGCGAGCGTCAAGGACCTACAGGGCATGGGGCTGCGTCCGGATATCATCATGTGCCGCACCGAACTGCCGTTAGCGCCCGGCATCCGCGAAAAAATCGCGCTTTTCTGCAATGTCCCAAGCTCACATGTGTTGCAGAACCTTGATGCCGAAACACTCTGCGAGGTACCTCTGATGTTAGAGCGCGAACATCTTGCCGATGTGGCATGCGAATGCCTTGGGCTTGCCTGCCCGCCGCCCGACCTCAGCGGATGGACCCGGATGGTGCACGCGTGGAAGCATCCGCAGCGACGCGTTCGCGTTGCGCTCGTCGGAAAATACACTCAGCTGCATGATGCCTACATCAGCGTGGCGGAAAGTCTAAGACACGGGGCCGTCGCCCACCGCGCGGAAGTCGAAATCAAGTGGGTTTCTTCCGAGGATGTGACGGAGGAATCCGTAGAGACACTGCTCTCGGACGTGAACGGCATCATAGTACCGGGCGGCTTCGGCGGGCGCGGCATCGCGGGGAAGATCCTTGCCATCCGCTATGCCCGCGAGAAAATGGTTCCCTTCCTGGGGCTCTGCCTCGGTATGCAGCTCTCCGTCGTTGAGTTTACGCGCAGCGTTGTCGGCTACCCGGATGCAAACAGCACGGAACTGGACCCGCAGACCACACACCCTGTCATCCACCTGATGCCGGACCAGAACGGGGTAATCAACCTTGGCGGGACGCTGCGGCTCGGTTCCTATCCCTGCGTGCTCGATAAGACAAGCAAGGCTTACCACCTCTACGGCATGGAAACAATCACGGAACGCCACCGCCACCGCTACGAGGTCAATAACGAATACCGCGGTGTCCTTGTGCAAAACGGCATGAAACTTTCCGGCTTATCCCCGGACGGCCGCATCGTCGAGATGATCGAACTGCCCTGCCACCCGTGGTTCATTGCCACTCAGTCCCACCCGGAATTTAAATCGCGGCCGAACCGCCCGCACCCGCTGTTTCAGGGGTTCATCGGGGCAGCACTCGCACGCACCCCCTAACATTGCTCAATCACCCTCGCCCACGGTACATAGTCCAAAAGCATCTCCCGGTTCTCTTCCCCCATAAGATGGCAGAGGGACGGGTAATGGATGCACACCTGCGTCTGCCCGTCTTTCTGTTTCAATGCCTTGCGGACCAAAGTGCAGTCCGGGTCATAGACCAGGCGCAGCCTCTTATCCGCGATAAAACCCCCGACATCCGAGAAAGCACACGCAAGCTTCAGCAGGTTCATATCATTTTCGTACACCTCAACCCAGACATCGCTTTCCACGAGTTCAAGCAGCTTTTTGACAACATACCCCATACCAAAGCCAAAAACGACATATTTCTTCGCGCCCGGCACCATCCAGCTCCTCGCAAGCAGGAATGCCTCCTGCGACACATGGTGGTTCGTGTGCAGATAAATGGTATTGCCCCAGATATCCGGCACCCCGGCCGTCATCTCACCGCAGGAAGTAAACTCCACGCAGTACCCCTGCGCCAAAAGCTGCTCCGGGTATAGATCCGCCTCCAAAAGGCGCAGTATCCGGCTGTAGCGCTGCTTGCGCTCGTCGGCATCCTTCACAAAAAGAGTGGTGGAGCGGCGCAGCTTCCTGTCAAGTGCCTCCAGATTTTTTTGGTAGTCCCCCTCGTCAAACGCGCTGAAATCCTCCCGCTCGATAATAAATGTCTGGATATTGCACAAAAAACGCATCACCTGCAACTCAAGCAGATCCGCAAGCAAAATATAGTCCCTGTTTTTCTTCGCAGCGACGATACCGGAAATCATTTCCGCCACCGACTCCACGGACACATTTTTAAAGTATTGCTCCTCCGCAACCACTGCGTCCGTGACGGTTCGAATCCCTTCCGCCGTGTCCGCTACAAGCGCCAGCGCCTTTTCATAATCACACTCCCGGAAAAAAATGACCACCTGCCCCAGCGCCGACAACAGCTCCTTGTTCTGCTGAAAAATCTCCATAATATGCTCCGTCATATGTTCCTCACATCCTTGTCTGCATCCCTGCTTATTTTGCTTCCCTTAAAAACCCTTCCAATATAGCACGGTACTGTCCTTCTGCTTCCTCCTCCCCCAAA
>ERZ808040.1704-NODE-1704-length-14102-cov-5.195223_pt1 | contig 14102 bp, 15 predicted proteins | sample MGYA00380191_ERZ808040 | MGnify/ENA primary metagenome ERZ808040 (study PRJEB31490, sample SAMN06133395) | mouse gut metagenome | isolation source: J6 | host: mice | place: China: Chengdu | collected 2015-05 ... | reverse complement strand
CTCCTTCCTCCGCCTTACGCTGACGCAAACATCAAGCACTGATTTACTTCAAGATTAACGCAATGCTGTACTAGTGTGCTGACCAGGTTACTTCCAGCTAAATAGCGCAGAATGAATTTTCAGTCTGCAAGGCAGATTTCCGACGGCGTAGCGGTGGCTACGTCTAGGAAATCTAACACTGCAGATGGAAATTCAGGCAAGATATTTTGCGAAATGTAATACGGTCAGTACACGAGTGTGCTGGGTCAGTGCTTCCACGGCGCCATGGCTTTCATGATCTCAATCTGGCGCTTATAAATACGGTTTTCTCCATAGGCATCCCTGTGGAGCAGATCTCCCTGGGCATTGATCTCTATGATGCGCGGCATGAGGCTCCCTTTCTCCAAAAGCACATCCATCCCCATACTCTTTAAACCGGGATAGCAGGCCGCCGCCCTGGCGCAGGCCTCTGAAATGTTTTCCACCACGGCTTTGTCCAGGTTCAGCTTTCCGAACTCCATGGAATGGTTGTTCAGGTGCAGATTAGTGATTGGCCCCTTAGACAGCCGGGGAAGGATGTAATCCGTCCTCTTGTCCTGCACTACCACACGGAGGTCATAGCAATACCCCTGGAAAACGGCTTTCCTGTACCATTTTTCCACTATGCACTCCAGCTCCAGCAGCCGGTCCAGATATGCCCGCGCATCTTCCCCTTCAAGCCGGTACAGCCTCTTCGTATTGACTATCCCGCCCCGGTCAAGGGTTCCGCAGGTATAGAGCGCCACCCTGCCCTTCGCCGGAGAATACCGAAGCGCAGCCACGCCTGCCGCCCCGGAACCTCTCATTGGCTTTAAGAAGACCTGGGGGATCCCCCTCTCCTCCATAAAGCCAAATAACTCCTCCCCGCAGGAAAAGGTCTCCTCATACATCTCTGTCACCGGAACCCCGTTTTCCGCAAGCCGCCTCTTGCACTTTTGCTTGTCAAGAGCCTCTGCAATGTCCCGGGGACAGTTAAAAAATGCCCCAAAGGGCATGCGGGAAAGCTGCAGCAGCCGTTCGCCGTACCTGCCCGTAAGCTCTTCCAGTTCTTTCAGCCGGCAGCTTTCCCATTCCGGCGCATCAATCTTTACTATACTGTTTTCCATGCCCCCGGCACTGCCCAACAAGCCGAAATCCTTCCAGTCATAAAAGGAAACGGGAATGCCTGCCTCTGCGGCGGCTTTCTCAAAATAGAATTTTCTTTTATAGCCTTCCGAACCTTTGGCTCCCCGGGAACCGATCAGGAGGATCCTGTTTACTCCGTCAGCAGCGCATTGTACCATATTTTCCCGTTCCACTCTTCCGCATCTTCCTGTTCGGAAACGTCCACTTCCATGGGCAGCTTTTCTATTCCCTCCATCACATCATCTGACAGATAATGATGGTGCAGATCCAGCTTTTTGATGTTGGAATATGCCGGCAGCTTTTCTAAGAGCAGCTTCCCGCCTTTGTCCGTCAATGTACCGCAGGAAAGGTCCAGGGTTTCGATTTGGCCCATATACTTGCACTCCAGCACGATTTCCGTCAATTCGTCTTGGATTTCGCTGTCCACGATTCCCAGATAAGTAAGCTTCGGAAAGTCGGAATTTGCCAGCAGCTCCTTTATGGTATCCGCATTGCCGTCAAAACCATAATTCTCCACGCCTATGTAAAGCAAAAGCTTTTTCAGGTTGGGCAGCTTTGCTTTCTCGATTTCCTTGATTACTTCCTGCCCCAGTCCGCCGCAGATTATAGTCAGGGATTCTAAGCCTTCATGTGCAATTTCCCCCAGTGTCAGGTCCATGCTGCCCTTTATGGTAAGCTCCTTCAGCTGGGGCATGGCCTTCCAGATACGGCTGTAATCTCCCTGCATGATCCAGGAGACTTCGCACACCTCGAAGTCCATGTCTCCCACGAAAAGCTTCGTAATATGGCTGAATTGATCCGGCTTCTCAGCTATTGCATCCAGGATCGGCTGGCAGTCGTCTTCATATTCGCAGCCCCATCCGCCGATGACCAGCTCCTCCAATTCCTGGAACTCCGGGTCCGCCAGAATATCCTCCGCCAAGGCCTCCGCGTCTTTCCCGTTTTCGTACTCCTCATAATCCACAGAATATATTTTGCTTTTACCCATCTGCATGTATACCTCCTGCACTATTTGATACCAATATTATACAAAATATAAAAGTACCGTGTCAAGGAAGTAACGTAAAGCATGATTTTCAAATACGCTATAGAGCGTTTTTTCGGTATAGCACGGAAAATACAATCCCAAAGACTGCCACATTCAGGAGAATGACCGCTGCGCTCCGGGCATAATCCCCGCCTCCCCCAAGGCTCCCCACCAGGATACGGATCTGTTCCGTGTAGGTAAACCTTGCAATCTTTTCTATCTTATCGTTAAACACGGAAAGCATGGGCAGAAAAGAAAATACCATCATCACCGGAACCGTCACCGATGTGGCTGACATCTGGTTCCTGCAGCCCACGCCTATTGCTGCCCCTACCACTATGGACACAATAATCCCTGCTGCCATTACCGCCATAAAAAGGGCCCTCCCGCCCGGCGTGACATTTTCCATCAGGCATCCGAAGACTGCCCCGCCCAGCATACATACCCCAAACACATAGCTGCCTATCCCCAAAAGATACTGCCATGGGGTGACTTCCGCCATCAGAAGGACTCTCAGAGTGTTTTTCTCCTTCTCCTCGGAAATGATTGCAGACACGCAGGTCAGGGGCGCCATTCCTATGTACATGGATGCAAAGAGATTCACAAAGAAGTTCTCCGGCATGCCATCCAGCCGTATGGAATTGACCATGATTACCGTAAGCGCAGGCAGCATGACAAACTGGATCAATACCGTTTTGTTTTTTAGGGTATCCTTTAGCTGTTTTATAATAATTGTTATGATATGCTTCATTATTCGTTTAACTTCCTTCCTGTCAGATGTAGAAACACTTTTTCCAGATCCGGCTCCGATGAGTGTATGCTTGCAATAATCCCCTCCCGCATCATCTGTGCCAGCATCTCCGCATTTTCCCCGGAATTTGCAAACTTTCTCCTGCTTCCGTCCTTTAAAGCCACTTCTATCGAATTGTCCTGGTTATATTTCATACAGATTTCTCTCGGCACACCCTGCTCAATGATCCTTCCTTCGTTGAGAAGTAAAATGCTGTCACACAGTTTTTCCGCTTCGTGCATATTATGGGTGGTCAGAAATATGGTGGTCCCCGCCCTTTTCTCCTCATCCACCAACTCATGTATCTTTCCTGTTGTGGCAGGGTCCAATCCGGAAGTAGGTTCATCCAAATACAGGATATCCATATCCTTTAATAGCGCCCTGCAGAAATTCACACGGTTCCTCATCCCTTTAGACAGCTTTCCCACCACAGTCTTTTTGGCATTTATCAGCTCCGTCCTTACCAAAAGTTTGTCTATTTTGTCACCGGGCACCTGATAAATATCCGCAAACATTTTCAGGTTGTCCCAGACGGTAAGCCGTTCATAAAGGCCGAAACTATCCATCATGATTCCGGTCACCAAACGTTCTTTCCATGCTTTTACGGCGCCTCCGGCAGGTACAAGCTGCCCGGTCAATATGTTTACAAGAGTGGTCTTCCCAGCCCCGGAGGGCCCCAGCAGGCCAATCACCTTGCCCTTTGGTATCTTAAACGATATGTCCTCCAAAACCCTGTTCTCCCCAAAGGAATAAGCTAAATTTTCTACCTCTACCAACATTTCCATACTAATCTCCATTCCGGAGCGTTTATGCCACGGGGCGACGCAAATATCAAATATGCGTCTGCCATCAAACAAATTTGTGACGCTCCGGCACAAATTTGCGTGTGGAAAATCAGCACATCAGTGTGATTTTTCACACTAATCCTCCATGTCAGAGCAGTTTACTGCGATCAGGGCATATTTGAGACTCTGACTCAAATTGCCGATTGAAAAATAAAGTCATCAGACTTATTTTTCAATCTACACCTCCTCATGGTTCCTCCGCCTGTTTTTCCTTTAAATGCCGCAGACCCTCTTCCAGCTGTTTATTGTCCATGTGCTCTTTTAATACGGAAACCGCTACCCCCGCCACAAAGCAGATTCCAAAGCTGACCAGGAAACTGACCCAACACCTTGGGTCATCCACCGGGAACCATCCAAAAAAATAAGCAAATAACCCAATCAATACAATGACCGAGGCCAGCATCCCTATGGTTCTCATTGCGATGGACATCTTCCGGATCACAGCATCCGAAAAAAACAGAAAACGGATCGCCGTGATACAGACAGATACCAGCATAAATTCCAAAACCGTGTTTGACGGTATCCCTTTCCCTCCCAAGGCAAACATAGTAGAAAGTCCCCTTGCTTCCTCTCCCACCAGGCAGCCGATGCAGGCAACTACCAGCATAGCTATTCCGAAGACAATCATAGCCTGAGCCATATAATCCAACAAATTCTTTTTCTCTTTCATATCTGATAACCATGCCTTTCTGCAACCTGCAAGTCCTGACAATGAAAATCGTAAGCCTCCTGGCGTATGGAACACGCTCAATGGACATCACCGGAAACCAAGCAGCGCCTTGATCCCTTCCGCATACTGCCTTGACACCACCAATCGCTCCCCGTTTATCAGCGTCATCAACAGCCGCCTGTCAATGTAGGTCTTTATGGATTCCACGTTTTTCAGGTTTACGACACACGCCTTGTTGATGCGGGCAAAAAGGTACTGCTCCAGCTGCTGCTCCAACTCATATAGTTTATTGCAGGATTCATAAACCTTTTCCCCTGTATAGACAAAACACTTCCTGTCCACCGATTCGATATACAGGACCTTCTCTAAATCCAGCTCCGACATATGCCCTTCACAGAAAACCGTCATCCGTCTGTCAATGACCAGCATTGCCGCCACCAGCCTGTCAATCTGTGCATTGTGCTCCTTACATCGTATCGTGACCACAGTGTCCTCAATGCCTTCCTGAACCTCTATATTGATCTTCAATCCTCCGCCTCCCTGCCATACGCCGGATTTGCACTGCGAAGCAGCATTTACCTCCGGACAGTTACCATTTTATCAGGCTTTTTCCCATGTGCAAGAGTCCCGGCAGCGTGTTGCCGCTTTTTCTGCATAAGTTGCCACAGGAATGTGCCTGCTTCACATATGAATATAAAATGCCGCAAAATAACTACTTGATAGCTATTTTGCAGCATTCCTTATTATCTCCCGCTCATTTTTGATATATTACCCGTAACCGGTTCGCTGTCAGCCGGTCCTTTTCCCGGGCATATTCACAGATCCGTAAATTGCCGGCCTGGTTATAACCTATCCGGCCGGTAAGCAGCTCCCTTCCGTAACTCCCTATGACATCTGGTAATACTGTGCCTGGGCATTCCACAATTTTGCGTATGTCCCATCTGCATCCTCCAGCAACTCCTCATGGTTTCCAATCTGGACCAGGCGCCCCTTGTCGAAAACCGCAATCTTTTTACAGAACCGGCAAGAGGACAGACGGTGGCTGATATAAACAGCCGTCTTCTCCCCAGCGAGTTTGTCAAAATTAGAATATATTTCCGCCTCAGCCAGCGGATCCAGGGCGGCAGTAGGTTCGTCCAGGAGCACAAAAGACGCTTTCCTGTAAACTGCCCTGGCAATAGCAATCTTCTGTGCCTCGCCGCCGCTGATCTCCACACCGGAATCGGAAAAGTCTTTATAAAGGTAAGAGCAAATTCCCTCACTCTCCCGCTTCAGCTTCGCAAGCCTTTCGCCAAAACCTGCATCCTCCAGGCAACGCTCCACCCTTCCTTCCTCGTACTCCGTAGATGTAGCCACATTCTCCGCCAGCATCAGGGAAAACAGATGAAAATCCTGAAACACCACTGAAAAAAGCTTTATATATTCCTCTCGCCGGAATTTCCGGATATTCACGCCGTTTACCAAAATCTCCCCCTCATCCGGGTCATAAAGACGGCACAAGAGCTTAATCATAGTAGTCTTTCCCGATCCGTTCCGCCCTACCACAGCAAGCTTCTCCCCCACGTTCAACTTCAGGGAAAAGTTCCGCAGCGCATAAGTCTCACTTCCCGGATACCGGAAAGAGACATTGGAAAACTCGATGGTATACTGCCCGTCGCTACGCTTTTCCATGGGCAGGGATCCCTTGTACATCTCGTCTGAAAGAGACAGAAGTTCCAATATGCCCATCTGTTTCCTGGCGGTAATGCCAAGCTCATGAAGCTGAAACAGCAGTATCACAATACTGTCAAACAAATTGGAAAGGCATCCCGCAAACAGGATCACGCTTCCCACAGGTATCCCCCCTGCCAGCGCCAGCCATACCACCAGGAAATATGCCCCCGCCGTACCCAGGCCTCTTACAGCGCCCACTGCCGCTCCCGTTCCCGCTGCCCCGACGGTAGGCTTTTTCACATAAAAATCCTGCCACTCCTTTTTCTTCTCAGTGTCCGCCGTCCAGTGTTTCATGATTCCGTAGGCATCATAAATACGCACGTCCTTCCCATTCTGATATTGATATTTCCCCATAACGATAAAATCCCATACAAAATCGTAAAATTGCTTTTTCTCTTCCAAAGTGAGCCTGTGGAACATGAGATAATTGCAGATATCCAGAAAATGGAAATAGACTTTCATTCCCAAAGCCAGGCCCAATATCAATATCACTGCCATGCATACAGAAGGAAGGGCATTTTCCCCACCCAGGTAACGGAAAACGGACGATCCCGCCACCACTGCGCCAAGAAGCCTCAGCAACCCCATTGTGAGATTCTCCATATGTTGGAAAACGGAATATAACCCTGCCCCCCAGTTATTGTTCTGTTGGATCCGTTCTTGCATCTCTTTCAGCCTCGGACTTTCTATCAGGGAAAAATCCAGGTCTACCAGCTTCGCCTGCTGCATGGTATCATAGCGCCTGAACATCAAGTCCCGTTTGACCTGCATGGAGGCTTTCATCCCGCTGACCACCGCCCTCAGGACGCCCAAAAGGATACATACCCACACTGCCGCCTTCATCAATCCCCCAAAGTCCGCCCCAGCCGCCAGGCCGTTCACCACATAGCCGGACAAGAGCAGGGCCCCGTATTCGGCGGAAGTTTGCAGCAGGCAGCACACCGTCTGGAAGGGGAAATAACCCCTGTCCAGCTCTTTTACAGCCCGAAGCGTCTTTCGAATATTATGGTAATTTTGTTTGAAAGTAAGTTTATCCAAAAGTTCCGATTCCTGATTCATGAAAACGCCTCCTTCTCCTTTGCCGACTTGGCGTAATAACTGCTCTGCACTTGGAACATTTCCGCATACTTTCCCCCTCTGGCTATCAGATCGCTGTGGCTTCCCTCCTCCAGAATCTTTCCGTCCTCCAGCAGAATGATCCTGTCAGAAAACCGGGTGCTGGCAAGCCTGTGGGAAATGAAGACTGCCGTTTTATCCCGGGAGAATTCCAGGTAGCTTTCATAGACCTGGCTCTCTGCAATAGGATCCAAGGCCGCCGTAGGCTCGTCCAGAACCATAACGGGTGCATCCTTATACAGTGCCCTGGCAAGCAGAAACCTCTGTTCCTGTCCTCCGGACAGCTCTATTCCCTTCTCATCAATGGCCTTGCCGTAATAGGAATCCGGGGTGATCCCCCTCTCCCTAAAAGTTTCTTTCAGCCCGGCCTTCTCCAAAGCTTTCCACACCTTATCCTGATCCCACTCTTTCTGCAGCGAAACGGATTCACCCACTTTAAAGGGCGGCAGGAACTTCTCCTGGAAAATGGAGGAAAAGAGCCGGTACACTTCGGTCCTTGGGAATTCCCTCCTGTCAATGCCGTTTATAAAGATACGGCCTTCACTGGGTTCATAGATACCACACAAAAGCTTCACAAAAGTTGTTTTCCCGGCTCCGTTCATTCCCACCAGCGCCAGCTTCTCTCCTCCCCGTATGGTCAGGTTAAAGTGCCGGAACACATGGCCGGAGCCAGTCCCGTTTCCAGTCCCCCTGCAGCAGCCGGAATCATGGCCATCTGCCGCATTGGCATTCAGGTCGGAATAGGAAAAGGACACGTCCTGGAAAGTAATCTCAATAGGTTGCTTTAACTCTCCGATATGCCTCTTCCCCTGTTCCCTTCCGTTTTCACCGTTTTCCGGCAGCCAATTTTCCGAACCCTCTTCCGAAAGCTCCATATATGCCCTGTAAAAATTCAATCCGTTGCTGCCCTGGCGAAGCATTCCCACACCGTTTATCAGCCTCTCCACAAACCCGGAAAACCCTGTAATGGCCCCGAAGTACAGCACAAAGTCCCCGGCGCCGATATTCCCCTGGAACACCTGCCAGATCAGATATGCATAGGCACAGGCATCCCGCAAAACACTTAGGGCCCCAGTGGCCTGGACGTACACATTTTCTGAGCGGCGCTTGATTTTCTCACGCTTCTCCATCTCCTTAAACATCTTATCCAACAGCTTGTTCAGCCATTCTTTCATGCCGAAGATCCTGATATCCTTTGCCGCTTTGGGATTGCCCATGGCAGCATAGCTCAAATAGCGCCTTTGCTTCCCCAACTCTGCATTTGATGCACGAAACTGCTCCAGGCGCTTAATCTTGGCAAGGCTCAAAGCATACTGCACAAGGGACAGCGAGAGCAGCAACACCACCATGAGCGGGTTTAATACTCCCAGCACCGTACTGTAAAGCACAAAACTCAAGATATTTTGTACGATATCCAGCGTCCCATAAGTAACCCCATACAGGCTGCTCCCATCGCCACAAATCAGGGATTCAAAACTCTTCTGGTACAGTTCCTTTACCTCCTGCCTCTCCGTATCACGGTAAGGTATCCGCAGGCTTTTCAGGAAAAGACCGGAGAGCAGTTCGTTCCTTCTGGTGTTGTAAAGAAAATATTTCCCTTTGTTGGCAGCCTTCAAAATGATCTGGGAAATCAAATACAGCACCCCCAGGCCTCCAAGCCTCCAGATCACCTGCTTCGTATCCGCCGCCTCCGTCACCAAGTCCACAGCAGACTTGGGTAAATAGATCATAATATACGGCGCCAACGCCCCCACAAGCACCTCCACCAGGGCATACCAAAGAAACAGGGGCATGCTTTTTTGGTAAAACCGAAAATAGTATGCTATGTTCTGCAGGATAGAATAATGCTTCTCATAAGGCGAAACCGCTGCCTTTGCTGTTTTTACCGCTTTCATTTGATTTTCCCTCTCTTTCAACCCGTAAAACAGATCATTGGGCAACACAATATCCCGTCCGCAACCGGCAGGTATCCCGCGCATCTTATTGCCATGCTTACATTGTTTTCATTTACGGCTTAATCCTCCCATTACCGGACTGCTTTTAAAGTATACCACCTTTTATACATTTCCATAAAAAAATGCACGAACGGTCTTATTCGTGCACCAGCGGCAGCATAATCTCTGTCACAAAAACATTTTCCTCATCCTGCCTGTCTATATAACCTTTGTAACGCTCCACAACCCTGTCCACACGCATCAGGCCAAAACCGTGTGAGCGCCCCCCCTTACCGGAAAGATACTGGTTCTTTTTCCCGGCAGCGGTAATCTTCCCTTTTACCTTTCCCTCCGTAGAATTGATAATATAAATATACAGCTGGCCCTTTAAGATATCCATATATATCCTGATAAACCGCTTCGATTCCTCCTCCACCTTCAGGCATGCTTCCATGGCATTGTCCATCAGGTTTCCGATGATCAGGGAAAAATCCACCTCCGGCACAGACAACTCCTTGGGCACAATGGCCTTGGCTTCCACTTCTATGCTCTTTGCTTTCGCCAACGATATCTTACTGTTCAACACGGCATCGATCATAACATTCCCGGTCTTTATCACAGTGTCCACCGCGGCAAGGTCAGCGTCAAGTTCCCCCAGATACCGTTCCAGCTTAGCTGTCTCCCCCATGGAAAGATATGCTTTCATGGTCTGGATGTGGTTATGGTAATCATGCCGCCAACCCCTGGTCTGGCGGTACATATTTTCCACTTCCTCACAGTGTTTCTCCAGAAGGTCACTCTGATACTGCGCAATACGGCGGTCCACCAAATGTACAAGATAATATCTGATAAGTGGGATTACTGCCGCCGTAAGCAGTGCACCTCCCCCCATCGCATACCAAACCATTCCCATACTCCCTTCTACTATGTGTGCAGCCAGTGTTTCGTTTTCTTATGGTAAATAACCGGATCATTCGCTGAGAATGCCGTTCTGAGCGTACAGATTTTCACTGAACCTGTCAATAAATGCCCTGTTCACTGTCTGGTGCAGCCGCCTGCTGACAGGGATCCTGGTTCCGTCGTCAAAAATCAGCATATCCGGGGCAATCCGATTCAGATTAGATATATTGCACAGATATGACCTGTGGCATTTTACAAATCCCTTTTCCGAAAGTTCCTTCTCCAGCTTGGACAGACTGCTTTGTACGAAAAGCTTCCCGCCTCCCGTCAACCCCAGCTCCACATTATGCCCTGCAGCTTCACAGTAATTGACGGTTTCCACCGGCAGCTTCCTTACGCCGTCCAAGGTTTCCGCCACAAGATATTCCGTGGCCTTATGCCGTCTAAGGATCTTGTCAAGACAAGCGCATACCTTTTCCGCCGAAAGAGGTTTTATCAGGTAATTTAGTGCCTCCACCTCATAACCTTCCTGCATATAGTCGGAAATCCCCGTGGTAAAAACCACCGGAATCTTCACATCCTTTTCCCGCAGTTTCCTCACCATCTCCATACCGTCCATCCCGGACATTTGAATATCCGCAAACACGGCATCGCAGGGCATGTCCTCCCATTCAAAGAGAAAACTCTCCGCGCTTGCATAAATCTTGACGCTAACCAGGATATCCTCCTGTTTTCCCCATTCCACTATATATTGTTCCAGCAGCTTGCCATGGACGGCTTCATCTTCCACGATTGCCAGCCTCATATTTTCCCATGCCCTCTTTCCATATCATCTACGGCCCGTAAGCCGGGCACACATGCCCCCGCTCTGCCCTACTCTCCCGCATCCCCCCACAAATGCCTTTTCATAAAACGCCACAATATTGGCCCCATACAGGCACTGTTCCCATGGGGTTATATGCTGATTTATTCTATCATACGACAACATTTCACACAAGTAGCAAACAAACTAACATACTGAATGGCTGATGAAGCAGGTATATCCAGATTGTTTTGCTGCCCAAAACCGACAGGCAGGGTAATTTACGCCGGGCCCATTTTTGCCATATAGTATGTTTCATGAATATCTGGTTAAAAAAGAAACCGCATACATACAAAAAGATCCACGGAATTATAGGGAAATAATCACTTGAATGAAATCCCTCATGGGGAAAACCCAGCGGTGTAAGTATTTTTATACTGTATAATAGCTTTGGAACCTGAATTTGCAGCAAACCTGGGAGGCCAACTTGGCCAAATTGTATTTGCCTGCAAAACAGGAACAGCAAAAAGCAAATCACCATTCCACAGGCAGCAGGAATTTTCTTTAACAGCCTTTCTAAAGGAAGCATAAGCAAGATTGCACAACCCATAAAATTTAATATCCCGAACCAGATTGTTTGCGCAGGCACGATTGCCAATGTAATCAATGAAATCAGTAATCCCAAAAGATTGAATATTATCCCTCGCTTCAAATTTTTTCTTTTCCCCCATGTCCATACAAAACCAGAAATAAAAATGAATGTCCAACATATCATCTGCTGCCAAATATGGATTACCGGAAGGCTATACCATGTCGGGGATTTTTCATACACAATATAGACATCATATAAAAAATGAAATATAACCATATTGATAATGGCAATGCCTCTTATTCCGTCAACCAAGTGATACCGTATCTTTTCTTCTCGCATAACCCTATCCTCCTGTCTATTGCCACAATAGCATATTAAAACAGGTCAGGCGGCTGGTTGGAAAAATTGGGTGTTTGAACGGAAAAATTAAATGAGTTCTATTTGCTTTCTACTTGGTTGGACAAAAACAACAAGATACTTGCATTGAAAACATTATTTACACATTCGGTGGATAAATTACCATGATATTTTTCGACAATACGCTGTACGTTCCTTAAACCGTATCCATGTTCATTTTCTGGCTCAAAAACAGAATTAATAGAAAGGGATTCGTGATTGCAATTATTTTGAACACTGATATAAAGAATCCCACGGTCATATTTCATTAAAATTTCCAGAGTCGGATTTGGTATATTTGATAATGCGTTTAGCGCATTATCAAACAGATTACTTAAAATCACGTTAATATCAAATGTTGAAATTTCAATTTCCTCCGGTATTTGGATTTTCCAAGTTATGCAAACATTCGCTTTTTTCGCTTTTTCTATCATATAGTTTAAAATACTGTCAATACATTCGTTGCCGGATGAAACAAATTCCTCCGAATTATCCATAAAAGCTCCCATCTCTGAGAGATATTTAAGGGCAGCGTCCTTATCTCCAGAAGATACCAAATCAGACAGCATTTTAAGATGATGTTTCATATCATGTTTCAGGGAACGTGTATTTATTTGTGACTGCCGTATAATTTCAAACTGATTTTCATACATACGAACTTCCTGCTCTAAAATTTCACGTTCCTGCTCCCTTTGTGACTTTTTCCATTTTTCTAATACAATTTCCAGAATGAAAAAGATTACAACTGCCATTCCTGTGCTTATTAAGCATTGCCTGTTTTCTACAAAGGTGCCATGAAAACAGGATTTTGAAATAATATAGTTTAACCCCCAATATATGATTGGCAATAGCAGTGCAGCAACAATACGTACAGCAATCTTTCCTTGAAAGAGAAAGACCGCAGCAAACATGAATAGAATTTCAAATAAAAACAGAGTTGCATTTGCAGCAGAAAATCTTTTTGAAACAGGAAGGAGCCTTAAATAGCAGCTGATTATAAAAAAACTGCAAAAAATAATCCCTGCCGTTTTTTTATTCACACGGTATGTTCCGATACAGTTTGTGCAAAAGCGCATAAGCAAGTAAATGTGTATTGCGTCAATCAAAAAAACAGCAATATAAGACAGCAGCAAAAAACTCACCCCTTTCGATAAAGCTCCGTCAGACATGATTTCATAAGTTTTCTATATTTTTGGCTTATTGGTAAAATAGTACCGTCTGTCATTTGAACAGCATCATACTGATAAATGGAAACATAGGAAGAATTTACAATATATGATTTATGGATTATCCAAAATCCTTTTCCGTCCACTTGCGCTACCACTTCCTGCATGGTTCCATAAAAGGTTGTCACACCCGCTTCGGTATGTATTTCTATCTTCTTTCCATTACAGGCAAAATAAAAAATTTCATCTAAATACAGCCGTTGTATTGCTTTCCCTATGTGAAAGAAAAAATCATTCTTCATAAGATGATTCAGCCGTATGTATTTATCTATGGTTTCATTAACGTTTTTTTGTGTAATAGGTTTTATGAGGAAATCAAGCGGTCTGACTTGAAACAAACTCATTGCATAAGTTTCCTTAGAAGAAATATATACAATACTGATTTTTTCGTTTCCGAGCTGTTCTCTTATCTGCTTTCCAACTTGAACACCATCAAGCTGCAAAAGTTGAATATCCAGAAATATCAATCCATATTTATCTTTGTTTTCTATCGATTGAAACAGAGATTCTCCCGAATAGAATACTTCTGTATCTATCTGCAATGCTTGAAACTTAGCATAATTTAAAATCATATTTTCAATATCAGAACAAGTACCGATTTCATCGTCACATATTGCTATTTTGATCAACACGATCACCCCGTTTCCTAATCCTCCCGTCAGCGGGTTTCTCTGCAACCTTTGGTATCAGCCACAAGCAATTTTGCTATTCCTGGTATGCGGTTTTCTTCACACAGCTTCTGCACCCGCCTCTCTGAAATACCACATTTCTTCGCTGCTTCCGGGACAGAAATATACTCTAACACTTTCATTTTCTTTTTCCCTAATCTCTGTCAGTATAATTATATACGGTTAACCGAATAAAATCAAGGTTCCTTTGAAATACCTCAGCATATCCATTTTTCATTTATTCTTTCTCAATGCTGTGTGCTGGGATTTGGTTTTACAG
>ERZ808040.1700-NODE-1700-length-14134-cov-8.679875_pt1 | contig 14134 bp, 17 predicted proteins | sample MGYA00380191_ERZ808040 | MGnify/ENA primary metagenome ERZ808040 (study PRJEB31490, sample SAMN06133395) | mouse gut metagenome | isolation source: J6 | host: mice | place: China: Chengdu | collected 2015-05 ... | reverse complement strand
GGGTGCCTGTCTATCAGGTCATCGTAATACTGCACCTGGTTCTCCAATGCTGAAAGCTGTGCCTCATGCTCTGTTGAAACCCTTGCATATATCGCAACTTTCCTTATGCGCATCTGCATCCGCTCCTTTCCGTCCCTGCCCCGCAGGGCTCCCGCATTTTTCTTTAAAATAAGGCCCCGCATCCTTTGGGTTTCCCACCCTGCAGTAGATTGACGCCCTCAGTTTTTTTCCCTCATTATCTGCCATATCCGTCTGCGCTCCTTTCTTTTTGGGTAGTCTATTAATCACTCTGAAAGGCCGTAAAGTCAAGCGGTCTGGCCGCTTTCTTCTTATTATAAATGCCGCCTTACATTCCCCTAAATCCGTGTGGTGAATGCCAATGAAATCCACCCGTTGCGCCCTTCCTGATAGGCTTTCAGCAGCCCCCAGCCGTCCTTTTCCTCCACGATATTGAATACACCCACACCCGTGAATTTGCCCGTCTTAGGGAAATCCATTCCGGGACCGCGGTGGATGTTCAGGTCGGGAATGGATACGCGCACCATGTAAGGTGCGGAAATGGTAAGGCTCTCCATGAACTGCACTTTCTCTTCGCTGATGACCGCTTTCAGGATGGAGAGGATTTTCTCACCATATTTCTCCCCTGCCGCCCAGCCTTTTCCCTGCGGGTTCTCCTTCTGCCCAAGCCACTCAACATAAGGTGCGCAGCCCCTTGTGACATAGCAGAAACGCGGGTCTGCCAGTGCGTTCCGCAGCTTATCCGTGGAGGCATAGGCTTTAAGGTGCTGTATCTGTGCCCGGATGCCAAGCTGTGGTGTATCAAAAGACAGCCCCGTCCTGCCCCTCTGCGTCACCCCAAACCCGCAGAAATTGTTCTGCGAAAGAGTGACCGCTGAGCCGGAAAAGGTAAAGTTCCCCGTTTCCAGACAGGACTGTACAAAGGCGATATCACCCCTAACACCCTCCGCCTCCCCTTCCGAAAGGTACAGCGGAACCATATCCAGAACGGACTGTGGCACCGCAGGGTTCTTCTTTTTGAGGTATGCTTTCATCTGCTCCGCCGTTACTGTTGCTTTTCCCATAATGGCGGTAAGGGAATCCTCCGCTGTACCACCCTCCATCACCGTCTTGATGTCTTTTCGGAACTGCTCCATAGCCAAACCAAACTTCGACCACAGATGCTCCACATCGCCGTGGTTGCTGGCAATGCTCCTTTTACATCCCTCGCTGTGGCTGATGATAACTCCGTCCGCCATAGGGTCTAAGCCGAACTGCTGGCAGAGATATGCGAATAATTCCACTGCATATCTGTAGGTGGCAAGCACATGGTTCTTCGTATTCTCACCGTTCCCGGTCTCCGTCCAACTTGCACCGCCTGCATATTTAATGGTGGCAGGTTCCGTCATTTCCACACCGATATGGGTATTGTTTGCGCCGCCTCCGCAGTGCCAGCCCCGGAAATCCCACGGGAGCAGTTGGTACACATCCCCGTCCGGCTCTACGATGGCATGGACGCAGGCGGATGCCTCTGCCCTGTTCCAGTTCTTCATGAACACATCCGCCTTTGGCTGCGGGCATCCCACCGAATGGATCATAAGACCTTTCACGGTGATGCGCTTTCCCGCTTTATAACAGCCGGACTCCGTAAGGTAATTCTGTTTTAAATTCATCCCATTTCCCTCTCTTTCTGCACGAAAAAGGCATCAGTTTTTACACCGATGCCTCAGATTAAAAATCCATTAATTCTCTTTTTCCTCCCGTAACTGCTCAAGCACGGCTTTCAGCTTCCCCGGAATGGGCAGCCCCGTCCGGGCGGCATTCTCCAAGATGGAAATGCCCTCATTGGAAAGGTAAAAGAAGATAACCGCCGTCCGCAGGACGCTCCCCTCCCCGATGATGTGCGTATCCACGATATGCCCCACCGCCACAAGGCTGAAAATAATGACCTTCTTGAAGATGCCCTTGAATCCCACTTCGCTGGAGAGCTTCTTCTCCACCGCAGCCGCCATCAGCCCGGTGGCATAATCCACCACCACGAATACCACCAGTGCATAAAGGAAGCCGTCAAAGCCTCCCATGACCGCGCCCAGCGCACCGCCGAGCGCCGCGAACGCATACTGCGCCGCCTCGATAAAATTCTTCATTCCAGTTCCTCCTTCAAATCTGACATCAAAAAAAGCACCTCATAGGGTGCAGTTACTGTTACGCGCATTCCACATACCGGATGAATGCCTTCCCGTGCCCTTCGTTCACCCCAGCCTCGGTCTCTGCGGGATAATATTTCCCGTTGTGGGTGAATGGCGCGACACCGTCCACATAGCCGGAGCCTCCTGCGCCTGACTCGCCGCGCATGCCATAGTTGCCGCCGAACCATCCGCCTCCGCCGCCGGAATAGCAGGTGCTGCTGGATGAGCCATAAGACGGCGCTGAACCAAAGTTTGTGGAAGGGCTGCTCCCCGTGGATATCTGCCGCCCTCCCAGGGCACCGCCGGAACCATCCCCGCCCCGCTCCCCTCCGCCGTCTCCGCCTTTGTGGATTGTGCCATTGTCTATTGCGCCTCCCCCGCCTCCTCCGGCCACGATCAGGACGCATTCCCTGTTGGAGTAATTCACCCCATTGCTGTACCCTAACGAACCGTATTTTGTTGCCACATGGGTAGCGCCGCCTCCACCTGCCCCATATTGCCTGCCATTCGTATAGCTGTATCCATAAGCGCCGCCGTTTGTCCCCGGAGATGTCCCGTTTGCAGCGCCGCCATTATATACATAGACCACCTCGTCCTTTTTCATCTTCTTATAGCCTTTGGAATGGCCGCCAAGACCGCCTTCCGCCACAAGGGAGTCCACTTTTGCGCTGCCCCCGGAACCGCCCCATACCTCAAACTCATAGATGCCGTCCTGCGGTATGGTAAACTGCACATAATTCCCGGTATAAGGGAAGTCATACTCCGTGGTCACCCACATGGCATAGAGCGTAGCCTCCGCAGGGAATACCCCTTTTTCTCCCGGCTTATACGATGGCGTGGAAAGGGAGTCAATGCTCCACCCGCAGAAGGACATATTCTTTCTCGTATAGGGGCTTGCCGGGACCGCGGTGGGTTCGCTCTGTGCATTCCCATTGTTGTAATAGCAATAAGCCGTAAAGGACTCCGCCGAACCGCTGCCGGCCAGAGTACCGCCATTGGGCATCAGCCCTATGGCCATCTGCTTCTTGAAAACCGCATAGATTGTGACAGGTTCCTCCGAAGTAATAAGAAATTCTGTCAGCACCTTTTTCTCCGCAGAATTATCCTGCCGCCACCCTACAAAGGTATAGCCCTCCAGAGCGGCGGGCGGTGCGGCGGCAATGGCATCCTCCCTGTCCGGCACAGTCCTTTCTAATGCATACCCTGTGTCGATCTGGTATGTTACCTTGACTCCCGCCGCATACACCCTGTCCTCTCCCACGAAAATCCGCGTCACACGCTTTGTGGTTTCATCTTCATAGCAGAGATAGATTGTAGTGGCGCTGTAGCTTTCCATTGCCCGGTACTCGTCAAGGCTCACCAGTTTCATCACAAGGCCGGTGCTACTCATCATCTCCGTCACTTTTTCGTCCAGAGTCTGCATGGATTCTTCCAAAGTTCCCGTTGTGGAAATAAGATCGTCCAGCTCCCCGATGATGTTCCTTGCCGTGAATACCGCGGTTCCGTCTAAAACCCTGTCCCCCACTTTGGTGATCCTCGAATACCCGGAAGGCTCCGATGCCGCCGTGGTTCCTGCCTGTGTGCAGACCAGCGTTGCCCAGCCCGGAGCGCCCACTGCGGTCACCGCATCGCCAACGGAATAGGAAGTGGCACGGGTGAGCGTTTCTCCTCCGCCGCCACCGCCACCGCTCCCGGCTTTCAGCGTGGGGAACACTTTCGTCAGCCCGTCCAGGCCCGCCGAAGATACGGTGAAGATGGCAAGTTCCAGATCGTAGGAGGAATTGTTGTAATTGATATTTACATCCGCATCCAGCGGCGGAAGCTCCACTGCCGCCTGCGCCAGTATCTTGATCGGCTCATCCGCATTTGACAGATCAAGGTGGATATACACCCGCCCCTGCAGTGTCTCCCCCACATCCGCAAGGCGCACGTCAATCTCCGTTTCATACACCTCAAAGAACCGGCCACGTATCATGCCAAAGCCCTGCGAGATGTGCAGCACATTCCCTCTCGCATAAGTCACTTCGCACCCTTTAAAGATGCCGCTTCCGGGGATTGCGGTTTCATAAATAATGGCGTCATCCTGCGGGGTGACATTGCCGCCTTTGTAGGTCTTTAATACGATGTTGTCAGCCATTCTCCTGCCTCCTTAAAATCTTAGTCAAGTCCAGCCGCACCGTGCCGAACACCAGCTTTGTGTCCTTCCCCCGCTCCCTCCCGGTGAGGATGCTGCGGTAACTCTGCCCGTCCGAGATGATGTCCGCCACCTGCCCGAATTCCAGTTCCTCCGGCTTTACCAGCGCGTCACCGTTCATCATGGTAAGCTCTATCAGATTGGAATAGGATAAATTTGCGAACTTGTTATGGGCGGCGCTGATCGCGGCACTCTCAAAGCTGCTCCCCTCCTCATGGGAAACCGCCTGCATCTCACACACCACCGGGGTAATGCGGTCACGGTCTTTCGTGTCATAGCCAAGATCGGGATGCAGATAATAAATCCGGGTGTTGGAATAATCCTCTGCATCATAGATCACAAGTTTATTCACATCGGCGCTGACCTGTTTTATCGTGACGCTCTTTTTGATGATGTTGGGAAGGTCGCTCTCTATGGTGATGATGCCAGATGCCGCTTTCCCTACAATGATCTGCACTTCCCGGTTCTGGATGTCCAGCTTTGTCTTTACCAAAATGCTGTACTTCTCCATTGCCGGGATGATCACGGAATCAATGAGGTTCACGATGTTGTAATGCCCGCCCTTGTCGGAGGGCGTGATGTGCAGGCTCCAGTCCTTTGTGGCTGTTGCTGCGCTGACCGAAAGCCCTTTGATATTCTGCATCCCATCCTCATTTGTGATAAACATTTCTTTTATCCTGTCACAGATAAACTGTTCCATGCTGCCCTGCCCCTGCAAATCCACATCGAAAAGCACATCCGTATTGAGCAGTTCCATCAGCGGCTTATAGGAAATAGTCTGTAGCTTTTTGGATTTATCCGTGCCATACCCGATCTCTGTCACGATTCCGGCATACTCCTCATCCCCACGGCTGATGCGGATATAGTCCTGCTTCTTCACGCCGGGCAGGGCAAGCACCGTGACCGTGTTCCCATCGGAAGATAAATAGTCCTCTTTATAGGTGATTTCATTTACATTGGTATTTCCCACCATCTCAAAGTCCTGCGTGAAGATTTCCACGTTATACGGTCTCATAGCTGATCCTCCCCTCTACCATTACATTCAGAATGTTCAGCCCCTCATGCACCACGGAGATACGGTTGCTGCCGTACTGCAGGTGGAAGAACCGCTCCGTGGTAAAATCGCACATCTGGTATCTGTCCGCCACCACCTCGTCACTGACGCCCCGCTCCGTAATGCTGTAGGGAATCTGCGTGGTGTCGATGACCAGCTTATGCCCGTCCGGGATACTGCCCTCGTACCGCCCGGTCTCATAAAGCACGTTGTTCACATAGTGCTTCCATACCGGATTAACGCAGGGGCCGTACACCGTCACCTTACACGGGCTGTCCCCGTGGCTGTCGCTGTCGATCATCAGCGTGTTCTGCGTCACATCCGCATAGGCATAAGTGTATTCGTATGGATAGATTTTCCCGCCGATGGAGAGCGTCCCGCTGTAGCCGGAAACATTTTTATAAAACAGCCCGGTTGCCGTGAAAGCCACCTCGCAGTCCAAGCCTGCGCCGCCAGTGATCAGTTCGCTCTTTGCGATCTCCGTCATCCGCACCGGGACGCGGAACGCCTCCTCCATCTCATACACAAGGGTCAGCGGTACCGCCCGGACGAATCTTGAAAATGCACGGTAATTCACATAGGCATTCCTGCCACCAAAGAAGATGCGCCCGGTCATCACGCCCTGAGAGAAAAGTTCCTCCAGAGGAATAAAGTCCGTGCCGATCTGTTCATACTGCGTCCCGTCCTTATAGCCGAAGCCGCCAATGGAATGGAAAAAGGATGTCCGGGCGTTCAAATCCCATGACACCCCTTCCCCGTTTATAAGCCTGAATTTCCTGATCATGAATACGCCTTTCCCAGCTCCCGGTTCAGCCCGTCAGATAACTCTCCCACTAATACACCGGAATCCAATACCACCTGTGCGTCTGCCAGCCTCGGCAGATATTTAGTGACCACCTCATACATGGCATCCAGCCTTGCCGCCAGTGAGGAACTTCCGCCGGAACCGCCCGCCGCCTGCGCCCCTGCCGTCATGGAATCCGTGGCAGGGATGAGCATCCCTGCCAGTTCCTTCATGGGGCCGGTCAGCTTCCCTAAATTCCCGCGGATGCCTTTTCCGAGTAAATCGATCATATCCGGCATGAACGTGTGGAAGTTGGAAAGCGGCCCCTCGTCCGGCTCGGAAAAATGCAGGAAGGACGCAATGGTTCCCGCGATGTCCTTCACGCTGTCCACAAGACCGCTGATCTTGGATTTAATACCGTTAATCAGCCCGCCAATGATATCCTTGCCCCACTGCAATGCCTGTGAGGGCAGGCTCTTGATAAAATTAATAGCCGCATCGAATCCGCTCTTCACCGCCCCGGCGATTCCGCTCATGGCGTTCTTGATGCCGGAAAGCAGGCTGTTAAATACATTTACCACCGCATCTTTCAGGCCGCCCACGATACTGGTAACCGTGGACTTGATGGCATTCCACACACTGGTGATGACTTCCTTTATCGCACCCACCACGGAGCTTACTGCGGATTTGATGGCTTCCCACGCTGCGGTGATAGCAGACTTGATCGCCTCCATAATGGAAATGACCGCTGACTTGATGGCCTCCCATGCCGCCACAGCCACTTTTTTTATCGCTTCAATCGCAGAGGAAACCGCACTCTTTATGGCTTCCCATGCGGCAATGACCGCAGATTTTATCGCCTCCATTGCCGTGGAAACGGCGCTCTTTATCGCCTCCCATGCAGAGACAACCACATCCTTAATGGCGGAAAGCACCGCCGTCACCGCTGATTTGATGGCTTCCCATACCGTGGTAATGACGTTTTGGATTGCCTCCATTACTGTGGTGACGGTATTCCGTATCGCTTCCCAAGCGGAGGAAAGAAAAGAGCCGATGGCGTTTGTCACGGTCTCGATCACGGATTTAATCGCATTCCATACCGTGGATACAACTGTCTGTATCACATTCAGCACGGTTGTGATAATCATCTTATAGAACTCGAACCGCGCCACAATCAGCGTCTTTATCACATCAAGGACAGTCTGGAAGATATTTTTTATCCCTTCCCAAAGACCGCTGAAAAAGTCCTTTAGTCCGTTCCAGATGGCCTGCGCCGCCCCGGTGATGGCGTTCCAGATGTTGGAAAAGAAATCTTTTAATCCATTCCATACCGCAACAGCCGCTTCTTTGATCACGTTCCATAAGTTGATCCAGAACTCCCGGAATCCCTCGCAGTTATTCCATAAAGCCACGAAAATAGCTATCAGTGCAGCTATGGCGGCAATCACTAAGGTGACAGGGTTCGCCGCAAGGATGCCCCACAGCGCACTAAGCCCGCCGCCGATACTGGAAATGCCCCCGATCAGCGTGGGGATGAAGGTCATGATGCTCCCCACCGCAGAGACCACTTTCCCGATAATAATAAGCACGGGGCCGATTGCCGCCGCAAGGAGCCCTATGGTGACAATGGTGTTCTTGGTGCCTTCATCCATGCCGTTCAGCTTATCCACGAATCCCTGCACCCATGTGACGATCTGGCGGATGGCGGGCATGAGGATTTCACCGAAAGAAATGGCAAGCTCCTCCAACTGGCTCTTTAAAATGGTAAGCTGCCCGGCAAGGTTATCCTGCATGGTGGCCGCCATCTCCGCAGACTTCCCGTCACAGTTCGCTATGGCGCTGCTCACCTTCTCAATGTCCGCAGGGGCGGCGTTCATAAGGGCGAGGAAGCCCGACATGGCATTCTTCCCCACCAAAGCCTCTGCCGCCGCTGCCTTTTCCGATTCGGACAATCCACCGAAAGCCGTCCGGCAGTCTGCGAGGATGGCGCTCAAATCCCTCATGCTCCCGTCCGCATTGGTGGTGGCGATTGTGACCTCGCCAATGCTTGAACCGCAAATCTTCACTTCCCCGGAAAGGTTGCTCATGATGGTGCGGAGGGCGGTGCCGGCCTGGGTGGACTTGATGCCCGCATTGCCCATCAGGCCAATCGCCTCTGCGGTATCTTCCGCAGAAAAGCCAAGCGCCCCGGCAATGGGCGCACAGTATTTGAAGGTCTCGCCCATCATGGAGACGTTGGTGTTGGCATTGGAACTGGCCGCCGCAAGGATATCCGCAAAATGCCCGGAATCCGCTGCGGTTAAGCCAAAGGCGGTCAATGCATCCGTCACGATATCGGATGTGCTTGCCAGATCCTCCCCGGAAGCGGCGGCAAGGTTCATGATGCCCTCGATGCCGGAAAGCATATCAGAAGTCTTCCAGCCCGCCATCGCCATGTAGTTCATGGCCTCTGCCGCTTCCGATGCGGAGAACTTGGTCTTGCTGCCCATCTCACGAGCTTTATCCCGGAGGGCATCAAGGTCTTTCCCCGTTGCCCCGGACACCGCCCCGACCTGGCTCATGGCGGAATCGAAGTCCGCCGCCGTCTTTACCGCCATCGTGCCAAGCCCTACAATGGGCGTGGTCACGGTCTTGGTGAGAGTGGTGCCGACGCCGGAAATCTTATCTCCAAGGTTCTTTAAATCTTCTCCCACGGCGGCGATCTTCTGCACCGCCACCGCCGACTGGTTCGCCTGCTGTTCAAGGCTCTTTAATTTTTCCTCGGTCTCAATGATCTCCCTCTGCAAACCATCGTACTGCTCCTGTGTGATCTCACCCTTTGCCAGTGCCTCGTTTGCCTGTTCCGCAGCCGCTTTCAGGGTTTCCAGCTTTTCCTTCGTTTCCGCAACCGCCTGTGCAAGGAGCCGATGTTTCTGTGCCAGCAGTTCCGTGTTGCCGGGGTCCAGTTTCAGGAGGTTGTTCACATCCCGTAGCTGTGACTGCGTGGTGCGGATATCTGTATTGACAGATTTTAAGGCGGTGGTGAGTTTCGTGGTATCGCCGCCGATCTCCACCGTGATTCCCTGTATCCTTGACGCCACTCCCCCTCACCTTCCTTCCCCAAAGCACAAAAAAGGAAGCCCGGAAGCTCCCTGAAAAAATGCATAAAAATAGACACATGCCGTTATGGCAAGTGCCTATGTAAAAAATATTCAGTTATAAATCCAGCCCTACTCTTCCTTTTCCGTAATGACAGAAAAGAACTTCGCCATCAATGGGATGTAGGTTACAGCAAAAACGACTGCAGCAATCCAACCTGCCTGCTTCCTGTTCTTTTCCGGTATCCGCATACCCGCTAAAATCCCCATAGAAAAGAGGCAGAATTTTATCATGGCTAAATCTTTCCAGTCACTTTTCTTAATATACCTGTCCGCATAACAAAACAGTTTCTTCATTACCAACACGCTCCTTTCCGGCAGCCTACACACCTTCAACATCCTCATTGGTCAGCCTGCCCGTTTTTTGATACCGCAGCCCTTCTGCTGATGGATACACTTCTTCCCCGACTGTATATTCCCCGTGGTAAAAATCCGTGATATCCATTTCCAGTGCCTCGATCACCTTACAGGCTGTGCGGAAGGAACTGGTCATGATGTCCCGCTCTCCGCTCTCAAACTTCTGGTACTGCTGTAGTATGATGCCTGCCTTATCTGCCACCTGCTGCTGTGTCATTCCAAGCACCACCCGCTTTTCCCTTAAGACCGAATGCTGGTCATCATCAAGGTGGCACATCTGGAAGCCGCTTAAATCTATCTGTTCCAATCCTCCCCCTCCTTTCTTTTACATTCAAGTGAATGTAATTCATTTTACACCCACTTGAATGTAATTGTCAATGGAAACTTTCTATATCACAGCTAAAATGCATCCATCAAGGTCTGATCGCCAAGCACTGCGTATGAAAATGAGTCGTTCCTGCTCTCGCAGTACATATCATTGATAAGCCCGATGGAGAGCAGGTCAAGGTCTGCCATCGAAAGCCCTAGCTGCACACACCGCAGAAGGAACAGCGGCGTGGTCATTTCCCGCTCAGTTGGGCGAAGTTTTTTTTAGCCTCCACATCCGTCTTTACGTTCAGGCCCCACAGTTCTATTAATTGTGGCAGGACTTGGTAAATGGAAAAGGTGTTGAATCCGTCCAGCCACTCGTCCACTTCACCCGGTATCTGCGGGTCGGCGTGCTTCGCCATCGTATAGGCGATATTCTCGAACATCTCCAATGAGAATAGATCGAGGTTGGAGTTTTCCTCATCCCCTTCCCCGATGCTCTTTTCCAGAATCCGCAAATCCTTATAAATGTCACGCTGGAACTTCAAGCGGTAAATCCTCGGTATAGCGGCAGATGCCTTGAAAAGTACATCCTGCCCGTCAATCTCTATCTTCCTTACAATGCTCATATCCTTTCAGCCTCCTTCATCCCTGTCCTTCTGTCTCCGCATCCACCGCTTTTGGTTCTGGCAGATATACGGATTTATACCAGTTGGCATAGGTTTCCGCAGACGTCCTGTTCCCGGTCTTGGCTTTCACATAGCCGCTCGCCAGCGGGCGCGCCTTGATGGTCAGCGTCTCGGTCTGCACCTCCCGGCTCTCCTCATTGGTCTTGCCCTCGATCTTGGGGCGGCTTGCGGAACAGTTATACAGCACATGGCGAATCTTGCGGATGTCCCCGTCAAACTCGAACAGCAGCGCAAAGGCCGCCGTCTCGGAATGGGCGTTCTCCACCAGCACCTCATTGCTGTCCGCTTCCTCCTTCAGCACGTCCGTGCGGAAACTCTCCGGGATAAGGGCAAGCTCCAGATCGCCGTCATAGCCCATGTTGTTGGCTATGATGTAATACTCGATGCCGTCCGCATAGAAGGACTCCGGCTCCCCGTTGGGGTCTAAGGCGATGGAGACCGCACCGGGCATTGCCACGGGCGTCTCAAACCCGATCTCCCCATTCTCCTGCGTTTTCTGCAAAGCATAATGGCAGTTGCAGATATTGAATTTCACTTTATTGTTGTTCTTCATTTCAGACCTCCATTTCATACAAGACTTCATACAGTTTTTCCGACTCAATCCATGTCTCGCTCTTGCCATAGAAAATACCGTGCTTCAACAGGACAGCCTCTATAGTTTCTTCCAGATCGGGATTTTTCAAATCGGTGTACAGTTCGATATCAAGCTGGTTGATTTTGAAATACGCAATCCCGTCCGCCGCGAAATTGTCGGCTTTGGGATATAAAAATACAAGGAAAGGCGGCTCCGGGGATTCGCCCTCCACGAAATGGTCATAGGCAAAGGGCAGCCCCATTTCCTCCATCATCTTCAATACTTCTTCGTGCTTCATCCTTCCAGCCCCCTTTTGATGCCTTCCTCCAGTTCCCGGATGCCCGCCTGTTCCGCAGGGGCGATATGGGGGAATGCCCGCACCCTCCCACCGCCACGCTTGGCATGGCCTTTTTCCAGCAAATGGGTGAGCTGGTATCGCTTTTTGTTATGCACCACCAACTCCAGAGAATTGGCGGTCTCCTTCTGCTTCTTTACCGCCCACCCTTTTTTATACTGCCCCGTCCGAACCGGGGCATTGGCTTTCACTTCCGATTTCACCGTGTTCCCGGCTTTGGTCACGCAGTCCTTCATCACGTCCGTGGCAAGCCCGGCATACTCGATCAGGCCGTCCATGACCGCCTCCGCCATCTGCTCGATGGATACTTTCTTTTCAGACATTTTTACCTCTTTCCCGGAGCGTTTTATGCGGAGGGACACGGGCAGAATTTCAGATTCTGCCCTGCGGTAAATGGCATTTGTGACGCCCCGGCGCAAATGCCCGGCTGAATCAATTGCTCATCGGAGAATTGATTCAGCCTCCCCTCTTTTCCAAAGCCGCCCGCAGCTTTATGGTTTTATTCTGATATTTCACGTTGTCGATAAATGTGATGTTATACACCTGTCCCCGGAACAGGATGCGGAAATGCTCCGTGTCAATGACTGCGGCTTCGCTGCAATAACGGATAAGGAAAAATATCTCTTTCTCCGCATTTAGCTGTGCCGCCTCCCAATACTCCTTCCCGGAAAGGTTGTTCACATAGGCGTGGCAGGTGTAATAATCCACCCATGATAAAATGTGGTTTCCCGCCTTATCATTTTCAGCTATGCTTTTCTGAATAATGATCTTATCCTTCCATTCTCCCAAAGACATCAGAACACCTCTTTCCGTATGCCGAATAAAAGGGTGCGCAGCGTCTGAACTAATTCCCCGTGGTCTGCCTGCTCCCGGTGTTCATACAGATAGGCGGCGGCATAGAGGACGGCAATCCGCGCCATTGGCAGATATGCTTCCAGTTCTGATAATTCCATCCGCGCCACATCTGCACACAGCCTCTCCCCGGTCTTGATCAGCCCGGAAATGAAATCATCCTCATCCGCACTGTCCACCCGGAGATACTGTTTCGTTTCCTCCAATGTCAGGACTGCCATCCCCATTACCTCCCATTTATGATCCTGATGATGCGGAAGCCTTCACCTTCATGGTCTTCACTGCCTCCGACAGGATCAGCTTGCCATCCACACGCTGTGAAGCAAGGAATCCCACCTGCCCGGTTGCCGCAAATAACTCATTCAGACGCTTGAAACTCCTGCCCTGCCTGTCAGCAATCCAGTAATAAGAGAAGTCACCGAATGCCATCACCTTGCTGCCTGCCGCCACTTCCGGCACATAGGAGGAAGTGTGGTAAGGGCGGTTTAAAATCATGTCCGGCACCCCTGCCTGCACGGAAGGCTGCCAGATATAATTCCCGTTGTTATCTTTCAGTTTCCGCAGGGCTTTCACCGTGGTATCGTTCAGCACCCACACAGCCTTTTTGCGGTAAGGCGCTTTCAGGGAATAGAAAAGGTCCATCACGTCATCAAAGGTGATGTTCGCCGTAGCGGTGGTCACGCCATCGGATGCGCCGCCCGTGGCATTCAGGATGCCCGTGGGCCTGCCCTTGCCGTCCCCAATGAAAATCCTTGGTGCCGATCCTACGCCCGAACTCCTTGGAGATGTAAGCCTCTAAGTTGAATACATTGTCATTCAGCAACTCATCCGATACCTTGATCATGGTCGCCACCTTGAAAGCGCCGATGGATACCTGCCCGAAGGAATCATCCGATTCCGGATATGCCCCTTCTTCATCAATCCATGCCGCCTCGCCTTTGGATGCCACAACAGGAATCTTCCTGTCGCCGCTGGAGGTCTGGATGACTGTGGCAAGGCCCCGGAAACAATTCTCTTCCTCCAAAGCCTCCACCAGCGTATGCTCGAACTCGTCCGGCACAAGGTAGCCGCCCTCGGAATCCGTACCCACCTGCAGGGCGTTCTCCACATCGAAGAAGTTCTTCCGGCGCATGGCGTTCCAGAACGTCCTCCTGTAATTATCAGTCGCCCTGCCCGTCTTTTCCTCCCCGTCCGGGTGGTTATTCGGCTTGTTGGTGATTGGCTCGGAGGTAGGCTTGCTTAATTCTGCGTCAATGGCGGCCTGCCGCTCCAGGCGCTCGATCTCCTTCCCCAAATCCACCACTTCTTTCTCCATCTTCTCATAGGCGGCGGTGTCCTCTGCGGAAAGCAGCCCGTCCTCGCCGCGCTTGCTGTCTAAGAACTTCTTTGCCGCCTCCCATGCCTTTGCCCGTTTCTCCCTCAGTGCCAAAATCTTGCTCATAACATTTCCCTCCATAAATTTAATGTGATAAAAGTTGTAACCGCTTCTCTAACTGCTCTATGGGTACTTTCGCCTCCGCCTTTTTCGGAATCAGTTTTGTCAGCAGGGAATTGGTCACCGCTGCGCGGGAGAACATCAACCCCTCTGATTCATCTGTACTTTCCCCTTCATGCAGGATGCCGTCCGCAAAGCCAAGCTCCAC
>ERZ808040.1693-NODE-1693-length-14178-cov-4.398057_pt1 | contig 14178 bp, 8 predicted proteins | sample MGYA00380191_ERZ808040 | MGnify/ENA primary metagenome ERZ808040 (study PRJEB31490, sample SAMN06133395) | mouse gut metagenome | isolation source: J6 | host: mice | place: China: Chengdu | collected 2015-05 ... | reverse complement strand
CGCAGATGAGAAATCGCCTGCGCGAATTTCTCATCGCGTGTCATCGCAGTAAACTGCTCTGACATGGAGGATTAGTGAAAAGATCGTGTTGATGGCCTGATTTTTCAGAGGGCAATTTAAGTCATTGCAGTAAATTGCTCTGATATGGAGTATGAGTGCATGACATCGGCAGGTATTTTCCGGATGGGATTGTGATGTTTTTCACACGGCGCAAAGAGCAGCGCAGAAATGGGGATTAATATGATATATTCCTTTGAGGAAGGGATTTTGACGGGGATCGAGGCGGTCAATTCCACTATAAGAGCGGACAGGGAGCATCACAGGGGCGGAGCACAGTCCCTTTGCTGGGAGGCAGAAGACAGCGCGGAGCTTATTTTCAGAGGGCCTGTGGAGTACCGGCATTTCAGGGAGGGAGGGCCCAATCAGGATCGCTGCTGCTTTGTGGTATGGCTGTACAGGGAGGAAGCCGGGGAAGAGGCGATGCGCTTTGCCTTCTATAAAAAAGGGCGGGAGTGCTGCCATTTCGACTTTGGACAGGAGTTTCAGGGTTGGCGTACCTGCTGGGTGCCCTTTCGGGATATGGAAGGGGAGCCGGAGGAGGGGATGGATGAAATCCGCCTGAGCAGGGCGGGAAACGGAAGGGAATCCGTTTGGCTGGACCAGATGATTACCTCCGTGCCCATTGACCCCAGACATCCGGTACCGGATCTGCAGGTCCCCTTTGTGAATCCTTCCGTGGACAGGGCGGTGAACGCCCATTGGACCTCAGTGCTGCGTTTCTCCCGGCTGGAACAGGCGCAGCGGGAGAGGCTTTGGGCAGCGGAGAGAGGGAAGGCGAAGTCCGGACAGGAGGAAAATGTGCCGGATGCGGAGAAAGAGACACGTTGGAATGAGATTTGTCTTATTATAGAGAGGATGGAGCAGTACTTTCTGGGGATTTACCGTCTCAAATCAGGTAAAAATCCCCAGGAATCCGCAGTTTCCCAGGATGATGTGTCCGGGGCAGGAAAGGCTGCTGCCCTCTGGGAGCAGTATGCCGGACTGAACCTGAAGAGGGGGCGGGACGGATTATACAGCGGGGTAAGCGTTGACGCCGTGCATCACAGGGCGGCTTATCCCAGGGAGGAGGCGGAGCGGCTGAAGAGGCTCACCGGGGCGGTGGGAATCCAGAAATGCGGCGAGCTGATGCTGCAGACCGCATATCTGTGGCATGAAGGGGACAGCCGGCTGAAAAAGGAGGCTGCCGACCACTTTGCGGAGCTGCTGCAGCACCTTTGGGAGCAGGGATGGGCGGCAGGCTCCTCCCTGGGCACTACCCATCATATGGGATATCTCATGAGAGAGCTGTATGTGTCCGTATTCTTAATGCGAAAGCCTTTAAAAGAGAAGGGACTGCTTGCCGGCGCAGCGGAGATGGCTGGCTGGTTCTCGGGAAGAGGAAGGATTTTCCGAGGGCCGGAGGAGCTGCAGGGAGAGAGCACGGATACCCTGAATACGCTGCTGTGGGGAATACTGTGCTCCATACTGATGACGGAGGAGGAGAGCTTCCGGGTTTGTTGTCTGAATGCTTTTCGAGACTGGCTGAGTGCTGTCCTGAAGCCGGCGCCCGGATTGGAGGGGCCTTATAAGGCGGACGGGAGCGCGTTCCATCATGCGGCACATTACCCGGCCTATGCCGTAGGCGGTTTTCAGGGAGCGGCCCCGGTGGTATATGCCTTAAGCGGGACCCTCTTTGCCCTGGAAAAGGAAGCCCATCAGACCATGCGTAACGCGCTGCTTTATATGAGGATTTACTGTAACAGATATAACTGGCCGGTGAGCATGTCTTCCAGACATCCCCGGGGAGTCGGGGAGATGAGCGGGATCACCGATCTGAAACCCTTTTACTGTATGGCTCTGGCAGGCCTCCCGGGGGCGGAAGCCGGAGAGGACGGCAGAGTGCCGGTAGATGAGGAAATGGCGGGCGCACTGCTGCGCCTGGCGGAATATAAGGCGTTCCCTCCCGGGGAGGAGCTGAGAAGGCTGGGATACCGGGCGGAGCGTGCCCCGGAAGGCCATTTTGTCATGAATTATGCCTGTGCGGGGATTCACCGCAGAGGGGAGTGGATGGCCTGTGTGCGGGGACACAGCCGCTATCTCTGGGGCAATGAGACCTATGAAAAAAACAATCTATATGGCAGATACATCACATACGGCAGCCTGCAGATCCTGGGAAGCGGAACCCCTGTGAACAACGGGGACAGCGGCTTTTGGCAGGAGGGATGGGACTGGAACCATTTCCCCGGGACGACTTCCGTGGTGTTGCCCTGGGAGGAGCTGCGCCAGCGGGTGTGCGTGGTGGATGCCACTGCCGGCTTTGAGGAGATGCTTTTGTCCGACGAGACGTTTGCAGGAGGCGTGTCCCTTGGGGGACGTCAGGGGTGCTTCGGCATGAAGCTCCACGGGCATGCGAAATACGACGGCAGCCTGCGGGCGAGAAAGAGCTGGTTCTTCTTCGAGGACCGGATCCTCTGCTTGGGCAGCGGCGTGGAAGACCGCAGGGAGCAGTATGAGACCGTGACCACTCTGTACCAGCACTGGCTGGGTGAGGAGGTTTCGGGGGAGAAGCCGGAGGAGCATTCCGTGTGGAGACCGGAAGCCGATACCTCCCTGCTGCTGCGGGACCCTTCCGGGAATGAATATATTGTACCCGGGGAACAGCAGGTGATTGTGACCCGGGGGTTGCAGGAATCCCGGGCCCAGGACACCGGACAGCCCACCTTCGCCTGGTATGAGAAAGCCTGGATCAGCCATGGGAAAGGGCCCTGTCGGGGAGAATATGAGTACATGATACGGATTCCCCGGGAGAGGCCTTCTGAGGAAGCAGATTTGCCCCTGGCGGCTGGCCCGGAGGGCGCCGAGAGGCGTGTTTACCGGATTCTCCAAAAAGACGAAGCTCTCCATGCCGTATACGACCCGGAGACGGGAATATATGCTTACGTGTTCTTCGAGGCCTGTTCCGTGCCCGAAGGAGGGAGCGGGACGGTTCTGGGAGCAGATATCCCCTGCCTGGCCATGGAAGAGCGGCAGGGGGAGGAGCTGCGTATCAGCTTCTGCGACCCCGACCTTCGGTTTTACGAAGGCCAGGAACCCGATCAGCTGGATGAGGACGGAAATCAGAAGGAGGTAAGCCTGTACTCCAGAACCTGGCTGAAGAGTGAAAGCATCGGGAAATGGAGTACGGTGAGACTGAAAGGGCATTGGAGACTTTCCCGGGAAAGGGCGGATATACAGGCAAGGATAAAGGCCGGGGAGACCGAGGTCAGCTTTTTTGGAAAGGACGGAGCGGTGCGGGAGGCCACACTCTGGCGGGTTTAAGGCTCCGGTTCTTGCTTCGGCCGTCTCTGGCAGGCCCTGCCAAACCGGACAAAGACAGGCTGCGATGAGATTTATTTTCAGCTTTGGGAGGCAGGAGTGCATTTGCCGGGCAGCCGTCGGGAGACATTGCCCCAATAAGCTGCCGTAACAAAATGCACATCGGCGAAAAAATTGTGTATTGTCCAATCAGGCAAACATATTGTAAAATGGAATTAACATTATACAAGGTGGAACTGCCAAGATGCAGAATAAAGCTGCCATTATAAGAAACAGGCCAACTGTTATGTGGAATGAGGTTGCCGTTGTGTGGGATGGAGTTGTTACCAAATATAGAAAAACAACGCCTGCCGGCGTGGAACGGAGGAGAAAATGGCACAGACATATGAAACGATCATGAACTATCCCGGACTGCGGGAGGGGGAGGTTGAGGCGGCCTTTGAACAGGCGCTTCGCATTGTGGAAGCGATTTTGCCGGATTACACGGATAAGTTTCCCCATTCCAACAGTGAGAACGGATTTTACGAGAGAACGGAAAATGTGGAGTGGACCACGGGTTTCTGGACCGGCGTCCTGTGGCTGGCTTACGAGTACACGGGAGACATGAAATACAGAGCTGCGGCGGAGGTGCAGGTAGTCAGCTTTCTGCACCGCATAGAAGAGAAGATCGACGTGAACCACCACGATATGGGATTCCTGTTCAGCCTCTCCTGTGTGGCGGCGTATAAGCTCACCGGAAATGAGACCGCGAAAAAGGCGGCGCTTCTGGCGGCTGACCACCTGGCATCGCGCTACCGGGAAAAGGGCGGATTCCTGCAGGCCTGGGGGAACGTGAACGAGCCTTCGGAATATCGATTGATTATTGACTGCCTGCTGAATCTTCCCATCCTTTATTGGGCCAGCGAGGTGACAGGCGACGGATCCTACAGGGAGAAGGCGGTTCAACATATTCATACGGCCATGAAATGTGTGCTGCGGGAAGATAATTCCACTTATCACACGCACTTTATCGACATGGAGACGGGAGAACCCACTGTGGGAGTGACCCATCAGGGGAACCGCAATAATTCCGCCTGGGCCAGGGGCCAGGCCTGGGGTGTGTACGGTATTGCACTGAGCTACCGGTATACAGGCGAGGAAGCATATAAGGAGCTGTTTTATCGGGTGACGGATTATTTCGTGGAGCATCTGCCGGAGGATTTGATTGCTTATTGGGATTTTGATTTCGATACCGGAAGTACGGAACCCAGAGATTCCTCCGCGGTGGCCATTGCCGTATGCGGCATACTGGAGATGGTTCCCCATCTGCCGGCGGAGAAGGCCGGCCGTTACAAAGCGGCGGCGGACCGGATGCTTCATGCGCTGATTGAGGAGTGTGGAAACGGGGATTTGTCCAAATCCAACGGACTGCTGCTTCACGGGACTTATGCCAGGTCTTCCGAATACAATACCTGTACCGACCGGGGCGTGGACGAGTGCAACACCTGGGGCGACTACTTTTATATGGAAGCGCTGATGCGAAGCTGCAGGGAGTGGAGGCCTTACTGGTAAGGCAGGAACGGAAAAGCCAAAAGGAATGAGCTGCAGGGCGCGGTTTTGGGATGCTTGAAGAGGATCCGGCGGCAGTTGGGGCATTTCGGATCAGAAAGTATACCGGCAGCGCGGTAAAAGGAGGTGTGACGGAAATAAAATGAAAACCAATTTGATCTATATCTTTGCAGACCAATGGAGATACCATGCCATGGGGTGCGTCCAGGGAGATCAGGCGGTTACGCCCAATATGGATGCCTTTGCGCAGGAAAGCCTCTGCTTTGAGAACGCATACAGCACATTTCCGCTCTGTACACCCCACAGGGGAAGCCTGATGACCGGGAAGTATCCCTTTTCCATCGGCCTGTGGACCAACTGTAAGGTAGGCCTGGAGGAAAAGCTGATGCTGAAACCCCAGGAAACCTGTATCGGAAATGTATTGCAGGATGCGGGGTACGGCACGGCCTATATCGGGAAGTGGCATCTGGATGCGTCGGAGCAGAATTTCACCAGCCACCCGGAATCAGGGGCGAAAGGCTGGGACGCCTACACACCGCCGGGAGAAAGGCGTCAGGGATTTGAGTACTGGCTGTCCTATGGGGCCGATGACGATCATTTGAATCCCCATTATTGGGCGGATTCGCCGGAGCAGATCCGTCCGGGGAAATGGTCGGCGGAATATGAGACGGATAAGGCCCTGGAATACCTGGACAGACACAGGAAGGACGACAATCCTTTTGCCCTGTTTGTGTCCTATAATCCCCCTCATCTTCCCTATGAACTGGTGCCGGAGCGCTATTATGAAAAATTCCGGGATCTGGAGATAGAGTGGCGCCCTAATGTGCCGGCCGAGAAGCGTACCCCGGAGATGGAAGTCATAGCCAGGCAGTATTTTGCCGCTGTGTACGGGATCGATGAGCAGTTCGGGCGGATCGTAAGATATCTGAGGGAGAAAGGCATGGAGGAGAATACCCTGGTGGTGCTTTCGGCGGATCATGGGGAAATGCTGGGATCCCACGGACTTATGAGCAAAAATGTCTGGTATGAGGAATCCATCCATATCCCTCTGCTGATGCGCCGGAAAAACCGGATACAGCCAGGAACGAGCCAGGTTCTGTTCGCCAGCCCGGACCATATGCCCACGCTGTTGGAGCTGCTGGATCTGCCGGTGCCGGATACCTGCCAGGGAGTCAGCCACAGGGCATCGATCCTTGGGGAAGAGCAGACGGAGGGGGAACCGGAAGATTTGTTTATATGCTCCTATCCGGGGGCGCCGGAAAGCGCTTCTGCTTTCGCCAGGCTGGGGCAGACCCACAAGGCCCACGGCTGGCGCGGAATCAAGACCCGGGAATATACCTATGTGATCACCAACGGCTATATGCCGGAGGATAAGCAGGCAGAGTACCTGTATGATGATAAAAACGATCCATGGCAGCTCCACCCCCGAACAGTGGAGAGGGATTGCCAGGATGAAGAGGTTTTGCGGTTCAGGAAACGGTTAAAAGAATACCTGGCCATGCTGGATGACCCATTCTTGTGGGAGAAGGAGCGGTAATGTCCGGCACGGCATTACACAAAACCACAGGTATTCATAGGAAGCAATATTTTTAATAAAATGAAAGGAAAAGAGGCAGGAAAGATGAGAAAAAAACCGGTACTTGTTATTATGGCGGCAGGGATGGGAAGTCGTTACGGAGGCTTGAAACAGATTGACCCCATTGACGGGCATGGAAACCTGATCATTGATTTTTCCATTTATGACGCAGTGGCGGCAGGGTTTGAGAAAGTAATCTTTATCATCAAAAAGAGCATAGAAAAGGATTTCAAGGAGCAGATCGGCAGCCGCATGGAAAGGCATGTGGAGGTTGCCTATGTGTACCAGGAGCTGGACCGGCTGCCGGAAGGGTATGCATGCCCTGAGGAGAGAGTGAAACCCTGGGGAACCGGCCATGCGGTGCTCTGCTGTGCCGGAGAGCTGGGAGATGCGCCCTTTGCCGTGATCAATGCGGATGATTATTATGGCAGATCCGCCTTTAAAACCATTTATGAGCAGCTTTCCAACATGGAGGATGGCGATAAGTGCCACTATACTATGGTGGGATACGATTTGTACAAAACGCTGACGGATTATGGGCATGTGGCCAGAGGGGTGTGCTCACTGGACGAAGCGGGTATGCTGCAGGGGATCGTGGAGAGGACGCAGATCGAGAAGCACGGAGACAGAGCAGAGTTTACGGAAGACGGGGCGAGCTGGACGGCGTTGCCGGAAAATACAATAGTATCCATGAACCTGTGGGGTTTTACTCCCAGCATTTTGAAGGAACTGGAAAACCGTTTCCCCTCATTTCTGGACAGCGGCCTGAGTAGCAACCCGCTGAAATGCGAGTATTTTCTGCCCTCTGTGGTGGACCAGATGCTCCGGGAAAATCGGGCGGATGTGAAAGTGCTCCGCTCCTCCGACAATTGGTATGGCGTTACCTATAAAGAAGACAGGGAAAGGGTTGTAAAAGCAATCTGTGGGTTAAAAGAAGCGGGGATGTACCCGGAACGCTTATGGGAGGAAGAATAGTGGATTATCAGATGATTGCCCAAGGGGCATGTGAGAAGATTGAGGAGGCAGTAAATCAGTTCTGTGTGGAGGGAAAACCGTCAGAGTGCAGGCGTTACGGAAGCGGCCATATCAATGACACATTCCTGCTGTGCACAACGGACGGTGAACCGGGCGGAGAGGGTCATAGATATATTTTGCAGCGGATGAATACCCTTGTGTTTAAGGATCCGAAAGGACTGATGCAGAATATATCCGGTGTTACGGCCTTTTTGCGTGAGCAGGTGGCAAAAGCCGGAGGGGATGTGCAGCGTGAGGTACTGACGCTGGTAAAGACGAAAGGCGGAGAAGACTATTACGTTGACAGCTCGGGATTATGCTGGAGAATGTACCTGTTTATCACAGATGCCGCAGGCTTTGACACGGTAGAAAGCGAAGAGGACTTTTACCGGAGCGCGGAGGCTTTCGGGCATTTCCAGAAATTGTTGGACCAGTATCCGGTGTCGTCGCTGACAGAGACAATTCCCGATTTCCACAATACGCCGAAACGTTATGAAACGTTTTGCAGGGCGGTGGAGGAGGACGCATGCGGCAGGGCCCGGGACGTCGGCAGTGAGATTGCTTTTGTCACAGACAGGAAAGAACAAATGTCCATTGTGATGGATAAGCTGAACAGTGGGGAAATCCCCTGGCGCGTCACCCACAATGATACGAAGCTGAACAATATTCTCCTTGACAACCGGACAAAACGGGCGGTTTGTGTGATCGACCTGGATACGGTGATGCCGGGCACTGCGGTATTTGATTTTGGCGACTCCATCCGCTTCGGCGCCAACACGGCAGAGGAGGATGAGAAGGACTTAAGCAGGGTGTCTTTGTCACTGCCGCTGTATGAAGCTTATATAAAAGGATTTTTAGAGGGTTGCGGGGGAAGCTTGACGGATGAGGAGGTCAGGCTGCTGCCTTGGGGCGCAAAGCTAATGACACTGGAATGCGGCATGCGTTTCCTGACAGATTATCTGGAAGGTGACAAGTATTTCAAGGTTCACAGGCCGGGGCACAATCTGGACCGTGCCAGGACACAGTTTGCACTGGTGGCCGATATGGAACGAAAATGGGACGAGATGAATCGTCTGGCGGAACAAATGATCCTTAAGGAAACGCTTTAACCGGCGTTTCCTTAATTTTGATCTAATTTTTGCCGGCACTCATAATTCTTTGGGGACATTCCGGTGACTTTCTTAAACACTTTGCTGAAATAATAGGCATTTTCAAACCCCAGCTGGTTTGCAATCTCATAAATCAGGAATTGGCCGGAATCAATCAGCTCTTTGGCGTGCTGGATTTTCACTTCGGCAATATAATCCGAAACGGTTCGACTCATACAGTTGCTGAAGGAGGTGCTGAGATACCCGGGGCTTATATTCAGATAGTCTGCAATGTCGGACAAAGTTAATTTTTCATTATAATGTTCATGGATGTAACGTTTGGCCATATAGACGAACTTGTCGGACCGTTTTTCTTTTCTCTCCGCAAGCAGAGTGCATATTTTGTCACAAAAGCTGTTCAGCCACTGTAAGATATCATCCAGGCTGCCCAACTGTGACAGCTGTTCTGCGATATCCATACTGTAGGGTATGGTGTTGTCTTCCAAATTTTCATTCTGAAGCAGGTCATGAAGGTAGGAATAGATATTGATGCAGGCGCTGACTGCCTGGGTTTTGTCCGGTTTGTACTGGGTAAACAGCTCGGAAAGCTCGGAGAAGATTTCCTTTAAATTCTGGCTCTTATTTTCCAGTACGGCAGCAGACATGGACCGCTTCAGGAAGTTGATATTAAATTCCCTGTGCTCAGGCTGCCGAAGGCGTGAGTTTTGGTTTTTGTAAAAGGCGATCCGAAGCGAGGACTCATAGTAGCAGTGGCTCAGGGCGGACTGCGCTTCGCTGAAAGCATCCGGAAGAAGGGTTGTTTCAGCCTTTTTCTGGCTGATGCCAAACAGGGCGGTAAGGGCAAAATAGGTGCTCAGAGCCACATTCACTTTCGTACAGAATTCAGTAAGGGATTTGTCATTATCGCTTTCCGGCTTGGGACAAACCACAAGGAGTACAGTATCTTTATGTGGCATCAGTATAGTGTGGTGGGAAAAATAGCGTCCCCCTATCCCGGATACAATATCCAGAAGCTGGTTGGAAATAAACGGATAATCATAGGATTCCGCATGGCCGAAATGAATCTGTTCCGGTTTCATCTGCAGCAAAATCAAATAGGCATTCTGATAACGGGCGGATATATCCGGGTCAAGAGGAAGGCCCGGATATTCCTTATCCGATGGGGATAGGAGCAGCCGGGAAAAATAATTCCTTTCCTGCATGCTTTGGGTATCCTTTAAAAGCAGCGTATACAGTTCCATGTTGTGGTGGCTTTCTATGCGGGAGCAATGTTCCTTGGCCCTGCCCAGTGCCTGGACCAGCATCTGCGGCTGAAGGTCCAGCTTTACCAGATAGTCAACGGCGCCCAGGTGCACAGCCTGCTTTGCCAGCTGGAAATCTTCCAGGTTGGTAAGGACAATGAAAGCAAATTCACAGTGCTTTTCCTGGCAGGCTTCAATCAGCTCCAGGCCGTTCATCACCGGCATACGGATATCCGTGATGACAATGTCCGGCTGCGTTTCCATGATCAGGTTGATGGCGTCGTGTCCGTTTGTGGCTTTCCCTACAATGCTGCAGTCATGCTCTTCCCAGCAGATCAGGGATGCTATACCGGCCAGGATCAAAGGTTCATCGTCAATCAAAACTATTCGGTACATAAGGTTACTCCTGTGTTCTTTAAAATTCCAGCGGGAGGGATACGGTAATGCATGTGTAGACACCCAGCTCACTGTCTATCTGGATACCGTATTCCGGGCCGTAGACCAGTTTGATCCTGCGGTCAACATTGGGAAGTCCGATCCCGCTCATGTAATTACTGGTTACCCGGGAGGTATCGGCCAGCAGCCGGGCAATATTTTCTTCCGATATCCCCACGCCGTTGTCGTGGATGCTGATATGTAAGACCTGCTCCCGGGAAAAAATATGGATTTTGATCAACCCCGGTTTCCCGCTGGGTTCAATGCCGGAAAAGATGCTGTTTTCCACCAGAGGCTGCAATGTCAGCTTGATGATGCGGGCGTCATACAGCGCAGGGTCTTCAACGGTAATTTCCACATCAAAAAGTTCTATGTAACGGATTTTTTCTATGGTAACATAATTGTCAAGAAAATCAAGTTCCTGCCTTACGGTTACTTTCTCGTTAAATCCCTTTGCCATGTTTTTCAGCAGTGACGAGAGGGCGGAAACAACTTTCACGATCCCGCTGTTGTGCTGCATGGTTGCGATCCATTTAATGGAGTCCAGGGTATTATAGAGAAAGTGGGGGTTGATCTGCGCCTGCAGCATCTTGATCTCCAGGTTCATTTTCTCCTGTTCATCCCGGATCCTCTTGTCCATAAGAACGGAAACGCGGGAGGACATATCGTTGATCTGCCGCCCGATGATCCCCAGCTCATCATTGGACTCTATCGCCGGATTCCGGCTGAAATCACCGGAGGATATCACTTTCATATGCTCGGCCAGGCGCATGATGGGGCGTGTCAGATAGTGGGTAAATAAAAGGGACAGGGAGAAACCGAGGGCAATACAGGAGAGAAAAACCAGTCCCAGGGTAGTACGTATGGCGTTGGGGTTCAGGGAAATGTTTTTCAGCGGCAGCACTTCGCAGAGAATGAAACCGCTGACAGGCAGGCGCTCCCAGGTAAGCATACAGTCCGTATCGGACAGCCGTACTTTGGAGCAGCCGGTCTGCTCCGGGTGGTCGTTCAGGAATGCTTGTATGTCCGTTCGGGAGAAGGATTCCATATTCATGCTGCTGACCGGCGAAAAATCACTGGTCATGATAAGGACAGATTTATCCTGGGACAACAGGCCCAAGGTATCCTGAAACAGCTTGGGGGAAAGCGTAAGGCAGACCCAGGCATCCTGGGGGGCCTCCTTCCTGGAATAGTCCAGGGGCCTGATCAGGGGCAGGAGCTGGGGCATTGCCTTGGCATTCAGGGGGAACGGATTCTCCCGGAGGGTCAAAGTATATTCCCCCATATTTTTATTGAGCAGTTCCTCAAACCATGGTGCAGCCATAATACAGTCGGCGTCTTTTGAGCTGCCCAGGGAGGTCCCGGCCTGTATGAGAAGGGAATCTTTTTCGTATACGGTAATTTTATGAATGTACTCCTTGTACCCGGAAATGGCACAGAGGTCCCTCAATACATTGGCAGCATAAATGCCGTATTCCTCGCTGGAGCGGCTGCCCCGGCCGGAAACGATGGGGGTGAGGAATATGGACTGCCGACCGGCGCAATTCTGGACAATATTTATGATCTCATCGCAGGCAATCTCGATCCTGGATGCCACCAGATGTAAGCGGTTGGCGGAGCTTGCGGCTTCGTTGGCGATCACATCCTTCTTATAGAAAGAATAGGTGTAGACACTGATGAGGAATGCAAGGCAGACAATTACCAGAAGATTATATAAGATCATGCGTGTCCGGAAAGCTACAGGTATTTTACTCTTATTCATCAGATTCTCTCCTTGTTGAAACAGATGGCTTTATCTGCCAGTTTTTTATCTGTCGGGCCTTTACCCGCCAGTTTTATCTGCCAGGCTTCTTTTCCGATGGAAGGAGGGCCTTCCAGGCGCTCTCCCGCCGGAGGCATGCATTGTCAATTGCATGCTTCCCGGTGTCGGTCCCTTTTGCCCAAATACCTGATTATATTATTGAAAAATATGATGCCCGGCTGCAGCTGACGGTAATCGCCCGGGATTCCGCGAGAATTTATGGTGGTGCATATCCCGGGGAGGTTGATTTTCAAACATACCCCGGGATATGAAAAGAAAAAGTTATTATCTATTATATAAAAAGATGTCAACTTTTACAATGAAATTACGCAAAATATACAAAAAGTAACAGAATATGAAAAAAGTATATTTTTTTCGGCGCCATGCAGCGCCGGGGCGGAACTTATGCAATATTTTTTCGAAAACCAATAAATCCCAAGACAAACCTCATCAAGAATCCAATGAAAACCAAAATAAACCCACAAAATTTAATAAAATAACTCTTGGTTTTATTGACATGCGGGGAGTGTAGGCATATACTGAGGATATGGGTTTAAACCGTGTGGAAATGATACGGCACATATGGAATACTTTGAAATCATCAGCCAGTAAAAGCAGAACAGGGAAAGCCAAGTAAACAGGGAAAACCAAGTAATAGAAAGCCAAGTAAACAGGGAAAACAAAGTAAAATAAGCAAAGCAAGCAGAATAAAGAAAACAGAACCGTGAAAGGAGCCGTTATGGAGAAGTATTACACTCTTGAAATCCCCAAAACAGACAGAATTCCGAAACTGGTGGCGCATTTGTATGCGAAGATGCCCGAGATAGAGTCGGCCAGGGCCAGGCTGATCACGGAATCCTACAAAGAGACCGAAGCGCTGCCTGTCATAATGCGCAGGGCGAAGGCTTTCGAGCATATTTTGGACAACATTCCCATTATTATCCGGGAGAATGAACTGATCGTGGGAAGCACCACCATCGCCCCCAGAGGGTGCCAGACCTATCCGGAATTTTCTTATAAGTGGCTGGAAGAGGAATTCGAGACCGTGGCGACCCGTAAAGCGGATCCCTTTTACATAGCGGATCAGACCAAGAGAGAGCTTCTGGAGGCGGACGCTTACTGGGAGGGGAAGACCACCAGCGAGCTGGCCACTTCCCTGATGGCCGAAGAGACCAGGAAAGCCATCGACCACAATATTTTTACCCCCGGAAATTATTTTTACAACGGTGTGGGACATGTCACCGTACAGTACGACAAGGTGCTGGCTGTGGGTTACGAAGGCATCATTGCACAGGTGGAGGAGGAGCTTGCAAAGTGCGACCCCGGCGACCGGGATTACTGCACCAGAAGCCAGTTCCTGCAGGCTGTGCTCATCAGCTGCCGGGCGGTGATTCGTTATGCCCTGCGTTACGCGGAGCTGGCGGAGAAGGAGGCTGCAGGGTGCGCCGACGGGGCCAGGAAGAAAGAACTCCTGCAGATTGCTTCCAACTGCCGCCGTGTGCCTGCAAAGGGAGCCACCGGCTTTTACGAGGCGTGCCAGAGTTTCTGGTTCGTGCAGCAGCTTTTGCAGATCGAGTCCAGCGGGCATTCCATTTCCCCCGGGCGCTTTGACCAGTACATGTATCCTTATTATAAGAAGGATCTGGAAGAGGGCAGGCTGACCAGGGAATTTGCCCAGGAGCTTCTGGACTGTATCTGGGTGAAGCTGAACGACTTAAACAAATGCCGTGACGCCGCAAGCGCGGAGGGATTTGCGGGTTACAGCCTGTTCCAGAACCTGATTGTGGGGGGCCAGGACAGGGACGGCAATGATGTGACCAATGACCTTTCCTTTATGTGCATCACTGCTTCCAAGCATGTATTTCTGCCCCAGCCTTCGCTGTCCATCCGGGTGTGGAACAAGACGCCCCATGCGCTGATGCTGAAGGCGGCGGATCTGACCAGGACGGGAATCGGACTTCCCGCCTACTATAACGACGAGGTGATCATTCCCTCCCTGCTGAACATGGGCCTGACCATGGAGGACGCCAGGGAGTACAATATCATCGGCTGTGTGGAACCCCAGAAGGCCGGCAAGACGGAAGGCTGGCATGACGCGGC
>ERZ808040.1688-NODE-1688-length-14212-cov-5.360736_pt1 | contig 14212 bp, 15 predicted proteins | sample MGYA00380191_ERZ808040 | MGnify/ENA primary metagenome ERZ808040 (study PRJEB31490, sample SAMN06133395) | mouse gut metagenome | isolation source: J6 | host: mice | place: China: Chengdu | collected 2015-05 ... | reverse complement strand
AAAATCACACTGATGTGCTGATTTTCCACACGCAAATTTGTGCCGGAGCGTCACAAATTTGTTTGATGGCAGACGCAAATTTGATATTTGCGTCGCCCTGTCGCGTAAACGCTCCGGAATGGAGATTCGTATGAAACAGAAGCAGAAAGCCGTTGTCCTTTCCCAGAGGGAGGCGGCGCCACAAATTTATGACATGTGGATCGGCACGGATTTGGCGGCCCAGGCGATGCCGGGACAATTCCTGTGCATATATCCCAGGGACAAGAGTACTTTGCTCCCCAGGCCCATCAGTATATGCGAGGTGAGGGAGGACCGCAAGGCACTTCGCATTGTCTACCGTGTGGCGGGCCGGGGAACAGGAGAATTTTCCCAATACCGGGCCGGGGATGCCATCGATATTATGGGTACCCTGGGGAATGGCTTTCCCCTGGAAGAGGCTGCAGGAAGGAAAGCATTCCTCATGGGCGGAGGAATCGGTGTGCCCCCTGTTTTGCAGTTGGCAAAGGAGTTGGATGGGGAAAAACAGATCGTGGTGGGATATCGGGACGGCCATACTTTTTTGAGGGAAGATTTTGAAATGTATGGAAGTGTCTATATTGCTACAGAGGACGGAAGTGCAGGGACGAAAGGCAATGTGATGGATGCCATCGCGGAGAACGGGTTGGAAGCGGATATCATTTACGCCTGCGGGCCAATGCCCATGCTCCGTGCCATCAAGGCCTACGCGGCGGAACACCACATAAAAGCGTATATTTCCCTGGAGGAACATATGGCATGCGGTGTGGGAGCCTGCCTTGGCTGTGTGGTTAAAACGAGAGAAACAGACAGCCATTCCCATGTGAACAATGCCCGCATCTGTACGGAAGGGCCGGTCTTTGAAGCCGGGGAAGTAGAAATATAGGGAGAAAAACGTATGAATACACAGACAACAATTGCCGGTATTACTTTTAAGAATCCTGTTATGACCGCTTCGGGAACCTTTGGGTCCGGCATGGAATATTCGGAATTCGTGGATCTGAATCAGCTGGGCGCGGTAGTTACCAAGGGAGTGGCAAATGTGCCCTGGCCGGGGAACCCGACTCCAAGGGTGGCGGAGGTCTACGGGGGGATGCTGAATGCCATCGGTCTGCAGAATCCGGGCATTGACGTGCTTATGGAAAGAGATATCCCTTTCCTGAAACAGTTCGACACTAAGATTATTGTGAATGTCTGCGGCAAGACTGTGGAGGACTATGTGGAGGTAGTGGAACGCCTGGGGGAGGAACCGGCAGTGGCCATGCTGGAGATCAACGTATCATGCCCTAATGTAAAGGAAGGCGCTATTGCTTTCGGGCAGAAAGCAGACGCTCTGTTCCACATTACAGAAGAAATCAAGAAGCGTGCCAGGCAGCCTGTGATCATGAAGCTCAGCCCAAATGTCACGGACATTACGGAGATGGCCAGGGCGGCTGAGGCAGGGGGGGCGGATGCCCTGTCCATGATCAATACCATTACGGGGATGAAGATCGATATCCACAGAAGGAAATTCGCCCTTGCCAATAAGACCGGGGGTATGAGCGGCCCGGCCGTCAAACCCGTTGCCGTGCGCATGGTATACCAGGCGGCCCAGACAGTGAAAATCCCGATTATTGGTATGGGCGGGATTGCCTCCGGGGAGGATGCCATTGAATTTATCCTTGCGGGAGCCAGCGCGGTCAGCATCGGGGCCATGAATTTTGCCAATCCCTATACTACGGCGGAGGTAGTGCGGGGGATCGAAGAGTATATGGAGCGGTATCATGTGGAGAATCTTACGGATTTGATCGGCGCCGCCACGGCCTGAAGGGAATGCCCGTAAATGCCGGGCAGTCTTTTTGGTCCGGAGTGGGAAGGAAAAGAGCCGTTTTGGCGGATAGAGATGAGTGATATGGTCATATAAATGCGGATGCCTTCATATATATACTTATACCAGTATATATATGGAGGTATTTTTAGTGGAACTGCTGAAAAGAAATATACATATGGATCGCGTCAGGGCGGAAGCGGTCACTCAGATCACACTGGAGGATGACGTAAATGTCTCTGAAAATAAGCCGGATATCACTGCCCTGAACCTGGAAAAGGGAGAGATGGTCATTGAGGAGATCAAACCCGGAACGGACGCAGTGACGGTTCGGGGCAAACTGTCTTATGTCATACTTTACCATACGGCAGAGGAGGGCAGCAGCCTGGTGGTGCTGGAGGGGAGCCTGCCGGTGGAGGAGAAGATCCATTTACAGGGGGCAGTGCCATCCGACACAGTGGAGCTGGACTGTGAGGTGGAGGACCTGACGGTGAATATGATCAATTCACGTAAACTGAATATTCAGTCATTGGTGACTCTTACGGCAAAAGTGGAGGAGCTGTATGACGAAGAGGCCCCCATTGCGATTCATGGGGATGAGACGGTAGAATACCGCAGGATGCCTCTGGAAATTGCCCAGATTGCAATCTGCAAAAACGATATCTTCCGTCTGAAAGATGAGGTGGCCCTGCCATCCAATTATCCCAATATTTTCCAGATCTTATGGAACAATATCAACCTGGCGGATGTGGAATTCAAAGTGATGGAGGAAAAGCTCACCGTTTCAGGGGATGTCCGTATGTTTGTATTGTATGAAGGAGAAGGGGAAGATCATCCCATCCGTTCCTTTGAGACCACGCTTCCTTTCAGCGGCGTATTGGAATGCCATGGATGCAGGGAAGGGATGCTGCCGGATATCCGTTACCGGCTGGGGCAGCAGGAGTTGTCCGTCCGACCGGATTTTGACGGGGAAGAGCGCAGTATTGGGTTGGAACTGGTGATGGATATCTCCATTCGGATCTATGAGGAAGAAAAGCTGGAAATCATTTCGGACATCTACGGGGTTTCCAAGGAAGTCAGCACTGTGACCCACCCGGCAAGCCTGCGCAGATTGCTCTCCAAAGTGACAGGCAAAACAAAAGTGACGGAACATGTCCATGTGTCCGGCGGTACCGTCCTTCAGCTGCTCCACAGTGAAGGGGCGGTGGTACTGGAGCAGCAGGAAACAGTGGAAAACGGGATTATGCTGAAAGGGGCGTTATCCGTTAAGGTGATGTATATTACCGGCGAAGACGAATCCCCTTACGGCTGCACACAGGCACAGATACCTTACAGCTATACATTGGAAGTACCCGACATAGCGCCGGAGGACATGGGGAAGATCCATGCGGAAGTAGAACAGCTCCAGGTAACAATGCTGGATGGCGAAGAAATGGATGTGAAGGCGGTATTATGTTTTACTACCACGGTATTTAAGAGCATGTCCATGAACCTGATCGGCGAAGTGGCAGTCTCTGACCTGGATATGGCCCGCATGAGCAATCTTCCGGGAATGGTAGTCTATATGGTGAAGGAAGGAGACAATCTGTGGAATATCGGCAAACAATATTATGTGCCGGTGGAAGACCTGCGGGAAATGAACGACCTGGAAAGTGATGAGATCAGACCCGGCCAGAAGCTGCTGATCGTAAAATAAAAACCGGACTGTATGTAAAAAGGCGCTGCCCTGTGGGCGGCGCCTTAAATGTACTGATATCTTATTCAGTAATACCTGCTTCTGCAGCCAGCTTGTCGAACTTCTCCAGAACAGCATCATAAGTATTCTGGCAGATCTCGGGAAGATTACCGCCCCACTTTTTCTCGGCCATCTTGTAACCCTTCTGGAAAGCGCTTCTCATTTCTTCGATCTTGTCAGGGTCGCCGCCGGTCAGTGCAGTGGCAAAACTAACAATTCTGTCGGAGGTCTGATTTACACCCCAGTAACCGTCCTCTGAAATATCCTTTTGGGCCTGAAGCTTGGTAGCAGGATCTACGGTGTAATCACCCTTGCGCAGGAAAGACCAGATATCATTCGCATTGCCATAAGAGTTGGCCTGCTTTGACATCATCTTCTCTACCAGGGAGCGAAGCTGTGATGTGCGTGCATCTGCATCAGCCTTTAACTTATTGATCATGTTGGTATCGGGAGTATAGGTCTTTTTGACAGAAGATCCTACAGTCTTCTTTGAAGGCTCATATACCACGCCGGTATCAGCAGCGGTAGAAGTATTTTCTTTTGCAGATGTAGGTTTGTTGTTTTCTGCACTGGCAGAAGAAGCATAGGTGTAGGCGCTTGCCTGTGTTTGTGTAACTCCGTTTACACTCATAATATACCTCTTTTCTGGCGAATTCGCCGCGTTCTACCCATTTCTGGGCGCATCATCCGTGATTGTATTATTTATATCGGATAGTTTAGGGAATACTTTAGGATTGATTGACAATAAATGTAAAATTAATTATAATAAAAAACAATCTATGTATACAAAATACATTAATATACAGAAAGGTATGGGTATTAATGTGAAATTGCAGATTAAGGCATACGGTAAGATCAACCTGGGGTTGGACGTGATCGGAAAACTGCCTGACGGATACCATGAGGTCAAGATGGTCATGCAGACAGTGGGAATTTATGACGAGCTGACGTTTGAAAAGGCGCAGGAGGGGATTATGGTCACTACCGATTCCCCGGAACTTCCCACAGACGAAAATAATCTTATTTACAAAGCGGCGAAATTGATGCAGGAAAAATACCGCATCCGGGACGGTATCCGCATCCACCTGCAGAAAAACATCCCCGTAGCGGCAGGGATGGCAGGGGGAAGCACGGATGCTGCCGCAGCCATGAAAGGAATCAGCCGGCTGTTCGGGTTGGATGTCAGCCTGCCGGAACTGATGAGAATGGGTGTGGAAATAGGGGCGGATGTGCCTTACTGCGTGCTGGGGGGGACCGCCCTGGCTGAGGGGATCGGAGAAAAGCTGACGCCTCTGGAGCCGGCGCCGGAATGTTATGTCCTTGTGGCGAAGCCGGACATCAATGTGTCCACAAAATATGTATATGAACATCTGGACCTGGCAGGGGTAGAAAAACATCCGGATATCGACGGTATGGTGGAGGCTATCGGTGTGGGGAGCCTGCAGGGTATCCTCGACCGGATGGAAAACGTGCTGGAGACGGTGACCATACCGGCATACCCTGTGATCCGTGACCTCAAGCAGCGGATGAGGGAGCTGGGGGCGGTAAACAGTTTGATGAGCGGCAGCGGCCCTACGGTGTTCGGCATTTTCCTGGAGAAGCGGGCGGCGCAGATCGCATTTGACCGCCTGGCACAAGAGAAGCTGGCAAAACAGATTTTTGTGACCACCTTTTGTTGAGGGTGTGCCGCCGGGCGGCAGAATGCGGGGAAGGTATGCAGGACAATTTGCAGGTAAATATGAATGAATTTCTGCCTTTGAGGGATGTGGTATTCAATACGCTGAGGCAGGCGATTCTGACCGGGGAGCTGAAACCCGGCGAACGTCTTATGGAGATCCATCTCGCCGATAAGCTTGGTGTCAGCAGGACGCCTATCCGTGAGGCAATCCGCAAGCTGGAGCTGGAGGGCCTGGTCACCATGATCCCCAGAAGGGGGGCAGAGGTGGCTCAGATCACGGAAAAGAGCATGAGCGATGTGCTGGAGGTACGCCGGGCCCTGGATGCCCTCTGTGTGGAGCTTGCCTGCGACAGGATCACGGCGGCGGAGCTGGAGCAGCTGAAGGAAGCCTGCGACGGTTTTGAGGCGGCAGTGAAGACCAGGGAAGTGAAAAAGATAGCCCAGGCGGATGTGGCGCTGCATGATATCATTGTCCGGGCTACCGGGAACCAGCGGCTGATCCAGCTGGTGAATAACCTGTCGGAACAGATGTACCGCTACCGGTTTGAGTATATAAAGGACAGCAGCCAGCATGGCAGGCTGGTGGAAGAACACAGGATCATATACCAAAGTATTGTGGGAAAAGATAAAGAGACGGCATCCCAGGCGGCAAAAACGCATATAGATAATCAGAAGAAATCCATTATCCGCCAGATCCGCCTGGACCGCCAGAAGGAATAAGGATAGAAACGGCAGGTATATTGTCCGGATAAATGTCAATACTCCCATGTAGAAAATCAGCGTGCCGACACGCGGAAATGGGGATTGACATGAAAAGGATCTGGGAAGGGATCAAAATAGTCTTGTGCGTTTGCGCAGTTATGGGATGGTGGGGAGTCCTCTACCCCGAGCTTGTGCTGACAACGGATACCTGCAGGATATTCGACGACAGCGGATCGGAAGGACAGGAGATTCAGAAGGGGCAGGAATGCCCGGCGGGACAGGATATTTACTGGGATCTGCTGAAAGCCGAAAAAGGCGATATACGTTTTCGCAGCAGGCTGTTTACAGAATGGAATAAATTTATGGAGGCTTTGAATGAGTCAGACCAAAACAAAGCTGCTCCGTAAGGATGCGCCCATCGGGGTATTTGACTCCGGTGTGGGCGGCCTTACCGTGGCAAGGGAAATCATGCGCCAGATACCTAATGAGAAAATTGTCTATTTCGGGGATACGGCAAGGGTTCCATACGGCAGTAAATCAAAGGAGACAGTGACCCGCTTTTCGGAACAGATCGTGCGTTTCCTGCATACCTTCCAGGTGAAGACGATTGTGGTGGCATGTAATACGGCCAGCGCATACGCATTGGACCATCTGGAGCATGATATCGACATTCCCATTATCGGAGTGCTGAAACCCGGCGCAAAGGCGGCGATGGAAGCGACGGAAAACGGCAGGATCGGCGTCATAGCGACGGAAGCTACCATAGGCAGCGGAATGTACAATAAATACATAAAAGAATGGAACCGGGATGTGACGATCTACGGAAAAGCCTGCCCTCTGTTCGTGCCGCTGATCGAGGAAGGCCTCTGGGAAGACCCGGTAACGGATGAGATTGCCAGGCGGTATCTGACGGAGCTGATTGACATTGACATTGATACGCTCATTCTGGGCTGCACCCATTATCCTCTGATCCGCTCCACTCTGGGAAGGATTGCGGGCGATCAGGTGACATTGGTGAACCCGGCATACGAGACGGCAATAGAATTACGGGAAATGCTTGCGGATATGGATCTGCTGAATGACGAAGAGCCAGGACTTGGAAGTAACCGGTATCAATTCTATGTCAGTGACAAAGCGGAGAAGTTTGTGCGTTTTGCCAATTCTATTATTAAGTATGGCATTCTTTCCGCCAAGACGGTCAATATTGAGGATTATTGAGGGCGTATTCCGAATGCATTGTGGCATAAGGGGCAGTATGGAGGATAAAGGTGACAAAGGAAGTAAAAATAACCGTCAAAGGGATACAGCAGGATGACACGGGAGAATCCAACGGCACGGAAACCGTTGCGGCCGGAGAATACTATTTCAGGAACGGGAGCCACTATATTTTTTATACCGAGACGGCGGAAGGCTCCGGGGAAAGCACCCGGAACAGCCTGAAGCTGAAAGGGGACATACTGGAACTGACCAGAAAGGGAGCGCAAAACAGCCGCATGGTCTTTGAAACAGGAAAACGCCATGCAATGGACTATGCGACTCCCTTTGGCGTGCTGCGGATGGAGACGGCAGCTTCCGGGATCCGGCTCCTGGAGGAAGAAAAGAACTTGCGTATCGGGGCGGAATATGAATTGTGGGCGGATGATATGAAAGTATCGTCACACAGGCTTACAATTGATATAGAGCCATTGTAGGGGGGATGCTATTTCCCATGATCACGGTATTTCTATAAGCACAGGTGCAATCTGCTTAAATTTTCCATAGATTCTTCGAATCATAAACTTTCACCCATAACAGTTTACCCGTAAAAAAACATACCCGCAAAAAATGAAAAATTGCTTGACAAATGAAATGCATATGGTAATATAAACATATGAACAGTGGTTCAAATATTCATTGCAAAATGATATGAGCGGAGGAACATGAGATGAAAAAAATTTATAAGATTGAAGTGGATTGTGCAAACTGTGCATTGAAAATGGAGGAAGCCGCAAAGAAGGTGGAGGGTGTGCAGGAAGCCACGGTGAGCTTTATGACCCAGAAGATGAAAGTGGAATTTGCGGAGGATGCGGATGATAAATCTGTAATGCAGGCAGTGCGTAAGGCATGTAAAAAGGTTGAGGATGACTGTGAGATCTTCCTGGATTAACGGGGTATATTCGGATATGGGTATACCCGGTTGGAAGGGATTCCGATCTGTACAGGGATTCCGATTTGCACGGGGATTCGAAAGGAGAGGACTGACATGACGACAAAACAGAAAAAGGTCCTATACCGGATCATTGCCGCCGCCGTTCTCATGGTAATACTGTATTTTGTGCCGGTAAAAGGTTATGCAAGATTCGCGCTGTACCTGATCCCGTATCTGGTAATCGGCTATGATATCCTGCGCAAAGCGGCGCTGGGGGTATTCCATGGGGAGGTATTTGATGAGAACTTCCTGATGGCCGTGGCTACCGTTGGGGCCATGTTGTTGGGGATTTACCAGGAGACGCAGGGCCTGGAAGGGGAGTTTGCCGAAGGGGTTGCGGTCATGCTGTTCTATCAGGTGGGCGAGCTGTTCCAGGCAGTGGCAGTAGGTAAGAGCCGTAAAAACATTGCGGCATTGATGGATATCCGGCCGGATTTTGCCAACATTGAGACGGAGAACGGCGGACTGGAGCAGGTGGACCCCGACGACGTGGAAATCGGAACTGTTATCATAGTGCGTCCCGGTGAGAAAGTGCCCTTGGACGGCGTTGTGACAGAAGGGAGTTCTACGTTGAACACCAGCGCGCTTACCGGTGAAAGTCTTCCCCGGGAGGTGGGGGAAGGGGAAGAGGTGGTCAGCGGCTGCGTGAATATCACCGGACTGCTGAAAATAAGAACTACTAAGGAATTTGGGGAATCCACTGTGTCAAAGATCCTGGACCTGGTGGAAAATTCCAGTATGAAGAAGGCCAAAACCGAGAATTTTATCACAAAATTTGCAAAATATTATACCCCTGCGGTGTGCTACAGCGCTCTGGCGCTGGCGGTTATCCCCAGTGTGACAAATCTGTTGATGGGAAACCCGGCAAATTGGTCGGCATGGATCATCCGGGCCCTGACTTTCCTGGTGATCAGCTGCCCCTGCGCGTTGGTGATTTCCATTCCCCTGAGCTTTTTCGGGGGGATCGGAGGGGCGTCCTCCTGCGGCATATTGGTAAAAGGGTCAAATTATCTGGAAGCGTTGGCACAGACAAAATATGTGGTATTTGATAAGACCGGCACATTGACGAAGGGTGTGTTTGAGGTGACGGGAATCTATCCTTCGGAGGAATTTGAGAAATTCTGCGCAGATGAGGGTAAGCCTTCTCAGGGCGGGTATGCCGTTGGCGCCGGGGTTCCCGGTGAGGATGTCGCCGGAGGGCAAAGCACAGGCGAGGAAAATGCAGCCATGCTGTTAAAGTATGCAGCTTATGCGGAGTCGTATTCTACCCACCCCATCAGCAAGAGCTTGCGGGATGCATACGGATGTGAGATCGATAAGGCGAAAGTCGGGGATGTGGAAGAGATTGGCGGCCACGGCGTTACTGCCTCCGTGGATGGAACGGCGGTGGCTGCAGGGAATGCCAGGCTTATGGAGAAGCTGGGACTCAGCTGTAAGGAGGCCCCCGGGACCGGAACCGTGATCCATCTGGCAGTGGACGGGATTTACGCCGGCTATATTCTGATCTCCGATGTGGTAAAGGAACAATCCAGAGAAACCATAGCAGGCCTCAAGTCCGCCGGGGTAAAGAAGACGGTAATGCTCACCGGGGACAGCAAGGCAGTGGCAGACCATGTGGCAGGGCAGCTGGGACTGGATGAGGTGAGGAGCGGCCTGCTTCCTGCAGGTAAGGTGGAGGCGGTGGAAACCCTGCTCGCAGAGAAGGCCCCCAGGGAAATCCTTGCCTTTGTGGGGGACGGTATTAATGATGCCCCTGTGCTGTCCAGGGCGGACATCGGAATTGCCATGGGCGCTTTGGGTTCGGATGCGGCCATTGAGGCGGCGGATATTGTATTGATGGATGACAATCCGGAAAAAATAGTCCTGGCCATGAAGATCTCCAGAAAGTGCCTGGGCATTGTTTACCAAAATATTGTCTTTGCGCTGGCTGTCAAGGGGATCTGCCTGGTGCTGGGGGCACTGGGATATGCAAGTATGTGGCTGGCTATCTTTGCCGATGTAGGAGTCATGGTACTGGCAGTTCTCAATGCGGTCAGGTGCCTGAAAGTGAGAGGTAAATAACAGAAGTACCCATGGGATTTCCCGTGGGTATTTTTGCTTTAATAAATTGCCGGGCAGTTCGTGAAGGCTTTTTCAGCAGGTTCATGAGGGTGTTCTTTTTTGTTGACAGGGACCGGAAAATCCTGCAAAATAAGGTTGGCGCAAATTCCACCGGAAAAGGCCCATGGGTCACAGGCCGGGTAAAAATTGATAAAATCTGCATTTTGAACAATCAGTGGCACATACTATCAGGTAGTATGAAGAAAAGGCAGGCGGGTTTGGATGATAAGTGCATTTTCTATATTGCTGATTCCGTTTTTGGGGACTTCCCTGGGGGCGGCAATGGTATTTTTTATGAGAGGGCATATGGGGCGGAAGCTGGAAAAGCTGCTATTGGGATTTGCGGCAGGGGTGATGATCGCGGCATCCGTGTGGTCGCTCCTGCTTCCGGCAATCGATATGGCGGAGGAGCAGGGGGGAAACGGGTGGTTTCCCGCGGCGGCAGGTTTTCTGCTGGGTATAGGATTTCTCCTCTTGCTGGACAGTGTGGTGCCCCATCTGCACATAGACAGCGAAAAGCCGGAAGGAGTGAGATCTGAGCTCCAGAAGACTACCATGCTGGTGTTGGCCGTGACGCTGCATAACCTGCCGGAGGGCATGGCAGTGGGAGTCACAGTGGCGGGAGCCATGGTAGGAAACACGGGCATTACTATGGCAGGGGCGTTGGCGTTGGCGGTGGGTATAGCCATACAGAATTTTCCCGAGGGGGCGATTATTTCCATGCCTCTCAGGAGCGCCGGTTTTTCTTCCGGGAAAGCATTTTTATACGGTATGCTTTCAGGGATAGTGGAACCCATCGGGGCCTTTGTCACCATACTGCTGGCGGAGCAGATGGTAAGGATACTGCCTTACCTTTTGGCGTTTGCGGCAGGGGCAATGATTTATGTGGTGGTGGACGAACTGATTCCGGAAGCGCAGTCGGGGGAACATTCCAATATTGGGACCATAGGCGCCGCAGCCGGATTTGTGCTGATGATGGTATTGGACGTGGTGTTCGGGTAGTGGCCTGCTTAATTAGAGAGGGGCAGGAAAGGTGTTGTTTTGCCTTGCGGAAACGCAACGTTGTGCAGGGATAAATCATAAGAGGAAAGGATGGTCTGAGGGACGGATGAAGCTTTTGATCATAAGGCATGGGGATCCGGATTATGAGAAGGATTCCCTTACGGAGAAGGGATGGCGCGAGGCCGCGCTGTTGGCGGAGAGAATGAGCAGGCTGGAAATCAGCGAATTCTATGTGTCGCCGCTTGGCAGGGCAAAGGATACGGCATCATTGACATTGCAAAAAATGGGGCGGACTGCGGTGGAGTGTGACTGGCTCCAGGAGTTCCCGCCCCGGATCCTGCGGCCGGATGTGGCTCCCGGGAGAAAGATAGCCTGGGACTGGCTGCCCGAGGACTGGACGGCAGAACCCGCATATTTTGACAGGGACAGGTGGTTTTCCACGGAGATCATGCAGGAAGGGCATGTGGGGGAAATGTACGGCAAGGTGGTCCGGGGGTTTGACCGTGTGCTTGCAGACCACGGTTATACCCGGGACGGGGCCTTTTACCATACCCCTAAGGGGAACAGGGATGTGATTGCCTTTTTCTGCCATTTCGGAGTGGAATGTGTGCTGCTGAGCCATTTGATGAATGTATCGCCGATGATTCTGTGGCATCATTTGTGCGCGGCCCCCACCTCGGTGACTACCGTGTATACGGAGGAACGCAGGGAAGGCAGGGTAATCTTCCGTGCCGCCGGTTTCGGGGACGTTTCGCATCTCTATGCGGGAGGGGAGGAGCCGGCGTTTGCGGCAAGGTTCTGCGAGACATTTGACAGTGCAGACCGGCATGACTGAGAGGGGAAACGCGGCCTCAAAGACTGCAATATTTAAGCAGAAAAGAAAGGCCTCCGGGAAACATCCGATATTGGGGCCAAGGGGGGAACAGGACAAGTTATGGAAAAGTATAGGATATTTATTGTGGAGGATGATACCATCATCGCAGGCGAAATGAGCAGCTATCTCTCCAGATGGGGTTATGATGTGGCATGCGCCCGGGATTTCAAGGAGATCCTGGCAGAGTTTGCGGCATTTAAACCGCATCTTGTGCTTTTGGACATCGGCCTTCCCTTTTATAACGGACATTACTGGTGCGGGCAGATCAGGCAGATCTCCCAGGTGCCTGTGATTTTCGTGTCCTCTGCATCCGACAATATGAATATTGTCATGGCGGTTAATATGGGCGGAGATGACTTTGTGGCAAAACCTTTTGAGCTGGAGGTGTTGTCAGCTAAGGTGCAGGCATTGCTCCGCCGTACTTATACATTTCGGAATCAGACGGAAGTCTGTGAATACAAGGGGTTGATCCTGGATCTGTCAGATGCATCTCTTCTGGTCAACGGCCAGAAGCTGGAACTGACAAAGAACGAGTTTCGCATTTTGCAGATCCTGCTGGAAAATGCAGGTCAGCCTGTGGCCAGGGAGGCTATTATGAAGCGGCTGTGGGACAATGACTGCTTCGTAGATGATAACACCCTGACCGTCAATATGACAAGGCTCAGGAAAAAGATGGAAAGCGTCCAGGCGGCGGAGTACATACATACCCGCAAGGGACTGGGGTATATGATAGGGGAAGTGTGAGAAGCATTTCCCCCGGACTTCCGCCGGTTTACAGCGTCAGCTGTGCCGCCATGGCAGGAAAGGCAGAGGAGTAAGGATGATGAAGTATTGGATGCAATATTTCAGGGAAAAGAAGAATGTATTGGCGTTGTATTTCAGCACCGTATTTGTGTTTTTGGCTGTGGGCGGATTATACCATATTGAAAACCTGCCCAAGCTTACATATGCCGCCATGCTGACGGTTGTGCCTTGGGGCGCTGTGGGGGTTTGGCGGGGGATTTCCTATGTGGGGAAGCGCCGGAAGCTGGATGCGGCAATACGGCACTATAAACAGTCAGGGGAACTCCTGGCGGAAGTGTTGTGGGAAGCGCTGGGAGGGGAACAGGGCACTTCCTCCGGGGAGCTGCTGAACCTTCTGGAATCGGTTCTGTCGGCCCAGGCTGCGGAAACCCGGGAATGGGAAGAGAAAGATTTCGAATGCAATGATTATTATGTGATGTGGACACACCAGATCAAGACCCCCATCGCCGCAATGAAGCTATTGCTGGAGAACGGCGGGGATTGGGAGAAAAACGGTTTCTTCCTGCGGGAAGAACTGTTTAAGATCGAGCAGTATGTGGAAATGGTACTCACGTTCCAGCGGCTGCACAGCCTGTCATCAGACCTGGTGCTAAAAGAATACGACCTCTATGGGATGCTGAAAAATACGGTGAGAAAATTTTCGCTGCTTTTTATTAATAAGGGATTGAGCCTGGATCTGCAGGAGATGCAGATGAAGGTTGTGACAGACGAGAAATGGTTTGGCTTCTGTATGGGGCAGCTCATTTCCAACAGTGTCAAATACACAAAACAGGGATGCATATCCATCTGGGCAAAACCGGAGGAGGAGAGCGTTACCCTATGTGTGGAAGACACGGGGATGGGAATCTGTGCGGAGGATCTGCCGCGGATTTTTGAGAGAGGATTTACCGGATACAATGGGCGCATGGACGAAAAGTCCAGCGGCATAGGCCTCTATCTTTGCCATAGGACATTTGCCCACCTGGGTATTGCGGTGCGGGTAGAGAGCGAAGTGGACAAAGGGACAAAAGTATTTCTCGGCATTCCGGTGAGGAAAGCGTCCGGGGTTCAGGCTGCTGCGGGAATTTCCCCCGGCAGTGATGTATTCTGAAGTAATTTTCAAACCCCATATCATAAGAACCCCCAGGCCAACGGCTTGGGGGTTTTGTAATAATCCGATATCTAATGGAAAAATACAGGGGGAGATATGGTATGATCTTTTATGTGCCGGACAGTCATTTATTCCCGCGGGCAACGAGCCAAGTGGCTGCTTGCAGACATTTGGCGACTGCCGCGAGGGTCAAATACCCCGCTGCTCTGCAGCGCTG
>ERZ808040.1687-NODE-1687-length-14219-cov-9.979635_pt1 | contig 14219 bp, 11 predicted proteins | sample MGYA00380191_ERZ808040 | MGnify/ENA primary metagenome ERZ808040 (study PRJEB31490, sample SAMN06133395) | mouse gut metagenome | isolation source: J6 | host: mice | place: China: Chengdu | collected 2015-05 ... | reverse complement strand
AATAAAAAGATCGTGGCGGTGGACAGCGTCGGAAACCTGTACGCGGTAAGCACCGGCACGGCGACGATTACCGCGACGATTTACGGGAAGGAGTATAAGTGCAAGGTGACGGTGAAGTAGCGGAGCGCAGGGGATGTTTCAACATCCCCTGTTTTTTGCCAGCTTCCTTTTCTGCTGCCGCCCCGCGACCGCCACAACGGCCCGCTGCGGGAGCAGCCGTCCCAGCGTCACTCCCAGCCGTATCTTCACCGTCGGCACAATCACCGTCCTCCGCTTCCGGAACATCTGGTCGAGCGCATAGCCGGCGCAGTAGCCCGGGCGTATTCCCTTCAGAGCAAATTCCACGTTCGCCACATCGTTGAATTCGGTATCCACCGGCCCCGGGCAGAGACAGCCCACATAGACCGGACTCCCCTCCTCCGCGAGTTCCCGCGCTGCCGCCCTCGTCAGGCTTGTCACAAAAGCTTTGGTCGCATAATAGCACGCCATGTAAGGCCCCGCCGGAAGAAGACCGGCGGAAGACGCCACGTTCAGCAGCCAGCCGCCGCCCTGTGCGTGGAAGCGCTGCACCATGCGCTTGGTCAGCAGATAAGCCGCAGCAGTATTCAGCCGAATCATATCAAGCTCCTTCTCCGTATCCGTTTCCGAAAAACGGCCGCATTCTCCGAAGCCCGCGTTGTTGATAAACACCTCCACCTCAAGAGCCTGCAGCTGTTCGCAGAGCCGCTCGCACTCGGAGCGCTTCGTCAGATCCGCCGCAAATATCTCACATTCCGTCTTCAGCGATCCGGCCAGCTTCTTCAGGCGCTCCTCCCGCCGCGCCACCAGCACCAGCGCATAGCCGCGCGCCGCAAGCCGCTTTGCAAATTCCTTGCCGATCCCAGAGCTCGCCCCCGTTATAACCGCATATTTTTTCATTGTCCGCCTCCTTTTCTAATTTCCCGATTAACATACTGCTTCTGTGTTCGTACGATGATTCCTCATATAGTCCTTATTAAACAGCATATTTCCATTCTACAGCAGTCTCCATTCTGACATCGTTTTTGTTCTGACACCGTCTCCATTCTGACTTCGTTTCTATTCTGACACCATCACTATTCTCACACTGTCTCTCTTCTCACATTGTCTCCATTCTGACTTCGTTTCTATTCTGACACCGTTTCTATCCTGACGCATATTTTCATTCTACAGCAGTCTCCCTTCTGCCGTATGTTTTCATTCCCACATATAACAAAATTATACCACCGATAGATGCACGGTATTCTGGCTTTCGGAATTCCTGCAAAATGCGCCGGTACTTTTCGTCTTCCCTGCTTCTCGGAAAGCACAGGCACGGTACAGGTACGGCAATACGCCGGCCTTTTCTATCTTCCCTGCTTCACCGACGCACGTCCAGCCGCCCCCTCATAACCATGCAGTACTTTCGAAACACCCCTTGTTTACAGTTTTTTACAGCCTAATAAATTCATTCAACCCTGTCCCAGGATCTATTTCCTTACCCTCTGCTGCCGTCCGTCTGTTCCGCTCCGTCCGGAACATATTTCTTACTCATTGAAAAGCCCCGGCCCCAGACCTCACTTACCCGGCTGACCACCATAAAGCTTTCCGGATCAATATCCCGTACAATCCGCTCGATCTGCGGCAGCTCGCGGTTTGATACGACGCTGAAAACCACCTGTGCTTCCTGGTGCAGATATCCGCCCTCCCCGTTCAGGATCGTCACGCCCCGGTCAAGCTTTGTCAGGATTCCGTCGCAGATCTCCTGCGTTTTCCTGCTGATAATTTTCACCTCCGTCCTCGTCGTTCCCATCAGCATCATTTTATCAAGCGCGAGGGAAGTCAGCAGAATAAGAAGAATGCCGTACAGCACATTCTCCACCGGATTGTAGAAAGCCTGCGCGAGCATAATACAGAAATCAAAAGCGTACAGGCTGACGGATACCGGGATTTTGAAATACCGGTTCAGCGCAAGCGTCGGAATATCCATTCCTCCGGTGGACGCACCGCTGCGGAGTACCAGTCCCAGCGCAAGCCCGACGCCGACGCCGGTATAAATCGTGCACAGCATCCGGTTTTCGGTAATGACAACGCCGTCAAACACGCGGCTGCAGATCTCCAGCGCCACCGGATAAATCAATGAACTGGCCACTGTGGATAGCGCAAAACGCCCGCCGAGCAGCACCCACCCGACCAGCAGCATCAGAATATTGAAAATCAGCACAAACGCTGAAATGGAAAAGCCGGTTATATGATTGACTACCAGCGCTATGCCGGTCGTACCGCTTGTCATCAGCTTTGCCGGCAGCAGAAACAGGCTGACGATCGTCGCATAAATGAGATTTCCTATCACGATAAAGAATATTCTTCGAAGCTCGTTCTGAAGCCGCTGTCTGCGGTTGACCGGGCTTTTTATTTCCCTGCCGGAAGCGAGCTTTCCCCTGATTTTTTTCATTTTATCTCCGTTCTGCATATAACCTCCGTCCGCCTTCGTTCCCCGGTTGCCCGGGTATTCGCCTTCATGCCGCCCTGATTTACCCGCGCGTCAGCACTGCCTCTATCCGCTAGGCGGTCTAAAATCATACTAAATATAGCACTCCGTTTTGTTTTCGTCAATTTCAAATGTTCCGTGCCGCAAGCCGGGAGAAGTATGCTCTGCCGCTGCCGGCTTGACAAATACCGGCACGCATGCAACAATAATCTCATGAAATCAAATGGATAAGAAAAAGGAGGCCCTCATGCTATACGCCCCGCCGCAAATCAGCCCGGAAATTAAAAAAATAGAAAAAAGAGAGGATGCACTGTATTTATCGTCCGACCGCGGGAAACTCCGGCTGCTTCCGATGACCGGCAGAACCATCCGTATTACTTATACGGAGAATACCGGCTTTTCAGATGAGCACAGCGATTATATCACTGCCGAACCATGCCCGCCGGATTGGGACTGCCAGACCGACCGCGGAAACATAATTCTTACCATGCCCGGTCTGGAACTGAGAATAAACCGCAAAACAGCATCCATCTCCTTCTGGAATCCGGACGGAACGCTCCAGCTGAAAGAAAGAGAAACAAACAGCAGGTCTCTGGAACGCTTTACAGCCATGAAGCTGGAAAAAGCCTGCCGGACAGAACGGGTGGAAACGGCCGACGGAATCAAGGAATACGTAACCGACGCTGTCCGCGTACCCTGCAGAGAATTATATCACACAAGAGTCCATTATGAATGGCAGGAGGGCGAAGCGCTGTATGGTCTGGGCCAGCAGGAGGAGGGAGCCCTCAATCTCCGCGGACAGTACCTTTATCTGCACCAGGGCAACCGTAAAATTTCCATACCGTTTCTTCTTTCCAGCCTGGGATACGGTATCCTTGTAAACACCGGCAGCCCTGTTATTTTCAGCGACTCCCTGTACGGTTCCTATCTGTACACGGAAGCCGTGCCGGAAATGGATTACTATTTTATAAACGGCGGAGATATGAACGGTACGGTGGCGGAATACCGCAGGCTCACCGGCAAGGCTTCGATGCTGCCGCGCTGGGCATTCGGTTACCTGCAGTCCCAGGAACGGTACGAAACGCAGGAGGAAATTCTTCAGATCGCGGACGAACACCGCCGGCGGGGAATATCGCTTGACGGAATTGTGCTCGACTGGTGCTCATGGAGCGACGGTATGTGGGGGCAGAAAACGCTGGACAAAACAAGATTCCCGGATATGCAGGACATGATACGGCAGCTTCACGAGAAAAACATTCATTTCATGATTTCGATATGGCCAAACATGGACAGCAGCACGGAAAATTACAGGGAATTCCATGAAAATAATCTGCTTCTTCCCGCATCGGATATTTACAATGCTTTTGATCAGAAAGGCCGGGAGCTTTACTGGAAACAGGTGAGGGAAGAACTTTTCCGCAGCGGCACGGATGCATGGTGGTGCGACTCCAGCGAACCGTTTGCCCCCGAGTGGGGCCACCGGGAGCGCCCCGAGCCGCCCGTTCTCTATTCCGAATATGTGAGGGAAGTATCCGATCGTATGCCTGCCGACAAACTCAACGCATATTCCTTTTATCATGCCATGGGAATTTATGAGGGACAGAGAAGAGAAAACAGCAGCAAAAGAGTATTTAATCTTACCAGAAGTGCATACATCGGACAGCAGCGGTTCGGAACTGTGCTCTGGTCCGGCGACACCGCCGCAAGCTGGGATACGCTGAGGCGGCAGATTGCAGCGGGCCTGAATTTTTGTGCAAGCGGACTGCCCTACTGGACCTCGGATATCGGGGCGTTTTTCGTCAAAAAGAGCCGGGACTGGTACTGGGACGGCGATTATAATGATACAGCCGAAGATCCGGCCTACCGGGAGCTGTTTGTGCGCTGGTATCAGTGGGGCTGCTTTCTTCCCGTGTTCCGCGGCCACGGAACGGACTGCCGAAGAGAGCTCTGGCGCATAAGCGGAACGGATCATGAAGTTTATCAAGCCCTGCTGCGCATGAACAAACTCCGCTACGAGCTTATGCCCTATATCTATTCTGCCGCAGGGAAGGTATGGCTGAAAGACCAGTCGATCATGAAAATGCTGGCGTTTGATTTTCCGGACGATCCCGCGGTTCTTAATATCAGTGACCAGTATATGTTCGGCGAAAGCATTATGGTATGCCCGGTTACAACGCCGATGTATTTTAAGCCGGACGGCACGGAGATTGCCGGAGACCGGTATACCAGAAGGGTGTATCTGCCGGGAAAATGCTGCTGGTACGATTTCTGGACAGGCCGGAAATTCGGTGGCGGAATATGGATCGATGCACAGGCACCGCTTGAGAGAATCCCTCTGTTTGTGCGGGCCGGAAGCATTATCCCCGTCTCAGAAGCGGCCGCCTCGACGGCGGAGCGGATGCCCGCAGCGCTGATGGTCTATCCCGGACAGGATGCGGCGTATGAGCTGTACGAGGACTCGGGGGATGGCTACGATTACGAGGACGGCAAATTCAGCCTCCGAAAGTTTTTCTGGTCGGAGAAAGAACAGACGCTTACGGACGAGGAGGGACGCCCCGTTCCGTGCCATATCATATCACAAAAATAAACCGTGCAGTTCTGCATAATATTTGTTTGATGTGTTTTCCTCCTTTGCCGTATCGTGCCGTTAAAGATAAGCCGCAAACGGATCTCTGTGCGGCAGATACCGCCGGAAGGCCCGCACCTTTTCCGGAGCGGCGCATATTCTATAGCAGGAACTGCCGCATCCGGCATTTCCCGCGTTCTTCTTAATTTCGAAGTGGAGGAAACAGCCTCATGAAAGAAGCATCATTTTCCGGGCTCCGCTGCACTGCTCCGTCCGCCTACGCCATTATCCAGGGCAGTCCGGAGCATCCGGCGCTGTACGGAGTTATCCAGTTCTGCGAACGTCCGCAGGCCATACTGGTTCAGATTTCCGTGGAGGGGCTCCCTCACACAGCCGGAGCCTGCTCCGGCCGTTTCTTCGGGCTCCATCTGCACAGCGGCCCGTCCTGCACCGGCACGGCACAGGAGCCGTTTGCCGATGCCGACAGCCACTACAATCCGATGAAATGTCCCCATCCGTTCCACGCGGGCGATTTCCCGCCTCTGCTCGGCTGCCGGGACATCGCCTGGTCCGCCTTTCTCACCGACCGCATCCGTATTGATGAAGTTATCGGCCGTACCGTTATTCTTCATGAGCAGCCGGATGATTTTCATACACAGCCGTCCGGTAACGCAGGTACAATGATCGGCTGCGGTGTAATCCGCCGCGTCGGATAACCGCTGTGCAGCCCCGGAAGCTTTCCGGGCGGAATCTGTTAAAAAAAGGGCCGCCGGCGCCTTGAGAGGCCCGCTCCGGAAATGCCTGCGGCCCTGCGGAAAGTCCCGCTATGCTGCATAGTCAATATTCTGCCCCCGGAACCGGATTGCGTCCTGTGACTTCCGGTTCTGCTGGTACGGATTGGATTCGTTCGGATACTTGATGCTTGTGCGCGTTGTACCTCCGGACACATAAGTTCTGCCGCATTCCGGACAGATGGCCGTATGGATGGACACCGTGGCGCTGATCACCTCTCCGTTTTTCTCCGCAGCCTTTGTGTAGGCATTGGAAACATGCTCCCCCTCGTGCGCACGCACCGCCGCGCCCGCAGCCTCCGGCGCGATATGCGTCGCCGCCTTGAAGGAAACATTCTCGTCCGAGCCGTCCTGATATTTCCGCTCCTTGCAGGTCTGACACTCCTCCGGGGCGGATTTGCGCCCTGCCCTCTGTCCGGCCTTCTCCGGTGCAGCACCAGCAGTTCTGCCGGCAGCTTCTGCTGTCCCGCTGCCCGGAATAGTTCTGCCGGCATCGGCGGCGCTGCTGCCCGATACACCCGCTGCCGCGCCGGTTGGTCGGCTGTCCGGCAGATTCCGGGCGGCTTCTGCCGTCCTGCTGCCCGGAATTTTACCGGCGGAATCCGCCGCTGCATTGCTGTAATCTGTTCCGGCTGTCTGCCGAAGATCCTGGCTGTTATATGAATTGCCCCAATATGAATATCCTGCTGAAATCCCGCCTATATTCATTGCACGCACCTCCCGTTATGGAAATAATTTAAATACTCCTACGGCTTATTTCATCCGTTTCTGAACGCACTTGTGTTCCTGCGTATTTTCCCGGCCTTCTGCCGCCTCTGACCGCTCTTTTTCTTAATTCTATATTATTGCACGCTTCTTTCAAAAATGCAAGCACTGCAGACCGGCGAAATACGGACAATCGTCAGCAGCGCCAATCTGAAAGAGAGCTTATTCCACAAGAGAGCTTATTCCACGCATCTGGAAAAATGCAGACAGGATAGAATACTGACAGGGCTGAAATACATACACCAGAATTCCAATACTGCCACGCCGATCCAGTCCGGGCTGTCCGCCTTAAACAGCCCAAACATAGGTAAAATCAGACAGGATACAAAAAATATCCCATGTACCATAAGCAGACACTTCAGCAGCTTGTCTGCTTTCGTCTGCGCATCCACCGTAAGACCTGCAAAAAATGTAGCGGACGCCATAAGGGCATAACCCAGCAAATCGTAATTGAAAAATAAGCCGCACTGCTGGAAATCCAGAAGTTCAGCCGCCTGCTGTGTCAAAGCATTCAGACGGACGGTTGTCAGCTGCGTAAAATAAACCAGCAGAACAATCGCTGCATACACGGCGGCAAAAGCAACGGAAACAAAGCCCGCCAGACGGCACTTTCTTTCGGAAAAATAAGCATACCCGCACATCATCGGCACAAAGCTGAATGCTATAAACATAGACGCAAAATAGCTGGCATTATTAAAGCGGAACAGCATTGATATTGCAAAAGCGATTATGGCAATCAGGTTAACGGCAGAACTGTATATCACTATTCTTTTATTCACTGGCCTTCACCGCCTCTTCCGGAATCAAGCAGTCCATAACTCCCAGATTGATGACATTAACATAATCATTCATGCTTCTGAATTTCTGATAGTATAAGTTATTAACATTCAGCTCTATTTCCATGCTGTTCTCATTCAGCCGGCCGACCGTCTCTGCCAGCCTTGCGGCCGTCTGTGAATCAAACCCATGTATGCTGTAATACGCCAGCGTGATATGAGGTGTAAAAGGATAATACAAACTCTTAATATTATCAAAAATATAGTACAAATCCATTAATTTTTGATAGTCCTCTTCATCTGCAGGATACAGCCCCAAAACCAGGCTGGTATCAACCATATTGAATATGTATTTGCTCTGCATCCGGATTTTCGCCTTTTCAAACTCCCGCAGTTCTTCCGCCTTTTCGATTATCCGGAGCTCATTCATAAACAGCTCTTCCGCCACGTCCCGCAGTTCCGGGGAGCTGGCGAGGTCGTGCAGCGTTACGTGAAACGCATCCGGTATAAGCCTTTCAGAAAAGCATTCCGGAACGGACTGATACAATACTTCGGTATATTCCGCCAGTTTTTCTTTTACCTTCTCATCCAGTGCAAAAACTACCGTGTCCCCGTAAAATTTTCGAAATGCATTATTTTTGTCAACCTTCTTTGCAATTGACGGATTTCCTTTAAAATATTTTTTCCCGAAATCCAATTCTTTTTTTTCAAAGGAATTGATCCGATCCAGAAATTCCTGATAAGTCTGCATACCTACCTCCATAAAAACATTTTTACTTCTGTTTGCGCGTTCTTAATATAATTATATCGCGCCTGCCAGGCTTCCTCAAGTATTCTTTTCCTGAACGTCTGCAAAGGTCCGCACCCGCTTTTACGCCGGCCAGGCAGCCTGCCGCAAAAGGGCACTTCAAAGTATCTTTCACTCTGAAATGCCCTTGCTGCCATTCTGATTTCTACTTCACTTTTTATCCCGCTTTTTCTGCCGTCCGCAGACTTACCGCGCCTTCGGCTTTTTCTTCTTGCCTGCAATCACAACGCCGGCCGCGCCAGCCATTACAGCAACGCACACAATCGCGATAATCACCGGCAGCGAGCTTCCGCCCTCAGCCTTATTGTCGTCCTGCGCCAGCACCATGGCGGAAATGCCCTCGACCGTCACCTTGCCGTTCTTAACTGTCCTCAGCACCTTGGTGCCCGCCTGCTCGCCTTCAACATAAACGTTCCACTTACCTTCCGGAAGCGTGACTTCTGTCGAACTGCTGTTCGAGTTGAAGATTACAAAAAGCGAATCTGCCGTCTCCCCGTTTACGCCGCCGTTAATCTGGAAGGCCACTACATTGGCATCCAGCCCGGAAACCGGGGCAATATTATTCTTGACGTCTTCTGCATTCGTCAGGCGAAGCGCCGCATGAGCCTTGCGGAAGGCGATCAGACCCTTGTAATATTCAAATACCTGCTGATATTCCGCCTTATCCAGATCGTTCCACTTCAGGCAGTTGACCGCATCGGAGGAAGCGTAGCTGTTTTCATCGAAGCTGCCGTCCGCCTTCACCTTGGTACGCAGCATCTCCTCGCCGGCCTGCAGGAACGGAATACCCTCGGAGGTCATGTATACCGCCGCAGCCAGATTGTTCATCCGGATCTGCTCCTCACGCGAAGCATCCGGGGTGGAATTCGTGATCCGGTCGATCAGCGTCATATTATCGTGGCAGGATGCATAATTAATGCTCTGCGCAGGGGTGGTGCACCAGTCCGGCGCAAGCCCCATAAAGCACTTCTCCAGCTTTGCCTCCAGGCCCTTCGCTCCGGAAACATAGCCGGTTTCCGTGTTGTTGAATACGTTGCCCTTCAGTAGATCGCGGATTGTATCGCTGAAATAAGCGAAGCCCGGCGTCATCGTGGAATTGGTCTGCGTTGCCAGACTGTAGCCCTCCTTCGTCAGATCCGTGGAAAGCGTCCAGCCCTCGCCGTAAAATACAACGTTCGGATGATCCTTGTGTACCTCCTCGACAATCGCATTGATCAGCTCCGTATCCATCAGGCCAACAAGGTCGAAACGGAAACCGTCAATATGATATTCATCCGCCCAGTAGGTTACGGAATCAACGATATATTTCTTCACCATGGAGCGCTCGGTCGCCGTATCGTTTCCGCAGCCGGAGCCGTTGGAGTACGCGCCGTTCTCCGAAATACGCGTAAAGTACATCGGAACAATCTGGTTGAAGCAGAAATCGGAAGCGCTCTGTACATGATTGTAAACCACGTCCATAATTACGCTGATGCCGTTGTCATGGAGCGCCTTTACCATCTGCTTCATTTCCTTCACACGCACTTCGCCGTTGCGCGCATCGGTGGAATAGGAGCCCTCCGGCACATTATAATTGACCGGATCATAGCCCCAGTTGAACTGCTCCGTATAGGCGCTGCTCTCGTTCACCGAACCGAAATCGTACACCGGAAGCAGATGCAGATGCGTAACGCCAAGTTCCTTAATATGATCCAGGCCTGTTGATACGCCGGACGGCGTTTTCGTGCCGGTCTCGGTCAGCCCGAGGAATTTTCCCACGTTCTTGATGCCGGAATTCTCATCCGCCGAGAGATCCCGGACATGCAGCTCGTAGATAATCGCATCGTTAAACGGCTTTCCGGCATTCGGGTCTTTGTCGCTGTCCCAGCCCTCCGGGTTGGTCGATGCCAGATCAATGACCATGGCGCGCTGGCCGTTTACACCCGTTGTCCGCGCATAAGGATCGCATGCCTCGTTCTGCGCGCCGTTTACCTTGACAAGATAGGTGTAGTAAACGCCGTTCAGGTCGCCGGTTTTTTCCGCAACCCAGGTGCCCTTTACGTCCTGCTTCATCGGGATCTGCTCCATCAGATCATCCGCACCGGCAAGCCCCTCCTTGTAGAGTCTTACGGAAACCTCCTCGGCCGTAGGCGCCCATACGCGGAAGCTTGTTTTATCCTTTGTATAAACCGCGCCGAGATCGTCGCCGTCATAGGTGTATTTCTCCTCAAATTTTGCTGTGGAAAAAATAATCGGCATCACAACCTTGTACGTAGTTCCGTCGCAGGTTACCGTATAGCTTTTCCCTGCGTCCAGCTCCGCCTCAAGCACCAGCTGATACTCAGTGTCGGAAACGGTTTTTACCTCCTTCACCGCCACGGTGCTGCCGTCCGGTCCGTTCACCGTAAAATAGCTGTTCAGATCCTCCGTCAGAGTACCGGTAAACTTTGTTAAAATCGACATTTCACCGTCGTAGCGGGCCGACGACATCTTTGTGCCGATCACGGCGTCGTCCCCATATTCCTTGGTATAGCCCTTTACGCCCGATTCCACATAAATATGTACCGTACCGGAAACCATCTCCGGAATGTCGATAAACTGATCCTCATTGACATCCTTTGCCCAGTCCTGCGTGCGCACGATAAACCCGATGCTCGTCGTGCCGGGCGTCACGGACATGGTAGCCACCATTTCGCCGTTCTCCTCCGCGAATGCGTAGCCGTTGCCGGCGTTGCCGCCTACTTCCCAGAACCAGACATCCCAGCCTTCATAGCTGCCGTCCGGCCTGTGATAATGCAGCTTCAGAATCAGCTCCTCCGCCGCGCTGGCCGTGGTCAGTCCGCCGAGCGGTACGAAGGACAGCAGCAGTACAATTACTGCCAGAAACGCAATCACACGTCTTTTCATGGATTGGTATCCCCCTTTACATAGATTGATAGTTTCAATTATAACGAATTTCAGGGTTTTTTCAAGAGGTTTAAGGAAAAATTTTCGATTTTTTTCGAAAAAACGCAGGTGTTTATATGGAGCTGCTCATAGATTTTATTAACTGCTTTTTTAAGATTATAAGTTATAAGCCGCTGATCTCTTTTTTCGCAGAAACAGGAAGAAAGCGTATCTTTGTGATATGCAAAACAACGGAAAAGCGTGTGCGGAGGCGGATAAATTGAGGTATGCACGCGGACGCCGGAAAAATCCGGTCAACGCCGGCCTGGATAACCTGACAGGGGCTTTTTAATATTGCTTATGGAAGATACTGCTTGTAGAAAATTCTGCTTATAAAAAATACTGCTTATAGAGTATTCAAAAAATAGACATATTAAAGGCTGGAGTCAAATGCCTCCAAACCCACTCAGCTAATGATTGTGTATTATCATCAAGAATGTTTTAAGCAATTGAAAGTTTTGCTTTTATTATTATCTAAAGTGTGATACACTCAAATACAGTAATAGCAACTGAATCATATCCTAGATAATTATTTGAAATAAATTACAATCTGGAGGCAACTTATGATTGAACGGATTGTGTTAGAGAATTTTCGTGGCATTAAGAGATTAGAACTTATCGATCTTAAACCAATTACATTGATATCAGGGAAAAACAATGCCGGAAAAAGTTCCGTTTTGGAGGGAATATTCCTTTTTCTTGACCATCTTGCACCTGAATCGTTCACAAAGATTAATAGATTTCGCGGCCTTGTACCTTCTGCGAATTCCTCAAGTTTATGGGAGACCTCTTTCTACCAAATGAATATGCAGAACCCTTTGCAGATTTCTGTTACCCTTGCGGGCACACAAGCCTTATTGGAATACGAACGAGATGATACATTTGTCCCTCCGGTTGATCTAAATGTGCCGAACGAAATAGTGGGACAGATTATATCTTCAGCCATATCTAACTACACCCTTAAATTTAAGTATCAAAAAGAGGATTACTTGGAAGAAGGGCATTTTATTGTTGGCCCAATGGGTATTGTTCGCAATATGACCCCATCTGCTAACCCCAATGCAGGTGCAATCATGCCGGTTACTCAATTTATTAATGCTCCAATTATTAACAGTCACAGTGATAGTTTTATTGCGGAATGGATTGGCAAGTTGGAGTTATCGGGGAAAAAACATAAAATTATAGAAATAATGAAATTTATTCAACCCGAAATAAATGATTTGACAACTATTGTAGTAAATGGTAACGCACAAGTTTTTGCAAAAATTGAGAAGCAGCTGTTACCGCTCAGGCTTGCTGGAGATGGATTAAATAAACTTTTGTTTATTGTTCTTTCCATTTCCGTAAACCCACATTCTATTATACTTATTGATGAGATAGAAACCGGCTTCCACTACTCCATGTATCCTCAATTATGGAATACAATTGCACAAACTGCTTACGAAAATTCCTGCCAAATCATTGCTACTACTCATAGCTATGAATGTATTGTTGGTGCTGTGGACGGAGTCGAAAGGGCAGGACGGAGTTCTGCATTCTGTTATTACCGACTCGATAAAAATAGTGAAGGTAATCAGGTATACCGTTATTCAGACGATTTGTTGCACACTGCTATCGCAACAGATATGGAGGTTCGGTAATGCCTAGAAAGACAAATACACAGATACTCAAATCAAATTTGATACTTTGTGAGGGCCGCGATGAACAGGAATTTCTAATCCAATACTTGAATAGTACTGCGCTTTCAGATATACCTGAATTTTCTAACAATATTCAGGTCATCGATTTTGGCGGAAACTCTGAGTTAACTAAGAAATTGCAAATACTTAAGAACATGGCGAATTTTGATAAATTAACGTCATTACTGGTGGTTCGTGATGCAGAAACATGTGCAGAATCTGCCTGTCGTGAAATCCAGCGTGCTTTACGAGAAAACGGTTTCTCAATTCCCAAAGAGCCACACTGTTGGGAAGGAGAACTGCTTAAGGTCGGCTTTGTGCTGTTTCCGGCTTGTGACAATACACTCCAGAATGGCACTCTTGAAGATTTGTGTCTTTCAATCCTGTCTGACCAGTCTGCAGATGGTATATTGGAAGAAATCGGTCTGTTCCTTACACGATTAGAAAACCGTCATCAAAGAACTTTTTCTCGAATATTTAAGGCTAAATTGCATACATATTTCTCTGTCCACAATGACTATGTATCACTTAAAATTGGTGAGGCAGCCGCCGCAGGCGCATTTGATTGGAATAATATTGCTCTTGAGTCACTCAAAAGTTTTATACAAGAGGTCTTGTAGTAATTAGTAATATTGGCACAGAAAATAAAATTATAAATAAGTCAATAATTTATTCACAAAAATCAACATACGCTGTTCATCTGACAGCGCCACAAACAAGGTGCATGATGGCATTAATGAGAAGCTTACCTGCATGGACTTTCCTGCCAGGCACTGGAGGAAGATACGGACAAATAACAACATTGAACGGCCAAGCGTAAGATTAAACGCCGGACAAAGGCGAACAGCACCTCTCCGAATGAACAGAGTCCCCAGAGCCCGGTATATACCAGACTGCACCATGTAAGACGGATCCTGATGGGACACCCGCCGGTACATGAACTTGAATCACCTCACCAGACCGGAGGAGGAACCATTCCCATTATCTTAAGAAACAGAACCAGGCGCGCTAATATCCTGTAATTGCAGGAAAACCGGAAATGGGATGAAACCGGTTCAAACGCGTAGCATCTCAACGGATATCATCCCATTTTTCCAAAACAACTATTGAGCAAATATTGATGCGTACTTAGGATTGTTTCTGATCGCATCTATCAATTCCGCAGGGAAAGATTGCATATGCTCCTCAAACCATTCACGATCCAGCAGGACAATACTTGGCCTGTAATTCTTTGCTTTATCGACTAACGGCGCTGTGAACGGAGAGATTCTCTGTATCTGTTTAAATTCGAGGAAATGATCCAATGCAATTTCGCAATAATTCAAGGCACGTTCAAAATCTTCCGATGACGTATAATAAGTTTCGCAAATTAATTTCATAAAAAATAGACATGGTCTATAGCCGTTTGGTAGAATTAAGTC
>ERZ808040.1685-NODE-1685-length-14232-cov-4.675733_pt1 | contig 14232 bp, 12 predicted proteins | sample MGYA00380191_ERZ808040 | MGnify/ENA primary metagenome ERZ808040 (study PRJEB31490, sample SAMN06133395) | mouse gut metagenome | isolation source: J6 | host: mice | place: China: Chengdu | collected 2015-05 ... | reverse complement strand
CCTCGCTGATATCAGAGAGAGGGGCATCCGTACCCAGCCAGGTGGCCCCGGCGGTGGAATCAATGGCAAAGATACACTGCCCTGCATTCAGGAAATTGGCCGGGTAGCTGGAAATTTTAAAGGTGGAGAAAGCGCCGTTTTTTACATGGTCCGCAATGGTGTACAGCAGTTCCTCCGTGGTATCGTTAAAAATCAGGATCTCGCCCTCTTCCGTGGAATAGCCGGCATCCAGCTGTTTCAGCATCTGGATCATCATATTGTCCGTGGACTTATAAAGGAAAGGGATCATGACTTTCTGGCCGTTCACAAGGTAGTTGCCCTCGCTGTCCTGTGCCGTGGCGGCATCGGCTACCTCCCACACGAAATCCCATGTCAAGGTTTCCGGCAGCGTGTACCCCAAGGCTTCCACGTAAGTTTTGTTGACGTAACAGGCCTCCGTGGAACGCATGTAGGGGACGGCGTAATAGTGCCCGCCAAAGGAGCATTCTTCCAGGAATTGGGGGATGATTTCTTCCTTCAGGGGAGCCTCAAACTCCACCCGGCTGCCGCCCAAACCGTACAAGTCATCCGCAAACAGGTCGTCCAACGGCACAACAATGTTGTTCCCGGTGAGGTACGTAGCGATATGGTCGGGATATGTGATGCAGACATTTGGCGTGGTGTTGGTAGCGATATTGGTGATGACATCATTGTAGATTTTGCCGTAATCGGTATACAGGCGCAGGTTTACCGTAATATTGGGGTAAAGCTCCTGGAAATCGGCGATGGCCTGCCGGTAGATATCCGTCTGGGTCTTGTTGGTATCGTTCTTTGCCCAGAAGGTGATCTCGAAGTCCCGGGAGGTGTCGAACTCCTCCGGTATGGTAAAGTCTGCCATTCCCCTTGAACCGTGGCAGCCGGTCAGCGCCAGGGCGCCCAGCAGGAATGCGCCCAGGCAGACTGCCCCGGCATGTGATCGTTTCTTTTGAGTTTTGTTTCTCATTTATACCCAAGCCTTTCCCGCAGGGGACCTTTCCACATGGGAACAGGCCCCAACACGTAGGTTGAAAATTTTGGATCTCAATCTTATCCTGATTTCTGCTATCCGGTGCAACTTAGTACAACGAATCCTTCATTTTTGATATGTTGGCGCAGAATGATCATCCCATATGCAAGGGTTTCGGTCAGCCCTTCGTGCCGCCCCTTGCCACGCCCTCCATCACCTTTTTCCGAAAGATCAGGAACAGGAGGATCAGGGGGATGGAGATTACTACCACCGCGGCCATCATGGCCGGGATGTTTTCGCGCCCAAAGCCGTTTTCCCGGATTTCCTGGATCCCGTTGGACACCAGGTAGCGTTCCGGGTCATCGGTGATCAGCCGGGGCCACACATAGGAGTTCCAGCACTCTATGACTTTTAGGATGATAATGGTGATCAGCGTGGGCCTGCAGATTGGAACCATCACCTTCCGCAGATAACGCAGGTCGGAAGTACCGTCCACCTTGGCCGCATAGTACAGCTCATCCGGAACCTGGGCGAAATTCTCCCGCAGCAAATAAATATAGAAGACGGAAGTCACGGAGGGCAGGATCAATCCGATAAAGGTATTCCGCCAACCCAGGTTTGTGACAGTGGCAAAATTGGTGATCACCACCAGCTCGTTGGGGATCATCATCAGGGATAGGAACAGGGTAAAGGCAAGGTTCTTCCCTGGGAACTCCAGCCTTGCAAAGGCAAACGCCGCAAGGGTGATAACCGCCACCATAAGCACCGTAGTGACCACCGTAAAGATCAAAGTATTGATTAAGTACTGCCCCAGGGATACGGTGGTAAAAGCATCCGCATAATTTTGCAGCGTGGGCGACAGCGTGAAGAAAGCAGGTACATGCTCCCCATTGTAGGAGCCGTAGCTTTTCACGGAAGTCAGCACCATCCAGTAAAAGGGGAACAGCACGATCAATGCCCATAAGGCCAGCAGGCCGTATATGGCTATATTGCCCGCGGCCCTTTGGGCACGGGCGCTTTTTTGGATCTTATTGTAATCAAATTGTCTTTCCATAGTACCTCGTTTCCGGACTGATTCCTTACATTTCCTGTTACTCTGCCCACGGCGGATAATGCCGGGCAGATTTTTCCGGGGCCGTATATGGCAGGCCCCTCCATCAGAAAGGTATCTTATGAATAATGCACATGTTTCCGGCTGACAAGCAGATTGATGCAGGTAATGGTCAGCACGATGGCGAACAGCAGAATGGCCGCCGCCGACGCGTAGGAGGGATATCCCCCGCTGTCGCCGTAAAGCATGTCGTAGATGTAACCCACAATGGTGTTCATCTCCGCAGCGTTTAAATTGGTGCCAAAAAGCGCCACGGCGTCACTGTATGCCTTGAACGCCCCGATAAACCCGGTTATGACCAGGTAGAAGACAGTGGGGGAAATCATGGGCAGGGTGATCTTCCTGAAAATACGGAACCGGGAAGTGCCGTCCACCCTGGCCGCATTGTAGTATACTTGATTTACGGAAGCCAGGGAGCTGGTGAGGATCAGGATCTTAAAGGGCATTACCACCCATATGGTGTAAAAGCACAGGACAAACATTTTTGCCCAGTAGGGACCATCAATGAAGTCCACGGAGTTTCCCCCAAACCAATTGATCAGCAGGTTCACCAGTCCGTCCGAGTAGGCAGTCTTTTTAAACAGGATCATAAACACCAACCCCACTGCCAATGTGTTGGTCACATAGGGAAGGAAGTAGATCGTCTGGAACAGCTCTTTCAAGGGTTTGACGGAACTCAGCGCCATGGAGATCAGGAGGGCAAACCCCGTAGAAAGAGGCACGGTGATCACCACCAGCAGGAAAGTGTTCTTCAACGCCTGCAGGAAATAAGGGTCATGCAGGACGTAGGAATAGTTGTATGTGCCCACGCCGTAAAAGGTCTGGGAGGCGGAGTTATATCCCTCTTCAAAAGAATAGACGAACACGTCTGCCAGGGGATATATCATAAATGCACCCAGGAATAAGAACGCAGGCAGCAGGTACAGCCAGCCTTTTAGATGATGTTTTTCCATGTTTTTTCCTCCATATCTAAAACCGGATCCTCTCCCCGTTCTCTTTTTGGAAAAGGAACAGTTTATGCGGCTTAATGGCAAAGCGTACTTTCTCTGCCGAGGTATCCACGCTGTTTTCCGCATCAATGATGGAGCGTATGGCAGGGTTTTCGCAGCATTTATGGGTGGAAACCAGGCTGATATCACGGCCCATGACTTCAATGCGGCTTAAGTCGCATCGCAGGGGGCCGTCTTCCTGTAACAGAAATCCTTCGGGCCGGATCCCCACGGCAACCTCCTGGTCGGCAACTCCTTTTACATCCATGATCTCGTCTCCGCCGATAGACAGCCTCTCATTTTTCACAGTCCCCTGAAAAACATTGATAGGAGGTGTCCCCAGAAATTTTGCCACAAAGAGATTCACGGGATCGTCGTAGACCTCCTGTGGTTTGCCGATCTGCTGGACTACGCCCTCCTTCATCACCACAATGAGATCGGAAATGCTCATGGCCTCGTCCTGGTCATGGGTGACGAAGACAGTGGTGATCCGGGTCTGTTGCTGTATCCGCCGGATTTCCTCCCGGGTCTGGAGCCGCAGGCGGGCGTCCAGGTTGGAGAGAGGTTCGTCCAGCAGCAGGACCTTGGGCATTTTTACCAGGGCCCGGGCGATGGCCACACGCTGCTGCTGGCCGCCGGAGAGTTCCCCGGGTTTCCGGTCCATCAGCGCTTCGATCTGTACCAGCCTGGCGGCTTCCAAAGCGCGCTCCTCCATCTGGGATTTGGTCAGCTTGTCCGCCCCGCGCAGGTTTTCCAGTGGGAATGTGATGTTCTTCAGCACGGTCAGGTGGGGATAGAGCGCATAATTCTGAAATACCAGTCCCACACCCCTGTGTTCGGGGGGCAGGTTGGTAACGTCGTCTTCTCCAAATAGAATCTTTCCGCCGGTAGGCTTTAACAGTCCGCATATCAGGTTCAGGGTGGTACTCTTCCCGCAGCCGGAAGGCCCCAGCAGCCCCACCAGCTTGCCGTCGGGGATCTGGAAGCTGAAATCATTGACGGCGATGACCTTGCCCGGGTTCTTTTTGCCCCGGCCGGGAAATTCTTTGGTCAGATGTTCTAATACTATTTTCATAGTCCCTCCTCATTTTATATGTCATAAGAGTGTTTCAGGTCGCTGGAAATATGGTCCAGGTCAGGATAGATAAAGCTTTCTGTGATGCCGAACACCCGGAGGCTGTCTATAAAGTATTTTTTCCGGTCCCGGGGGATGATGATCTTATATAAGGTATTTTCGTCGCAGATATCTTCTAAGCGCCGCAGTGAATTATGGATGGTAAAGCTTGCCTGCTGGTAGTACATACGCAGGTTATTCTCCGTGGAATGGCAGGCCAGGATCTTGTCCCGCAGCGCCGGGTTGTGGTGGGAATGCTTAAAGGCAGGCAGCAGCATTTCCTGGCTGGTATCCGCGTCGATGGGGTAAATACAGCGGCCAAACCCTTCCTGCTCGTTGAAAATGTCCGGCGCAAGCACCCAAATGCCGGCATCCATATGGGCAGTGTCCTCGTAAGTCTCCGTGGCAAAAAAGGAGGCGATGAGGGGGGACTGGCTCCAGTCCAGCATCCTGGTAGGCAGGCCGTAGTGCTGCATCAGGGACACCCATGCGGCATAATTATGCTTTTCCGGCGGCGAGGTCAGGATCTGTTTGGCCCGGATATAAAAATCGTTGGTAATATACCGCTCCGTGTCCAGCCGCTTCTGGCTGCGCTGGATTGAGGGGACCAATGCCAGGCCGGCATCCTCCACACCCCTGTACCACAGCCGCAGGCCGTGCTTTTGGTACAGGCCGTTCACGAACTGGAGCAGTTCATCGATGGTACGGACTTCTTCTATAATCATATGCTTATTTCCTTTCATTTCCGACTCGTCATACAGAAACCGTCATGGACGATTATTTCCGGAAAACTTACTATCAGTCCGTTTTTTGGGACATGGAAACAACTATGATTATAGGAGATTTTTGGAAGGGACGCAAGGGGGCTGGAGATTTTTGTGGCGCCCATATTGTGAAAACAAAAGATTTACGGTACAATAGGGGAGATATTTTTGAGCGAGCAACGGGAGGGTCTTATGCCTACTTACAGAATAAGCAAGGAGTACTATGAGAATATGGCGCCGCATCAAAGGGCGGAAATGCTGGAGGCCTTTGACGTGGATGCGGACGGGGACATAGTGATTCCGTATGCGCATAAGGGATATACATGCAATGGCATGGAGGTCGAATCCTTAAACGGCGTGAAGGCGGTGAGTATGTTTTCCGGGGCGGGGGGCCTGGATATCGGCACGCAGCTTGCAGGCGTCCCCGTGATGGCCAGTTTGGATATCTTTGAGGACAGTGTCCAGACCCTTCGGCAAAACGATTATTTCAAAAACACATTGCATGAGTGCGGCGATATCACCCAAATTGACGGCAGGCACTATTCCGGCATCCTGAAAAAAGAAAACCCGGAAAAGCTGATCATTGTAGGCGGGCCGCCCTGCCAGCCCTTTTCAAAGGCGGGTTATTGGGTGACCAATGAGAAGAGAAATTCCAGCGAAGACCCCCGCAATATGATCGAACCGTACTTTAAGATCATATCCGAGATCCTGCCGGACGGGTTTGTGTTGGAAAATGTGGAGAGTATCATGCACCCCACCAACTGCCAGGCGGTGGAGGCAATCTATGAAAATATGGGCAGGCTGGGATATAAATGTTCTGTTTTAAGGACAAATGCCGCGGAATACGGTATTCCGCAGAAGCGAAAGAGGGTATTTTTCCTTGCCAGTAAGAAGCCGATCGACGCCAGCCTGAAGCAGACCAACGGGTCGGAAAAGGAATGCGCCGCCAATCCGGGGATGAAACCCTATGAGAGAGTGATCGACTGGATCGGCAAGTTTGACACCCCGGATTATTATAAGGAAGAAAAGCTGGCGGCAGAAGGCAAGTGGGAGAAGGAGCTTGCATGTGTCCCATTTGGGAAAAATTATATTGCGCTGACGGAACGGGCAGGGTATCCGGAGCCTGTGTTCGTGGCAGGGAAGAGATACTGGCTGTCATTGCTGAAATTGCATCCGTTCCTGCCTTCCTGGACGGTCATTGCCAGTCCGGGCCACTGGGAAGGCCCCTTTCACTGGAAGAACAGGAGGCTCAGTATCAGGGAGCTGGCAGCCATACAGACTTTTCCGGACGATTATACCTTTTACGGCAGCGTGAACTCCCGGCATAAACAGATCGGAAATGCCGTTCCCCCGCTGCTGGGGAAAAAAGTTGTGGAGGAGTTATGCAAATGGATATAAGCCAACCGAAAGTAATCAGCCTTTTTTCGGGGGCCGGAGGCCTGGACATCGGATTCGGAAGGGCGGGGTTCCGGACAGTCTATGCCACAGACGTGTGGCGGACGGCATGCCGTACGCTGGAAAAGAACAAAACGGCGGACGAAGTACATTGCGGGGATATCCGGGAGGTAGATTTCAGGGGATTGAAAGAGAAGTATGGTGAGATCGACTGCCTGATCGGAGGCCCCCCATGCCCTCCCTACAGCCAGACCCGCCATTACTTGATCGGGAAAGCGGACGGGTTTGAAGATGAGCACGCAGGATTTGCCGTCCCGGAGTATTTCAGGGCGCTGAAGGAATTACGGCCCAAGGTATTCCTCTTTGAAAATGTGGACGGCTTTGCCTTTAAAACCCATCAATGTGAGTTTGATTTCCTGGTCAGGAAAGCGGAGGAGCTGGGATATCACATTACCCACGAAGTTGTCAATTGTGCCAATTACGGAGTCCCCCAGACCAGGAAGAGGTTCTTCTGCGTGGGAGTGAAAAAGGGATTGCCGGAGTTTGTCTTCCCGGAAGAAACACACGGGGATCCGGAGAAGGCAACGGGGAAGCTGCCCTGGGTGAATTGCGGCAAAGTGATTGGCGATATGGACAGCATTTCGGAAGAAGAGAAAGAGCAAAGGCCGGGGGCAAAGGACTATGATCTCCTGTGCCAGATCCCCCCGGGGGACAATTACCTGTACTTTACGGAAAAAAGAGGATATCCGGAACCGAAGTTTAAATGGAAATCGCGATATTGGACGTTTCTGCTGAAACTGACCCCGGACAGGCCCTCGTGGACCATACAGGCAAGCTTTTCCACCAACCAGGGGCCCTTCCACTGGAGGAACCGGTTCCTGCGGATCGAAGAATTAAAAAGGCTCCAGACCATACCGGATACGTATGAATTGTGCGGTGAGTTTAAAGAACAGTGGCGCCAGGTGGGGAACGCGGTCCCGCCGGATATGGCGTATGTGATCGCTTCCGCGATAAAGGAGGCATATTTTAATGGCTGACAGATACGAAATTAACCATGAGGGACAAATTGTTGTGGGCAGGGCTGCACGCTGCGCCGACCAAAAGAAGATGCTGGAAGATCTTTTCGGCCAATTTGGCTGGACCTGCACCGAGGAAAATCAGGAGGGTTCCTGCCACACCCTCAGGCTGGAGCACAGCAACGGGGAAATAAAAACCATCCATGTGTACAGCGGCACGGTCAGGAATGAGAGCCGCAATGCCTATGAGAAAAAGATCCAGCTGGGCCAGGCTTCGGATCCGAGGACAAAGCCGAAAGAAGAAACGATGATCCTTGGCATATATGTGTATGAGGCGGCGGACTCCTTTCAGGATGCCATATTTGTGGGGTATCCCATTGACGACAGAGTCCAGTACCCTACGAATCCCAGCATAAGGGGAACCTTTGTGAATAAGCTTCTGATCCGGGCGAAATCCTCCGGTTTCGTCTATGATAAGAGTCATAATTCCGTAGGGTTCCGGTCGGAGTTCATCTATTATTATCTGGATAATTTCTACCAGATCCATTATGGGGACGGCGAAGTGCCTGAATTGTCAGATGTGGTTTATGAGGAAGAAGAGGTTTCTCCGGAATTGGTCTTTGAGACGTCTTTACAGGCGGACGAACCCTGGAACTGGATTGTGTTCGGGGCTCCCGGAACCGGTAAAAGCTATACAGTAAATGAGAAAAGGAAAGGGCTGTTAGCGCAAAACGAGAACGGTTATGAACGCGTCACTTTCCATCCCGATTATTCCTACGCAAGCTTTGTGGGTACATACAAACCGGTGCCCTGTACGGACGAGGAGGGCAAAGAGGCAATTACCTATAAGTATGTCCCGGGGCCTTTTATGCGTGTTCTGGCTAATGCCCTGAAAAACGGAAGGACAGACAGCGTAAAACCGTATCTCCTGATCGTGGAGGAGATCAACCGTGCCAATGTGGCGGCGGTATTCGGGGATGTTTTCCAGCTTCTGGACAGGAACGGAAGCGGAGCCAGCCAATATCCCATACAGGCATCCGAGGATATGAAGAAGTTCCTCTCGGAAGAATTGCAGTGTCCGCCGGAGCAGGTGGAGAAAATCAGGATACCCAATAATATGTTTATCTGGGCTACCATGAACAGTGCGGACCAGGGCGTATTCCCTATGGATACCGCCTTCAAGAGAAGATGGGATTTTACCTATATCGGTATCGACGACGGGGATGCGGACCTCCGGGGAAAGACGGTGGTGCTGGGCCAATCCTCGCCCCAGAGGGTTGAGTGGAATAAATTGCGGAAGGCCATCAACCGTTTCCTTTCGCAGCAGAAGATAAATGAGGATAAACAGCTTGGGCCGTATTTCCTCTCCAGGAAAATTGTCATTCCCGAGGAAGGGGACGAAATCGCAGAAACCGAGTTCGTGAAAGCATTTCAAAGTAAAGTGATAATGTACTTGTTTGAAGATGCGGCAAGACAGAAGAGGCAGGCTCTCTTCCAGGGATGCCCGGAGGAGAGCAACAAATATTCGGAAATTTGTAAAAGGTTTGAGGAGAAGGGAATCGGCATCTTCCACCCAGATATCCGGCAGGATGCGGAACCGGAAGATTTGCCGGGGACGGAAACCCGTTGAGCGACACGGCACGTTTTTCACAGGATCCCGGGGGGGCGGAGATTTCATCCGCGCTCACCGGGTAGTAGTTTACATCAGAAATGAGGGGTCTATGGTCTCGGAGTTTATGAGGGAACAGAAAAGATACACACAGCGGGAATTGTGCGGCATATTGAAATGCTCTGAGGCAGAGGCGGTATCCCTGATACGGAAGCTGAAAGAGTATGGCGTCTTAAAAGCCGTAAAAGCCTCCGAACTGCAGAAGGATATGACGGACCTGGTGAATGAAGATATAGAGATTGCAGATGTGGAAGCGGGCGAGAACGAATATTTTTATGTCCTCACATTTGTTGGCGTTATAGTGGTGGCGGGCCGGGCCTTAAAATGTTATCCCAAGTACCTTCTCCATAGGGAAGAACCCAAGGCGGAGCTCTGCCAGGTGATTAAAGTCCTGAAGAAGTATAACTCCAGGGAACAGATCATACGCCTGTTCCATGAGAGCAGCGAAAGCAGTTCCTTTAACCTGTTGGCGACCCTGACATTTTTGCTGCAGGACTATTATGAGTACGGGGTTTACGGCAATACGGAGGAGATTATTGAAAGAAACGGTTCCGGTGAGATCCTGTGGGATAAGACCATAAATGAGGCCTTTGTGCTGCTTTCAGGCGGCAGGCCTTATTACACAGAGTTATGGACGAAAAACAGGGTAAATGACGACAGGGATTATTTTAAGAGGCTCCACGAATGTATCCTCACCAAAGCATCCGACGAACTCCGGGCGGCGGACCTGCTGGATATTTTTGAGCTGACAGGAGTCAGCCTCACGGAGGAAAAAATAGACGGGTTTGGGGAGAAGGAGTACATACTGTACCGCATTGAAAAAGAGCTGAATACCCAGTTTAACACAAGGAAGCAGCTGGTGCTCCAGGCAATGTACGCATACATTGACCAGAGCGGGAGCCTGGAGGATGCGGAATGCTTTTCGGTCTTCGGGACAAACCGCTTCAACCTTGTGTGGGAAGGCGTATGCAAGGATATCTTGGATGATCAGCTTGAAAAAAGGCTGGAATCACTGGATTTGCCCGTTCCGCTGAACCCCCGGTATGACAGGGCGAATAAGCTCATAGAGCTGATAGAGAAACCGCTGTGGACAGTCACGGGAAAAAGGGCAAAGGATACGTTGATCCCGGACCTGGTTTCCATTTGGAAATCCGTCCGGGGGCATGCCTTCGTGCTCTTTGACGCGAAGTACTATATTGCCAGGCTGGAGGCGGATAAAATGCCGAAGGGGCAGCCGGGGATAGAGTCCGTGACGAAGCAATACCTGTATCAGCTGGCTTTCCGGGAATTTATAAATGACCATGGGTTTTCCTCCGTCAGCAACTGCTTCCTGATGCCGACGGAAGAGGAAGAGGTAGTGGATAAGGGAGAGGTTCGGCTGGCCATGCTGGGGGGCCTGGGGCTTCAGAATATTCAGGTAAGGCTTCTGCCTGCAAGCCTGGCTTATACCTGTTACCTGTCCGGGAGGAAGCTGGATGTGGGGGAATTGAAATTATAGGGGAGGGGTAAAAACTTCCCCCTTTACTTTATCCTGCTAATGTGCTAAAATCCAGAAAGTGAGAATTCTGCAGGAAGCACTGCCGGCCGGCAGATGTAATGAGAGTCCTGCGGGAGAGGAGCCGAAGAGAAAAGCGGAGGGAACGCATGGGAAAGGCCCATGCGGGAAAGGCGAGGGTAGGATTATGAAAAAGAAATTGGCTTTGGCGCTTGTACTGGCTATGGGACTTTCCATAGCCGGTTGTGGGGACAGCGCCGCGTCGGGCGGCGCAAAGAGTATGGTTTATGCGGTGGAAGCAGGATCCGCAGGGGAGGCTGTGGCACAGGAGCAGGGTTATTCCGTCAATTCCGTGGCATCCCAGGCGGACGCTTTGATGGAGGTTGCCGCCGGCACTTCCGATGCGGCAATTATCGACCTGCTGATGGCAGGTGCAATGATCGGGGAAGGCACCAGCTACCCCAATCTGACCCATACCGAGGAGCTGACTACCGAGGAATACGGTGTAGGCTGCCGTAAGGGTTCCGATCTGGCGGAATACATCAATGCGGTGCTGGCTGACAGCTATGGGGACGGTTCCATGCAAAAGATTGCCGAGACTTACGGCGTCCAGGAGGCCTTGTTAGAACAGGCAGGGGGTTCCTATGATGCAGCGGCGGACGGGGATGTGGCATACATCCAGGGCAAAGGGACCCTGATCGTGGGAATCACGGAATTCGAACCCATGGATTACAGGGATGCTTCCGGCCAGTGGATTGGCTTTGACGCGGACCTGGCCCGGGTGGTAGCGGACAAGCTGGGAGTGGAAGCGCAGTTTGTTGTCATTGACTGGGATAATAAAATCATGGAGCTGGAGTCCAAGAATATTGACGTGGTATGGAACGGGATGACTTTAACTGCGGAAGTGACAGCGGCCATGGAGTGCACCAACGCCTACTGTAAAAATGCGCAGGTGGTAGTGGTTCCCGTAAAATAGCCATAAATAGCGAGGGAGAACATGTTCTGGACAGTAACACTGGAATTGTTAAACGGACTTTCCACTACTTTTCAAATCTTTATTTTTACTTTGATCCTTGCGCTGCCGTTGGGTTTGCTGATGGCTTTGGGCACAATGAACAAATGTAAGCCGCTGCGTTTCCTGCTGCAGGTTTTGGTTTGGGTGATACGGGGGACCCCTCTGATGCTGCAGCTGATCATTATTTTCTATGGGCCGGGACTGTGGCTTGGGCATAATATCTGGAACGGCAACGAGGCGGGCCGTATCACTGCCACCGTGGTGGCGTTTTCCATTAACTATGCCTGTTACTTCTCGGTCATTTTCCGGGGCGGCATCGAGGGTGTCCCGGTGGGGCAGCGTGAGGCAGGACAGGTGCTGGGGATGACCAGGGGCCAGATCTTTTTCAAGATTACTTTGCTCCAGATGGTAAAACGGGTTGTGCCGCCTCTGTCCAACGAGATCATTACATTGGTAAAGGATACTTCCCTTGCCAGGATCATTGCGGCCTATGAGCTTACTTTTGCAGGCTATTCCTTTATGAAGTCCGCAGGCATCACATGGCCCTTATTCTATACAGGGGTATTCTATTTGATATTTGTGGGCCTTCTGACGCTTCTGTTTAATTATATAGAAAAGAAGTTATCCTATTTCCGTTAAGAGGAAGCGTAACGGGTTGGCGGCATGGACTTAGGAGGAGGTTCCCATGGCTATCTTAGAGGTGAGTCATATTGAGAAGCATTTCGGAAATACTAAGGTTTTGGAAGATGTAAGCTTTTCCCTGGAAGAGGGGAAGGCGCTTGCCATTATCGGTTCTTCCGGTTCCGGTAAGACTACGCTGCTGCGTTGCCTGAACTTTTTGGAGGCCCCGGACCAGGGAACCATTTCCGTAAAGGGGGAAGTGCTGTTTGATGGTTCCGCGCCCCATGTGGGAAGGGAAAAGGAGCTTCGGAAAAAGCGCCTCCATTTCGGCATGGTCTTCCAGTCCTTTCATCTGTTCCCCCAGTACACCGCTTTGGAAAACGTGATGTTGGCGGAGGAAATGCTGGCAAAGGAGCGGGAGGACTATAAATCAAACAAAAGAGAAATCCAGGAGGAGATCAGGAAGCATAGTTTGGGATTGCTGGCCCAGATGGGACTTGCAGAGCGGACGGGGCATTATCCACATCAGCTCTCCGGGGGACAGCAGCAAAGGGTAGCCATTGCCAGGGCGCTGGCGTTAAAGCCGGATATCCTGTGCTTTGACGAACCGACTTCCGCACTGGACCCGGAGCTTACCGGGGAGGTGCTGAGGGTGATCCGCGGACTTGCGGAACAGAACACCACAATGATCATTGTCACGCATGAGATGGCCTTTGCCAGGGATGTGGCGGATCAGGTGATTTTTATGGACGGCGGCGTGATTGTGGAAGCAGGGGAATCCCGACAGGTGATTGACCATCCCCGGGAGGAACGGACGAAGCAGTTTTTGTCCCGTTACAAATGTGAAGGAAATCATTAGTTCGGTTATATTAGTGTGCTGTAGGGTTGCAGATAGTTCTCTCCCTGGCGGGCAGGCATATGAAAGCTTGTTGGCCGGGAGGGATTTTTTATGAAAAAAGGGGGCAAAACAGTGCTGTTTTACCTTACAAGAAGCAGTGCCCTCTTTACGTAAGTCCTTCTTAAGAGTATAATAATCCTGGAAACGGAGATTTCCGAAGGCAAATCTTGGGCAGGAGGCTGCTATGCAGATTGACAGACAGAAAGCTTTGGACGCTTTTTCCGCTTATGTGAAGGACTATGATATAGAAGACCCTAAGGTAAAACTGAAAATCGAACACACCTACCGGGTGGCAGGGTTCTGCCAGGGAATAGCCGGGTCGTTGGGGTTGTCCCGGGAAGACACAGACCTTGCCTGGTTCTGTGGACTGCTCCATGACGTGGGGCGTTTTGAGCAGCTCCGCAATTATGGGACATTTATTGACGCGGAGTCCATTGACCATGCCATGTATGGGGCGGAGATCCTTTTCGGGCAGGGAAGGATCCGGGACTATGCGGAGGATGGGAGTGAAGACGGCCTTTTGCGGAAGGTGGTTTCCTGCCACAGCGCATACAGGGTTCCCGAAGAATATGACAAAAGGACGAAGATGTTTGCCGACATACTCAGGGATGCGGATAAGGTGGACATATTGAGGGTAAATGTGGAAACGCCTCTGGAAGAGATCTACAATGTCCCCACTGAGGTTCTGCGGAGTGAGGCTGTGACGCCTCAGGTTTTACAAGCCTTTCAGGAAGGCCATGCGGTGTTGAGAGCCTTAAAGAGGACTGCGGTGGATAATGTGGTAGGGCATATCTCATTGGTGTTTGAGCTGGTATTCCCTGCCAGCCTTCAAATGGTGGAGGAGCAGGGATACCTGGGGCGGCTCATGGATTTCCCGTCGGATAACCCTGAAACGGAGAAAGATTTTGCAGCCATACGAAGACAGATGGCCAAATACATGTGTAACATAAAAGACCGGCTGCCGAAGCAGCGGCTTTTATGAACGGACGGGTTTGGCCATTGTAACTGCCGTTACCTGTTCAGCCATGGAAAATACTGCCGCTATTGACTTTTGGAAATGACCTAATGTAAACTAGTATAATACACCCTAATTGCCCGTATGTTTGGCGCAGGATAAATTTTCAGCCTGCAAGGCGGCTGAACGAGGCGATGCGGTGGCA